>BFBZ01002233.1_pt1 | contig 10905 bp, 10 predicted proteins | sample 1888401 | NCBI WGS metagenome assembly BFBZ01 (sample SAMD00112614, study PRJDB3348) | symbiont metagenome | host: Chara braunii | reverse complement strand
TCCTTTCGTCGGAGCCAAGAAGCCCGACACCGCCCGGGGCGCCTTACACCTATGTGACGACGAAACATTTCCGAGACATCACGGGACCTTTCAGACATCTAAGGACAGGTACATGCCGGGCTGCTCAGCCGGCAGGTACCTGAGACCGATAACCTCGCTACACATACTGCCGATCGAATGACGAGCCGGCTCAGAACGTCTGAACTAGAGCGGCGAGCGCTGGCGATGCTCACAAGATCGACCTTGCTGGGGTGAGGACTAGATTAACCGTTTTTCGAATGTGTTGAACAAAAAATCCTGTACCGATTTCCACGGGGTGACATGCCGGTACGGCTCGCTGCGCGACAGCCGAAATCTCGGACCGAAGATCGCGGCCAGATTTGCTGCGTCGTGCCTGGCAACCGGCAGGCCGCTGCACCGCTCCGGACCCGATGGCGCAAACGTTCCGATGATCGCTATGCCCCCTGGTTTCAGTGCCTTTGCCATCACATCGACATAGGCCCTTTGGTCCGCGGCGTTGGTCAGGAAGTGGAACGCGGCGCGATCATGCCAAACATCATAGGCGGCATCGGGCTCCCATTGCGTTATGTCGGACACAACCCAGGTGACGTTGTTTGCCGAAGGCAAACGGCTCTTGGCAGTCGCAAGGGCAGCCGCGGACAGATCGATAACCGTGATACGCGACTGACCTCTGGCGACGAGGGCGTCCACCAGTCGAGAAGCGCCGCCGCCAACGTCAACGATGCTCGTATTCAGCCCAGCCTTCGCGTTAGATATAAGCTCCATGGAGTGGTGCGGGTTTTCCTCGAACCAACTGACCTCATCCTCGCCTTTGGTTGTATAAACAGCCTGCCAATGCGCTGTTCGATCAAAATCGGCCATCGTCATCCTCGTGCATAAAGGTCGAAAGCTATCTTAGCCCACCACTGTGATGGTTTAATGGTGACGGTCCTACCGTGCTTCGCGCGTGTTGGGATGGATCTCGTGAGCATTGGGCTACGCCGGCGCTCCGACGCCCCTGCGGCTGATCCTCGCGCCGTTTGCGGTCTTGGGTGGATGGCGCTGGCCAGAAGTCGTTTTGCCGCACGGATCTCCCGTTCTTCATGCGCGCTCGGGGCTTCGTGCAAATGTGCGATGCGAAGATGTTGGTGCAACGTGGCGGCTCTGATGCGCTGCTTGTCAAACCGATCAGCTCGTGTATCTCTCCGGTGTTCTCTGGCCTCAATATCTTTCCGGGATTCATCCAAATCGTCATGTCGCGGGTAATGCCGTCGGCATTGATTAGCTTCGTTCAGTTGCTGCGATTCTTGATAAGGCATTCCTTTTCTCGGCGCATGGGGCCACCTAAGACCCACGCTGTCAGGCCCCTAGCGGTCGGTATTGCAGCCATGCATCAAGCAGCTCCCCAACAAAGACCGTGTCGGTTGGGACAAGATCGAGAAGCTCTGGCTCGTCGACCGTGCTTTATCTAAGACTTGCTCAGGTGATTGAGGTGGCAGCGGAAATCTGACACTCTTAGTCATCATGAAGTCAAGAAAAGAAGGCCGGGAGCCGTCGACACCCAAATCAAACCACTTGCTGCAACAGCTTGCGCGCACGCCCGAAAAACTGATCTCGAGTGCGTTCCGCAACCAGTATGGCGCACTTTGCTTTCGCTATAAGAATGACAGCGATGGGGTCGAAATACTCGTTATCACCTCACGTGACAGCGGGCGTTGGGTCGTCCCAAAAGGGTGGCCGATGAAAGGCAAAGAGCCTCATGAAGCAGCAGCTACCGAGGCCTGGGAAGAAGCTGGCGTTCGCGGAAAGGTGAAAAAGACGCCAATCGGCCGTTACACGTACCTAAAGGATCTTGACGATGGTAACGTTGTCCCTTGCGTCGTGGAAATCTTTCAGGTGGAGGTAAAGGAGGTTAGGATGGAATTCAAAGAGCGAGGACAGCGTATTCTCGATTGGGTTAGCCCTGACGAGGCGGCCCGGCGTGTTCGGGAAATCGAGCTGAAATCCCTGCTTGTCAATTTTAAGCCTTCGGAAAAGCCACTGCAGCGGAAGTAAGCGGATTCGTCTTGGAACACGCTTCTGCGCAATCTCCGGACGGACCTATAGTCCGTCTGGCAGGCTTTGCAGTCTTCACTTGACTCGCAAAGCAGTCTTGGGCCTCGAGAGGACCGTGTTTGGCCCGAAGAACCTTCAATGTCTTCGTGGTTTACCTGGTCGAAGATGAGTAGGTTTGCCTCCATGACTTTGCTGAGATGCAGGAAAATACCTAAACTAGCATCGTCAGGCTTTATGAAGCCGTAGCCTTTGGCAGCATCGAACCACTTGGCCTTTCCCCTAGCCATAACGTTCCCCACGGTGGATTGATTTGCTGGCTTGTCATTTATCTGAAGAACTATTCCGCTAACGAGGGGTCACTCCCGTTTCCCTCAAGGTTATCGTCAGCGTTCAGACGGTGCTGCATCTCTTTTCCGGCTTTGAAAAAGGGCACCCATTTTTCTTCGACAAAAACGGGGCTGCTTGTTCTCGGATTGCGGCCTAATCGCGGACACCGGTGACGCACGCTGAATGCGCCAAAACCTCGGAGTTCGACCCGATCCCCCCGCATCAGCGCTTCCGCCATTCCCTCCAGGACCGCATCCACGATCCTCTCGGCGTCCTTCAGATGCAGATAAGGGTTACGGCTTGCGACGACTTCGATAAGTTCGGATTTGATCATGTCCCATTCTATTGTTTGCGGAGTTTGATCTTGGGAAAATGGCAGTGGAACTGGCTAGGCGCAGATTTGCAATGCTACGAAGGGCCACATTGCAATTTCCTCCTTCGCGGAAAATTTGCAATAGACGTTGTTGCCCGACTTCCGCAAAAACTCGCAACGGCAAAACTATCCGGCGGGTTGAGCCTTCGGATGCCAGAGCAAGCCAGGCTGCGGTTGATATGTACCAGCACCCGGATAGCAAGATTTAGGTAAGGGTGCTTTTTTATGACCATTATCTTTTCTGCAACTCGCAGGTGATCGACTGGATCATTGAATCACTAACGCTTGAAGACGGCCCGTTTGCTGATGATCGTCCATCGATGGCCTTTCAAAGCTATCTCGGTGTTGTCCGCTATGCGCAGTTGTGTATCGTCCTCAGGCCCTGTGACCGACACGGACGCCATAATCTCGTTTCCGGCGGCAAGCCCGCAAAGCCTGGCTGCGATGTTCACCGTTGCACCCAGAATGGTCGCATCCTTGCGGTCGGCGATGCCGATCTCGGCTTCCAAGATCTTTCCGTCATGAAGGCCGATGCCGACCTCTCGCGGCAACCGGGCCGCCCGGAGCTCCGATAGAATCCGCTCGGAAGCCACCCACGCGTTGGCGTTTCGATCATCGCCCTCGAACCAGGCGATGACGCCATCTCCCAAAAGTCGATCGACATCGCCGTTGTTTTCAATGATTGCTGTGAAAGCGATGTTGGCAACCTGGGAGACGAGCGCGACTGCCTCTTCGGCGGTGGAACTCTCGGCGAAACTGGAAAAGTTGCGAATGTCAATGAACATGACCGTCGCTTCAAGACGGCGCGCAGCTGGTGTACGGTCGCGAATGCGCTTCTGCGTGCTGTCCGAGAGAAATCGGCCAAGCGCCGCCCGCGCGTTTGTCATCTCGATCGTACGGCGGTCGATTTCGCCCTGAGCCTTGAACACAAGGACTGTAGAGAGGGCGACCGCACCGATGAGGGGAATGCCCAATGCGGCTAGCCAGAAAAGGATGTCGTATTCAACCAGCCGCTCCCGCGCTGCAGCGTGCTCGGATGTTGAGATGATGAATGGGGCAGGGCCATTTGGGTTATTTAGAAGCGTGGCTACCGTCCACAGCAGCGGAGGGCCTTCCTGCTCCATGAATATGTTCGTTGAGGTAGTCAGTGTTCCAATATCCGTGTGTTTGAAAGGCATGCAGCCTGCGCCTTGAGTGGAGGCGAGCATCGTACCGTCGATCCTGAGAATTGCGACGCAGTAAAGACCACGTTCCATTGCCTCCTTTTGTAGGGCATCGGTGACGCGTTTGCTGGAGGCCGAACCCCCGCTTCCGGACAGTAGTTCCCGCCAGCTCTGACCGGTTGCACTGATGGAATGAGCGAGCGACCTGTGAAGGACTCCGGCCTGCGCGCGATAGGCACGCTCGACGCTCAGCGTCAACGCATTAGAGACAGCGAGCAGGATGCACAAGATAGCGAGCGCAAGCATTGGTAGAACGATGAGGCAATAGCGGCGCCAAAGGGGATAGGATGCGGACGCGATCCCCGCGTCATCGGCACAGCTCTTGTCAGGGCTCTTTGCGTGCAGCATATGGAATATACCTCTAGGTATTTGGGCGCCTTAGTTATTGCGAGCGTGGCACGCAAGCCGGGCGCGTTGTCGTATAGGGTCCATAAACCCGCGTAGAAATCGGCAGTAGCGCGGATTAAGCTCAGGCCGAGGCCGCTTCCCGGCGTCGTCCGGCTTTTTGTCAAGCCGATCGAACCGCTGAAAAGCCATTCCCCGCTCGTGAGCCGGAATTCCTGAGTCGTTGTCGCTGACAGATGCCAACGCTCGATCGCCATCGTCGGCAAGCGACATGATGATCCGCGTTCCGAGCGGGCAATGATTTATGGCATTCTCGGCCAGATTGACAAAAAGCTGGGTCGGCAATTCACGATTAGGGAAGTGCCCGATACTTCTTGGTTGCTCGCGTGCCCCTTTGTGTAAATCGGAAAGTTGTTCAAGGCATGCAAAAGCCCCGCGACACAAGTCGCAGGGCTCGATCGCTGAAGAGCGAGATGAAGCTATTGGAGTTCCTGTAATGGCTTATTCGTTAGAATCTCGGGCTTGTGCTTGAGCGTCATGTAGATCACAAGCCCAACGATAGTTGCCAGGAAAAGAGCACTTGTCACGATCGTGCCAAAGCCCAAGCCTCCATATTCCACCGGCTGAGACAAAAGATCACCAAAAGAGGCGCCGAGAGGCCGTGTAAGAATATAAGCGAGCCAGAAGCACAGGATGGCATTCGCCTTGAAGACATAGAATGCAACGGCAATGGCGCCGATGATGGCACCGAAGAGAATGCCGGTGGTGAGGTAGCCGAGAGCAAAGACTTCGGCCACGAGGTCACCGACGGCGGTACCCAACGCAAAGGTGAACAAGATCGCGAGCCAGTAGAAGGCCTCCCGTTTGGTCGTGAGGATCGAATGGATTGACAGTGTTTTTTCCGAAGCGTACCAAACGGCAAAGGTGAGGCCGAGTAAGATGGTGAAGGCAATCGCGGTCGTTTGAAGCGCTACGCCGAAATTATCGACGAGATTGTCGGTGACCAAAGTGCCAACAACGCTGATCAGCACCACCGCCGTCCAGTAGACCGGCGGAACATATCGTTTCTGCGCGAACTGGAAGATCAGGGCGAGGACAAGTACGGCCGTCGTCATCAAGGATGTGACTGTCAGGCCAAGCCCGAGATTGACGGCCAGATAATCTGCGGCCGTCTCGCCCATGGTCACCGCCATAAGCTTGATAAGCCAGAAATCGACTGTCACTTCAGGAACGCGGTTCTGGCCGACCGGGATGCGTGGGGGAGTTGTCATAGGCTTTTCTCCGGGTTATTTCAGGACTCACTTGCCCATGATTGCCATGGCGTCGCTTGAGAACTTGTCGGAGCGGGCGTCATCATCGGCGTTGCAACGCTCGACGGCCTTGGCTTCGAGGTCATTGACCTTGGTCTTATTGGCATCGGAGAGGGTCGCAGACGCCTTTGCCGCGCGCATATCCTTGAGCATTTCTTCGCAAGGCACGTTGGCCGCGCGAGCGCCAGCAGCTGTAAAGCCTGCGGCGGCGACGGCGACGAGAATGGCAACTGTAGCGGCTTTGTTCATAATAGATTTTCCTTTTTGTTATGGACGGAACGTCTCGCGTTTTTGTCGACCCAGTCGATTTCTGCCGGGGCATCGCTCTTTCTAATGCCATCCTCATACAGCCGCTTTGCCGCGAGGATACGGTTTTGTAAGAAAGTGCGAGAAGGACATAAATTTCCAAATTTTAATTGGTTGGGCGGAGCATATTTCGCAATCCGCGTCCCAGCTTCGACCTATCCAGGGGGAACACGAAGAGGCATCTACCACCTTGGTAGGCGCTGCTCGCAGTATCGGCGTAAAGGATGGTTTTCCCATGCCCTGTTTCGTGGCCAGAGCGACTGGCTCTTTCGTTTTCGTTTGAGATCGCGGAGCGTTGATCACGCAGCTGTCTTACGAATTCGTATTCATTCCGCGAGGTGCCTGTAAGTACCTTGCATCAAAGTGCTTTGCAGCGTGATGACGAATCCGCTTTGTCAATGGAGATGAAAATGAAAAAGACACTTGCTTTGATTTCCCTTCTCGCACTCCCGGCCGTGATGCCGCTGCTTTCCGCAGCATCTGTTCTCGCAGCTAACGTTGCAAGCAACATGGGCGACCTCTCGCAATACCAGACAATTGCGAGCGATACCCTGGCTCTTATTGAGAAGAATGATATTGCAGGTGCGCAAAAGCGCATTACTGATTTCGAAACCGCATGGGACGCCGGTCAGCCGACCCTATATTACAAGGACAAGAAGGCGTGGGGATTTGTCGATGACGCGGCCGATGGCGCCATCTCGTCGCTGAGAGCAAAAAAGCCTGACGCCGCCAAAGCGAAGGCCGCCGTCGAGAATTTGATCGCGAAGATGAAAAATCCGTCTTAAAAGACGCGACATCAAGTTGGCGTCCGTCTTACTGGGCGGACGCCCGAAGCACAAAAATCGCTTCAAGCACAAACTGAACCTGGACCAGACCTTTCGCCAAGCTCATCGTCATAAGGCCCCGCTCCTATCTTTGACAGTGTCCGCCGCCAACGTCGCAGTTGCCGACAGTGCCCGCACTTTTTTTCATAATCGAGAAAAATGCTGGCATGGCAATCACATAGGCGCAGGCACTGATGTTGAGAACTGCACTTAATCCGAACGAGGTGGCTATTATCGGTACCATCGCCGCCCCGATTACGGAAAAGCAGCCATTGATGCCCCAGGCCCATACGAACAGGTGATCCTTGCCGAGACGAGCAAGCCACACCATTGCCGTTGCCATTGGAAAGCCCATTAGAAAAGCGGAGGGCGCGACAAGTGCGAAACTAATCGCCAAACGCGAACCGTAGGGAAAGCCGCCAATCCAGGCCAGGATAGATGCAAGTCCCATGCTGTACCCCAAAAGCAAAACAACGATTGCGGCAAGAATTGCAGGTATAACGTACTGCGCTTTGTCCACTATGCGTGCGCTGCAGAGGCTGCCAAGTCCAGAGAACACGAGCAGGCAGGAGATAAGGACGGACGCTGAAATCGTCGGGTTTGCCAGAACCAGTGTAAAGCGACCGATCAACCCCACTTCGACCATGATAAAGGCCAGGCCTAGGCAGGCGAAGAAGACGATGCAGCCGATCGCTCCTGGCGAACGCGACAGCATTGACCGGCGCCGAAGAAGAAGGGGCAGCACTATGAGCGATAGCGCGGCAAGCGTTGCGACACCGAGTGTTGCCCACAATACCAGATAGCCCCAGTCATCCTGAAATAGGTCGAGGCGATCGATTGTTCTCGGGAGATCAGCGAATTTTTCGTAGCCGGCAAAATAGGGCCGGTCGTCGGTTAGTGCGGTGACATCAAATACGTAGTCCCGGTGAAACTGTTTCCAATTGCCATTTATCAGGCTGGACCAAGCCAATCGTGCGAGACTCGTTGCCGGCAGCGGCGTTGGAACGTCAACGGCATCGTCTGGAGGCGGTGCGTCGCCAGCCGCCGCATCTGATGCATCTGCATTCGGTGCCGCAGACGAACCGGCGCTGGCACCGCTGCCGAAAATCGAGTTGCGGTAGTCCTTCATCAGGGTATCGGCGTCCGGTATCATGGGAGAAAAACCAGGCGAATAAATCTCGTCAAAGGACATTGAGCGCGTGTATGCACGAAGCTTGTCGATATCGGTCGAGTTAAAGCCACTCTTTTTGTAAAGCACCGTCGTGGTCGAGAGGTAGCTGGAGGCAACGAACAGCGACTGCGCGGCATGATCCGGATCGGCAGCCCTGGCCGCAGCTGCGATCGTGGCATAGAACTTCAGCGCCGATTTGAGAGGCTCTTCCTTGTTCCAGACGGTGATTGATAGAATGCCGCCATCGGCAAGGGAATTGATGTAGTCAAGCATCGCTTCCTTGGTATGTGCATAGCGTTCGACAATTGCAAATCCGCCGGGATTTGAAAGGCCAATGGAACCCGCAAGACTGAGGTCTATGACATCGTATCGCTCATTGCTGTGCGCCAGGTATAGCCGTCCGTCACCTGCAACTATGTTCAGCGCGGTGTTATCGAGCAAACCATGAGTGTAGTCCTTGAGACTTGGATCGCGAAGTGCCGCGATGATTGCCGGATTGCTTTCTGCCGCGGTCACGGATGACGAATTTGCATGCAGTGCAACCATGGTGGAGATGCCACCACCGAGTTGCACGACAAATGTCTTGGGATGGTTCTTAATAACGTAAGGATAGTGGGCCGGTAGATACTGATAATAGGCTGCGTCCTCCGGCGGAAGCTCTCGCATGATGCCTTCGGGCCCTTCGCCGTCGACGTAGAGCCCAAGAAAGGTGTCAGCTGGTATCTCGGGCATGTTGAAAGCCGCGTTGTCAGACAACCCCGGGGCAAAGTGCATGTAGGCGCTCTTGTAGACCTGAAGGTCCCCGAACGGCGAAACGTTACGATAAACCCGCGTCGCGTCCGGAAAGTTTCGCGCGTAGGAGATGCCCTTGTATTGTGTGACGGAGATGGCATGCACGCCAAGCAGTCCTGGTAGCAGCACGTAGGCGGCGATTGAAATTCCGGCAATGACAGCGGTTGCGGCTGCTGTAGCAACGGCGCGCTTCCCAATGAACCAGGCCGTGGCTCCGCAGCCCCATAACAGCAATGCTGCCGACAAGATTGTTTCGGGGGGAAGGACGTACAGGGCGCCAAGCATTACAAGGCCAGCGGCACCCGAGCCGGCAAGATCGGCAAAATACATCCGGCTGAAGCGGGCACGAGCCTTGAGAAAGACGATCCCGAGAAAGATCGCACCGGACAGGAACGGAAGAAGATAGAGCAGGAAGTTGAAGAGGAGCCGCCACTTCTGTTCGGGATCGGACACTATAAAGATTGCGTTGAACGTAAATCTTTGCGCAGTGAGGTTGGCCATGACGACGAGGGGGCCCATCGACCACAGCGCAAGCGAGGCCATACCGAGCCAATGACGCTCGATCCATTCTTTGAAGACGAAGATAATAACGCTGGAAAGGCTGAAGGCAAGCATGGCCAGGCTGATCACGAGCGAGCCGAAATGTGCCCAGCTACCGACGGCAAAGACGCGCATGAGCGCGATTTGCAAGGCGATAATCGATCCGGCAATGAGCGCGATGCAGAGCTGGGCTGCCGGTGAGGTTTCAAAACCCGGCAACGGCGCGCGCCGCGATTTCGACAGCATCGTGAATATCTCCGCTGAAGCAGCCTGTGAAGTATTGGAGAACCTTGGCCCGTTGTCGGCGGTGGCTCACCTCATAAAAGCAGCGCGGCATGCCGTAGTTGCTTGCGTTTAGGCCCATTGCGCTTAACCGCCGCTGTGGGTCCCGGCGATCGAGCCATTGTCAAGTTTGGTAAAGGGCACGAAATTGACGATCGAGCCGTGATAAATGTCCGAGCGATCGACCACGATAGATCCGTCCGCCGCCTGCTTCTTCACAATCTTAACGACGTGCTGGGCGCCCGGTGGCCCGATCGGGATAACCATGACGCCATTGGGTTTCAGTTGCTGCAGAAGCGGCGGCGGGACGTGATCGATGCCGCAGGTAACAATGATCTTGTCGAACGGACCAACTTCCGGCCACCCATAATAGCCATCGGCATTCTTACGTTTGATCGCAGCATATTCGCTATAGCCATTCGCAATCAGATCCGAGAAAATCTTGCCCGTGCGCTCATATAGCGGCTTGATGATCTCGATGCTCCAAACCTTGTTCGTCAAGTTAGAGAGATAGGCAGACTGATAACCTGAACCGGTGCCCACCTCAAGAACCGTTTCTCCGAAGCGCGGATTGATCGTGTCGGTCATCCGCGCGACAGTATGCGGCCCGGTAATGGTCACTCCATAACCAATGTCGAGATAATGCCATTCATAGGCTCTGGTCCGATTTGCAGCTGTGACAAATTCTTCGCGGGGTGTCATGAGATAGGCCCGCTTGTTGCGATCATCCCAGATATCCTTGTGAGCGACCAATTGCAGTAGGCGATCGTATCGCTGTCCGAGGAAACCGGGATCCTCGCCACGGTGCTGGACCATCCAGTCGACAAACGCCATGCGGTCGCCCAAAGGTGGCATGGCGTTCATATCGTAGGGCATCGGCACGCGGGCCAGGCCAACCTCGGGCATCGCTCCCAGAAAAAATGCACCGGCCGAGGTCGTTAGAAAGTCACGTCTTTTCATGGAATTCCCGTCCTTCTTTCTTGACGCTGGGAAGTCTGCCCGAGCTGCAGCTTATCGCGAGCCAAGGAATTCAAAAGTAAAGGCGATCCTTTACCGGGTTCTTTCTGCGAGGATACGATTCCGTAAGGGAATTGGATTTCGGGATCGCAGTTGATTGAGCGGGCCAGACTATCGGCTTGCCGGTTACAGCCGGTGTCTTGATCTTACGATTGGTCGGTGAAGAATGGTCTTGGATAGTCATTGTGCCTTCGATTATCTCATCCATTTTCGATTGCCTCCTCCCGTTGTCCGCAACCTTCGAAAAAGATGAACACGACCAGAACCATCCGAGCTGAGAGCAATCTCGCACTCAGGAAGTAGTGAAATTAAATGACAAAGCTTACGGCGGAGTGGCTGG
>BFBZ01002232.1_pt1 | contig 10906 bp, 3 predicted proteins | sample 1888401 | NCBI WGS metagenome assembly BFBZ01 (sample SAMD00112614, study PRJDB3348) | symbiont metagenome | host: Chara braunii | reverse complement strand
GACCAATGAGGGAACCATCGCGGCCCCCGGCGGCCGAGTCGGCCTCGCCGCCGGCGAAGCCGTCTCGGTCGACGTCGAGGGCGACGGCTTCCTGACCGTGTCGGTGCCCTCGAACGACCCGGACCGGACCCAGGCCCTGATCCGCCAGACCGGCCGGATCCGCGCCCAGGGCGGCCGCGTCGAGGCCCGCGCGGCCACCAGCGCCGATGTCGCCCGCGCGGCGATCCAGCTCGGTGGCTCGATCGAGGCCGGCGGCATTGCCCGGACCGCCGATGGCGTGCGTTTCGGCGCGGCCCCGCCGCTGGCCGAACCCTCCGCCGCCGCACGACCGCACCACGCCCCGCCGGTGCCCCGGCGGAACGGCCTGCCGAGCCGCGCGAAACCGGTGGCCACGGCCGGCACCGTCGTCGTCGATGGCGGCGCCGGCGGAGCCGTCAGCGCCACCGGCCGCATCGACGCGTCGAGCCCGACATCGACCGGCGGCGCCATCACCATCACCGGCCGGATCATCGACCTTGCCGGCGCCAGGCTCGATGCATCGGGCGCGACCGGCGGCGGCCAGATCCGCATCGGCGGCGACTATCAGGGCAGCGGGCCGCTGCCGCACGCCCGGACCGTCTCGATCGACGCCGCGACCACCATCCGGGCCGATGCTCTCCGCACCGGCGACGGCGGCCGGATCATCGTCTGGTCGGACCAGGACACGAACTTCGCCGGCACGATCTCGGCCCAGGGCGGGGCGCAGGGCGGCAATGGCGGCTTTGCCGAAGTCTCCAGCAAAGGTTTGCTCGACTTCAGCGGAATGGCGGACATGCGGGCCGCTCTCGGGCGGTTCGGCACGCTGCTGCTCGATCCCTACAATATCGTCATTTCCAACGCGGCGGATGCCGGCCAGGGCGCGACGACCGCCGGCGGCACGACAACTTTTACGCCGACGGGCACCAGCGTGATCAAGGTCGCCACGCTGCAGGCGGCGCTGAACTCTGCCAACGTCACCATCACCACCGGCGGCTTCGGCAGTGCCGGAGCCGAGGCCGGCGACATCACGGTGGCCAGCGCCATCGCCTGGTCCAGCGCCAACAGCCTGACGCTCAGCGCCTATCGCAACATCACCATCAATGGCGCGATCACCAATAGCGGCGGCGCCAACGTCAATCTGCGCGCCGACAACAGCGGCCTGGGCAGCGGCACGGTGTCGTTCGGCACCGGCATCCAGGTGTCCACCGCGGGCGCCGTGAGCGTCTATTACAATCCGACCAGCAATCCTCCGACGGGAACGCCGTCGGTCAATGGCACGAGCTATACGACGGGGACCGACTACAGCGGCAATATCGCCGGCGGCGGATCGATCACCGGCTACATGCTGGTCAACAACGTCTATGACCTGCAGAACGTTCGGAACAATCTGTCGGGCGCCTACGCGCTGGGACGCGACATCGACGCCAGCGTGACATCGACCTGGAACAGCGGCGCCGGCTTCCTGCCGATCGGCAACCTGACCTTCAGCAACTACACCATTTCAGGCAGCTATTTCGGCGGCATCTTCGACGGACAGAACCAGGCGATTTCCAACCTGACGATCAACCGGCCGTCGACCAGCCCGGTCGGCTTGTTCTCCGGCAATGCAGGCCAGATCAGGAATCTCGGCGTCATCGGCGGGACGATTACCGGCTATGTCTATGTCGGCGGGCTTGTCGGCCAGAACTACGGAAACATTACCAATTCCTTTTCGAGCGCGACCATCTCCGGCTGGCGGTATTCCGGCGGGCTCGTCGGTTACAACACGGGCGGCACCATCCGATCGTCCTACTCCACCAGCAGTGTGACCAACACCTACCGCGGCCAGGGCTTCGGCGGCGACGGTGCCGGTGGGCTCGTTGGCTATAATGGCGCGTCCATTGTCGGTTCGTACGCCGCTGGCGCCGTGTCCGGCGAAGGCGGGGCGGCGGGAGGCCTTGTCGGCAATAACAATGGCTCGATTTCGCAAAGCTACGCGACGGGAAGCGTGTTCGGCTACGTTGCGGGCGGACTGGTCGGCGCCAATTCCGGTCCGATCACGCAAACCTATGCGACCGGCGCCGTCTCGGCCACGTATAATCCGCAGAGCGGCGGCCTGGTCGGTTACGACGTGTCGGGCGGCGCGAGCGTCACAAATTCCTACTGGGACATTCAGACCACGGGCAGAAGCAACGGCATCGGCGCGGCCGCCGGCACGTTCCAGGCCACCGGCCTGACCACCGCCCAATTCGCCAACTCGGCCAATATGCCTGGCCTGACCTTCGGCACCACCCCCGGCGCATCCGGCTTCGTCATCGTCAACGCCGATGGCACGTTCAACAATGCGGGCGGCGTCAACGGTGCGACGCGGCCGTTCCTGCTCAGCGAATATTCCACCAGCATCGCCAACGCCCATCAGCTGCAGCTGATGTCCTTGGCGCCAACGGCGGCCTACACGCTGATGCGGAACATCGACCTGGCCCCTGCGCTTGGCAGCAGCTCCGGCAATTGGCTCACCTCCAACGTGCTCGGCGATGGCTATGGCTTCGTGCCGATCGGCAGCGCGAACCAGTTCCAAGGCGTGTTCGACGGCGGCAACCACACCATCTCCAACCTGTCGATCAACCGTGGCGACGCCATCGGCCTGTTCGGCACGATCTGGGCGGCCGGGACGGTCAAGAACCTGGGGGTCGTGAACGCGACGGTAGCGGGGGGAAATCAGGTGGGCGCGATCGCTGCCCGCAACGACGGCACCCTCACCAACGTCTATTCGACCGGCACCATCTCGGGGACGCAGAATGTGGGCGGCCTGGTCGGCAACAACATCGGCACCATCTCGCGGAGCTATTCCACCGCTTCGGTGACCGCGACCGGCTCCAGCGTGGGCGGTCTCGTTGGCCAGCAGGTGGGAACGATCAGCCAATCCTATGCCGGCGGCCCGGTCAGCGGCTTGTCCAGTGTCGGTGGCCTTGCGGGCTTCAGTCTGTCCGGGGCAATGATCAGCGACGCCTATGCCACCGGCACCGTCTCGGGCCTCCCCGGCAGCTCCAAGGTCGGCGGTCTTGTCGGCTACAATCAGGGCACAATTACCCGCACCTATGCGGCCGGCTCCGTCAGCGGCTCCATCGACGTCGGCGGGCTGGTTGGCAACAACAGCGCGGTCGGTTCGGTCACCAGTTCGTTCTGGGATACGACCACGACCGGCATGGTGCAGGGCTACGGCAGCAACCTCCACACGTTCAACGCCACGGGCCTGACCACGGCGCAGCTGCAGGATCTCTCGACCTACCAGGCGACCTTTGGCGGCTGGGACTTCCAAGGCGTCTGGGCGCCACCGAACCAGGTGGGCCAGAACAATGGCTCCAGCGTCGCGCACTATCCGGAGCTCTATGCCTTCCTGACAGTGCTGACGATTGCGCCAAACAACATCAGCCGCTTCTACGGCGATATCAATCCGACCCTGACGACCACCTATTACGGCAACCTGAAGCCAGGCGACAGCATCTCGACGATGGCCAGCCTGTTCACCTCGGCCGGCCAGTTCTCGAATGTCGGCGACTACGCCATCACCGCATCCGGAGCGGCGGTGACGAGCCCATCGGGCAATACCTACCGTATCGTCTATATCCCGGGCGCCCTGACGGTGACCGGACGGCCGTTGACGATCACCGCCGATGCCAAGAACCGGGTCTATGGCGCCATCGATCCGACGCTGACCTATCAGATCACCAGCGGCGGCCTGCTGAACGGCGACCAGCTCACCGGCAGCCTGACCACGGTGGCGAGTTCGACCACCGGCGTCGGCAGCTATGCGATCAACCAGGGCACGCTCGGCAATTCCAACTACGCCATCACCTATGTCAGCGCGAACGAAACCATCGGCGCACGGCAGATCACGGTGACCGCCGATACGCCGGCGTCACGCCATTATGGCGATGCCAATCCGGCCCTGACCTATACGATCGGCGGCCTCGGCCTGGTCAATGGCGACAGTCTCGCCGGCGCGCTGGCAACCTCGGCCACATCGGCATCCGGCGTCGGCAGCTATGCCATCACCCAGGGATCCCTCGGCAATCCCAACTACCAGATCACCGGCTTCACCGCCGCCAATCTGAGTGTCACCGCCCGCCCGATCACGGTGACCGCCGATGCCCAGACGCGCCATTACGGCGATGCCAATCCGACCCTCACCTATACGGTCGGCGGCCTCGGCATGGCCAATGGCGACACGCTCGGCGGCGCGCTGGCGACTTCGGCGACGACGGCTTCGGGGGTGGGGAGCTATTCCATCACGGCCGGCACGCTTGGCGATCCCAACTACCAGATCACGACCTTCACCAGTGCGAGCCTCAGCGTCACCGCGCGGCCGATCACAGTGACCGCCGACGCGAAGAGCCGTATCTATGGCGATGCCAATCCGGTGCTGAGCTGGCAACTGACCAGCGGCTCGCTGGTCAACGGCGACAATATCACCGGCGGCCTCGCGACATCGGCGACCGGCACCAGCAATGTCGGCAGCTACGCCATCACCCAGGGCGATCTGGCGGCCTCCGCCAACTATGCCGTCACCTATGCCGGCGCCAATCTTGGCGTCACCCAACGCGCCATCACCGTGTCGGCCGACGCGCAGAGCCGCGTCTATGGCAATGCCAATCCGGCGCTGACCTGGCAGGTGACCAGCGGTTCGCTGGTCAATGGCGACGGCCTGACCGGTGGCCTCGCGACCACGGCGAGCGGCACCAGCAATGTCGGCAGCTACGCCATCACCCAGGGCGATCTGGCGGCATCCTCGAACTATGCCGTCACCTATTCCGGCGCCAATCTTAGCGTCACCCAGCGCGCCATCACCGTATCAGCCGATGCCCAAAGCCGCGTCTATGGCAATGCCAATCCGGCGCTGACCTGGCAGGTGACCAGCGGTTCGCTGGTCAATGGCGACAACCTGACCGGCGGCCTCGCGACCACGGCGAGCGGCACCAGCAATGTCGGCAGCTACGCCATCACCCAGGGCGATCTGGCGGCATCCGCGAATTATGCCGTCACCTATGCCGGTGCCAATCTGGCGGTCACCCAGCGCGCCATCACCGTGTCGGCCGATGCCCAGGGCCGCATCTATGGCAACGCCAATCCGGCTCTCACCTGGCAACTGACAGCCGGTTCGCTGGTCAATGGCGACAACCTCACCGGTAACCTCGCGACCACGGCCACCGGCACCAGCAATGTCGGCAGCTACGCCATCACCCAGGGCGACCTGGCGGCCTCCTCGAACTACGCCGTCACCTATGTCGGCGCCAATCTGGCGGTCAGCCAGCGCGCCATCACCGTGTCGGCCGATGCCCAGAGCCGCATCTATGGCAATGCCAATCCGGCGCTCACCTGGCAGCTGACCAGCGGTTCGCTGGTCAATGGCGACAACCTGACCGGCGGCCTCGCGACATCGGCGACCAGCACCAGCAATGTCGGCAGCTACGCCATCACGCAAGGCGATCTGGCGGCATCCTCCAATTACGCCGTCACCTATGTCGGCGCCAATCTTGGCGTCACGCAGCGCGCCATCACCGTGGCAGCCGACGCCCAGGGCCGCATCTATGGCGACGCCAATCCGGCTCTCACCTGGCAGCTGACCAGTGGTTCGCTGGTCAATGGCGACAACCTCACCGGCGGCCTCGCGACATCGGCGACCGGCACCAGCAATGTCGGCAGCTACGCGATCACCCAGGGCAGCCTGACGGCCTCGTCCAACTATGCCGTCACCTATGTCGGCGCCAACCTCTGGGTCGGCCAGCGCGCCGTCACCGTGTCCGCCGACGCGCAGAGCCGGGTCTATGGCGACACCAACCCGGCTCTCACCTGGCAGCTGACCGCCGGCTCCTTGGTCAATGGCGACGCGATCACCGGCGGCCTCGCGACATCAGCGACCGGCACCAGCAATGTCGGCAGCTACGCTATCACCCAGGGCACTCTGGCAGCCTCCTCGAACTATGCCGTTACCTATGTCGGCGCCAATCTTGGCGTCACCCAGCGCGCCATCACCGTGTCGGCCGACGCGCTGAGCCGCGTCTATGGCGACACCAATCCGGCGCTGACCTGGCAGCTGACCGGCGGTTCCCTGGTCAATGGCGACACGATCACCGGCGGCCTCGCGACCACGGCCACCGGCACCAGCAATGTCGGCAGCTACGCGATCACCCAGGGCAACCTGACGGCCTCGTCCAACTATGCCGTCACCTATGTCGGCGCCAATCTGGCGGTGAGCCAGCGCGCCATCACCGTGGCAGCCGACGCCGCGAACCGCGTCTATGGCGATGCCAATCCGGCGCTCACCTGGCAGCTGACCGGCGGTTCGCTGGTCAATGGCGACAGCCTGACCGGCAGCCTCGCGACATCGGCCACCGGCACCAGCAATGTCGGCAGCTATGCGATCACCCAGGGTTCGCTCGGCAACGGCAACTACGCCGTCACCTATGTCGGCGCCAATCTTGGCGTCAGCCAGCGCAGCATCACCATCACCGCCGACGCGAAGAGCCGCGTCTATGGCGACGCCAATCCGGCGCTGACCTACGGCGTCGGCGGCATGGGTCTCGTCAACGGCGATGCATTGGCGGGAACCCTGGCGACGTCGGCGACGGCTGCCTCCGGCATCGGCGGCTATGCCATCACCCAGGGCACCCTGGCCAATGCCAACTACGCGATTGCCGGCTTCACCGGCGCGACCCTCACCGTGACGCCGCGCCCGGTGACGATCACCGCGGTCGACGGGACCAAGAATTTCGGCCAGGCCGATCCCGCACTGACCTATCTGATCGGCGGCATGGGTCTCGCCAATGGCGACCAGGTCACCGGCGCCCTGGCGCGGGAGGCCGGCGATGGCGTCGGGACCTATGCCATCCTCCAGGGCTCGGTCGCGCTCTCGGCCAACTATCTCCTGACCTTCCAGCCCGGCCGCTTCACCGTCAGCCCGCTGCCGGCACCCGTGGCGATCGGCCAGCTTGCCACCCTGTCCGCGCCGCCGCCGGCCATGTCCGGTGCCGGTGGTTCCACGGTGCTCGACGGCCTCGGCGACCTCCCCGCACGCGGCTGGCCCGGCATGGCCTGCCAATGGCAGCCGTCGGGTGGCATCGCCTGCCAATGATATGGCCGGAGCGTTCGCTCGCCGGGGCGCGCGAGCGGGATCCGTCTCGAGCATGACCGGGGCGCCCTGGTGACGGCGCTCAGGTGGTCCGGGCCGGGGTGAGACAGGCGTGCCTGCCCCGGCCCGAAAACGCCGATCAGCGCAGCGTCGCCAGCGCGATCGCCAGACGACATGCGTCCTGGAAGGCGGGAATGTCGATCCACTCGTCGACCGTATGGGGCTCGTTCTGTCCGGCTCCGAAAGTGACCGTGGGTATGCCGTGCAGCGTCAGCCAGTTGGCGTCGAGGCCGCCATTGGCCAGCCGCGGGTTGGGGGTGAGCCCCAGGCTCGCCACCGCCGCCGTGCCGTGGGCGACCACGGGCAAGCTGCGGTCAAGCGCGAAGGCGTGATATTTCCGATGCCGGGTGAATGTGATCCTGCCGGTCTTGCCTTCGCTGTTGGAGATTGATTTCACCGCGTTCCGGAACGCCGCTTCATAAGCGTCGGTAATCTCGTCGACAAAAGCCATGTCGTGGCTGCGGCTTTCGCCCTCGACGAAGGCATAGTCGGTGACGACATTGGTCGCGTCACCCGCCGCCCTGCCGCCGCGCCCGGCTATGGTCCCGACATTGCTGGTGCCGGCCTTGCCGTCCTTGACCACCTTGCCGAACCAGCCGCCGGCCTGCGCCTCCGCAAGGGCCAGCGCGGCGATCATCGTCGAGGAGATGCCGTGCTCGGGCGCAACGCCGGCATGGGAAGCGCGTCCAAAGATCTCGACCTCCCAGCTATCGGCTCCGACCGCGCCGGTGACGATATCGGACGGTTTGCTCGAATCGAAGTTGAAGCCCATGGCCACCGGGCCGACCTGCTCCAGGTTGATGTGGCGAGCGCCCCACAGCCCGCTCTCCTCGCGAACGCAGAACACCAGCACCAGCGGCGGATGATCGAGATTCTGGCGGGCGAGCTCGGCCGCGAGCGTCACCAGCACCGCGCAGCCCGTCCGGTTGTCGCCGCCAAGCGCGGTATCGCCGCCACTGACGATCCGCTCGCCGTCGATCCGGGGTTTGGCGCCGGCACAGAGCGGCACGGTGTCCAGATGGGTCATGAACAGGAGCGGCGGATTGTTGCTGAGCGCACCGCGCCCCGGCAGCTTGACGATCAGGTTGCCGGTCTCGGTCGGCACCGGAATGCGCGTGTTGGCATCGTCGAAGCCGATCGCGTCGGACGCGACCCCCACTTCCGTCAGCGCCCGCGCGACATCCGCGCCGATCGCCGCCTCCTGGCCGGTGATCCCTTCGACCAGGAGGAAACGCATCAGTCGGTCGAGCGCGGCTTTTTTGTCATGGGTGATCATGGCGGCCTGGTCCTCCGGACAATTGGATGTCGCCAATCTTGCCCAGCCTTGCGCCGACGAGGAGTGCGTCATTGGCAGGGACGCCCTGCCCGGTCGGAACAGATCGCGCCGCTCGGCCCCGCGATCATTCTTGAATCGCCGGCAAAGCTGCTTCTTCCGTCTCGCCTATCGGCATCACCGGTATCGGCCCCGTCGCGTCCGTCGCCAGGCCTCAATGGATCCGGTTGAACACCCAGGCGATCCAGATGCATTGATAGAGGATGTGAACCAGGACCACCGCCATCTGGGCGTTGCGGTTCTTGAACACCCAGGCGATCGTGCAAAGCACCAGCCCGAGCGGGACCTGAACCAGATGTTCGGCGCTCAGCCGGTTCCAGTGCTCGGCACCCTTGATGAGGGTGTCCACGACGTCGAAGCCGAAGGTGGCGGCCAGCAGCCCGAAGAACCAGCGGCGCCGCTTGATGAAAAAATCCTCGTAGCCGCCATATTCCGCGATGTTGTCGGGAAACAGCAGCGCGGCGAGCAGGAACAGCACCACGGCATAGCTGATCAGGAACAGAAAGACGCTGAAGCTCCAAGTGCTGATGCGGGACAGCCCGAATTCCCACCACCAGAAGAGCACTAGCTCGATCAGGATCGAGGCGGCCCAGAACATGTGCAGGAAGGAGACGCGGTTTCGTCCGGGGTGCTGGATGAAGCCGGCAAAGCCCGTCAGGATGCGGGCAATGCCAAGACCGATGACCATGCCGAGCACGATGCGGACATGGGGGAAGATTTCGGAAGGTGCCGCTGTTTCGATCAATGGGTCTCAGTCCCGGGCCGGCATCAAGCGGAAGTGCTCACGTTCGAGCAGACGGAGGCGCAGTCGGTGGCAAGATCGGGATGAGCCAGCCGGGTCCAGGCACCGCAATGTCGCCAGAACGCCGCCCGACCTTGCGCGGCAGGCCGCGCCTATCGAGCCCTATTGAAACTCTATGAAAGGTTAAGGACCGGCAGCCCGCAACGAAATACGGCGCCTGCCATCGGTCGAAAGGGCCCTTTTCCCACGGGAATCATGACCCGGACCTGCGCGGCGGGGCCGGGCCGGCCAGTACTTGGCACCCCTCAACCCCTGTCCACGACCTCAGCGCGCCTTGCGCTGCCGGGACGTCTCGAGAATTGCCGTGGTGATGGGGCGGCGCAGCGGAAGCACCTCGCCCTCGATGGGGATGCCCGAGCGGGCCAGCACCGAATTGCGATAACGCGGGTCTTCCGACACCTCGACCCCGAGCCAGCTCGGCCGCTCGAACGCCTCGGCGACGTCGGCCAGCTCGATCTCCGCGATCACCAGGCCGGCATGCCGGCCGTCAAATTCATCGACCTGCCAGAGCTTGCCGCCATGCATGATCTCGTGCCGCAGCTTGACGATCGGCTGATGCGGGCAGAGCCGCAGCATGTTCTCGGCGTCGCCAAGCGGAACTGAATATTCATATTCCTCGCGGGAGATGCCGGAGCGCTCTCCCTTCACCGCAAGCGTCGCTGCCCCATCCTGCAGGCGGATACGCACTGAAACATCGCCGGTGACGGGCAAATAGCCCTGCTGGATCCGCTTGACGCCGGCGCTGCCGCGCCAACCATCGCCCGTCACCAGGAACTTGCGCTCGATTTCGATCGCCACCATCACCGTCCATGGGCCGCCGCCATGGCGAAGCCCTGTTGCTACTTTGCCGGCAAGGCCGCTCGCCCAAGCCCATTTGCCCAAGCCCATTTGCCCAGGCCCAATTTGCCCAAGCCAATTGCCAAGACCGCTTGCGGGCCTTCCGTGCCGGAGCACCATGTCCCGGGATTGTATTACGAGCAATCCGGCATTTTGACTATTCCGAGGGAGCCGCGATCCACGGCCGCCGCGCCCCCGCATGAAATCTCCACCATGATCGCCATCGGCGCGGGCTCGTCCAAACCGTTGCCGCCGCCGGCAGCGCGCAGCGAACCTTCAACGCGGTCAAGCGTGCGCGGACGACCTGTCGGCCGCCTGGCAATGGCCGGCAATCGCCTCGACAAGGCTCGGGATCAGGCTGGTCGGCAGGTCATGGCCCCACCCGGGTATGATCCGCAGCGTCGCCCCCGGGATGTGCCTCGCGGTGTCCTCCCCGGCTGCGACCGGCACCAGCGGATCGTCCTGGCCATGCAGGACCAGGGTCGGCACCGCGATCGTCTTGAGAAGCTCGACCCGGCTGCCGCTCGCCAGGATCGCGAGCAGCTGGCGTGCGATTCCACTGGGATGGTGGGATCGGTCGAAGGCCCGTTCGACCCTGGCCCGCAGTTCCGCTTCCGGCATCGGATAGCCGGGGCTCCCGATCGTCCTGAGGATATTCATGCCGAACTGGATCGACGCCTCGCGTTCGTCGCCCGATGGGCGCGTCGCCGTCAAGGTCGCGGCCGCCGCCGGCTGCGCCTGCGGCAGG
>BFBZ01002231.1_pt1 | contig 10907 bp, 10 predicted proteins | sample 1888401 | NCBI WGS metagenome assembly BFBZ01 (sample SAMD00112614, study PRJDB3348) | symbiont metagenome | host: Chara braunii | reverse complement strand
AGGAGATCACCGGCGGCGCGCTCTGCAATGTGGTCTATGACGGTATCGGCAAGGACACGTTCCCGAAGTCGCTCGACTGTATCCGTCCGCTGGGCACCTTCGCGAGCTTCGGCAGCGCCTCGGGCCAGATTGAGGCCTTTAACATCAACATCCTGCAGACCAAGGGCTCGCTGTTCGCGACCCGCCCGACGCTGAACAACTACGTCGCCAAGCGCGAGGACCTGCTGGCCACGGCGAAGGATCTGTTCGACGTCGTCGCCAGCGGCAAGGTCAAGATTCCGGTGAACCAGAAGTACGCCCTCAAGGACGCGGTGAAGTCCCACCAGGACCTCGAAGGCCGCGGCACCACTGGGTCCTCGATCCTGATCCCCTAACGCGCAGAGATTACCCGATGAACGATCATCCCCGGGCTTGACCCGGGGATGATTTTTTCGTGCAACAGGGCGACAGCAGAATCTTATGGGCCGTCTGACCACCCACGTTCTCGACACCGCCTCCGGCAAGCCGGCCGTGGGCGTGCGCGTGGTGCTCCGCCGCGATGGCGAGGCGACAGCGCTCGCCGAAGGCACCACCAATGCCGACGGCCGGCTGGACAAGCCGTTGCTCGAAGGATCGGCCTTCAAAACCGGATGCTATGAATTGACCTTCCACGTCGGCGACTATTTTCGCACGAACGGGACAAATTTGGCTGACCCTGCCTTCCTCGATCTGGTGCCGCTGCGCTTTGCCATCGCCGAGGATGCGCACTACCACGTGCCTTTGCTTGTCTCGCCTTATGGCTATTCGACGTACCGGGGGAGTTGAGCGTGGATCTCGTTTTCCTCGGCGAATGGCTGAACCTGCTGCTGCGCTGGACCCACATGGTGGTCGGTATCGGCTGGATCGGCACGTCGTTCTATTTCATGGCGCTCGACTACACGCTGAGCCAGCGCGAGAGGCTGAACGAAGGTGTCTACGGCACCGCGTGGCAGGTGCACGGCGGCGGTTTCTATCACGTCGAGAAATACACGGTCGCTCCGAAGACGCTTCCGGATGTGCTGCACTGGTTCAAGTGGGAGGCCTATCTCACCTGGGCCAGCGGCTTTGGCCTGCTGACCGTTCAGTATTATTTCCACGCTGACGCCTTCCTGATCGATCCGGGCGTGATGGCGCTGACGCCGTTGCAGGCGGTCGGCATTTCGGTCGCGGCGCTCACCGCCGGCTGGTTCATCTATGACGGCATCTGCCGCAGCAAGATCGGAGAGAACACGGGCCTGCTCGCGGTCGTTCTGTTCGCACTGATCCTGCTGTCTTCGGTGCTGTTCACCAAGGTATTTTCAGGGCGCGGCGCGTTCATCCATGTCGGCGCGTTCGTCGGTACGATCATGGCCGCGAACGTCTTTGCGGTGATCATCCCGAACCAGAAGAAGATGATCGCGCAGATGATCCGCGGCGAGACGCCTGATCCGAAATACGGCGCGATCGGCAAGCAGCGCTCGGTGCACAACAATTATCTGACGCTGCCCGTGCTGCTGATGATGGTATCGCAGCACTATCCGTTCCTGTTCAGCCATCCGCATCCTTGGCTGGTGGTGGCGCTGATCCTCTTGACCGGCGGCTTCGTCCGTCACGTGCTGAACCGCGTCGACGCCGGCGATGAATGGAACAAATACGGCTGGGCCACGCCGGCCGCTGCGGTTGCGCTCCTTGCCGCGATCTATGTGACCGCGCCGCAGGCCCGCACGATTGCGCCGGGCGAACGCGTCGCCGACACGGAAGCGCTCGCGATCGTCCAAAAACATTGTGTAATGTGCCACGCGAAGGCCCCCACGCATCCGGCCTTCAATGCTGCGCCAAAGAATGTCACGCTCGAAAACGTGCCGGACATGAAACGTTACGCCGCACTGATCCTTCAGCAGACCGTGCAGAACCGCGCCATGCCGCTCGGCAATCAGACCGGCATGACCGAGGACGAGCGCGACAAGCTCGGCCGCTGGGTCGTAGGACTGAAATGACAACGCTCGACACCAACGCGCTGGGGGCCCGTGCCGAGGCCATGGCCACGGAGCTCGGCGCGATCTCCGCCGAACCGGATCGGCGCGTCCGCTTGTTTCTGACTCCGGAGCTGCGCCGCGCCGCCGATCTCGTCGCGAAGTGGATGCGCGAAGCGGGCATGTCCGTAAGCGAGGATGCGCTCGGCACCGTTCGCGGGCGGCATGGTGACGGCAAGCGGCTGCTGATCGGCTCGCATCTCGACACCGTGATTGATGCGGGGAAATACGACGGCCCGCTTGGCGTGATCTGCGGGATTCTGGCGGTCGATCATTTCGCCAAGGCAGGGCAGAAGCTGCCGTTCGGCATAGACGTCCTGGCCTTCGGTGACGAGGAGGGGTCGCGCTTTCCATCCACGATGGCAACCTCGATGGCCTGCGCGGGTGTTTTCGAGTACGAGACACTCCCGCTCGCGGACCAGAAGGGCGTGACGCTCGCCGACGCGATTAAGGCATACGGCAAAGACGTCGCTGACATTCCTGCTGCCGCTTACAAGTCGTCCGACGTTGCCGGTTACGTCGAGGTTCACATCGAGCAGGGGCCGCTGCTGGAGGCGAAGAACCAGCCGCTTGGCGTCGTCACGGGTATTGTCGGCCAGAGCCGCATCAAGGTCACGGTTACCGGAATGGCGGGGCACGCCGGCACGGTGCCGATGACAATGCGGCACGATGCCTACGCCGGCGCGGCGGAGATGGCGCTGGCATTGGAAAAGATCGTCCGCGAGCATCCCGAGGACGGCATGGTCGGCACGGTCGGCCGCATCGAGGCGTCGCCCGGCGCGGTCAACATTATTCCGGGCAAGGTTATATTCACCGTCGACCTGCGCTCGCTATCCGACTCGTTACGCAACGAGGCGTATTCGCGCTTTAAGACCGAGGCGGAGAAGATCGCAAAGGCGCGTGGACTCGCGGTTGTCTTCGACCTGTTCCATGAGGTCGCCACCGCTCACATGGCGCCTGCGCTTCAGGACACGCTGGCGGCCAGCATCAAGGACGTCGGCGGCGAGCCGATCCGGCTGCCCTCCGGCGCCGGTCATGACGCGCAGATCATGACGCAGTTGTGTCCCTCCGCGATGATGTTCGTTCGTTGCCGCGGCGGTATCAGCCATAACCCGGCGGAATTCACGAGCATTCCGGACATGGGGCTCGCGGTTGCGGCGCTGATCCGCTTCATCGAGCGCTTCAAGCCTTAAGCAGCGTCTCGCAGACCCGGCCGAACGTCGGATGCTCGGTGATCCCCGGCGCAAGGCGCGGCATCGCGAACACGGGAACGTCGCGCGCAAAGCGGCGCATCGTGTCCACGGTGTCGCTCAACGGCACGGTCGATGCGGGCGTCTCGTTGACAACCAATGCTTTCACTTCCAGTCCGCGCCGTATCAGCACATCCAGACAGGTGAGGGTGTGGCTGATGCTGCCGAGATAGCTTCCCGTCACCAGAACGACGGGCCGGTTGATCGCCATCATCCAATCGAGCACGGTGCGACGATCGTCGAGTGGAACCATGATGCCGCCAACGCCTTCGATCAGAAGCTGGCCTTGGTGATTGAGCGCCGCACGGCGCGTGAATTCAAGGAGTTCGTCGAAGTCGAGCTTGCGCCGCTCACGCGCCGCCGCCATGTCGGGTGCAAGCGGCGCGGCAAAGCGGAACGGGGAGATGCGATTGATTTCCTCCGGAGTGGTGCGCCTGCCAAGTGCGCCGAGCAGAGCAGCGGTGTCGCTCCATTCCGGTGCGTCGTCATCGAATCCGGTCGCGATCGGCTTCAGTGCGTCGACCGCGATCTTTCCGTCGCGGAAATAGCGGATCATCCCGGCGGTGAGGAACGTCTTGCCGATGTCCGTTCCCGTCGCGGTAATGAAGGTTATGCTCATTGCTTCAGGATGCGCGTGCGGACGATCCGCGCCAGCCGTTCGATCTCGTTGTCGGGATGCGCGGCGCTGAAGGTGAGGCGAAGCCGGGCGGTGCCGACGGGCACCGTTGGCGGCCGGATCGCGACGACCAGGAAGCCTTCGTCTTCCAGTTCTTTCGAGGCGCTCAGGGCGGCCTCGGCCTCGCCGATCACCACCGGCACGATGGCGCTCTCGGCGATGGGAAGGTTGGTGGCTCGGGTGAAGGCTTGCGCCTTTTCTATAGGTTGGGTGGTCAGGTTCGGTTCGCGTTCGATCCGGTCGAGCGCGGCAATGGCCGAAGCGAGGATCGCGGGCGGCAGGCCCGTCGAATAGATCATCGTCCGCGCGCGGCTCCGCATCAGGTCAATCACCGGTTTCGACGCCGCCAGATAGCCGCCGTAGGTGCCGAACGCTTTCGACAACGTACCAATTCGCAGTGGCACGCCGGCGGCCTGGGTACGGCGGCCGTCGAGATCGTGGGCGTCGTCCACCATCAGCCAGACGTCGTTCTTTTCCGACAGTTCCATCAGGTCGTCGAGCGGCGCACGGTCGCCGTCCATCGAGAACACGCCTTCGGTGACCATCAGCGCGCGGCCATGCTTGGCGCGGTGCTCACCAAGCAGCGCCTTCACATGCTCGGCATCGTTGTGACGGAAGGCATGGACCGTTGCGCGCGACAGCCGCGCACCGGTCCAAAGGCTGGAATGCGCCAGCTCATCGATCAGGATGAGGTCTCCGCTCCCGACCAGAGCCTGCGCGACGCCGGTGTTCGCGAGATAGCCCGAGCCGAACACACAGGCGGCCTCGGTACCCTTGAAGCGTGCGAGCCGTGCCTCAAGCTCGGCGTAGAGCGGATGGTTGCCGGTCACGAGCCGAGACGCCCCCGCACCGACGCCGTGGCGCTCGATGGCCGCGATCGCAGCCGCTTTGAGCGCCGGATGTTGAGCCATTCCAAGGTAGTCATTGCAGGAGAACGACAGGAGCTTCTTGCCGTTGCGCTCGGCCCAGACACCTTCTGTGCGCTCGGTCGGGATTAGCGCGCGGCGGAGCGACTGGTGTTCCAGTTCAGCAAGTTTGTTCGAAGCGAATTCGTCGAGTGATGGCATGTTTTGTTATAGTCAGACCACAATGGATCGTCACCCCTGGATGCAGGCGGGCCTCGGCCACGTCTGGTTGCCTTATTCTCAAATGAAGACCATGCGGCCGCCGCTTCCGGTCGTCCGCACGCGTGGCTGCCGGATCGTGCTGGCCGACGGGCGAGAGCTGATTGATGGCATCGCCTCGTGGTGGACAGCCTGCCACGGCTACAACCATCCCCACATTACAACGATCGTGGAGCGGCAACTGGCCGACATGCCACATGTCATGTTCGGCGGGCTGGTCCACCAGCAGCCACTAACGTTGGCCCGGCGGCTGGCGGGCCTGCTGCCGGGCGATCTGGAAAGGGCGTTCTTCTCGGAGTCGGGCTCGGTCGCGGTTGAGATCGCGATGAAGATGGCGCTGCAATACTGGATCAACCGCAGCGAGCCGAGACGCAAGAAATTCATCGCGTTCAAGGATGGCTATCATGGCGATACCACCGGCGCGATGGCAGTGAGCGATCCGGATTCCGGGATGCACGATGCGTTCCGTGGCGTACTACCGGAGCACATCATCGCAACGCTTCCGTTGGATGAAGCGCTCGTGGCGCGTCGTGCGGACGAACTCGCAGGCATCGTCGTCGAGCCTCTGGTCCAGGGCGCGGGCGGAATGAAATTCCATGACGCGGCGACGCTCCAATCGCTGCGCCGTATCGCGGACAAGCACAATCTGCTTCTGATCTTCGACGAAATCTTCACCGGCTTCGGCCGCACCGGAGCCATGTTCGCCTGCGAGCAGGCGGCTGTCGTGCCGGACATCATCACCCTGTCGAAGGCGCTGACCGGCGGCACGCTGCCGCTTGCGGCCACCGTCGCCCGCAAGCATGTGTTCGACGCCTTCTGGTCCGACGATCCGCAGAAGGCGCTGATGCACGGCCCGACCTACATGGGCAATGCGCTGGCCTGTGCCGCCGCCAACGCCTCGCTCGACCTGTTCGAGCGCGAGCCCCGTTTGCAGCAAGTGAAGGCGATCGGTGAGCAGATGACGCGGGAGTTGGGAGTATGCCGCGGTCTGCCCGGCGTGAAGGACGTGCGGATCAAGGGCGCCATCGGCGTGGTCGAGCTGGACAGGATTGCCGATCGCGACGCGCTGCGTGCGCGGTTCGTGGAGCAGGGCGTGTTCATCCGCCCGTTCGGCAACGTCGTCTATCTGACGCCGAGCTTCACGATCCAATCGGACGAGCTATCGGCGTTGACGCGCGCGATCGTCAAAGTGGTCGGCGAAGGGACTTAGAACCCCACCACCGTCCCGTGCAGGTCGTATTCGTCGGCGCGCTCAATCTTCACCGTTGCGATCTCGCCGACGCGGAGCGGCCGGCGGCTCGCCACATAGACCGAGCCGTCGATCTCCGGCGCGTCGCCCTTGGTGCGGCCCTTGGCGACGGTTGATCCGACCTCGTCGATGATGACCTGCTGGCGGGTGCCGACCTTGCGCTTGAGGCGCTTGGCAGAGATCGCCTGCTGACGCTTCATGAAGCGGTGCCAGCGATCTTCCTTGACCTCTTGCGGCACGGCCTCCGCGATGTCGTTCGCAGGGGCGCCCTTCACCGGCTCGTATTTGAAGCAGCCGACGCGGTCGAGCTTCGCTTCGTCGAGCCAGTCGAGCAGCAGCTCGAAATCCTTTTCGGTCTCGCCCGGGAAGCCGACGATGAAGGTCGAGCGCAATGTGATGTCCGCGCAGATCTCGCGCCAGCGCTCGATGCGGCCAAGCGTCTTCTCTTGCGCGGCCGGGCGCTTCATGCGCTTGAGAACGTCAGGCGCTGCGTGCTGGAACGGAATGTCGAGATAGGGCAGCACGACGTTGTCGGCCATCAGTTGGATGGCCTCGTCGACGTGCGGGTAGGGGTAGACGTAGTGCAGCCGCACCCAGGCGCCGAGCGAACCGAGTTCGCGTGACAGATCGAGGAACTTGGCGCGGACGTCGCGGTCCTTCCACTTGCTCTCAGCGTATTTGATGTCGACGCCGTAGGCCGAGGTGTCCTGCGAGATGACCAGCAATTCCTTGACGCCGGCGTTTACCAGCCGCTCGGCCTCGCGCAACACGTCGGCGGCAGGACGAGACACCAGATCGCCGCGCAGTTTCGGGATGATGCAGAAGGTACAGCGGTTGTTGCAGCCCTCGGAAATCTTCAGATACGCGTAGTGGCGCGGCGTGAGCTTCACACCCTCCGGCGGCACCAGATCAAGGAACGGATCGTGCTGCGGCGGCACCGCGCGGTGCACGGCATCCAGCACGCTCTCGTATTGCTGCGGGCCGGTGATTGCGAACACGTCGGGGAATTTCGCGGTGATGTTCTCCGGCTCCGCGCCCATGCAGCCGGTCACGACCACCTTGCCGTTCTCGGACAGCGCGTTGCCGATCGCTTCGAGCGACTCCGCCTTCGCGGAATCCAGGAACCCGCAGGTGTTGACGATAACGAGGTCAGCGCCCTTGTGGTCGCGAGCGAGGCCGTAGCCCTCGGCGCGGAGCTTCGTGATGATGCGCTCGCTATCGACCAGCGCCTTTGGGCAGCCGAGCGAGACGAAGCTGACCGTCGGGGCGGCCTGGGTTTTGGTCTTCTGGGTTGGCATGAAGGGCAAGGGGCTACAGGCGTTCGGGGGCAAGATCAAGGCTCCGCCCCGCAAAGCGCATTTGCGCTTAACGCCCGGATATAGGGCGCTTTCCGGGCTAAGCTACGGTCAAACAACAATCTCCCGGAGGACGCCCGAGTGCCCAACGAACTGATGCTGGTCGGCAGCATTCCGCTCGACACCGTCCAGGAGGTTTTCGAGACCTTCGGCAAGCCGCTCGGCAAATACCTCTTCGCCATGCCGGACGGGGAGGTGGGCCCACGCCGCCACTGGATCAGCCGTGTTCACTACCAGGTCCTGTCGGGCCACCAAGACCTCGACACCGTCCGCCGCCCAGCACCAGACGAGAACGGCGTCGAGCGCCTGTTCCCCCGCGCGGCCGGCGATAGCTGGCTGTTCAAGGTCAAGGACGGCGTGAAGCAGGTTCGGTTCGGCGACCCCGGCTGGCGGCTTGGCTATGCCCGCGACGCGATCAACTCCTATTTCGTGTTCAGCGTCCTGAAGGAGAAGGGCATCCTGCCCGGGCACCTGCGGTTTCAGGTGTCGATCCCGATGGTCAACAGCGTGCTCCCGCCGCGCATCTTCCCGGACTTGAACGACCTCGAAAAAATCCGTCCAGGCTACGAGGCCGCGACACGCGCAGAGATCGCGACGATCTGCGAGAACATCCCGGCAAAGGAACTGGCGATCCAGTGGGACTGCTCGACCGAGGTGCAGGATTCCTACGGCTCGATCCCCGGCTTCCCGCTGGAAGGCGCGATCGAGCGCAATTTGACCGAGGTGCGCAACCTCTCGCCGCACATCCCCGCGGATGTCGCGCTGGGCTACCACTTCTGTTTCGGCACGCTCGGCGGCTGGCCGCGCTTCCAGCCGGACGATCTGAGCCAGGCCGTGAAGCTCGTGAACGGCTTCGTCGCTGCGTCGGGCCGCAAGGTCGATTGGGTCCACATCCCGATGCTGGATACGACCAACGATGCGTTCTATGCGCCGCTGAAGGAGTTGAAGCCGCAGGGCGCGCGGGTCTATCTCGGCAACGTCCACAACATGGCCAACTTCAAGCAGCGGCTCGCGGTCGCCCGCAAATATCTCCCCGAGTTCGGGCTCGGCGCCTATTGCGGGTTCGGCCGCCTACCGCCTGCGGAACTGCCGAACGTGCTGGCCGACCATCTGGAGGCCGTCGAGATCGCGAGCCGCGGCTAAGGTACGCGCCCCGATTGCAATCCCCGCCCGCTTTCATGCAGGCTGGGGCGGGGAATAGAGGGGAACCGCCATGCGTGCGTTGCTGATTGCCGCCGCCACAGGTCTTGCGCTGATCGCGCAGCCCGCCGCGTCGCAGACCTATCCGTCGAAGCCGATCCACATCCTGATCCCCTACGCGCCGGGCGGCATCGCCGACATCGCCGCGCGCATCATCGGCGCCAAGCTGACAGACGCCTGGGGCCAGCAGGTGGTGGTCGAGAACCGGCCCGGCGCCAACGGCTTCATCGCGATGACCGCAGGCGCGAAGGCCGCGCCGGACGGCTACACGCTGACGATGGCGACCGTCGGTGACGTTTCGATCAACCCCGCGCTGTTCAAGGACATGCCCTACAGCATGGCCGACTTCGCGCCGGTCTCCGCGATCAGCGACGCGCCGATGGTGCTCACGGCAAACGCCAACGCGCCGTACAAGACCGTCGCCGACGTCATTGCCGCCGCCAAGGCCAATCCGGGCCGCATCTCCTACGCGACGCCGGGCAACGGCAGCGTCAATCAGATCGTCATGGAGTGGATGGCGCTCAACACCGGCACGCAATTCCAGCACATCCCGTACAAGGGCGGTGCGCCGGCCGCGGCCGCGCTTGCGGGCGGCGACATTCCGATCGGCGTGCTCGCATCCTCGTCGGCGGCGCCGCATGCAAAATCCGGCCGTGTCCGCATCCTTGCAGTGACCAGCGCGCAGCCCTCCAAGCTCAATCCGGAATGGCAGACGCTTCAGCAGCAGGGCGTCAAAGACGTCGATGCTTCGAACTGGACGCTGTTGCTTGCGCCGAAGAACACGCCGAAAGAGATTTTGGACAAGCTCAACGCCGAGATCGTGAAAATTCTCGCCATGCCGGACGTGAAGGAGCGTTTCGCCGGCGGCGGCGTGGAAACCATTCCGTCGACACCGGCCGAGCTTGCGGCGCGCGTGAAGCAAACGGCGGATAAGATGGCTGAGATCGTCCAGAAGGCGAATATCAAAGCGGATTGACGCGCAGCCCATGCGCATCCGTTCGCCACGCGATTTCTGGGCCGGTCTCGTTTTCATCGCGCTTGCCGCGTTGTTCATCGGTCTGTCGCGCCAATACAACATCGGCAACATGCACCGGATGGGTCCGGCGCTGTTCCCGGTTTTGGTTGGCGGACTGCTCGCGCTGCTTGGCCTCGTCATCACAGTGAAGTCCTTCGCGACGGACGGTCCGCCGCTGCCGCGCTTTGAGGCGCGTCCCATCGTCATCAGTTCGATCGCCATCGTCCTGTTCGGCGTCATGCTTCAATTCTTCGGGCTGCTTGCTGCGGTCGCGGTGCTTGTGATTGTCGGCGCGTGCGCTTCGAGCGAAAGCCGCAAGCTTGAGACGCTCGGGCTTGCCTTGCTCTTGATGTTGTTCTCGACCGCAGTGTTCGTCTGGATTTTGGGACTGCCAATCCCGCTGTGGCCGGGCAACTAAACGATGGAAACGCTCGCCAACCTCGCATTCGGCCTCGGTGTCGCGCTGACGTGGCAGAACATCCTGTACTGCTTCATTGGCTGCTTCCTTGGCACGCTGGTCGGCGTGCTGCCCGGCATCGGGCCTGCGGCGACCGTCGCGATGCTGCTGCCGTTCACGTTCGGGCTAGGACCGGCACCTGCACTCATCATGCTCGCGGGAATCTACTACGGCGCGCAATACGGCGGTTCGACCACGGCGATCCTGGTCAACATTCCGGGTGAATCGTCTTCGGTCGTCACGACGCTCGACGGCCATCAGATGGCGCGGCGAGGGCGGGCAGGGCCCGCACTCGGCATCTCGGCCATCGGCTCGTTCATCGCGGGCTGCATCGCGACGCTCGTCGTCGCCTACTTCTCGCCGCCGCTCGCGGACGTTGCGCTGAAGTTCGGCCCAGCCGAGTATTTCTCGCTGATGGTGTTCGGCCTGATCGCCGCCGTCGTGCTGGCGCGCGGTTCGGTGCTCAAGGCCGTCGCGATGGTGTGCTTCGGCATTCTGCTGGGCCTCGTCGGCACGGACGTCAACTCCGGCACCGTGCGCTTCGCCTTTGG
>BFBZ01002230.1_pt1 | contig 10910 bp, 4 predicted proteins | sample 1888401 | NCBI WGS metagenome assembly BFBZ01 (sample SAMD00112614, study PRJDB3348) | symbiont metagenome | host: Chara braunii | reverse complement strand
CCGAGTTCGAGGCCAACTACCATCAACAACGCGCTGGTCAGGCCGCGACCGTCTGACTTAAACCAACGGGCCTCCGCGAAACCCGGGGCGATTCATCCTGCCCATTGACAATCACAGTGAGCAACAAGAAGGGCTCGTTCCTGAAGACACGGATGCCGTAATCAGCTACCTCCGCGAACTGGGCTCGGAAGCATGCGCTCGAGCGCGCGAGTACGTATGCAGCGCGCCAGCTGAGGTTCGAACGCCGTATCGGTCGGTTATCGAGGCGAAACTGGGCTGGCTGCCGGTCAAAGACCGCTAGTCGGCTACGTCACCGGAACGCGATGTTCGCCAATACGCTCTGTCTGATTCTGGATTGTGAGATCCAGTCCCTGTTTGCCGGCCAAAGTGGTGCAAGGGGCATCTTTTAACTGCCGAATCAGTGAGTAGAGCAGCCGCATGATCGACGTCATGGAGGTGATTCATGACCGTTGAAACCAAAGATAGGAACGAACTCTTCGATAAGGCTGAGCTGACTTCGCCGGGCAGCGCGACATCCGAGCGCATCGTCTTTCGGTTATTGATCGCAGACGCAGGCCCCGAGGCCACTGCCAAAGGTGCGTGGGCGCCAAAGGCCCTCTGCTCCAGGGCCATTCGGGTATTGGGCCGCGCAGCGGCAAGTGCCAGGCGCCACATTTCAACGTCGAGCAGGATTCCAAAACGTCACATCCACCCAATGCTCCTGACTGCAGAGGCTGGCTGCTTCATCGGGCTGATCGTGCTGGACTTTCGCTCGCTGACGCCAGCAAAACTGGAGCTGGCGCGCGTCGCGGGATCCAAGCTGACCGACGTCCTGATGGTGGGCATCCGGCATCAGTGCGACTGGTCAGCCACCGGTACGGCAACTGCGATGCCGAACGGCCCCACGGAGGCCCCCGGCCAGACGGTTGAACAAATGCGCATCGCAGAACACTTTCTTGCCGCGCTAGAAAAGGCCGCCAACACCGCGGACAGCGGGGAGCTTCGCGTCAAGTCCATGCTGCCGGGGCAGGAGGCCGATGAACCGCTCTTGGTTAAGGCAACGAATGTGAAGCCCGCCACGCACTCTGAGACCGAACCCTGGCAGTTGGTCGCTCGTTTGGAGAGCATGGTCAACAAGGAAGTGATGCGCGTGCGCCGGCATGACGACCACCGGCCGATCCGGGTGGTGATCACCGGAGTCCCGGCGGCTCGCATTGACTTCCGTCTTCTGCAGGGCACGGGACCGGTCATCCTGCAGGTCAGCGGCCGGGTGGACGATTCCCTGGCCGAGGAGCCGACCGTCCGACTGATCTCGATGGAGGGGCTGGACATCGAGCATTGGGAATCCTGCGCAGACTGGATCGAGAACCTCGCCAGCCACCTCGACACCCACAGACGCACCTTGGAAGCTGCCGGCCTGCTGCCCGGCAAGCCTGCTTGGGCTGAGTCCGGCAGCTCAACTCGCTGACGACTCCAGCTGGTCCTTGGCCCGAACCGCCACCAATAGCACGAGGCCGGCTGCCGCCATCGCGACCGCCGTCTGCACCGGTCCATCCTCATTGCGCCTCACCCGGATCGCCAGCCGCCGAGTACCGCGGCCGCGCGCGTGCCAGTCATCTCGCATCATGGGCACCCGGCCATGCAGGTTTACCGGCAGCCCCAGCAGACGTGCCTCATCTTCCAGCGGCACAAGGCCGCCCGACGGCGAGGCGTATTGGCGGCGAGGTCGTTTTGCGCGGCCTTTGCCGGCTACAGCCTCGCCGACCGGGTCGGCTTCGCCCGGAAGCAAGAGTTCGACGCGCTCCTCGCCGAACGTTGCCTTCAGGACGGACGTCACTGCCTGCGCTGTGACGACGTCGCCTACCAACATCACACGAGAGCCGACGTGCAGGTGTTGACCTGCCAGAGCACTGAATGCCTCCAACCTGTCCGCTGGCCAGCTCTCGAACAACTTCAGCGCCTCCTGGATTGGGTCTCCTTTCAGGATCGTCTGCTCCAACGAACGATCAACCCATAGCCCATGCTTCAGCGCGCGGCCTTCGTCGAGCAGCCGGTCTGACCAACTGCGTGCCGCGGCGAGGATCGCTTCGACCCAGGCCTCGTCCTCAAGCATCACGTCGGCGGCCTTCATCCCCTCATCGTCATGCGCGCGAATGGCGAACTGCAGCACGGACAACGCGCTCACCAGCCAGCCCACCGACGGCACGGCCTTAACTGGGGTCAAGACCAACGGCCGATCGGCACGTTCCCCTTGAACGCGCCAATCGGGCGCAATGAATTCGATCAAACTATCGCCGAACTGATCGCCTTTTGCCGTCCACCGCTGTCGCTGCTTCTGCAGTGACTTGACGTTTCGATCGCCGCACCAGGCGAGAAACTGATCATCGCGCGCGCTCCAGTAGTTCCAGCGCGTCCGACGGCACCATTGATATAGCCACCGGTGCCCGGCGTGCCCATACACGTTGAGCGTCGTCGCCGGCGACGCGTGGCCCAGCAGCACTGCGATCCCCCACACAAGGCGCCGCGACGGATCGACTTCGTTCACAAGCTGAAGCGACAGAGGTAACAGGGAGCCAATCACCTCTTCCGGCGCAGCGACTTCGGCCAGCATCCTCGTTGCCCAGCTGTGGCGGCAGTGGTGAACGCGGATCGTCGGATCACCCGTCGCGCAGCGCAAGGCTTCAGCCAGTCGGCGCGCGATCGCCTGCTTGGGAACAAACTCCTGCGCATTAGTGCCCGCAGCGGCCTGGGCGAACAGCGGCTGCTTGGCGTCAGCGTCAGCCCCTTCGACCACATGGCGTTCCCATTGCCTCAGGATGTCGACTTCCATCTTGTCCAGCGGCTCCAGGCAAGGCACTGACCGTCGTGCCGCTTCCGTCTTGAGCCGCCGGTAGGAATTCCCCCGGACCCGTACCCACCAGATGCCAAGCCGCCGATCAAACCGAAGGTCACCGACCTGCAAGCCTGTGGCTTCGCCGATGCGCAGGCCGAACCGGTACAGCAACACCAGGACCGCCGCCTGCATCAGACGCCTGCGCTTGTCGGCCCAGGGATCGTGCAGCAAAAGTTCAAGAGCGGACCTGTACTCGTTCAGCTCCACGACATTGGCATTGACGTACTGGTGATCCACGCCGGCCAGTGCACGGAACTCCGACCAGTCGATGTCGGGCACGCCCTCGTTCAGCGCCAGCCAGCGATGGAAATTGCGCGCCGGCGCATAGAGATGGGTCTTGTCGTCGAGCACGGCGTCGTCCACGATGGCGCTGTACAGCTCCTCGAGCTCGTTGGACAGCATCAGCCGCGGATCGACGTCCGGGATCTCCTCGATCAGGCGAATCGACCATGAGAACCAGTAGTTCCTGATGGTCTTCGGCGCGTACCGCTTCTTGGGCTCGTATTCCGACGTGACCAGATGCCGCACCCACCGATGCATCAGTATGCAGATCGCGGGCATCCCAGCCTGCTTCAGAACACCCGACGCCATCTGGTCGAGCTCGGCCAGGCAGCGGTCCAGTGGGCTTTTCGCGCGCCCCTGTTTTCCATCAGGTTCGTCGGTCGAGTCCGTCACTGGTGCAACAGGCAGCCCAGCTGGCTGCACTGACACCGTCGGAGTGCGTGGCTGGGATTTGTCCTTCTTGGTCGACGCCGAACCGTGGACGAGGGTCGCCATGGCCTTGAGCATTGCCGCACGAAACACCCTCACCTGCGCGACGTCCACCTTGGTGACGAAATCCGCTCGCTCGGCGACCTCGCCCAAGGCCAGCGACCGTTCGTCCTGCCGAGCTCCGATCGCATCCAGACTCACCTTGGTGGGCGCTGCGCCACCCAGGCGTTCGGCATGCAACCAGCTGGGCGACACACTTTTGTGCGACCCGTCGGCCTGCCCGAGCACAAGGCCGGGGCAGTCGGCCGCCAATGCCCCCTGCAGTCGGCTCAAGAACTTCCAGAACCCTCCAGGATCCTGAACCTTGGCAGCCCGACAAAGCGCGCGGAGCGCGGCATCGAGGGACTTGTCAGAGACACGGGCCCACGCGGCGCTGTCCACTCGGTGAAGCAGCGCCGCCAGTGTCGGCGGGATGGCGTACTGCCGCAGGTTGCCCGAAGGGAGTGGCAGGTGCAGCCAGCGCACGCCATCGGGATCCTGGCTCCTCTTGAACATGGCCGGCGCCTTCAGCCAGGTCGTCCAGATTTCTGGATCGATTGCCAGGCCAACGGTGCACAGGGTCAGCACGAGTGCGTTGGCGTCGATCGCACTGGCGACTTCCTCGCCGCGCTTCCACGCTGCCCGTTGAGCATCCCAGTACTCACTCAGCGCGCGGTCGTACTGATCCAGCCAGCGCGCCGCGGAGAGCCCATCGAGGGGACAGACATGCGCGTGGTCCCTCAGGCTCAAGCCCACCGCAGGCAATTCCAGATCGGACAAATCGTGCTGCGAGATCCAGTCCAACAGCAGCGCCCGCATCAGCTCGAATCGTGTCGATGCCGCGCCGGAAGTGGCGTTGCTGGTCGAGCGGCGGACGTGCTCGAAGAGCTTGTCGATGTCAGCCTGGTTGAGCTGGCTCGGCGCCCGACCGTCCAGCTGATGCAGCGCCCAACCTTCCACGTCTTCACGCATCCGCATCCACTGCGCAGCGCGCCGCGCCGCACGGCGCTCATGACCAAACAGCATCGGCGTGGGCTTGGGCGACAGCGACGGCATCAGCGCGTTCGCCGCGGGACGCTCGAGGAACGTCGGCATCGTCTGCAGACCCAGGTCCATCGCCCAGCCATCCAGTGCAGTTCGCAGGCTCGAAAACAGATGCTCGTCGGCGAGAGGAGACCAGGTACTTCTGTTCTGCGTGCCGAGTTGCACGTGGCCGTAGAAGCTTTGCAGCGCTCGATCTTCAACGCCTCGCGCCAGAAGTTCGATGGAACCCGCGTGCCGGCCAACGTTCAGAGGCCAGGGCCATCGCTCGCCAAGGGTCTTGCGCAGGGTGCGCCAGCTGATTCGTTCGATCTCAAGCTTCTCGTTCAGAAAGAAACGGAACGGCGCAGCTCGCCACTCAGGCCTCTCGAGCGCACATCGGATCCGCTGTGCGGTCTCAGGCGCCACCGGCATGAGCTCCGCGATCAATCGCCACAGGTGGTCGGTCTGGCTTGCCACGGCGGCACAGCCGAAGGCACTGAGAACGATCAGGCGATGCGATCGAGCGACGGACTGGAATTTGTCGTCGACCAACAACTTCTGCCGATTGGTGTCGATCAGGTCGAGCGACTCCATGGGATCCGACACAGCGCGCAAGCCCTGCTGCAGCGACAGGCCGAGAACGTCAGCGGCTTCGCGGGCGTTATGCCGCTCATGCAGTGGGCGTGCCGCATCTTGAGCAACCGAGAGAGCCCATTCACGGACCGCGTCCAAGTCGCGACGCAGTTCCCCTGCCCTCGGATTCAGCGCCGAACCCAGCCAGCTACCGGGCGCGCTCGGCGGAAGGGCATCAAGCCTCCAACCTTGCCAGGTCAAAACCTCACGATGGTGGGCTGCCAGTTGATCCGATGGATAAGCCCGGTAGTAGGCGGCGGGACAGCGCTGGCCATCCATGACGCCGCAAAGCAGATGGCCAGGCACATGGTCAGGGGCACGCCCTTCATGCCCTTGGCTCAGCGCCACGGGAAGCCAGTTCTCAACCCTGGACAAGGTTTGTTGCCCGCCGCCCTCTGCGCGCAACCGGGCGAGGAGCCCTCGGGCGATCTGCACAACGTCGAGGGTGCTGAGCCCCAGCGCGTCGGCGATTGGCCGCTCGTCCTTCGGCGGCAGCAGCGCGTCCAACCAATCCGCGACCGGCTTGGGCAAGGAGAGTGCAACGTGGGATGCGCGCGCATTGACCCGGCCAACAAGTTGATCTGCCGGCTGCCAAGCCGACTTCTGCGCCGGCACAAATCTGTGAAAACACCGGTCCCCCAGCCAGGAGCCATCAGTTTTGCGGCCACGGCTCAGCCCTGCCACATCCTCCGTGAGCGTCCCAACGCACATGACGAGGCCCAGCACGCCAGCCGCATTGCGCTCTGCCGCTGACTCGTCGTTCAGGATCGACTCAAGGTGCACGACAAGGTTGGCGGCGTCGACCGGCGTAAGCCGCTGGTTGTCCCAGACAAGATGCTGGTTCTCGCGCGCCGTGAAAAATCCTGTCCGGGCGCGTCGTGCTTCGGCGGCCTGGTGCGACTCGGGCTGCCCCTCCTTTTCCGGGAGCGCGACCATGAGGTCGTGAGGAGATTCCGGATCGTCTGCCGTGTCACCGGCTCCCTCATCGAGCCCGTCCTCCGGCTCTTCGGGGTCGTCTGGCAAGGCATCCAACAGTGCCGGACGGAAGTCGTCATCGCCTGGCACTTGGGACGGAACTGGCGGCCGAATTGGGGCAACCGGCCGTGATGCTGGACGGCTTCTGCGGAGCGACTGTCTGACCAGTTCACACCAACGCGCGAGATCGATGAGCCAGGTTTGCTGCGGCCGGTTCAGATCGGAGGTTACCGATGCAAGCTTGGCGACATGGCCAGCGATGTGCTCGACCAGCTCGACCAGATCAAAAGAAGCGAGCCGGGGAGGTATGAGCGTGGCCCATGTCCCACGGAGTTCGGCGGCCTTTCGCGCGCCATCTGCCACAGCAGCCAGGAGCCTTGACTGTTCAAGCTTGAGCACCGGGCCTACGAGAAGCAGCGCCCGCAACTGCTGGTGGGCCTCGAAATTGACCTCGGGCGCTTGGCAACTGAGTAGGTCGGCCAGTGGGTAGTCGCCAGCCCGGTGGTCCAGGAAGCTATGGAGAGGAGGCGTGTCGATCAGCTGCGCGAGTTGAAGATCAAACCAGCCGTCGACGATTTGCAGCGCACGCCGGCTCTCACAGGCGGCGCGCCAGGTTTCAGCCCGAGCGGGCAACAGCTCGGTGAGCACGTTCCAGCTAGGCCCTATGTGTCCGACTTGGGCTTCCTGCGGCATGATCCGTCATGGCGACATGTTTGCCACGGATTCTGGCTCAATCGCGCGCCAAGTCTGCAGAAGACTATAAATTGTCGCCGTCCATTCCATTGAAAGCGACATCATTTTTCATGTTTTCAGTCAAATGATGTGTTTTTAAGATGCATTAACGCAATCTATACACAGTGCATTCGTAATGCGACTCCTCTTGCCGGCACCAAACAGCCCAGCCCTCCCGGTTGGGCTTTGTTGTTTCTGGGGCTCGGTTAGCCGGTGGTGCAGCGTTTCCACCCGCTTGCTCGCACATCCCCGCGACCGAGTGGTTGGGGCCAGGAAAAGCAAATCCGATGCAGGGCCGGGCTTGCCGGATAGCTCGTGGCAATCTCGCGGTCCGCATGGTCCTTTGTTCGCAACGACGCCAGCCCGGCCACGACGACCAAGACCTACGAGCGCTCTGGCGTCGCACAACGCGCCGCGCCCGCCGTGAGCGGCCCATTTCCCACGGCGGAAAATTTGGTGCTCGGAAAGCACCAACGGCCTACGATTCGAAAACCGTAAGCCGTTGATTCAAAACAAAAACTTGGTGGGCCCTGAAGGATTCGAACCTTCGACCAACGGATTAAGAGTTTGTCCGCGAAACCGTTTGCCTAGGCAAGCTGAGCGAATTCGAACCGATGGAGCCGAAGGAAAAAGCAATTGCGCGACAGCAACTTAGCGTAGTTTGGCGAACAAGGCCAAACCTGATGGCTGTACCGCTTCCGTACCGCAAATCAAAGAGCTGGGCCAGAACTCCGCCGACTAACGCACGCGTTCGATGCCCCCCCCGACGGTGGGCTGAGCAGCAGGGCCACCAGGTAAGGTAGCCCTGTTCGTCGGGTGCACGAGAGCCTGTCAGGAATTTCGTGCGCGAGGCATAGCAAGTCTCAAGCTCCCCCTGCCGCCTCCAGCGCGTACACGGGCACGTCGCCGCCACAGGAGCTGGTCGCGAAATAGTAAAACTAGCCTGCAGCGCCTTGGCTGGAGCGCACATGTCCCACGATCAGGCTGATGAGGACGCCGACCAGTTCCGGCGGGAAGTCGTGCCCCATGCCCGGCAGAATGACTAGGCGTGCTCCGCTGATGGCCGCGGCGGTGGCGTAGCCGCCATTGGTTGCCACCATCAGGTCTCGTTCGCCATGGATGACCAGCGTGGGGCAGCGGACGCGGCCCAACTCGGCGGTCCGATCGCCCGAATTGATGATCGCGCCAATCTGCCGCCCGGTGCCGACGTTGTTGCGCAGGCCGCCACCGCGCTCCCAGGCTTGTTCCGCATATCGCCGGTGCCGGGACTCGTTCCACGCCAGGCTCGAACCGACCACTCTCAGGAAGTCGACGTAGTCCCGAACGGCTTCCTGCTGGTTGCGGGGCGGCCGGCGGATCAACTGCAGGATCGCCTTGAACGCCGGCTGGCCGACCTTCAGCGATCCCGTGGTCGAGAAGACGGAGGTCAGCGACTTCACCCGCTTGGCATGGCGCGCCGACAGCGTCTGCGCAATCATGCCGCCCATGGACATTCCCATGACGTGGGCGGAGGCGATGGACAGCGCATCCATCAAGCCGACCACATCGTTGGCCATGTGACCCAGGTCGTAGCCTGGCGTGGGCCGGCGAAGCAGTTGCTGAAGCGTGCTGGGCGGCACGGTCTCGGTGAAGAACGACTGCCCCGAGTCGCGGTTGTCCAAGGTGATCACCCGCAATCCGGCGGCCACCAGGCCATCGATCAGCGGCTGTGGCCAGTAAGTCAGCTGCAACCCCAGGCCCACCACCAGAATCAGCGTCTCCCCGCCGTCGGGGCCGTGGCTGCGGTAGCAGATCCGTCGGCCATCGGCCAGATTGCAGAACAGGTCGCCCGTGTCCACTGGGGCACCTTTCGCACTGCGTGCTGTCCCGCCAGGCGGGAGCTGAGCGCCTTCGGGCGACCATGCGACGCTCATGCCTCAGCCTCCGAAAGTCGCCGACCGACCGGAGCCTTGGAGGCGGCAACGGGGGCCGGCGAAAACACCAGGCACTTCTCCGCCACCCGCCCGCGCCGCAGCAGCTTGACGTCGCGGAAATAGTCCATCGACATGACCCACGGCTCGCTGGGTCCCTGGCGCGGCAGGCCGTCCACCGCGCGCTGCACGTAGCCCGCTCCGAAATCCAGCAATGGGCGCGTCTTGATCCCCGCAGGTGCCTGCGCCTCGCAGACGGCGTGCCCATGTTCGTCCATGTAGGCCAGGAGCCGGCAGAAGTGGTCGCAAAGAAGGCAGACCTTCAGCGTCCACGACGAATTGGTGTAGCCGGCGGCGAAGCCGAAATTCGGCAAGCCGGACAACATCATTCCCTTGTAGGCCAGCGCGTTGCTCAGCGTCACCGGCTGCCCATCCTTGTGCAGCGTCACGCCACCGAAGAGCTGGACGTTGAGTCCGGTGGCCGTGATGATGATGTCGGCCTCGATCTCCTTGCCCGACTTGAGAAGGATGCCGGATTCGGTGAAAGTTTGGATGTGGTCGGTCACGACGGACGCCTTGCCCGCACTGATGGACTTGAACAGGTCATTCTCGGGCACCGAGCACAGCCGCTGGTCCCAGGGCTTGTAGGGTGGGTTGAAGTGCTCGTCGACCGGGTAGCCCTTCGGCAGCGCCCGGCGCACCAGCCCCATGAGCAGCTTTCGAGCCAGTTTCGGAAAACGTTGGCAGAAGGCCCAGAACCAGAGGGTGAACCTGGCGTTGACGTAGCGAATCGCCAAATAGGCGGCTTGTGGCGGCAGTATCTTCTTCAGGAACACCGCCACGGGATCGACGGCCGGCTGGCTGACGATGTAGGTGGGCGTGCGCTGAAGCATGGTGATGTGCGCCACCCGATCGGCCATCGCCGGAATCAGCGTCACCGCCGTGGCGCCGCTGCCGATCACGACGACGCGCTTGCCGGCGTAGTCGAGGTCTTCGGGCCAATGCTGCGGATGCACGATCTGCCCCTTGAAGCGCTCGGTGCCTTCGAAGCGCGGGCAGAAACCCTGGTCGTATCGATAGTACCCAGCCGCACTGAAGAGCCAACGGGTCATGACCGTGCGAGTCTCGCCACTGACGCCATCGCGGACCCGGACCGCCCAGAGGCCCTCGGCGCTCAGCCAGTTTGCTGATTCCACCTGCTGTTTGTACTGGATGGCAGTCTCCAGACCGTTCTCCTCCACGGCTTCCTGGAGGTACTCGAGGATGTCGCGCCCGTCGGCAAGGTTCTTGTCCTTGCCCCAGGGCTTGAAGTCGAAACCGAAGGTGTAGAAATCCGAGTCGGATCGAATGCCGGGATACCTGAACAGGTCCCATGTCCCGCCCATCCGCTCCCTCGACTCGAGGATGGCGAAGCGCTTGCCGGGCTGCTTCCGGCGCAAATAGGCGGCCATGCCGATGCCGGAGATCCCTGCCCCGACGATCAGGACGTCCAGCGGTTCATCGAGATGAGCAGATTGCGATGGCATGTTGTTCCTTTGTCCTCGTGTTCTTGACTGCTGGGTGAATGCCTGTGAAGCGGCGCGAGGCATCACGCGCAAGCTTGGGTTCGAGTCCTGGCCGATCACCGACGGCGCGATCACTGTCGCCACGGCGCCGGGCCATCAATCTCGTGGCCCGGGGCTGTGCGTCTTTCCCTTTGCTCTCTTCGTGCCAGCCCCGGGTCTGGCTGAATTATTGGTCAATTGACCACTGAATAGAGTAGGTGAAACAACTGATATTAATAGACGATACAGGTCATCCGACCACTTTTATGGATTGCAGGCCTCACTGGGCTCGATCCAGCGTCGCGGTCGATCGCCCGCCCAGCCGCTCACGCAGCTCGCCGGGCAAGCCAGCGCTACTCCACCGCCTTCAGCATGTCCTCGACGACCTTCTTCGCATCGCCGAAGACCATCATGGTCTTGTCCATGTAGAAGAGCTCGTTGTCCAGGCCG
>BFBZ01002220.1_pt1 | contig 10910 bp, 9 predicted proteins | sample 1888401 | NCBI WGS metagenome assembly BFBZ01 (sample SAMD00112614, study PRJDB3348) | symbiont metagenome | host: Chara braunii | reverse complement strand
CAGGTTGCGGCCGCCGCCGGCGTGAACGACACCGGCCTCGTCGTGCAGCCGCAGGGTTTCCAGCAGCCCGTCGCCGCCCCAGTCGGTGGAGTGGTTGTTGGCGATCGACACCATGTCGATCCCCATGGCCTTCTCGTCCTTGGCCAGCGCCGGCTCACCCCAGAGGATGCCGTTGGAAAACCCGGTCAGCCGCTGGCCGGAGATGTCGGGGATTGGCCCTTCGCGGTTGGCGATGGTGACGTCGCCGGACTTGATGAGCGCAATCACCTTCTGCAGCTCGGGGTCGGCCCGCTCGGCCATGGGGTGCGAGTAAAGAAGATCACCGATCGCCACGAGGCTGAACTTGCCTTTCGGGCTGGCGGGCTTGGGCGGCGTCTTGAGAAAGTCCTGCGGTTCGTTCGACGGTTTCGCCGGCGCGGTCTGCGCCGCGGCCGGCACGCTCATCAGCAGAGCCGCGGCCAAGGCGGCCGCGGCGAGACGGCCGCATGTGGAATAGGTCATGGACGTCCCCCTAGAAGATTTTGCACGTGTCATCGTCCGGCGCGCCGGACTTGCGCGCCCACTGATAGGTGTCGACTTCGGCGCCGCGGGGCCGGTAGCTCACGGGGAAGGTCCGTCCGGCCCTCGTCACGTTGAGCTCCAGCACGCGGTCGAGGTCACCCTGCACCGCGTCCAACGCCACTCCATAGGAGATGACGTCGCCGTCCTGCAGGCCCGCACGGGCCGCCTCGGACCCAGGCTTCAGGCCTTTGACCACCTTCGGATCGGTGGTGATCGAGGCGTTGTCGAAGCCCAGGTCGAATTGGCGCATCCTTCGGCTCACCCGCTCGAAACAGGGGCCGAAGTCGTCGCTCTCCGGCAGCACGAGGCCGCCGGACATCATATTGCGATGGGCCGCCGGCCCCGCCTCGCCCAGCTCCTGCCGAAGCAGCTCGACCCAGACCTGCTCGCTCAGGGCCTGACCGTCCCGCCCTCGCGCGATCATCGTCTGCACGAGATCGTCGATCCCGCGCCGGCCGCCTGAGGCCCGTCGGACCTTGCCGTTGAGGACGGCGAAGTACATCGCTCCACGATCGTACGGCAGGACCCGAATGCGGGTGTCCTCCCAGAACCTGGGCGCCACCTGATCTTCCGGCAGGTCCCGCAAGGCGTTAGTGAAGTAGCGGTAGGCGGTCTCGTTGAGATCGGCGAGATACTGATCCGTGGTCATCAATCCTGAGCGCCAGGGGATGAGCGCCTGGTAGTAGACGGCGTCACCCTCATCATACCAGTTGCCGATGTCGTTGGCGGTCCAGGTGTGGGTCATCTCGTGACCCAGGATGCTCTTGACGCTCTCGCCGGTGACGTTCTTGCCGTAGGTGATGATGAAGGAGTGGGTGAGCGCCGCGCCGCCGCCGGCGTTCATCGGGTTGAAGCGCATGAAGACCCGGTAGGGCGGTTCGGTCTTGTCCTTGAAATAGGCGCTCATCTTGCGATGCAGTTGGGCGGTCCACCTCATCGGTGGGCGCGGGTCGAACGGCGGCTGACCTTTCGCCCACACCGCCGAGAAGGCGCCGTCGGTCTCGTGGTCCAGGTGGCCGGCCATGTAGACGGCGCGCCCCAGCCGCGCGATGGGCCCGGCCGGCAGGGTGACATCGCCATCCCCCCAGCTTGAGACGCCTTCCGCCCCCTGCCCCATGGCCGAGACGTCCCATTTGAGGGCGATGCGGTAGTCGCCCTTGACGGCCGGCGCGATCAGCAAGGTGTCGCCCACGGCCGAGATCGCGTCGCCATCCACCCGGAGCGCCGTAGGGGGGCCGCCGCGCAGGGCAGGAATGTTCTCGGCCAACAGCCGGTACTTCACGGTGACCGCGCCCTGGATCGCCCGGCCGGGGATCCAGCGGTTCGGGCCGTCGTCTCCGCCGACCGCCTTCAGCGGAACCGAGCCCGAGGCGTCGGACACGGTAAGGTCCCGCAGGACCTGCGGCCGTGACAGGCCGGGGGTGAAGAGCGGCATCGACAGGAACGGCTCGCTCGCCGACGCCGAGACACCGGGGATGGTCATCACCACGTCGATGTCGCCCTTTGCGGTCGCGACGTCGACCTTCCCGGTGGTAATCCGCACGTCCATCAGCGGGGCGGGCGTCGCCTCAGCGCTCGCGCCGCCCCACAGGGCCAGCGCCGTCGCGCCTAGACCGATCATCGCCTTCATAGGACCCCTCCCGACAGCCGGGGCCGCACGCGCCGCCCCCTAGCGGTAATACGCTCAAGGCCGGCCGATCCCGGCGCCGCGGCCTCCAAATAGTGGCTGGCGCGGCGGCGTGCGTATTAGATCTTGAGAACGGGGAGTTGCGAGGCGATGCGAACACGGCACTGGGCCCTATCCGCCATGGCGCTCGCCATGGGTCTTGGCGTCGCCGCGCCGTCGGATGCGCAGGAGACCGAACCCTCCCCGGTGGTGACGTCGCAGCAGATCGTCGTCCACGGCCGCAAGCTCGCCTACAGCGCCGAAGCCGGCCGGTTGCCGATCCGCGACGCCGCCACGGGCGCAGCCATGGGCCACGTCTTCTATGTGGCCTACCGGGCGCCGGCTGCGCCGGGGCAGGTCCGGCCGATCACCTTCGTCTGGAACGGGGGTCCGGGGATGCCGGCGGCATCTCTGCAGTTCGAAGGCGCCGGCCCCAAACGCGTGGACGGCGAACGCCTCTTCGACAACGCCGACACATGGCTCACCGACTCCGACCTCGTGTTCATGGATCCGATCGCCACCGGCTTCTCCCGCGCGATCAATCCGCAGGCGGAAGCTGCGTTCACCAGCTGGATCGGCGACGTCATGGCCACGACCGAGTTCGTGCGCGGCTGGGTCCTCACCCACAGGGCCGAGGACGCCCCGCTGGTGATCGCCGGCCAGAGTTACGGGGCCGGGCGCGCCGGAAGCGTGGCCTACGAGCTCCTGAAGCGCGGGCTCAATGTCCGGGGGCTCGCCTTGATCTCCAACACCACCGGCCTGCCCGACTATGCCGACCGGCCAATCGTCGCCTTGGCCATGCACACCGGCGACTACGCCGTGGCTGCGCTCTACTACAAGCGCCTGCCGCCGGAATTCGGAACCACCCCCGAACAGGCCCGGCAGATCGCCGAGCAGTGGGCGCGCGAGACCTATCTTCCGGCCCTGAGGCGGCTGGATGCGACCTCCAGCGCCGAACGCGCCGAGCTGGCCAAGGACCTCGCCCGCCATATCGGTCTCGAGCCTGCGGATATCGATCCAGAGACCGTGCGGGTGACCCAGGGGGCCTTCCTGGAGAAGCTCGGCGGCGGCAAACGCCTCTACTATTCGGACTATCGTGCGCAGCAGCCCTATGTGGCGCCGCCGCTGAAGCGTGGGGTGCGATATCTGCGCCACGACCTGGGCTACGCCTCCACCCTGCCCTACCTCGGCGTCGAACCGATCGAAGACGGCTTTGCGCCGGACGGCGTCTATCCGAGACCGATCAATGGCCGCTGGACGCACGCCACGGTCTATGGCGCGACCGCCGACCAGATCGCGCAGGCCCAGGCCGACTTCGAGAAGACCGGCGCCATCGGCATGGGCAAGTTCGGGCCGAACCTGCCCGGCGCAGCCGACGCCCTGGCGCGGGCGCCGAACCTCAAGGTCCTCGTCGCACACGGCGCCTACGATCCCCTGGGCGGCTGTTCCATGGACGCCGAACTCGGTCGAAGGCTCGCGCCCGCCTATCGGACCCGCGTCACCTTCAGCTGCTATCTTTCCGGGCACGCCATCTATCGCGACGCCACGCCCCGCGCCCAGTTCGCCGATGACATGCGCGCCCTCGCCCGCGCCGCCGCTACGCCAGACGGAGTTTCCCCATGACCCTCGCCCGCCGCCACTTCCTGGCCCTCGCCGCCGCGTCCGCCACCGCAGGCCCGGCGGCCGCCGCGACGCCAGATCCGATCGCGAACCTGACCGTAATCAACGCCCTGGGCGGACTGGACGACCCCAATTTCCCGGAGGCGCCGGTCGCGACCATAACCCCGCGGATCCTGCGGGACGCACGTGCTTCAGGCACAACCGCGGTGAACGTCACCGTCGGCTTCGTCGCCGGCGACAGGGAGCCTTTCCAGCAGACGGTGGCCGAGGTCGCCAAGTGGACCGCGGCGATCGCGGCCCATCCCGGCGAGCTGGTGACGGTGCTGAGCGTCGCCGATATCGCCCGCGCCAAGCGCGAGCAGAAGGTCGGCGTGATCCTGGGCTTCCAGAATGCCGCCATGATGGGCGACGCCCCGGAGCGCGTGGACATCTTCGCTGACATGGGAGTGCGGATCGTCCAGCTGACCTACAATCTGAGGAACCAGCTCGGTGACGGATCGATCGTCCCGGACGGCCGCGGCCTCACCGATTTCGGTCGCCAGGTGATCGATCGGCTCAACGCGCGCAGGGTGATGGTCGACCTCTCCCATTCCGGCCGCCAGATCTGTCTGGACGCCGCGCGATACTCCAAGCAGCCCATCTCCATCAACCACACCGGCTGCCGCGCCCTCACCGACCTGCCCCGCAACAAGACCGACGAGGAACTGCGGCTGGTGGCCGACAAGGGCGGGTTCGTAGGCGTCTACTTCATGCCCTTCCTGAACCTCTCGGGCCATGCCCGGGCCGTCGACGTGGTCGCCCACATCGAGCATGCGCTGAACGTCTGCGGCGAGGACCACGTGGGGATCGGCACCGACGGCGGCACCACGCCCATCGACGACCTGGAGGCCTACAAGGTCATGCTGGAAAAGGAGCATGCCGACCGCAAGGCCAAGGGGATCGCGGCCCCAGGGGAACGTGCCGACACCCATCCCTTCGTCGACGACCTGCGCGGTCCGGACCAGTTCCGGAAGCTCTATCGCCTGCTGGCGGAACGCGGCCACAGGCCGGCGCGCATCGAGAAGATCCTCGGCGGCAACTTCGTGCGCTACGCCCGCGACATCTGGGGCGGCTGAAGGCCGCCGCAGACACTCACGGCAGGCGGATGACGCCGACGCCGTCCTCGATGGCGATCGTCGTCCCAAGCGCCGCGGAGTCTCGCTGCAGACCCGTCAAGATCACCTGCGCCCGTGCGCCGGTGGCGAAGTGAGGCAGGCCCCGGCTGGGCTGCGGGTTGGCCAGGTCGATGGGATAGAGCCGCACCCTGGTCAGCTTCGCGCCGTCGAAGTCGCTGATCGCCAGCACGCTGTCGTACCAGCTCGGCGGATTGCCCGGGCGGGGATCTGGCTGCTCGGGATAGCCGTCGTCGGGCCACTGGCTTGGCCCGCTCTCGCCGGCGCCCATGAGCTGGGGTTTGAAGAAGAACAGCCCCAGACCGTAGAAGATCGGCTTGCCCTTGTAGATCTCCACCCCGCGCATGGCGTGGGGCCCTCCCCCCATCACCACGTCGGCGCCGGCGTCCACAGCGTCGTGGAACAGGCGCACAAGGAAGTCCGGCGGCTGGGGCGTGTCGTCGTCCACCCCGGTCGGGGTTTCGTGCGCGTGGATGTGGAACACCAATAGGTCGGACTGCGCCTTGCCCTCGCGCACCGCCTGCAGCAGGGCCGCGTGGTCGAAGAGGTCCATCTGGTAGCTGAGGGCCGGCCTGTCGGCGAGGCGATAGACCTGATCGTTGAACACCACCTCCTTCGCGTCGGCCATGGGGGCGGGCTTCAGGGGTGAGGCGAGCGCTGTGGCGAGCCGCTTGATGGCCGCGAACTGGTCGGGCGTGACCAGATTAAGGGTCCGGGTGCGGAGCGTGCTGATCCCTGACTGGTCGGGCGCCAGCGGACCGGCGTCGCCGGCGCGCGCATTGGCTTTGAAGGTGGAGGCGGTGGCGACGAGGGCGACCCGCCCCTTCGGCGTCTGCGCATAGCCCGCCCGGCGAGCTTCCGAGAGGCTGGCGCCGCCGCCGGCATGACCCACGCCGGCCTGGTCCAGCAGGCCCAAGGCGCGCAGCAGTCCCTCCCCGCCCCAGTCCGTGGAATGGTTGTTGGCCACCGACATGAGATCAAAGCCCATCGCCGTGTAGTCGGCCGCCATCCCAGGTTCGGCGATCAACCCGCCGAACATCCCGAAGGTCCCACGGGGCAAGGTTTTCAGGTCGAGGGCGGGCCCTTCCTGATTGCCGATGGCCACGTCGCCGGCGGCGATCGCGTCGAGCACCTTCCTGAGGTCTGGGTCGGCCGTCGCCGCCTGCGGGCGCGCCAGCATCACGTCTCCCACCGAGACCACGCTGAAACGCCCCCTGACACTCGCGGGCTTCGGCGGGGCGACGAGGAAGGCGGCCGGGTCGCGGGGGGGCTCGGCGAGGGCCGGCGCCGCAGCGCCCAACATCAGGGCCGCGAGCAGGGAACCGACATCTCTTCGTCTCATGGCTCGCTGTCCTCACTTGGCCTGCAGGCGCTCTCTGGGATCTCGGGCGCCCGTTCCCACCGCCAAGCCTTGAAGGTCGCCGCGGTGCGGGGCAGCCAGGTGACCTCGAAGGACCTGCCCGCGCGGGTCACCTCCGCGGTCAGGGTCCGCAGCGGGTCGCGCTTGACGGTCTCGGTGGTGATCACCGGCATGGTCATGACATCGCCATTGGCGAGCCCCGCCATGGCCGCCTCCGACCCGGCCACCAGCTCGGTGACCTCCGCCCGACGGTCGGCAAGGGTCCTGGGCGTGAACCCCAGTTCGTAGCGCCGGATGTTGGCCGGCGCGCGCCGGAAGCACGGGCCGTAGTCGTCGGATTCCGGAACGATGACCTCGCCGGCGAGCATCTTGCGGTGAAGGGCCACGGCGTCTTCGCCGACCTCCCGGCGGACCAGATCGAGCCAAGCGGCTTCCGTCAGGATTTCGCCGCCGCGGTCGCGCTGGACCATCTCGCGCAGCAGATCGTCGATCGAGCGCCTGCCGCCGGACGCCCGCCTGATCTTGCCGTTGAGGATCGCGAAGTAGAGCGCGCCGCGATCGTAGCCCAAGGTGTTCAGCCAGGTGTTGGTGAAGAAGTTCGGCTCGATCCGATCCTCTGGCGAAGCGATTTCGAGGTTGGTGTAGTAGCGCGCCGCCGTCAGGTTGATGTCGCGCAGGTACGCCTCGGTGGAGACCATGCCCGCGCGCCATGGCAGCTGGACTTGATAGTAGACCGCGTTACCTTCGTCGTACCATTTGCCGAGGCCGTGGGCGGTGAAGGTGTGGACCATCTCGTGGCCGAGAATTTGCTTCAGGCTCTCCCCGCTGACCCCGGGTCCCCAGGTGGCGAAGAACGAGTTGGGGAAGGCCACCCCGCCCCCTGGATTGCGGGCGGCGTTTCGGCGGACGAACACGCGATAGGCGGGATCCTGCGGCGTCTGGAAGAAGTTGACCATCCAGGTGTGCAGGGACTGCGTCCACTTCATGGGAGGGCGCAGGTCGAAGCCGGGGTCGCCGGACCACGCCGCCGAGAAGCGTCCCTGCGGCCCGTTGGCGGGCTCACGCTGCAGCTCGCCCGCCATGAAGATCGAACGCCCTAGTCTGGCCAGCGGCATGGCGGGGGCCTCGACGTTTCCGTCGCCGAAACTCGAGACCGCCGTCGCCCCAGGCCCCATCGCCGAAAGATCCCAGATCACGCGGACCCGATAGGGCGTCGTGCGCTCAGGCACGGCGAGCAGGGTCATGCCGAGCGCTGAGAAGCCTTTCCCATCCATGCGGGGTCGGATGGGGGTGGTCCCCCCATTGTCAGGGGTGTTCTCCACCTTCACCCGGTAGCGGATCGTAACGTCCCCTGACAGATCCCGCGCCGGGACGAAGGCCTCGCCGCCGGACTTGGCCGGCACTGGGCCGCGCGCGTCCGTCACCTCGAGCCCGTCGCCCTGGATGTCGAAGAGCGCCTCGCCTGCGGCGCCGGCGAGCTGCGGGATGACCTCGACGATGCGAACCTCCCCTGGCCCGCCGGCCTCATCCATTGGACCTGGCGTGATGCGCACCGTCATCAGGGGCGCCTCGGCGGCAAGCCCCGACGCCGCCAACGCCGCCATCACCGCCGTTGTTGCGATCGTCCCCATACGCCTACCCCTGCCGCTTCATGAGGTATTACGGCCGAGCGGCGGGATTCCACGTCCCACGCGAGTGAGCATGCGCGGAGGCCCCCTTACGGCGGCCCGAGAGGGAACGGATCACGCCTTAGCGGCCATGTTCACGCGCCGAAGGAAACATATCCTCTGGGCTGATCGGCCGCTGCGGGTTGCAGGCGATTTCCCAAAGCGTGGTCATCTGGATCGGCGAGATAGCCTCGGAACCCGTCATGGACCGCTCTCGCCGGCAAGGCGGCTTCGCGTTTGCTGATCGACTATGCCGCGGAGAGCCATCACTGGATGCCGATCAGTATAGCGCCTGCCGTAGCTGAGATTGAATGCGTAGTCGAAGTCGGGCGAGTTCCGGCCGATCAGGTGCTGAAGCATCGTCTCAAGCTTGTCGAAGCCCTTCGCTACTTCGGCCTCAATCGTTAGACCGGCGGCGTATTCGTCCCAAAGCCCGAGAAGCTCCCCCCGCAGGTCCACCGGCAATGGCGCGCAGAGGGTCAAGAGGTCGGCCCGCTCTCGCAGAGCTCGATCCGGGTCCGCGTGCTGCTGGGTCGCCGGCACATCGCCGGAGATCGCCTCTCCCAGGTCGTGAACGAGGCACAACTTCAGGAGCCTCAACAGATCGAGCTCGGGCAAGTCCTGAGCGAAGACGAGAACCATAACGCAGAGCCGCCAGCTGTGTTCGGCCGTGCTTTCGGATCGGCCCTGGCTCGTTATGCCCGTGCGCAATGTGTCCTTGAGCTGCTCCGCGGCCTGGACGAACTGCAGGATGGCGGCGAGGCGATTAGGATCGGGTGGGTTCGACATGCGCCCATTCAACCGCGACAGCTCCCCGCCCGGGACCCCCGGAATATTTTATGCGCGAGCCGCCTCTGTCCGCACGAGCCTGGCGAAGCCGCCATCCGCCAGGGGCATGCGCGCGTAGCGGATGCGAGCTGCGTCGATGGTGAGTTCCGGGAAGCTGACGCACTCGGTCTCGACGGTGACGTCCGATGCGATCGGCTCGTACCACCCTTGCCCTACCAATGCGTCTTCTCCGGATCGAATACCTTCCGAGGCGAAGCGCCAAAGAGATGTGCCGATCAGTTCATCGGCGCTCACCCGCCAAGTCGCCAACCGCGAAGGTGACGCGGCGATCAGCCGGTGGGTCAGGTCACAGATAAGGTGCATCGGCGCCGCGGCCGAGCGGACGAGGTCGATCAGGGCGATATCCGAGGACGCCTTGGGCGCCGCAGTGATGAGCCGCATCAAGCGTCGCACCTCGCGAGGCTCGGGCGCCTGCTCGAGGTTCTCCCATCGCGAGATAGTGGTTTGGGAGACCCCAAGCTCCTCCGCCACCGCGGCCTGCTTGATGCGGTTCAGCGCACGCCAGCGCCGCAATGCCGGCCCCAAGGTCCTGATCTCAGGTGTCGGCGTCATCGCCCACTCCACAAAGCGGGCCGGGGACCAGGCCGCTTCTCCGTGAGCCGCCCTTCCCGATGGCCAAACCGCAGTCGACAATAAAAGTCGTGTCTAGACCCACCCCAAACGTCGAAGCCTCAACGGAGCTGGCGAATCGGCGATTGCTTCACCTGCTCCATTTTCCTCTTGTGTTCAGCTTCACGTCTATAGCGCGCCAGAAACCGACGCTCCTTTCCCGGCAGATAACAGACCTTGAGCAGGCCTTGCTCGTCGGGCGCGCCTCGGCTTTGAGCGATCGTCGAACCGATCAGTCCGTCAAAAATGCCGCTAGCGACGCCACGTCCGTGGCGCAGTGCCCCCCATAGAGCGGCCGCCATTCGGTGGCCACACCGCGCCTGACGGCCCGCTCCGCCAACAACCTGGATCCTTCGAAGTTGCCGTAAGCATCGTAGAGCCCATTCGACAGATAGAGGGCGGGGAAATCTGGCCCGGCACGTTCTATGAGTGACAAGGGGGAGACCCGACGCCATTCCGCTTCGTCAGCAACGTACTTGCGCGCGAGCAGCCAAATTCCGAGCGTTACCTTGGGATTGGCGCCCGTTCGTTCGATCGCAGCCCTCATGGCCGTCAGCGAACCAAACGGCGAGTCGACATAGACCCCGGGGCACAGGGCCGCGATCTTCCTGAACGATCCTGGTTCCGACAGGCCTGCGATCAAGGCGTTGAGCCCGCCCATGGACTCGCCCATCAAGAGGCGGCGGCGAGGCGCGCCTGTTCTGGACTCGATTTCGGGCAGGCGGGCCATCATGTCCTCCAGCAGGCCGCTTTCGCGACGCGCTCCCTTGGGTGTCAGAAGCCAAGTCCGCCCGTAGGACAAAGTCACCACGGTGGGCGGCAATTCCCCGCGGTCTCGCCATTGCGCCTGCAGCATGGCCGTGAGGTAGGTGTCATCGTTCCATATCCGCTCATCAAGACCACGGCCGTGCAGGTGGTAGAGAACGTCTCCGTTCGTCCCCTTGCTGGCTCGATATACGCAATAGCGCAGCGCGCCTGCCACGCCGCAACTCGCTGCAGCGGGTTGAAAGGCGACGGCTTGGGCGCCCCACGGTCGGGTCAGTTGGGACCACGCGTGATGCAGCAGGACGGCCAGGACAAGCGCGACTGCGCCATACACGATCGGTCGCCGCAAAATCGTTTGAAAGCGTACGAACATTCGTCGGCTCCCTCATTGTGCAGGCTCGGCGTCACAACCCTCCCGCTCCGTGGCGCGCACGAGGAAAGGGCCCGCCCGGTCGGATCGCAGGACTTAACTCTACCTATATAGACTTAGAGTCAACACCCTCCCCTAAACTGTCCAACAGGCCGAGCCATCCGCACGAGCAAAGCGTTTCCGAGCCTTCGAGCGGGCCTAAGGCTCGAGCGGCTTGATTTCAAATCTATTTATGTAGAATTGTCGCGATGACCCGCTCTCGATCTTTGTC
>BFBZ01002229.1_pt1 | contig 10914 bp, 11 predicted proteins | sample 1888401 | NCBI WGS metagenome assembly BFBZ01 (sample SAMD00112614, study PRJDB3348) | symbiont metagenome | host: Chara braunii | reverse complement strand
GAAGAAATTTGTGAAAGAATAAGCCGGAAAAGCTTTCTGTAAAAACATCAAACGAACAAAAAGCCGCCCGGGAGCAGGCGGCTTTTTGTGTGAAGGAGATAACCGGCTGCTGAATTGCCTAGTCATATAAAGCCGCTGTGGCCGGTAAGAAATTTAGGTTTGTCAACAAGTTTTCCATGGGTTTCCCACCGCTTATCCACAGCTTGCTCACAGGCTATGCACAGCTTCATAACAGCTCGTGGTCAGCTTATTCTTCAGCAGGAATTTCCAGGGCAGGTTTGTATTTTGGGCAGGTCTCCACGTTCGCAATGGTCCGGGCTTTTTTTAACAACTTATAAAAATAGCCCGATTTAGCTTACATAATTGTAAATTTGATGCCTTCTAAATCTATTTCTGTTACATGAATAAAGCGGACGTATTACTTGGGCTTCAATGGGGCGATGAAGGTAAAGGTAAAATTGTAGACGTACTCACCCCTAAATATGATATCATTGCCCGTTTCCAGGGCGGACCAAACGCGGGGCATACCCTCGAGTTCAATGGCATCAAGCATGTGCTGCATACCATTCCCAGCGGCATCTTCCACCCCACTGCCATCAATGTGGTGGGCAATGGCGTGGTGATAGACCCCGTGATCTTTAAAAAAGAAATTGACGCGCTGGTGAACATGGGCGTGGATGTAAAAGCCAAGCTGCTCATCTCCAAACGCGCGCACCTCATCCTACCAACGCACCGCCTGCTCGATGCGGCCAGCGAAGCCTCCAAAGGCAAGAACAAGATCGGCTCCACCCTCAAAGGCATCGGCCCTACCTATATGGACAAAACGGGCCGTAACGGCCTGCGCGTGGGCGATATCGAGCTCCCGGATTTCAAAGAGAAATACAATGCCCTGGTTGAAAAGCACAAACAGCTCCTGGCCTTTCACCATTACGACTATAACCTCGCGGAGCTTGAACCGGCCTGGTTCAATGCTATAGGAGACCTGAAACAGCTGGTATTTGTAGACACCGAACATTACATCAACGACGCCATCAGGCTGGGCAAAAAGATCCTAGCAGAAGGCGCACAGGGCTCGCTCCTCGATATCGATTTCGGTTCATACCCTTTTGTCACCTCATCCAACACCATTTGCGCCGGGGCCTGCAATGGCCTTGGGATCGCGCCGAACAAGATCGGCCAGGTCATTGGTATTTTCAAGGCATACTGCACCCGCGTAGGCGGCGGACCTTTTCCTACCGAGCTCGACAACGAGGTAGGTGAAAAGATCCGGCAGGTGGGCCGCGAATTTGGCGCCACCACGGGCCGCGCCAGGCGCACCGGCTGGCTCGACCTCCCCGCGCTTAAATACGCCATCGAGATCAACGGCGTAACGGAACTCATGATGATGAAGGCCGATATTTTATCTGAGTTTGACACCATACAGGTGTGCACACACTACCTGCACCGGGGCAAAAAGATCGATTACCTGCCTTACAGCATCGACCCGGGCGAGGTAACACCAGTGTACGAGGAATTGAAAGGATGGCACTGCGACCTGACAAAGCTCACCACCAAAGAGCAGCTGCCGGAAGCGCTGATCAGCTATGTGAAATACATTGAAAAGGCGGCAGGCGTGCCGGTGAGCATTGTTTCTATCGGGCCCGACAGGACACAGACCATCCGCATGTGAGGGGAAAACAGGACGCGATTTTAATTTCAGTCACAGGCTTCTCCGACCCGTTTAAAATGATATATTTGTAATTGTGCAGCCAAAAGTATTACTCGAAAATAAGCAGCTGGAAGTCACCCTCACAAGACTCTGTCACCAGCTCATAGAGGTTCACCACGATTTCAGCAACAGTGTGATCATCGGGCTGCAGCCAAGAGGCATTTACCTGGCACACCGCCTGCAATCTATCCTGCACCAAATACTGAAGAAAAAGCAGGTGAAATGCGGGGACCTTGATACCACATTTTACCGCGACGATTTCAGGAAGAAAGAGTTGATCCCCAACCGCACCAGCATCGATTTTATCATTGAGGATAAGAATGTGATCCTGGTGGATGATGTGCTGTTCACCGGCCGCACCATCCGCGCGGGGCTGGACGCCATGCTGGCCTTTGGCCGTCCAAAAGACGTGGAATTGCTGGTATTGGTAGACAGGCGCTTTAGCCGTCACCTGCCCATCCAGGCCAAGTATGCGGGCCTCACGATCGACTCTATAGAAACGCAGAATGTGAAGGTGGAATGGAAAGAGACCGATGGCAAAGACAGGGTTACACTTATTGACAAATAACCATAGCATGAGGCCGCAACCAACAGATCACACCGAATACCTGGGATACTACATCAACCTCGTAACAGAACAGGATGTGATGTCGGCCCTGTACAACAACCATACAAAGGTGCTTGAGTTCATCAAGGCCATTCCCGCCGAAAAAACCGACCACCGCTATGCCCCCGGCAAGTGGACTATCAAGCAGGTGATCAACCATGTGGTCGATACGGAACGGATCTTCTGTTACCGCGCGCTCTGCTTTGCCCGTGGAGAGGAGCAGGTGTTGCCCGGCTTTGACGAGAACGCGTATGCAGCCGCGGCGGGCCTGGAACAGACCGACCTCGTGCTGCTGGCCGAGGAGTTTGACATTGTGCGAAAAGCCACCACGCTGTTCTTCAAGCAGCTCGACGAGAAGGAGCTGCAGCGCAAGGGCCGGAGCGCCTCCGGCGGGAATACCATGCTGGCGATGGGCTATACCATGTGCGGCCACGCCCTGCACCACATCAACGTGATCAAAGAAAGATATTTATAGCATACACAAAACCATGAGCCATCTAAGCGTTAATCATTTACTGGGCATCAAATACATCACCAAACAGGATATTGAATTAATATTAGATACCGCTAAAAATTTCAAGGAGGTCATCAACCGTCCCATCAAAAAAGTGCCGTCGCTCCGCGACATCACGGTAGCCAATTTATTCTTTGAGAACTCCACCCGCACCCGCCTGTCTTTTGAGCTTGCGCAGAAGCGCCTGAGCGCCGATGTGGTCAATTTTTCAGCTTCCTCTTCCTCGGTCAAAAAAGGCGAAACGCTGGTGGATACTGTCAACAATATCCTGGCCATGAAGGTAGATATGGTAGTGATGCGCCATTCGAGCCCGGGAGCCGCAGTGTTCCTGAGCAAAAAAGTGAACGCGCGCATTGTGAATGCCGGCGATGGCGCACACGAGCACCCTACACAGGCCCTGCTCGACGCCTTTTCGATCCAGGAAAAACTGGGCGACCTTAAGGGCAGGAAGATCGCCATTGTGGGCGATATCCTGCACTCGCGCGTGGCCCTCTCCAATATTTTCTGCCTGCAGAAGCTGGGCGCCGAAGTAAAAGTATGCGGCCCCGCTACCCTCATCCCCAAATACATAGAGAGCCTGGGCGTGAAGGTGGAAAGCGACCTGCGCAAAGCACTCGAGTGGTGCGATGTGGCCAATATGCTGCGTATCCAGCTCGAGCGCCAGGACACCAAATACTTCCCATCATTGCGCGAGTATACCATGCTCTACGGCCTCAACAAAACCCTGCTCGATTCCCTTTCCAAAAAGATCATCATCATGCACCCCGGCCCTATCAACCGCGGCGTGGAGATCACCAGCGACGTGGCCGACAGCGACCAGTCCATCATCCTCGACCAGGTGGAGAACGGTGTGGCCGTGCGCATGGCCGTGATGTTCCTGCTGGCCGGCCGGCAGTAGACAGGGCTGTTTTTTCGTTAAAAACTTCCGGGCCTGCCGTTTTATTGTTATTTTTACTTTATAACAATGATCCATTACAACCTATGAAAAAAATCTACTTACTCGTATGCATCACATTGGCGGGCATGGCAGGCATGCAGGCGCAAACAGCCCCTACCTGCTCCCTCGACCCGGKTTTTWTTGCCAGCAATAAAGTGGGCGTATGGCCCGACAGCGCTACCAATTTCATCAGCGGCACAGTGGGCCAGCCTTATGTGCAGAACATCACGGTGAAAGTGCCGAAAGACACAGTTGTGCATCCCACCGCTTCTTCAACCTTCACGTTCTGCTTCAACCGTTTCGAATTAGTTTCCCCAACCAGTATTACCAATTACAACCTGCCGCCGGGGCTCAATTTTACGGTAACCCCCGCCCTCACTACCACCGCAGGGGCCATTTATTTCCCGGGCAATGCCAATAACTGCGCCAGCATCTGGGGCACCCCTACCCTTGCCGGCACTTATACCCTGCAATTAGAAGTTGATGTATATGCAACAGGCCCGGCCTCTTCTGCCTGCCCGTCGAGCCCCAATGCCATGGGCGGGTCAAAGCTTACCGCCACCACGCTGAAATACTACATCATTAAAATAAACCCGCCAACAGGTGTGGAAACCTATAACAAAGAAAGAGTGGCCCTGTACCAGAACGTGCCAAACCCTTTCTCGAAAGAAACCGATATTAAATTTTACGTGGAAAGCGAAGACCTTGCAACCATCAGCGTATACAACGCGCTCGGGGGCCTGGTTTACGAAAGAACGGTACACTCGCAGGTAGGTGAGAATAAGCTCACGGTGAACGCAGAAGGCTGGAACAGTGGCATGTATATGTACAGCATCCGCTTCAAAGGCTCTGTAACCACCAGGCGTATGATGCTTGGTAATTAAGCCTTTCTTGCGATCATTCTTCAGGCGTTATCCAACCGATCTGTACCATGTCTAAACAAACGTTTGAATTGACCATACTTGGCAGCAGCTCCGCAACACCTACTGCCACCCGTAATCCAACCTCTCAGCTGCTCAATATAGCTGAGAGGTTTTTTTTGATAGACTGCGGCGAGGCCACCCAGATCCAGCTGAGAAAATACAAATGTAAATTCCAGAAGATCGACCATGTGCTCATCAGCCACCTGCACGGCGATCACTTCCTGGGCCTGCCGGGCCTGCTGGCCAGCATGCACCTGCTGGGGCGTAAGCAAACGCTCCACATATATGGCCCCAAAGCCCTGGAGGAGATCATCACCCTTATCAATGCCCAAAGCGACACCACGCTCAGCTATCCTATTCACTACATCCATACCGACAGCAGCGGGGTTCACAAGCTTTTTGAAGATAACAAAGTGGAAGTATACAGTTTCCCGCTCAGGCACCGCATCCCTACCACCGGCTTCCTGTTCAGGGAAAAGCCCCTGCCCAGGAACATTGACAAGTACCAGCTCGAAAAGCATAAAGTGTCTCTGGCGGAGATCCATAAGCTCAAAAAGGGGGAAGACGTGGTATCCGAAGAAGGCCTGCTGATCCCCAACGAAACGCTCACCCTGCCTTCAGCCCCGACCCGCAGCTATGCCTTTTGCAGTGATACCCTGTTCCATAAATCACTGGCAGACATCATTAAGGATGTAGATCTGCTTTACCATGAATCCACTTTCCTGGAAGAGAAAAAAGACCGGGCCAAAGCTACTTTCCACAGCACAGCTAAGCAAGCCGCGCAAATGGCTGTACTGAGCGGCGCATCACAACTGCTGCTGGGCCATTTCTCGGCCCGGTACGACAAGCTCGAGCCTTTCCTGGAAGAAGCGTGGCCTATTTTTGCCAACACCTCCCTGGCTACCGAAGGCAAAAAAATAAGTCTGTAATTTGTAAATCCGGATTTACTCCCTATCTTTGTTTAAAATTAATCTAAATAAGTTTTTTTCATATATGATCTCCGTTCTGATAGCCGATAAATACTTTCTCAGCAGGGTTGGATTGATGAGTTTATTGAACGGCGCCGCTGATTTTGAGGCAGAACAGGTAGGAGATGATAATTTTGACCAGCTCCTGGAAAGCATTAAAAAGATCAAGCCCCGCATCCTAGTGCTCGATTTCCAGTCGATGGGTTTCTCTACAAAACAGATCAGCATTCTCACGCAAAAATTCAGACGGCTCCAGATTCTGGCCATTACCGATTACCTGTCGAGGGCCGAGATGCAGGCCGCTTTGGATGCCGGTGTGCGCAGCTACCTGCTCAAGGAATGCGACGAGGACGAGATCATCGAGGCGCTCAACGCCACATACAACGGCGAACGATTCCTATGCGGCAAAGTAGCCTATTACCTGTCGAGCCAGGAGACCATGGAAACTATCAGGCCGCAGCTCAGCCAGGTATCGTGCGAAGGCCTTGGCATCACAGACCGGGAAATAGACGTGATCAAGCTCATTGCCGGGGGCCTGTCGAACAAGCAGATCGCCGACAAGCTCTGCCTGAGTACGCATACTGTCAATACGCACCGCAAAAACCTCATGAACAAGCTGAAGGTAAACAATACCGCCGGCGTGCTCATGTTTGCCGTGAAGAACAACCTGCTCTCCACCGAGGCCGCTTAAGCAGGCTCCTCCCTTCTTTAAATATTTCCATACCCGCTCCCCAGTCTTAAATCCTTTAGGTATCTTTACATTTTTGTTATGCATTACAAACTGAGCGGGCTTTCTGACGAGCAGGAATACCTGGTACAACATGGCAGGCTATTGCCCCTGATGGAGGAGTTCTACACCATCCAGGGCGAAGGATACAATACCGGCAAAGCGGCTTACTTTATCAGGATCGGCGGCTGCGATGTAGGCTGCCATTGGTGCGATGTGAAAGAAAGCTGGGACGCCGGCCTTCACCCTCTCACTCCCACCCAAACCATTGTAGACCATGTGATGGCCAGCGGAAGCAGGGCCGTGGTAGTAACAGGCGGCGAGCCTCTGCAATACAACCTCGATACACTGACCCAATCGCTCAAAGCACAGAACATCCAGACTTTTATCGAAACTTCCGGCGCCTACCCCATCAGCGGCACATGGGATTGGGTATGCCTGTCGCCAAAAAAAACGATGCTGCCCGCGGAACCGACATACCAGCACGCCCACGAGCTCAAGATCATCGTTTACAATAAGCACGATTTTATATGGGCCGAAGAGCAGGCTAAAAAAGTAAACGAAAATTGCTACCTTTTCCTTCAGCCCGAATGGAGCAAGCGGAACGAGATCATGCCACTGATCGTGGAATATGTGATGAAACACCAGCACTGGATGATCTCGCTGCAAACCCACAAATACATGAACATTCCATAAAAATGAACCTGATGATGCTCAGAAAAACCGTTTTCCTGTTTCTTTTATTCTCATTGCTGCAGGTATTCCCACAGGGGTCGCTGCCGCCGGGCGCCTATACCTCCACCAACAAAAAGGCCATTAAGAACCTGGAGGAAGGCAAAAAATATTTTGAGATCAAAAAAGACGATGAGGCGGAAAAATCATTTTTAAAAGCGCTGAAGGAAGATCCCAATTTTGTGGAATCCCATGTAGCCCTGGGATATCTCTATATTGACCATCGCCGCGAAGCAGACGCTGAAGCGCAATTCCAGAAAGCGGTTGACCTTAACCCGAAATTCTTTCCCCGCAACTTTTTCGACTTGGCCTGTGTGCAGCTCATCATGGGTAAATACGACGACGCTGTGAAAAATTTTGAGACCTTTCTAAAATTCGACCGCATCAATCCCAACACAAAAGACCAGGCAGAAAGAAATCTTGTGAATGCCCGCTTCGGGGCCAATGCCATCAAAAACCCGCAGCCATTCAAGCCCGTGAACGTAGGCCCCGGCATCAACACGGTGAATTACGAATWTTYCCCGGCCATGACCGCCGATGGCAAAACCTTTATGTTTACCCGCAATGTGCGTACAGGCAGCGGCGCCAACCAGATGAGCCAGGAAGATTTTTATGTGAGCCAGAAAGTGAACGACCAGTGGCAAACCGCGCAACCTATCAGCAGCATCAACTCTGCCGGCAACGAAGGCGCCCCTACACTGTCGGCCGACGGGCAGTTCATGTTCTTTGCCTCCTGCATGGAAATTACCGGCGACTATGGCTCTCAGGAGCGTACAGGCTATGGCAGCTGCGATATTTTTTACTCACAAAAGGTCAACGGCAAATGGTCTACACCGGTGAATGCGGGCCCCGTGATCAATACGCGTAACTGGGAAACCCAACCCAGTTTCAGCAGCGACGGCAAAACCCTTTACTTCATCCGCGGCAGCGTGACAAGAGAAGGCATTAAAAATCCTGATATCTACATGAGCGTGGTGGGCAGCGACGGTAAGTTCGGCGAGCCTGTGCGGCTCAACGACAATGTGAACACACCCATGCAGGAAGAATCGGTCTTCATTCACCCCGATAACCAAACCCTTTATTTCAGCAGCAACGGGCACCCGGGCATGGGTGGGCAGGACATATACATGAGCAAGCGCCAGGCGGATGGCAGCTGGGGCCCGGCGGTCAACCTCGGCTATCCTATCAACACGGCAAAAGACGAGAACAGCCTGCTGGTGGAAGCCAATGGCCACCTGGCCTACTTTGCCAGTGAGCGCGAAGGCGGCTATGGCGGGCTCGACATCTACCAGTTTGAGCTGCCCGAATCTATGAAGCCCGAAAAATTAACCTATGTGAAAGGCAATGTTTTCAATAGCAAAACAAAARMCCCGCTCAGCGCGCAGTTTGAGCTGATTGATCTTGAAACACAACAATCGGTGACCACTGCCTACAGCAATACCGCCGGCGAATTCCTGGTAACGCTCACCGCCAATCACAATTACCTGGTGAACGTGAGCAAGGATGGTTACCTGTTCTACAGCGATAACTTTTCGCTGAAGGGTAAAGAAGCCGATTATAACAAACCCTTTAAGCTCGACATCCCGCTGCAACCTATAGATACGGGCTACACGGTGGAGCTGAAGAATGTGTTTTTTGATGTGAACAAATGGGACCTGAAGCCCGAATCGAAGGCGGAACTGGACAAGCTGGTACAGTTTATGAAAAATAACCCGGCACTCAAAATAGAGCTGGGCGGGCACACCGACAACAGCGGTGATAAGGTGTTCAATAAAACCCTCTCTACAAACAGGGCCAAAGCCGTATACGATTACGTGATCCAGAATGGTGCTATTGACGCCAAACGCTTGTCGTACAAGGGCTATGCCGACACCCGGCCAAAAGTGGCGAACGATACGCCCGAGCATAAAGCCCAGAACAGGCGCACAGAATTTAAAGTGATCGGGAAATAGAGCTTTATACTGGTGTGTTACGACACCTGCTTTGCCATCAGGTAATGCTGGATAATGCCCCAAAGCAGGAATGTTTTCTCACGGATGATATAACCATTACGCTCATAAAAAGCCACAGCGTTCTCCCTGGCCTGTAATTCGATGGTCTGCAGTTGCCAGACAATCGCCTCTGCTTCCAGGAAACGGAGCACAAGCCCGCCAAGCCCTTGCCCCTGGTACGCGTCATCCACCGCCATGAAACGGATCTGCCCCACACCACTACCATTGTTTTGCAGGCGACCACAAGCGATCACCCGGCCCTCATGCTCTATGTAGGCATTGATACCTGAGGCTTCCAGCCCGTCGCTGGCTGTATCAACAGGCTGCTGCCAGGGCTTTCGCAGCACCTCGTACCTCAGCCCGATGATGCGGCCCAACTCCTCTTCGTTGCGTGCTGTTTTTACCTCGTACATCAGCTGTCAAATTTAAATGCGATGGATTTTACCGTTTGCCGGCCGGCAAACAGCTGCAACATTTGCTGCGCCTCTGCCAGTTCAAATACTTCCGCCAGGTTTCTGATCTTTCCAACCGGGATCTCATGCTGCAGGCACTGGCTGTATAGGCTTTCAAAATCAACGCCCGATACGGCAGCCCTCATGGCTTCAAACAGCGCCGCACGATTCAGCACACGCTGCTGATTGGTATTGAATTGCGCATCTGCCGGCAGGGCCTCCAGGTGCAGGATGGCGCAGAGCTTCGCAAATTGCCCGTCGCTGCCAATGGCAAAGGTCACGAGCTGCCGGTCTTTTGTATCAAACAACTCGCCGTAAGGCGCAATATTGGGATGCAGGGAACCCTGCGCCACAGGCAGGTGATGCGCGATGAGCCAGTTGGTGGCCTGGTTGGCCAGCGAAGCCACAGCGCTGTCGAACAACGACACAGACACCTGGCTGCCGGTATTGGTTTTGGATCTTTTCAGCAGGGCCAGCAATACAGCCTCTTTCAGCTGGTGCCCCGCCAGCAGGTCGATGAGCGCCACCGGCATTTTCACCGGGTTGCCCTTCGCTTCGCCGTTCATGAACATAAATCCGCTTTCGGCCTGCAGGATCAGGTCGTAGGCAGTACGCGGCGAGCCGCTGCCGAAGCCATTGATGGAGGCATAGATAAGTTGGGGGCGGAGAGCTTTCAGGCTGCCATAATCCACTTTCAGCTTCACATCATCTCCCGCCTTGTAGTTAGCAATCACGATATCGGCCTGCTGCACCAGCTCGTAAAGTTCCCGGAGGCCCTGCGGATCGGCCAGGTCAATAAACAACACTTCCTTGCCTGTGTTCACGCTCCAATAGTATGCACTGGCATCCGCCAGGGCATCTTCCGAAGCCAGTTTCCAACTCCGTGTTACATCGCCTCCTGTTTTCGGGTTCTCTATTTTGATGACGCGGGCGCCGAGCTCTGCAAAGAACAGGCCGGCAGAAGGTCCTGCCAGTACMCCCGCCAGCTCGATCACAGTTAGGTCTTTGAAAAAATCCTGCACGTTTTAAAATCCCGGCGCTGCCGGTTTGTTCTTGAGGATGGCATCTATCTTATCCATCACCTTGGGAGTAAGCAGCGGCAGCACATCCAGCGCTTTCAGGTTTTCCTGGAGCTGTTCTACTTTTGAAGCACCCATGATGGCGGTGCTGACATGCGGGTTCCGGATGGTCCAGGCCAGCGCCAGCAGGGCCGTAGTGGTGCCAAGGTCGTTGGCCAGTTTAGTGATCCGCTTTGTTTTATCGATCCGTGCATGGTCGCTGAGAACACGCTCTTTCAGCCAGTCCATGCCTTCAACATGCAGGCGGTTGTCGGTAGGCGTGCTGTTGTTGTATTT
>BFBZ01000082.1_pt16 | contig 10916 bp, 10 predicted proteins | sample 1888401 | NCBI WGS metagenome assembly BFBZ01 (sample SAMD00112614, study PRJDB3348) | symbiont metagenome | host: Chara braunii | reverse complement strand
CGGTGATGGTCGAACGCGGAAACCGCTCTGCCATGAAAAGCGTGAGCGAGCCCCAGCCGCAGCCGAGTTCGAGGATCGACTGTCCATTGGCGAGGCCAGCGTGCGCGACCGTCTCCTCCAGCGCCAGGCGCTCGGCATCGGCCAGCGTTTCCTGTCCCGTCGGATAGAGGCAACAGGAATATTTGCGCCGCGGTCCAAGCGTGAGAGCGAAGAACTCGGGCGGCAGTTCATAGTGCTGTTCGTTGGCGGTGTCGGCATGTTCGGCGATCGGGTGTTCGCTCATGGCCTGCGCGAAATCTCCTTCGTCCCGGCTCGAGGCGGCGGCAAGCTTCCGCTTCGTGCGCCCGACCAGGACCTCGATGCCCATGCGCGCCAACGGGTCGGGAAGCGGCGAGCGTTCGGCGGCGCGGATCGCCGAGGAAATCAGGCTCATCGGAAGTCTCCATCGTTGCTTGCGGTGCCGATACCGTGTTGCGGCCCAGGCCAGAACGCGTTGACGCGGCGCTGATACTCTCGGAACGTCTTCCCGCGCGAGCGCAGCATGTGCGCCTCGAGCGGCGGAATGCCTGAGGCGTGGACGAGGAGCCAGTACATCAGCAAAGGTCCGGCAAAAGCCAACCAGCCCCACGGATAGGCGCCTGTGACGTCGACCGCGATGACCGCATAGGCGAGCCAGCCCAACCATTCGAAAAAATAGTTTGGGTGGCGTGAGAACCCCCAAACCCCGACATCACAAACCTTATTCTTGTTTGCCGGATCGGAACGAAATGCGGAAAGCTGGCGGTCGGCGATTGTCTCCCCGACGACCGCCACAATCAGGTCGGCGACACCGAGCCAGTCAGAGAAATTGAGACCGCGCGCCGGATTGTGCGCTGCGAGCATGATCGACAGCGCAAGCGCGAGCGCCACCAGAGCCTGGATCTGTAAAAACCAGAACAGGCGGGTCTTGAAGGCGTCCCCCCATTCGTCTCGTAACTGCTTATAGCGCGGGTCATCGCCGCCAAGGGCGGTGCGTTCCGCAATGTGGATGCCAAGACGCAGCGACCAGACTAGCGCCAATCCTGCCACAAGCACCTGTCGTGTCGAGATTTCGGTATCGGCTAACGGGATAAGGGCCGCTGCCGCACCGAACACGCCGGTGGCGAACGACCAGATCGCGTCGATCCAGCCTGACCGACCGGTCCAAAGCGCCACAAGCCAAGCGCCGGCCATCGTTGCCGAAAGGCAAACCGCGAGTGCAACAACGACGATCGCGGCCGTCATACGGTCCTAGCCTGCGCCGCCATCCAATCGAGAAGCGCATGAGCTGTCTCTTATACACATCTAGATGTGTATAAGAGACAGGTCCTAGCCTGCGCCGCCATCCAATCGAGAAGCGCATGAGGATGGCTGTGTTTCAGAGCGAAGCCTACGACATCGTCGAGAACCGGCGCCAGGAACAGCGATGGTCGCGCCAAAGCACCGATCAGCATTCGCTGATCGACCCGGTCGTACAGCTTGATCTCGGCTTCGCCTCCAAAAGCTCCTATGCGCTCGGCGAGCCGAATTGTGTTGCTGGGCTCGACAGTCCGGTCATTCCTTCCAGTTGCCAAAAATGCCGGTGGCGAGCCTGCTTCGACGAAGTTGATCGGCTGCGTGGCGGCGAGGCCTCTTTCTGGCCCGAAGCCGATCATACCGCGATCGATGCGCGCATCGAGATTTACGTTGTTAACCCATTTCCGGTCGAACGCCAGCGTGGCGGCGATATGGGCGCTGGCCGAATGCCCGATGACCATGATCCAGCCCCGATCACCACCGAATTCCGCAACATTCTCCACCGCCCAGCGAAGCGTCGTCGTCGCATCTTCGATGAAGTCAGGAAATCGGACCTCCGAGAAAACCCGATAGTCGGGACTGACGGTTGTAAAGCCCCGGGCCGCCAAAGTTGACCCGACGAAAGAATAGTTGCCACGCTCCCTCTCTTCCCAGCCGCCGCCATCGAAGAAGACGATCAGAGGAGCAGCCCCCGCGCGGCGGTCGGGTAGACATCGATGACGTGGACTACGGCCATAGCGGATGCCCTTCTGCAGGCATGAAACTCCGATCCCGGAGACCGCGTTCAAAATGTCGATAGATGACGGAAATGCCTTCATGGGCCGGCCATCTTTCGCGGCGCTCTGCCGTTCGGTCCCGCCAAGGACATCGGTCAGAACCCAACGATTGGACGCAGAAGACGCCCCAGCAATCCGTGAAGGCGCGTGTCGCCTTCAAGGGCCGCAAGGCAGATGCAGTCCGATTCCTGACCCACGACCGGACGATGATCGACGTCATCGCCGGCCTCGTCGAGATCGCCCGGAAAATACTGACCGCGCTGATCCGACAGCGATCCGGACAGGACCTGCATGAATTCCAGGCCGATATGCCCATGGGCAGGCAGATGAAGCCCCGCTCTGCCCTTGAGCAACATGACCTTGGCATCCGGGCTGCCGGCAATCTTGACCTTGCTCCATTTGAAACTCGGCCCCAGCCATTTCCATGGACCGACCTCACAATCCCGCATCGCTCGCGGGAGTTCTATTCCCAATGCCGGGTGCTTGATCATAGTCCGTTCTTTGGCCTGCAACAGTTGAGCAACCTGAAGCCGCTCCATGGTGCGTCCGAACAGATCCGCGGCGAGCGGAGCGGGTGGCATCTCGTCCAGTAGCGCTCCGCCAACGGCCTCGAAGTTCGCCATACGGTCGCGGCAAACAGCACATCCTTCGAGGTGAACGGATACGACGAGCGCCGGTCCGGCGCCCAACACCCCGGCCGCCAGGCGCATCAGCGTTTCATCGCTGGGATGATGATTGATCGTCATATATCACTGTCCAAAAGGGTCCGCAGGCGGTTCAATGCCAGCCGGACACGGGATTTTACGGTGCCAAGCGGGATGCCCAGCTCTCGAGCGATCTCCACATGCGGCTTCTCTGCAAAGAACGAGAGCCTGACGATGGTTGCCTGTTCATTCGGCAGGGTTGCCAATGCCTTGCGCACCCCTTCTTGCCGTTCTGCCATTATCGCGATGTCTTCGCCTGAACGTGGCGTGTCGGGTTCGTCACTCGGATCCAGTCGATGATCGGTTGTCCGGGAGCGCATGCGGCGCAGCCCATCGATCCTCTGATTGCGAGCAATCGTAAACACCCAGGTCGACGCGCCCGCCCGACCCGGATCGAAATAGGACGCTTTTCGCCATACCGCGATCATGACTTCCTGCGTAACTTCCTCGGCGGCAGGATCTGGAAGGCCCGACCGCATGAGGAAGCTTTTGACGCGAGGCGCAAAATAGGCGAATAGCTGTGCGAAGGCATTGCGATCCTGCTCCCGCGCAACAGCACATATTAGACTGATCAAGTCCTCAGGAGAGGGCACCACCTCTTTTTGCCTGGCCTCGTTCAAAATAATGAGCCTCGCTGCGGGGCGGACCTGCCGAGTGCGCTTGTTGCCAAAATGTAGATTTGAAGCATCCATTTGCCCTTCATACGCCTGAGCCCTTCAATCGGATCACGCCTCCGGTGATCTATCGCGCGCCGGGTTCCGTAAATACTGGCAGTTTGGCGCGCGGAGGGAAATCCTTTGACCGGAAAGATTGCAGTCACCGACCGGAATGAATGGGTCGAACGCCGGCGAGCACCCGAGAAAAGCCTCGATATCGCTGTTGTCGGCAGCGGCATTTCCGGCCTCTCCGCGGCGTGGCTGCTTTCCAAACGAAACCGGGTTGTCCTGTACGAAGCCGATAACCGCCTGGGCGGACACAGCCACACGGCCGATGCCGCGGGCCTTGCCGTGGATACCGGCTTTATCGTGTTCAATGAATCCACCTATCCGAACCTGACGGCTCTGTTCGATCACATCGGCGTCGCCACGAAACAGTCCGATATGTCGTTCGCCGTTTCCCTTGACGATGGCCGGCTCGAATATTCCGGCACCGGACTGTTGGGCTTGTTCGCGCAGGGTCGGAACGCCATCAGCCCGCGATTCTGGCTGATGCTGCGCGATCTGGTTCGCTTCTATCGCCAGGCGCCGCGAAATGTGGCGGCGCTTGGGATGATGACGCTCGATGAGTACCTTGATGCCGCGGGCTATGGGGACGGGTTCCGTAATGACCATCTCTATCCGATGGCGGCRGCCATCTGGTCGACCCCGGCAGCGAAAATCGGAGCCTATCCCGCGGCTACGTTCATCCGATTTTGCGAGACGCATGGGCTGCTTAAACTTATCGGTCGGCCTATTTGGCGGACCGTGGCCGGCGGCAGCCGCTGCTATGTGCGGGTGCTCGCCGGGGCCATACCTGAAGTCGTGTCAAACTATCCCATCAAGACGATCGTTCGCACCGCAAAAGGTGCCGAGATCATCGGGCTTGATGGCCATCGCCGGCATTTTGATCACGTTGTTATCGCCACGCACGCGGACCAGGCGCTAAAAATGCTCGCCGATCCGAGCAGCGAGGAACGGCGGCTTCTCGGCGCATTCGACTACATCGCCAACGACACCGTCCTCCACTCCGATACGCGGCTGATGCCGCAGCGGCGCCGGGTGTGGTCAAGCTGGAACTACATGACCAGGGATGACCTTGACGGCCGCAGGCTCGCCGTCACCTACTGGATGAACCGCCTTCAAGGGATCGAAAGCGATCGGCCGCTGTTCGTCACGCTCAACCCTCATCGCGAGATCGCACCCGAGGCGGTCCTCAGGCGAGTGAGCTACAGCCATCCGCGTTTCGACGCCCGGGCGATGCAAGCGCAGAAACAGCTTTGGTCGCTGCAAGGCCGCCGCAATACCTGGTTTTGCGGCGCGTATTTCGGCGCGGGGTTTCATGAGGATGGGCTGCAGGCCGGCCTCGCGGTCGCTGAAGCCCTCGGCGGCGTACGGCGGCCCTGGACGGTCGCGGACGAATCCGGACGAATCCATGTTCATGACACCGTGCCGGCCACGGCCGAGACGGAGGCAGCCTGATGCCGGGTTTCCGATCAGCTGTCTACACTGGCTCGGTGATGCATCACAGGTTGCGGCCGAGAGAGCACCGCCTGCGCTACAGCATCTTCTATCTTCTGCTCGACCTCGACGAAATCGACGCCTTGGCGGACAAGCTTCGCTTGTTCTCGCACAACCGCTTCAACCTCTTCAGCTTTCACGATCGTGATCACGGCGAGGGAGCGAGAACATCGCCGCGCGACAGGATCGAACGGCATTTGCTGGGAGCCGGCATCGAATACGGTGGGCCGATCCGGCTTCTTACCATGCCGCGCATCCTGGGATACGCCTTCAATCCGCTCAGCATCTATTTCTGCCACAGACACGATGGATCACTTTCCGCGATCTTCTACGAGGTCAACAACACGTTCGGGCAACGCCACAATTATCTCATTCCCGTGCCCTCTGGCATCAGAGGATTGATCCGCCAGGAAAGCCGGAAATCCTTCTATGTTTCGCCGTTCATGACCACCGACATGGTCTATTCCTTTTCTGTCGTGCCTCCGGGAAAGGAATTGGCGGTTTCAGTCATCGGTCGCGACGAGGCCGGCCCGCTCATTGTGGCTAAGCTGGCCGCCACCCGACAGGATTTGACGGATGCTGCGCTGGCGCGCGCATTCTGCGCCTATCCTCTGCTGACGTTCAAAGTCATCGGCAGCATCTACTGGGAAGCGCTCCTGATCTGGCTGAAGGGCATTCGCCTGCACCGTCGACCCTCACTACCCGATCAGCCGGTCACTCTTGGGCGTAGCGCGATGCCTGAGATCAATCGTCGAGAGAAGAGCATTACGAATGGCCTTTGACAGCAAAGCCGGTCGTTAAAGGGAGGTAGTATCAACCGGATCAGGGGCTGTCGGCAGCTGGACTCACGCTAGATTCTTGTAGACTTCGAGCGCGCGGCGACGGGCATTGTCGTGATCGACAATCCTGTTGGAATACGACAACGCAAGCTCCGAATTTTTATCGGTCAATGCGATTTCCTTGCGCCACGGGCTGTGAATCTCGGTTGCCGGGACATTTGAGAGTTCCGGGATCCAGCGTCGGACGTAAGTCCCGTCGGGGTCGAATTTTTGTCCTTGAAGGACCGGATTGAAGATACGGAAATAGGGGGCGGCGTCCGCGCCGGAGCCGGCCACCCACTGCCAACTGGCTGCATTGTTGGCCGGATCCGCATCGACCAGGGTGTCCCAGAACCAAGATTCGCCTTGCCGCCAATCGATGAGAAGATGTTTCACCAGGAAGGACGCAACGACCATGCGGACGCGATTATGCATCCATCCGGTGTTCCAGAGTTCACGCATCCCCGCGTCGACTATGGGATAGCCGGTCTTGCCTTGCTGCCAAGCCTTGAGTGCAACCGGATCATGCCGCCAGGGCATAGCATCAAATTTGGGCTGCAGGTTTCGTGATGCAATATCCGGGTTGTGGTAGAGCAGATGGTACGAGAATTCGCGCCAACCCACTTCCGATTGGAATTTCTCGAGATTTCGATTTGCCGCTCCGGTTTTCGCCGTGTTCGCGGCGCCGACTATGGCATGCCAGACCTGTCGGGCTGAGATGTTTCCGAAGCGCAGGTAGGGAGAAAGTCGCGATGTCGAAGTCCGGTCTGGGTAATCCCTAAAGTTGGCATAGCTGCTTAGATCATTATCCAGGAACCGCTCCAAACGCATTTGAGCTCCGGATTCGCCGCGTTGCCAATGTGCACGCAACCCGCTTGCCCAATCGGGAGAAGAGGGCTCCAGCGCCAGTTCACCGAGCTTCACAGGCGATGGTTCGAGCTCTCCTCGGCACTTGAAGAATGTCAGCCGCGCAGGCGTGGAAAGCGGCCGTTCCGGCTCGCCGACAGTATGGGCTGCTCGCCAGAAGGCAGAAAATACGCGAAACGGTCCTCCGGAATTGCTCTTGATGGACCAGGGTTCGTAAAGCAGGTGGCCATTGAAGCTTTTGGCTTCGACATGCTGCGCTTGCAACTCCGTTTTTATTGCCTCGTCCACGCGCCTTTCTGCGGCTCCGTATCGCCGGTTCCATACGACCGCACTGGCCTGATAGTTCTTTGCCAGGCGAGGGATGACGTTCGACGCAGGGCCCTTAAAGATCAAAAGCTGGCCACCCCGAGCATCAAGAGCGTTCGACAGTTGCTGCAGAGACCCGTGAAGCCACCAGCACGCGGCGCCGCCGCAAGCGCGCAATCCGTCGGTCTCGTGATCGTGCACAAAAACGCAGATGATCGGCCGCCCAAGTTCAACTGCGGCATTGAGTGCCGGATTGTCAGAGAGCCGAAGGTCCTCGCGAAACCAGACCATGACAGGGGGCTCGGCGTCGTCGGTGTGCTGATTAATTTCCATCGTCGACACTGCGGGTTCCCTAGCCGTTGAGCCGCCAGATTTCGAAATTGAGTACTGAGGCGAAAGCCACCCACGCGGCAAGCGGCGCCAGACACAATGCCGCTAGCCGATCCAGCCTTTTGAAGCTCACGATGGTCGCCAAAATGAGGAGGAGTTGCGGCACGATGTCCAACAAGCCGGCTAACGGATTGTTCAGGCCGAAAAACAGCCACGACCACAGCGCATTGAGCGCAAGTTGCAGGAAGAAAAAAGTTAGCGCTGTCCGGTGGTCAGATCGCGATCCGGGCACCTTCGTGATCCGCCAGACCGAATAGGCCATCAGGATGTAGAGGGCCGTCCAGACCGGCGCGAAAATCCAGTTGGGCGGATTGAACGACGGCTTTGCTAGGCCCGCATACCACGAGAGGAGGTTCGGGAAAGTGGCCCACTGCCCAAGTAGCGATGCTGCTATCATAGGAGCGACGGCTATGGCGGCTCGAATCCACGGCGGCTGCGGGAGTGCTTTTTGTAGTTGGTTCATCGCTTTTCCTTGGCTGCGCGTCAGCCATGAAGCGCATGCAGGCCGCTACGTTTCATGCTCGAAAATGCTTCGCCGACTGTTTCGGTTTCCATGATTTTACAGGGCAATCTATCTGGCACGTAGAGAGAGTGGACGTTGTCATTTCGGACGCTTTATACGTCACTAAGAGGCTTTCGGATCATGCCTGTGCCGAACAAAAAGGATGCTATCCTCTGACGCGATACCGTTGGCACCAAGGCAGGTACAAAAAGCCATTCGACGTGACCTGCGCCATACCGCTGCGACGTTTGCGAGCCTCGAGAACCGTAGCTGTTAGCGCTGACGCGTCGACCTCCGAATGATTAGCCTCGGCTCTGTCAGACATGGTGGCCGCCAGCGCCAGCCTGCTGCCGGTCAATTGCCGAAAAACCATCCTGTCCGGCCGACAGGCCCCTCCACTTTGCTGACAAACGATGATATCCGGGAGAGGCATAAGAAAAACTAGGCTATCCATGGTTCGACCATTCCTTCCACTGAATGGCTTGAGAGCGTTTGAAGCGTCCGCAAGACATTCGAGTTTCACGCGAGCTGCCATAGAGTTGTGCGTTACGCAGGCTGCAGTGAGCCAACAGGTCAAAAAATTGGAAACGCGGCTGGGAGTACAGCTTTTACACCGCCTTCCCGGAGGCCTGACGACAACAGCTGAAGGCGAAGCACTGCTACCCGTTGTAACTGGTTCCTTCGATCACTTGGCAATCACGCTGCAGCGAATCGAAGGCGGACCCGTTCGAAACCGCCGTTTTTAGGCGCGGCCTTCGGCACAAAGGCCCCAATCTATCTGTAATCACCTCGAGTTAAGCACCTCTCGAGGAATAACCTCATGCGCTTTGTTGCTGCTGGGATTCTCACCTGGCGGCTCTGGTCGGGCAACGCCTTGAGTTTCTCGGAACCTTTGAATCGGAACCATTGAAAACTCCAGCCGTTACGATGTTCACGCAAAGCACGAGGGGGCAAAATGGACAAAGACGACGCGTCACCAATCGCCTCCGGCGTGGCCGGCCTCGACTACGTTCTTCGCGGCGGCTACGCCAAATTCCGATCTCATCTCATCGAGGGCAGGCCCGGCTCAGGCAAGACAACACTTGGCCTGCAGTTCCTGATCGAGGGCGCCCTGCATGGCGAAAAATGCCTTTACATCACCCTGTCGGAAAGCAAACGCGAACTGCTTTCGGTCGCTAACCGCCATGGTTGGAACCTGGAGGGGATCGAGATTCTGGAACTGGTGCCGCCGGAGCTCAGCCTTGATCCTTCGCAGATACAGACATTGGTCCATTCCTCTGACCTTGAGCTTGGTGAAACCGTCCAGGCGGCGTTGACCGAGATGGAACGCATCAAGCCAGATCGGGTGGTTTTCGACTCGCTTTCAGAAATCCGGCTTCTCTCGCAGGGGTCACTGCGCTATCGCCGTCAGGTTCTGGCGCTGAAGAGCTTCTTCTTGCTCAACAACACCACCGTGCTGCTGCTTGACGACTTGACGGCCGAGCATGATGATCTCAACCTGCATTCGATCAGCCATGGCGTCATCCGCATGGAGCAGCTGACGCCGATTTATGGCGGCGAAAGGCGGCGCCTGCGCATCATCAAGATGCGTGGTATACAAATCCGAGGTGGATACCACGATTTCGTTATTCGGCCGGGTGGCGTTATCGTTTTTCCGCGGCTCGTCGCCGCGGAGCACGAGGAGTCGGAACACGGCCCGCCGGCCCTGGCCGGAAATTTGGTAGATACTTTACTCGGAGGTGGCCTCGACCGGGGCACCAGCACGCTGTTGATGGGCCCATCCGGTGTCGGCAAATCAACCGTGGCGAGTTCCTATTGCCATGCGGCGCTCCACCGTGGCGAGCGTGTCCTGGTGTTGCTGTTCGACGAGACCAGGCGGATTTTTCTGGCCAGGGCCGCCGGTGTGGGCATGGATCTGGAACCTTTCGTCGGCACCGGCATGCTCTTCTTGGAGCAGATCAACCCCGCTGAGCTGTCGCCTGGTGAGCTATCGTCCCGAATACAGGCTGCCGTGGAAAAGTTCGATGCCAGGATAGTCGTCATCGACAGTTTGACCGGCTATCTAAACGCCATGTCGGAAGATCAGCATTTGGTCCTTCAGATGCACGAGATCCTGACTTATCTGAACCAGAAGGGTGTGGTCACCCTCCTGCTTCTCGCCAATCACGGCCTGATCGGGCAGATCGCTACCCCCATCGACGTGACCTATCTATGTGACGCCGTGATGCTGCTGCGGTTTTTTGAGAGTGGCGGCCGGATACGGCGAGCGATCTCGGTGGTCAAGAAGCGGATCGGTCCACACGAAGACACGATCCGTGAATTCAGGATCGCAGGCTCGGGGATCTCTGTCGGCGAACCGCTGGACCAGTTCCGCGGCGTCCTGTCCGGCTTGCCCTTCTTTGAAGGCAAACAGTCCGACCTTCTAAACGACAAGGCATCATAATCATGCCGCAGGAGCCCGCCGTCCTCTTACTCACGCCAATGGGACGCGACGCTCAGATTGCAGCTTCCATCCTGGCGACCAGCCACATCAGTTCGCGCATTTGCACGACCCTCGAGGAGGTGCTGCCGCTTCTTGATAAAGCGGAGTGTCTTGTCGTGGCTGAGGAGGCACTGGTCAGTTCCGACCGCAGTCGGTTCGCGGCTTGGCTGCAGAACCAGCCTGCGTGGTCTGATTTTCCGATCGTGCTCCTGGTGAGGCGGGGAACGGAATTCGACCAGCGGCTGGCGTTCCTCGATCGATACCTGATCGTGTTGGAACGGCCGTTCTTGGCGTCGAGTCTTGCCAATTCGGTGCGCTCGGCGCTGCGCGCCCGCGCCCGCCAGCTCGAGGTCAAGTCCTATATTGAACAAAAGGAGGAAGTCGCTGACCGCCAGAAGCTGTTAATCCGGGAATTGCATCATCGTGTCAGGAACACGCTAGCCAATGTGCGGGCGATGATGGGAGCCACGACCAAGTCCAGTGGTACCGTTGACGATTTCGTTCGGGACTTCTCGGCCAGAATCGTGTCGTTGGCCGATAC
>BFBZ01000012.1_pt205 | contig 10931 bp, 10 predicted proteins | sample 1888401 | NCBI WGS metagenome assembly BFBZ01 (sample SAMD00112614, study PRJDB3348) | symbiont metagenome | host: Chara braunii | reverse complement strand
TTTCCAAATTCAACCGCACCTTCCGCGCCCGCTTCGTGATCGGTCAGGGCATGGCCGAAAAGCACCGCGTGGCACGCGCGATTGTCGCCATGCGGCCGGGCTTCTTTGAAACCATCGAAGGTGCCGACGATCTCGCCACCGAATATGCGTCCGCCGATCTGGCGCTCGCGGCGTTCGGCGTGACCGCTTATGAACTTGCCGCCTTCGGGGTGCCCGCACTCTATCTCGCGCTCACGCCGGATCATGCACGTTCGGCATCGGCCTTCGAGACAGCGGGCATGGGAAGCTGTCTCGGCCTTGCGGATGACGTCTCCGACGAGGAACTACGCCAATCCATCGCGGCACTTCTGGCCGATTCCGCCAGGCGGCGCGAAATGCACGCCGCCGGATTGATGACAATTGACGGTCAGGGTGCCGCGCGCATCGCAGCCGATCTTTCGGCCCTGCTGGCCGCCAAGCGCGTTACGGGCTTGCAAACCGCGCGCGGATAGCAGCGAGCGCCGTTTCGAAGGCGCCATTCCAATCGCCCGGAAATTTGGGCCGCGTGCATTCGGCAGATGGCGCCAGAGGTTCGTGATTGAGGCCGAAACTCGTCCAGCTTCTGTCGTAAAGAACCTTGTAGGTGGCAACACCCGCGCCCGCTGCGAGCCACGACACGGCGGTCGGCGCACTGACGACGGCATCGAGCGCGGACAGCATCGCGCAAGCACGATCCAGTTCGTTCTTCTGGTCGATGCCTTCGGGCACAAGGATCTTGCGCCCGCTCATTGCTTCCAGCTTTTCCACTTCGTCGCCCGTCGCATCATATTGCACGCTGACGATCGTGCCGGGCAGGTCATGCAAAAATCTCGCCCATGCTTCATAAGGGGCATATTGCAATGCGCGCGCGCCTGTTGTTTTTCCGCTGCGCCAGCAGATGCCGATCAGGGGCGCCTCGCCGCTCTGCGCGAATGTTTTTCGCCACCGGGCGGTTTCTTCCGCATCGGGCACGAGATAGGCATTCGGATCGGGAAAATCGTTGCTATCGCTGCGCAGGTGGCGCGGCAGCGAACCCATTTCGGTGGCGATATTTGCGCCGCCGCAGGTCTTGAGCCAGCCATATTGCGCGGTCGTGACCCCGCCGATGGTCTGCAATTGCTGCGGTTTCACGGTCGCATCGGGAAAGGAACGCGCGAACAGCGGTACCAGGCGCGGATCGCAATCCAGAACCACGCTGCCGCCCTGCTCGCGGGCCTCCGTGATGAGTTCGGGGAACACGCTTGCAAACATCAGATGATCGCCCACGCCCTGTTCGGCGGTGACGAGCAGGCGCATGCGCCTGAGCGTTCCGCCGGTCCAGCGCGGCAGACCGTGATCGGTCAGGGGCGCCTTGCCCTTTATTTTCAGCCGCGCCGCATAGTCGCGCCAGCCATCCCTCAGATTTCCCGTGAGCAAATAAAGAATGGCGCGGTTCAGGCGAAGTTGCGGGTTCTGCGGATCGCGCTTGACCGCGCGCTCGTAAAGCGAAAGCCCTTCCTCCACTTCGCCGCGGTCCGCCAATATGTCCGCGAGGTTTCCGAGCGCCGGAGCATAGTCGCCGCGCCGCGATAATGCCTCGCGGAAGCATTCTTCCGCTTCGGTGGTGTCGCCCATTTCGCGCCAGGCCGAGCCGAGGGTGAGCCACAGTTCGGCCGCCTGTTCGCCATGCGCGAGCGCAGGCTCCAGAAGCGCCACGGCTGAACTTGCCTGCCCGCGTGCGCGCAGCAGGTTGGCCAGATTGACGAGCGCTTCAAGGCGCTGCGGCTCCAGCTTCAGCACGCGCCCAAAGAATTCTTCCGCGGCCTGCGAAAGGCCCAATGCGCGCGCGGTGTTGCCCAGGGCAAACAGCACACGCGGATCGTCGGGCCGGGTTGCCAGCGCACGTTCAAATTGCTCGATGGCTTGCAGGTGCTGCCCCTTGGCCGAAAGGGAGAGGCCCGTTTCATAGGGGTCGTCAGAACGAAGCGCTGTTGCGGTCATAAGCCTTTGTCGCGCGGCGGCCGTTAAGGCAGCGTTAAGTACGTTTTGCCGTCTTCTTAGCAAGGTGTTAACGCCGCAAGGGCGACACTTGCGGCTCAATGCGAAATTGCGAGCGATGAGCAGTCCCGGCATCTCCAGCTTCGATCCGTCGTTGCTGATCAGCTATTACAGCGCGAAGGTGTCGACGAACCTTGTTTCGTCTGCGGCCGGTTCCGCGTCGTCGAAGGCTGCCAATGCCGCGTCCTCCACGCCCAAATCCACGCTGACACCGCCCTGGGATTCGAGCATCGCCACCCCCAGCGATCAGGCGCTCGATGCCCAATCGCTGGCGAACACGCCCTATCTCGATCTTTCCGGCATCGCGCAGGCAGCAAACACACCCGGCCAGAAGCTCGATCAGGACAATCAGAAACTGTTTGCCCTCTATCAGAGCCTGAACAGGCTTGCCTATATCGCCTCGATGGGCACGCGCGATGGCATGACGAGCGGGCAGCTCACCGGCCTCAACACGCGCTTCCAGGATGGGCTTTCGCAAATCCAGAGTTTCCTTTCTTCCACCAGCTTCAACAATCTCACGCTGCTGCCCGGCGCCAAAAGCTCCTCGATCGTCAGCACAGCCACGGTGCCGCTGGCGCAATCGAGCTATGTCGGCGGCGTGGTGGTGAAAGGCCCGGCGCTGTTTCAGCCCGTGAAGGGCGTGAGCACTAGCGACAGCTTCACCATCGCGGTCACCAAGGGCGGCACGACCAGCAATGTCGATATCGATCTTTCCGGCGTCACCGGCCCGCTGACGCTCGACAATATCGCGAACTATATCAACCAGCAGCTTTCCAGCGCCGGCTTCGCGACGCGCGTTCAGCGCACGATGATCGATGACGGCGTCGATCCGACAGCGGCGGCCACCACCACCGCCAGCACGTCCACCACAGGCAGCACCACGACCACCGCCACAGATCCGCTGCTGAAGGAGACCTTCGGTCTGAAGATCAACGCCTCGGGATCCGAGAAGATCGCGTTCTCCGCGGCGGCTGCCCAGCCCGCGATTTACCTCGCCGGCAACACCGGCTCGGCGTCCGACAGCAACCAGACCGGCCGCCTGATCAAGCTCGGCGATCTTTCGGGCACGCAGCAGGCGACATTCAACGACACCATCACGCCCGACAGTGGAACCTCCACCGCGCAATCCACCGTGGTCGATGCCAGTGGCAACGTCTATGTCATCGGCAACACCACCGGCAGCTTCGGCGGCCAGATCGAACAGGGCGATCAGGATGTCTATCTCACCAAATATGATTCCGCGGGCAATGTTCAGTGGCAGCGCCTGCTCGGCAGCCAGTCTTCGGCGAGCGGCTATTCGCTCGCGCTCGATCCCACGGGCGGCGTGGTGGTGGCCGGAAGCACCACGGGGCCGCTGACGCAGAATGCCATCGGCGGCGGCACCGACAGTTTCGTCGCGAAATACACCAAGGACGGTACGCAATCCTGGTTGCACCAGATCGATCCGGTCTCCAACGACACCGCGCTCGCCGTCACCGTCGATAGTTCGGGCAACGTCTATTATGGCGGCCAGGTGAACGGCGCCATCAGCAGCGGGCAGACGCGGCTGGGCGGCACCGATGGTTATGTCACCAAGCTCGATTCCAAAGGCTCGGTCGTCTATCGCCAGCAGGTGGGCTCCGCGGGCGCCGATCAGGTTTCGCAGATGGCCACCACCGCCGATGGCGGGCTTGTGGTCGCAACTGTGCAAAGCGGGCATGCCATCGTCACCAAATACGCCTCGGGCGACGCGACGTCGGCGCCGCTCTGGCAGATGGATCTGGGCGATCTGCAAAACGGAACGCTGGGCGGCATCGCGGTGGACGGCAACAATGTCTACCTTTCGGGCACGACCGCGAACGCAAACCTCACCGCCGGCGGTCAGGCGAGCGTGGCCAACGCGTCGTCGGGTTCGAGCGATGCGTTTGTCTTCAGCCTGAACGATCAGGGTTCGAGCGCTTCGGCCAATTATGTCTCCTATGTCGGCACCTCCACTTCGGATCAAGGCGGCGCCATCGCGGTTTCGAACGGCCATGTCTATCTGACGGGCACCACGCGTGGGGCATTCGCGGGCCAGACGCAGAGCTTCGCCAACACGCAGAACATGTTTGTCACCGACATGAGCACCAACGGGTCCATCAACTGGACCAGGCAATATGGCGGCCTCTCCGGCCAATCGACCGGTCAGGGCATCGCCGTGGACGCGCAAGGCTCGAGCGTCCTCGACAGGCTGGGCCTGCCGCGCGGGCCGGTCAGCCTCGCGCAATCGGTCAATCTCGTCGATCAAACCACCTTGCGCGCGGGCAACAGTTTCAAGCTCAAGGTTTCCGGCCGCTCCGAACGCGAAGTCACCATCCGCATCGCAGCCGACGAAACGATGAGTTCGCTCGCCACCAAGATCAATACCGCGCTGATGTTCGATGGCACCTCCAAGGTGACCTACACCAGCAAGGGTTCGGCGTTGTCCATTTCCGCCAATGCGGGCGTGCAGATCCAGCTGGAATCGGGGCCTGCCGGTTCCGATGCGCTGGGCGCGCTGGGCATCGCTCCCACCGTGCTTGCGAAAGATGCGGCAAGCTCCGCCAAAACCACCGCGTCCACCACCGTGCAAAAACTTGTGGCGGGCCTTGGTCTCACCAACACGATGGATCTCTCCACCGTTGCAGGCGCCAAGGCCGCGCGCGGCGCGATGGTCGCCGTTCTTTCCTCGTTGCGCACCGCCTATCGCAACCTGAACACCCCGAAGACACCGGCATCGACCACCGGCAACACATCGGGCGGGCCCGCATCGGCCTACATCACCAATCAGGTCGCGAACTACCAGCTCGCGCTGAACATGCTCAGCGGCGGCACGACCGCCTGACGCTTAAATCCTATTGTCGGGATGTAGAGAAGATGGCGCGTGCAGCGTCACGCTGCAAGAGCGCGCGCGAATTTATTTGCAGCGTAACGCTGGTGGGGGTCAAGCGGTTGAATGCGCGAGGTTTGAAATTTTCGGTTTGTGTTTTGCGACCAGCAACAGCGGCAGATGTTGTTTCTGCGTCCGCGCGTGCCGAGACAAAATTTACACCACGCTGTTGAAAATCATCGCGCCGGGCTGTTTCTGTGTGATGTCGGGTTTGGCGCCGTAGGTGCGGGTGGGGGCGTTGCGGCGGTCCACTTCTTCGGCGATGGAGCGGATCATGCCTTCGCTGGCGTTCTTCACGCGGATCAGGATGCGGGCGTGGCGCAAAAGCGTTTCGGCGAAACGTCTGGTCACGGCCATCAGCGTTTCGCGCAATGGCGCGGGCGCGGCCTTTGCCGCATCCGGCGAGATGCCCGCGGCTTCCTTGCCGTAGATCGCGCTCAGTTTCTGGATTTCGGGATGGGTGGTGCGCATCTCGGACGGCTTGCCGCGTTCGAGTGCCGCGATATCGGCTTCGAGGGCCTCGATCAGGCGCTCGGCCATGAGGATGACGCGTTCGATCTTGGGTTCGACGGGTTCGATCATTGGGCGTGCTCCTGATGCTTGAGTAAGGATTTGGTGATGGCATCGGAAAGGCCGAAGCCGCCCTGGTTGCTGATCTGCTTGCCGTATTCGTCGAGCATCAGCGAGCGGAACATCGCTTCGCCCTGTCCGCCGCCGAACGGGCCATCGGTCGAGATGCCTTCGAACATGCTGCCCAGCATCTGGGAGATCATCACGCCTTCGAACTGCTTGGCGGCTTTCTTGGCCGCGGCCGCATTCGTGGTCGCGTGCGGGGTTTGCACGGCCGCTGACTGGGCGAGCGTGGTGGCGCCCGCGATGGCAGCGTCGGCGCTCATCCGATCACCTGTATTTCGGCTTGCAGCGCGCCCGCCGCCTTGATCGCCTGCAGGATGGAGATGATGTCGCGCGGGCCGACGCCGAGTGCGTTCAAGCCATCCACCAGGCTTTGCAGGCTCACGCCATCGTGCAGCACGGCCATGCGGTTGCCCTTGCTGTCGTCCACCGAGATGGTGGTGCGTGGCACAACCTGCGTGGTGCCGCCCTTGGAGAAGGGTTCGGGCTGGCTCACAAGCGGGGCTTCGTTGACTTTGATGGTCAGGTTGCCTTGCGCGATCGCAACGGTGGAGACGCGCACGTCGGAACCCATCACGATGACGCCGGAGGTTTCGTCGATGATGACCTTGGCGGGCTGGTCGGGATCGATCTTCACCTGCTCGACATCGGTGAGAAGGCCCATCACGCCGTTCTTGTAGTTCGCGGGAATGTTGAGCGCGACGGTGGATGGATCGGTCGCCTGCGCCACGCCGCCACCGATGTAATTATTCACCGCGTCCGCGATGCGCGTGGCGGTGGTGAGATCGGGGTTGTGCAGCGAAAGCCGCAAGGTCGTCTGGTTTGCCAGGCGGAATCCGGTTTCGCGTTCGATGATCGCGCCGTTGGCGATACGCCCGGCCGTGGGCACGCCGCGCGTCACGCTGGCGCCCTGGCCTTGGGCGGAGAACCCGCCGACCGCGACCGGGCCTTGGCCCAGCGCATAGATCTGCCCATCGGCGCCGAACAGCGGGGTGACGAGCAGGGTGCCGCCTTGCAAGTTTTTGGCATCGCCCATCGCGCTCACCGAAACGTCGATGCGCGAGCCCTGCGCGCCAAAGGCGGGAAGGTTCGCGGTCACCATCACGGCGGCGACGTTTTTGGTCTGCATGGATTCGCCGCGCGTGTTGACACCCAGCCGTTCGAGCATGGTCTGGATGGAAAGCTGGGTGAATGGCGCGTTGCGCAGGCTGTCGCCCGAGCCGTTCAGGCCGACCACCAGGCCATAGCCGATCAGCATGTTGTCGCGAATGCCCTCGACCTCGACGAGATCCTTGATGCGCGAGAAAGCCATCGCCTGCATCGGCGTCAGCGCGATGAGGAGGGCGGCCAGAGAGGCCAGGGCCTTATGTATAAGTGTTGAGCGCAAGCGCATACGCATTCTGCCTATGGTGTTCGGTGGGATGAATGCCAGAACCGTGCCGGTTTGCCCCGAAAAATATCCCTTTATATTCAATGGCTTGAGCGCGGACCTGGCATGGCAAAAGCCGTCACCCGGCAGGTTTTTCCGGGCGAAAATCGCCTTTGGTCACATAGACTTGGGGTTGGGGGCTTCCTATTTTGCGGGCTGATTTTCCGGATTTGCCATGACCGAGAATTCCCCCACCCTGCGCCAGAGACCGGGCGTGCTGTGCATTCTGGATGGCTGGGGCTGGCGGCCGGAGGCGAAGGACAATGCCATCGCCGCCGCCAGCAAGGCGGGCCTGACACCCAATTTCGACCGAATGCTGGCCGATAGCCCCCATGCGCTGCTGGCGACCTCCGGGCGCGCGGTGGGGTTGCCGGTGGGCCAGATGGGCAATTCCGAAGTCGGCCACATGAATATCGGCGCGGGGCGCACCGTGATGCAGGATCTGCCGCGTATCGACGATGCGATGGCCGATGGCAGCCTCGCCCAGCGGCCGGTGCTGGTGGATCTGATCGCCAAGGCGAAGGCCGCCAACGGCGCGGTGCATGTGATGGGGCTGCTGTCGCCCGGCGGCGTGCACAGCCATCAGGAGCATATCGCGGCTCTTGTGCGCGCGGTGTCCGAGGCGGGTGTACCGGTTTTCGTGCATGCGTTTCTGGATGGGCGCGACACCGCACCCCGAAGCGCGCTCGGCTTTTTGCGGGATTTCGAAAGCAGGATCGCGGGGCTTCCCGGCGTTCGGATGGCGAGCGTTTCGGGGCGTTATTACGCGATGGACCGCGACAAGCGGTGGGATCGCGTCGAAAAAGCCTATGACGCGATGGTGTCCGCGCAAGGGGCGCGCTTTGCCAATGCGTTCGCGGCGGTCGAGGCGTCCTACGCGGAAAATGTGGGCGACGAATTCGTGCTGCCTTGCGTGATCGGCGATTATGCGGGCGCCCAGGATGGCGACGCGATGCTGTTTGCGAATTTCCGCGCCGACCGGGCGCGCGAGATTTCGCTTGCGTTGCTCGATCCGAAATTCACTGGCTTCACGCGCGCGCGGGTGGTGGCGTTTTCCGCCGCCGCCGGGCTGACGGAATATTCCGATGCGCTGAACGGCGTGATGGGCGCGCTTTTTCCCGCCGAAGATATTCGCGACACCATCGGGGAATATGTGGCCTCTCTCGGGTTGAAGCAGCTTCGCATCGCCGAGACCGAGAAATATGCCCACGTCACCTTCTTCCTGAATGGCGGGCGCGAACAGCCCTTCGCGGGCGAAGATCGCATCCTGGTGCCAAGCCCGAAGATCGCGACCTATGACCAGCAGCCTGAGATGTCGGCGTTCGATGTCACGGCGAAACTCGAAAATGCGATTCTGTCCAACAAATACGATCTCGTGGTGGTGAACTACGCCAACCCCGACATGGTGGGCCACACCGGCATGATGGAGGCGGCCACCAAGGCCGTTGAGGTGATCGATGTGTGTCTGGGCCGGTTGCGCGCGGCGGTGGAAAAGGTGGGGGGCGTGATCCTGCTCACCGCCGATCACGGCAATGTCGAATTGATGCGCGATCAGGAAACCGGCGAACCGCATACCGCGCACACCACGCTCGATGTGCCGGTGATCGTCATCAATGCGCAGAGCAACAAGGGGCTCAAACTGTCGAACGGCAAGCTGGCCGATGTGGCGCCCACGCTGCTCGATTTGATGGGATTGAAGAAGCCTGCCGCGATGAGCGGGCATTCCCTGGCCGAACGCACGACGGCGGAGAGTGTCGCCTGAAAGCGCATCGCGCCCGCATCGTTCTTGCGCTTGGTTTGAGCATTTTTTCGATTGCGCCGGTTTGTGCGGCGTCGAAATCCGCCGCCGCCCCGCCCGTCGCGGAGGAATTGAGCGGGGCGGTGCCGCTCAGCGACATGGCGAAACTGCCGACGACGCGCGATCAATATCGCGCGCTCCAGCAGCAGATCGACGAGAACAAGCCGCGCGTGGCGGATGCCAAGGCGAAAAGCGACACGCTGAACGCGCAGGCCAAAACCCTGCACGAAAAGCTGATCGCGACCGCGGCCAAGGTCCAGGCGCTGGAAGTGGAAAAGACGACGCTCGACGCGCAAGTGCTTTTGTTGCGGGCCGATGAAGACAAGTTAAACCGGGAATTCGTGCGCGACCGCGCATCCGTCAGCAAGCTTCTGGCCGTGCTCGAGCGGCTGCAGCACGACATGCCGCCCGCTATGATCATGCGGCCCGACGATGCGTCGGGGGCCGTTCATGGCGCGATGCTGCTGGGGGCATCTCTGCCCAGGCTCTATGGGGCGGCTGCAGGCCTTTCGCGCAAGCTCCAGGCGTTGCGCAAGACGCGCGAACAGCTTGTCGCGCGCCGGGCCGAACGCGCGAAGAACGCCGCGGAACTCACGCTCGCGCGCAACCCTGTCTCTTATACACATCTAGATGTGTATAAGAGGTCTCACCAACACGATGGATCTCTCCACCGTTGCAGGCGCCAAGGCCGCGCGCGGCGCGATGGTCGCCGTTCTTTCCTCGTTGCGCACCGCCTANGATACCGTCGCCGATCAGGCGGCAAGCCTTGAAACGCTGTTGAACCGGGTGGCCGAGCTGCGCAGCAAGCCGCCGGTTTCCGGCGTGATGGTGGTGACGGCCGACAGCCGAAAAGAGGCTGTTCTGACGCGCAATTCCCTGCTTCGCCCGGTGCTGGGGCCCGCGGTCTCCGGCGGCATGGAAGGGGTGGGGGGCGCGAGCGCGCCGGGCATGACGTTCACCGCCGAATCCGGGGCGCAGGTGGTTACCCCTGCCGATGGCGAGGTCTTGTTCGCCGGCCCTTACCATAAAACGGGGCGCGTCTTGATCTTGCAGATGGCGGCTGGCTACGATCTTGTGTTGGCGGGACTGGATCGCGTTTCCGTGCGGCCAGGAGACCAGTTGCTGGCTGGAGAGCCGGTCGGCACAATGCCGCAGATGGAGTCGGCAAAACTCTACTTGGAACTGCGGCGAAACGGTAAAGGCGTCGATCCGGCGCCGTGGTTGATGAGTGAGCCCAGGAAGGCGCAAAAATCATGAAGCGTATTGTATTGGTTGTGTTGGGCATGGTGCTGGGTTTCGGCGCCGCGATCACGCTGCTGCCCGCGCAGGGCGCCAACGACATGGGCGCCTATCGCCAGCTCGATCTCTTCAGCGACGCTTTCGAAAGGGTGCGCGCCAATTATGTGCGCCCCGTCGATGACAGCGAGCTGGTCGACAACGCCATCGAAGGCATGGTGTCGGCTCTCGATCCGCACTCGAGCTACATGGATGCCAAAAGCTTCGCCGACATGCAGATCCAGACCAAGGGCGAGTTCGGTGGCCTTGGCATCGAAGTGACGATGGAAGACGGTCTGGTGAAGGTCGTCTCGCCCATCGACGACACACCCGCCGCCAAAGCCGGCATCAAGCCGGGCGACTATATCGCGGCAATCGACAACACGCCGGTGCAGGGCATGGCGCTGAACGACGCCATCGACAAGATGCGCGGGCCGCAGGGCAGCAAGGTCACGCTCACCATCCTGCGTCAGGGCGAGAAGAAGCCGTTCGACGTGGTGCTGGCGCGCGCCATCATCCAGGTCGATAGCGTGAAATGGCATCGCGAAAACGATGTCGCCTATATCCGCATCACCGGCTTCAACGAACAGACCAATGTCGGCCTCGAAAAAGCCGTGCGCGATCTCAAGAAGCAGATCGGCCCCGGCCTCAAGGGCTATGTCATCGACCTGCGCAACAATCCGGGCGGGTTGCTCGATCAGGCGATCTCGGTGTCCGACGATCTGTCTCTTATACACATCTAGATGTGTATAAGAGACAGCGAGAAAGCCATCGCCTGCATCGGCGTCAGCGCGATGAGGAGGGCGGCCAGAGAGGCCAGGGCCTTATGTATAAGTGTTGAGCGCAAGCGCATA
>BFBZ01002224.1_pt1 | contig 10938 bp, 10 predicted proteins | sample 1888401 | NCBI WGS metagenome assembly BFBZ01 (sample SAMD00112614, study PRJDB3348) | symbiont metagenome | host: Chara braunii | reverse complement strand
CCCGCCGGCAGCTGCTCCAGCAGGATGCGTGTCGTGCGATCATCAGCGCCGCCAAAGGCGCAGGCGAGCCAATCGACGATCGCCTTGCGCGCGCCGGCGACGGCTGCCTCATCCTTCAACGGTTCGGCGGAGACGATGGCCTCGGCAAAGGCGGTGGTCAGGGGAAAGGTCTTTTCCATCATCGATCCCTTCAGATGCCTTCCCCGTCTTCAAGCGAGTTGCGGCCGCCGGCAAGTCCGTTGACGAAACGGCGGATACGGGCGTTCGTCGACTTCTGGAAGATATCCTCGGGCGCCCCCTGGTCAACGATAAGGCCATTCTCGGTGAAGACCACGACATCGCTGATTTCTTCGGCAAAGCGCATTTCGTGCGTCACCAGAATACTGGTCATGCCTTCCTTGACGAGATCGCGGATGACGGCAAGCACCTCGCCGACGGTTTCGGGATCGAGCGCCGAAGTCACCTCGTCGAACAGCACAAGATCGGGCCGCATCGCCAGCGCCCGGGCGATCGCCACACGCTGCTGCTGGCCGCCGGAAAGCTGTCCAGGATAGACGCCCGCCTTCTCGGACAGGCGTACCTGCGCCAGCAGATCGCGGGCGTGCCGTTCGGCCTCGGTCTTGTTGACGCCGAGAATTCGTGTCGGCGCCAGCGTGATATTGTCGAGCACGGACAGGTGCGGAAAGAGATTATACTGCTGGAAGACGATCCCGATCTTCTGTCTGAGCTTGATACGCTCGGCCTCGCTGCGCATCTGGTCGACGCGCGCGCCGTTGACCGTGATGCGCCCGGTCTGCGGCGCAACCAGCGCATTGATGCAGCGCAGGATCGTCGACTTGCCGGAGCCGGACGGGCCGATGATCGAAACGGTCTGGCCGCGCGCAACCGTCAGATCGATGCCCTTCAGGACCTCGGTCGATCCAAAGGCGAGATGCACGTCGGCCAGTTCGACGATCGGATTGATCTGAGCTTGGCTCATGCCGGCTCCTTTAAGCTTTGAAGCGGCGCTCGAGGCGGCGCGTCAGGCTGGAAATGGGATAGCAGAGGGCGAAGAACGCCGCCATCACGACGAGATAGGCAAGCACGGTGAAATCCAGGCGGCGCACGGCGGTGCTGGCATCGGTCGCCGCATGCAGCAATTCATGGACGCCGACCAGCGAGGCGAGCGCGCTTGCCATGGTGATCGAGGCGAACAGATTCATCCAGGGCGGCAGCGAGCGGCGGGCGCATTGTGGCAGGATGATCCAGCGCAGCGCCTGCATCCGGGAGAAGCCGAGCCCCTTGGACGCTTCCCACTGCGTTGTCGGGATCGACTGGATAGCGCCGCGCGTGATCTCTGCGACATAGGCGCTGGCCGGAATGGCAAGCCCGATCACGGCCTTCACCCAATCGGGAAACGGCAGATAGTGGCCGAAGACGACGATTTCGAAGGGGAAAATATAGGTCGTCGCGAAGATCAACACGAGATGCGGCGCATTGCGGAAGATCTGGACGTAGGCAACGACCGGATAACGGACGATCTTCAGCGGCGTCAGCTCGAGAATGCCGAGCGCCACGCCGACCAATGTACCGCCTGCCATTGCGAGCAGGCTGATGAGGATATTCATCAGGAAGCCGCTGCCAAGATAGGGCAGCCATTCGATCAGCACGTGCAGCAGCGAGAGATCGGCGAGAAGCCAGACGACAGCCGCCGCGACCAGAGCGCCAAACGCCCAGGGCAACCAGTTGCTCGAAGAAGCGGGTGAGAGTTTTGCGACGCTCATGTGCCGACCCCGAAGCCCGGCACGGCAAGCCGCTTCTCGACCCAGCGCCCGATCCTCGCCACGGCAAGATTGATGGCGCTGAAGAACAGCAGAATGACGATCATCAGCTCGACGACATTATCGCGCTGCGTCCAGACCATGATCGAGGCATAGGTGATCTCGCTGACCGCGATCGCATTGCCAACGGTGGTCAGCTTCACCAGATTGATCATGTTGTTGACGATTGCCGGCAGCGAGGCCCTGATGGCAAGGGGTATGGCCACGAAGCGCAGGATTTGCAGGCGGGTAAAACCGATCGCACGGGCCGCCTCGACAGTCTGTTCCGGCACAGCCTCGATACCGGCGCGAAGCGCATCGGCGTGGAGGGCGGCCACATGCAACCCAACAACAGCAATCACCCAGAAGAACGGCGTCAAAGGATTATGCTGTGCGCCGCCAAGACCATTGGAAACGAGCGTGTTCAACACCAGAAAGCTGAACATCAGCTGCACCAGTGTCGGCGTATTGCGGGTCACTTCGATGAACGCCCTAACCGGCGCGGACAGGACCTTGCGCCCCGAGGTCAGCATGGCGGCGAACAGCAGGCCGAAAATGAGGCTGACCGGAATGAGGATCGCAATCAAATAAAGCGTGGTGATGAAGCCACCACGCCAGATCTGCGCCTCATAGCCGCTGGCCAGGAACTCGTAATGGAGCCCGATCTTGCCAGTCCAGTCGATGAAGGTCTGAAGAATCGAATTCCCCATGCAATCCGCTCCTCAAGCGACCGACAAGGTCACTTGCCCTCGAGCTTCTTGTGTTCTTCTTCCAGGAAGGTCGTGTTGAGCAGGCGGTTCGCCTTGGCGTATTCGAGGAGCTTGCCATTGGCGTGCAGATCAAGAATTGCCTTGTCGAGCGCATCGCGCGTATCGCCATCGCCCTTGCGCAGCCAGATCACCGAATCCGAGGGAACGAGTTCGGTCGGGAACAGGATCTTGTAATCCTTCCAGTCTTCCGGGCGATCCTGAAGAAGAAGGCCGACGGTCGCGCCGACATGCACGGCAGCGACGCAATTGCCGCCCTGCAGCGCCAGAAGCGATTCCGGCTGGCTCGGCAGCGCCTTCACTTCGGCTCCATATTGTTCGATCAGCGGCTGGGTGTAGTTGGAGCCCTGGGAAACGCAGACCGGCTTGCCCTTGAGGTCGCTCCAGTCGTTCAGGCCGCTATCCTTGCGGCCGACGGCAGCACCTCCGCTGCGGTCATAGGGTGTCGGCACGTAATCGAGGATCTTCGCGCGCTCTTCGGTGTACTGCATGTTGGCGATCAGGATATCGACCTTGCCCTGCTGCAGGAACTGCACCCGGTTCGGCGGCGTCACCGTCACCGTTTCCAGCTTGACGCCGAGCTTCTCGGCAAGCGCCTTGGCGATGTCGAGATTATAGCCCTTCTGCTCCTGGCTTGCCGGATCGATATAGCCGAAAGGCGCACCCGAGAGGATGACACCGACCGTCAGCGCCCCGCGACCCTTGATGCGATCGAGCGTCGCATCAGCATGCGCGATCGTGGTAAAAAGCGCGCCGCAGGAAAGCGCAGCGGCAAAAATGGCAGCAGATGTTCGCCTGGCAAAATTCATGGGTGTCGGACTCCTTGTCTGCGCGGAACCTAGAGAGGGCGCGCGCGCCGCGCGAGGAATCCCATGCTATTTACTTCGGTATTGACGCAAGGATTATCCACATAAACGATAGATTTTAACATGCTATATCTGCCAGTTAGGCCCGCCTCTTTGCCGACAGCCAATGCGATCATTGAAAATCGAATACACTGAGGCCCGTTGCCATCTCGTCGAGACCGAGGGGGCGTGTCACCGGTGGTTCCGCCCTCGCCAGACAGCCCTGACGCTCGCACAGCCGACAGGCCGGACCGATCGCCACCGGTGCTGAACCGGTCACACGTCCGTAGGTGACTTCCTCGCGATGCGCAATATCGCAGCCGATGAGAAGCGCTGTGCGGCGCACCCTTTCGCCGAAATCCGCTCGAGGGCCTTCGACGCTGCGCGATATCGTCAGAAAACCTGCCCCATCGGGCATTTCCGCTGCTTCGACCAGTATCTGCCCCGGTTGGGCGAAGGCGGAGTGAATATTGAGTTTGGGACAGCCTCCGCCGAAGCGGGCTTGCGGGAAGCCCTGCGCTCCTGCTTTGCGCAGGCGATGGCCGGCGCTATCGATTTCCATCAGGAAAAAGCCGATGCCCGAGGCGCCGGGACGCTGCAAAGTCGTCAAGCGCGTGGCAGCCTGCTCATAGGAAACGCCGAAACGGGCGCTGAGCCCATCAATATCGTAATGCAGGCGCTGAGCGGCTGAGAGATAGGCGCCATAGGGCATGAGCAAAGCATGCGAAGCATAGCGCGCCAGCTCGAAGCGGGCGATCCGCTTGGCTTCCGGCGTCGACAGGGCAAGAGCCTCCAGTTCAGAAGTAATCTCATCGCGCATCACAAGCAGCGAGACTTCGGTCGCGATCTCCCGAAGCTGATCGAAGGGCGACAAGCGTTCCGAAAGGAAGAGGCGCATGGAATGGCGGTCGTAGCGCCGGCGCAGACCCGGCATGGCACGCACCGGCAGCAGGCGCACGGCAATGCCATGCTCGCTTTTCAGCCATGCTTTCAGGGCGCTCGCCATATCATCGCCGGGTGCGAGGCGGGTGTGGAAAGCTTCCGCCGCATCCTCGATACCAGCAAAGAAATTCGCCCGACCCTGCAACCGGTCATGAACCTCGTCGAGCGGCAAGCGCGGGCCGGCGACATCGGCAACTCGACCCTCACGGCCGAGAAGCTCAGCGAGATCGGACAGCCGCGCCGCCTGTTCGCGATAGGCCCGGTAAAGCCGGATCATGCCATTCGCGGCATTGGGCGCAGTTTCGGCAAGCTCGATCAATTCCTGATCGGCGGGGATCTCGCCGACCAGTAGCGGATCGGCAAAGATCTCGCGCAACTGCCCGGCATTACCGCTCTGTTCACCCTGCAGTTCATCAAGGTCGATCTTGTAGACCGACGACAGCTTCAACAGCAGCTGAACGGTCAGCGGCCGTTGGTTGCGTTCGATGAGATTGAGATAGGACGGCGAAATCTCAAGGGCTTGCGCCATGGTCGTCTGCGTCAGACCAAGCCCCATACGAACGCGTCGAACCCGAGGGCCTGCAAAGATCTTGCGCTCAGCCATTTGTCATTCCTTTTACAAGAATCGTCCAAAGTTGAGATTTACAATATTTACAAATTTACCGAAGATTGCTGTCAACGATAACACATCATAACCCTTTTATCTAATGGTCTCTTTTGGTTTTTCTGGCCTTTCGCGCGCATTCTTGTAAATCTAGTCATGCATCCCACAATGATCAAACGGCGGATAGAAGAGCATCAGGAGATTGTCATGACAGATTTTTACAAACTGATCCCAGGCGCGCCAAGCGGGCGTTTCGATGGTGTCGAGCGCCCCTATACCGCCGAGGATGTGAAGCGGCTGCGTGGATCAATCACCATTCGCCACTCGCTCGCCGAGATGGGTGCGAACCGGCTCTGGCAGCTCATTCACGAAGAGGATTTCGTCAACGCGCTCGGCGCGCTCTCAGGCAATCAGGCCATGCAGATGGTCCGTGCCGGGCTGAAGGCGATCTATCTCTCGGGCTGGCAGGTCGCAGCGGACGCCAACACCGCCTCGGCCATGTATCCCGACCAGTCCCTCTACCCCGCCAACGCGGGCCCTGAACTGGCAAAGCGCATCAATCGCACCCTGCAGCGGGCCGATCAGATAGAGACTGCCGAGGGCAAGGGCCTTTCGGTCGACACATGGTTCGCGCCGATCGTTGCCGATGCCGAAGCTGGCTTCGGCGGCCCCCTCAACGCCTTCGAGATCATGAAGGCCTATATCGAGGCCGGTGCCGCGGGCGTCCATTTCGAGGATCAGCTCGCTTCGGAGAAGAAGTGCGGCCATCTCGGCGGCAAGGTTCTCATCCCGACGGCTGCCCATATCCGCAATCTCGACGCCGCGCGTCTTGCGGCCGACGTCATGGGTGTGCCGACATTGGTCGTCGCCCGCACGGACGCGGAGGCTGCCAAGCTTCTGACCTCCGATATCGACGAGCGCGACCAGCCCTTCGTCGATTATGATGCAGGCCGTACGGTCGAGGGCTTCTACCAGGTCCGAAACGGTATCGATCCGTGCATCGCCCGCGCCGTGGCTTACGCGCCGCATTGCGACCTCATCTGGTGCGAGACGTCGAAGCCGGATCTCGAGCAGGCGCGCCGGTTTGCAGAAGGGGTGCATCGCGTTCATCCCGGCAAGCTGCTTGCCTATAATTGCTCGCCGTCCTTCAACTGGAAGAAAAATCTCGATGACGCGACAATCGCCAAGTTCCAACGCGAGCTGGGCGCGATGGGCTATAAGTTCCAGTTCATCACGCTTGCCGGCTTCCATCAGCTGAACTTCGGCATGTTCGAACTTGCCCGCGGCTACAAGGCCCGCCAGATGGCCGCCTATTCCGAATTGCAGGAAGCCGAATTTGCCGCAGAAGCCAACGGCTATACCGCCACCAAGCACCAGCGCGAGGTCGGCACCGGCTATTTCGACGCCGTGTCGCTGGCGATCACCGGCGGCCAGTCTTCCACGACGGCCATGCATGGCTCGACCGAGCATGCCCAGTTCAAGCCGGCAGCAGAGTAACACTCAATTCAACAGGAGGAGAATGACATGCCATCGATAGCACGCGTTCGCGAGAGAGCCGAGGAGCAATCTCTCACCATGAACACCGACCAGCAGGCCGTCATCCGCATGCTGGCGAATGAACTGCACCGCCTCAACCAGGCCGTCATGAATGCGGTCGAAGCCGGTGTCTCCGTTGAGCTCGTCCGCTCTTCCCGCCACCACGGCGGCGACGGCAATTGGGGCGACCTGCTGATCCCCGTCGTTGTCACCAACGCGGCGCGGCCGGCCTGACGATCGCACTCTCCAGTCAAACTTCGGGCCGCACCGTCAATCGACGAGCGGCCCGCTTTTATGACTTCACGACACGGCGCGAGATCAGGATGAAGTGTCGCTTGAAAAATCGGAGAACGCCTGCGCGATGATCTCGGCACCAGCGCCGGAGGCGACGAGGGCTGCCAGCAGGATTCTTGCCTGCCCGGGCCGCAGCGTCGAGGAGTGAACTGCGCCGGCATCGGCAAGATCATGTCCGCCGCCGCCGCCGCCATAGCTCGAAACGAGCAGCCCGTCGGGCACCCGGCTCGACACCACGACAGGCACGCCGACACCGGCACAGCGCCTGACGGCTTCGACCAGACGCGGATTGGCGTTGCCCGAGCCGAGAGCGGCGAGAACGATGCCATGGGCATCGGCTCTGAGACTGGCATCCACATGCACCGAGTCGCAACCCGGATAGATCGCCACCACGTCGACGCGCACGCTGTCGAGCGCTGCGGTAAGGCGCGGGCTCGGCGGATTTTCAAGCGGGCGTGATTGCCGGAAGGCATCGGCAACATCCGAAGACTGCTTGTAGAGCCCCCATGCAGGCAAAAGCCGACCGCCAAAACAGACAAGCACGCCGCGACCTGCATTCTCGGGATCGGTTGCCGCAACGACCGCGGCCGCAAGATTGGCAGGCCCGTCAGCCCTGGAGTGATCCGCGGTGAACTGCGCGCCCGTGAACAGCACGGGCTTGGTCAGTTCATGCTGCAGATGGACGAGCAGCGCCGTCTCTTCCATCGCATCCGTGCCGTGCAGAACGACGATGCCGCTCACGTCGGCATCCTGCAGCAGTTCGCCAACCCTATCGCTGATCCGCTGCATATCCGTGAGGGTTAGGCTCGCAGAATCCTTTGCCATCAGTTCGATGGACCGCAATGCGACCGGCATTTCGGGAAGAAGAGACAGCAGACTCTTCCCCGACAGCGACGGCGTACTCGCACCGTTATCGGCGCGCTCGCTCGCAATGGTTCCGCCGGTGGCGATGACTGCCACCAGCGGATTGGTTTTTCCGACCGTCACGATTGGCCTCGCTCGGCGGCCAGCCGATGGATGCGGTCACGCAGCAGATACCAGCCGATCACCAGTGCCGGCACGATCAGGATCAGCGAAGCGATCGTCCATGTCCCGACCGGATAGTCCAGCGCCATCAGCACCAACACGGCAAACAGGAACAACAGCGTCAAGAGGCCGGTATAGGGCGCGCCGAACATGCGGAAATCCGGCCGCGCCATCTCGCCGCGCTTCGACAGCTTCCAGAGCTTCAGCTGGCAGAGCACAATGACGGCCCAAGCCGAGATGATACCCAGGGCCGAGAGGTTCAACGCGATCTCGAAGGCGGACGAGGGAACAACGGCATTGAGCGCCACACCGATGACCGTGACGGCGGCGGTGACGGCGATGCCGCCATAGGGCACGCCGGCCTTGTTCATCCTCGCAAGCGCTGCCGGCGCCGAGCCGGAAACCGCCATCGAGTGCAGGATGCGGCCGGTGGAATAAAGGCCGGCATTCAGCGAGGACAGCACGGCGGTCAGCACCACGAGGTTCATGATGATGTCTGCGCCCTCGATGCCGACGGCACCGAAGAAGGTGACGAAGGGGCTCTCACCGGACTTGTAGGCGGTGTAGGGCAGGAGCAGGGACAAAAGCAGGACGGAGCCGACGTAGAAGATCAGAAGACGGGCGACCACCGTGCGGATCGCGCGCGGCATGACCTTGCGCGGATCTTCGGTCTCGCCCGCTGTCGTGCCGATCAGCTCGATCGATGCATAGGCAAAGACCACGCCCTGTATGATGACAAAGGCGGGCAGGATGCCATTGGGGAAAAAGCCGCCGCTATCGCTGATGATGCTGAAACCAGCCGAATGACCTGCAACCGGGGTGCCGGAGACGACGAAATAGATGCCGATGACCAAGAAGCTGACAAGCGCCAGCACCTTGACCAGGCTGAACCAGAATTCAAGCTCGCCAAAGACCTTGACCGACAGAAGATTCATGCCGAGCACGATCACCAAAGCAATCAGCGCGAAGACCCACTGGTCGATGCCGGCAAGCCACGGAACATAGTGCTTGAAGAAATTCATGTAGAGCGCAACGGCCGTGACATCGGCAACCGAGGTCATGGCCCAGTTCAGCCAATACATCCAGCCAACGGCGAATGCCATCTTCTCGCCGTAGAACTCACGGGCATAGGAGACGAAGGAGCCGGAGCTTGGGCGGTGCATGATCAATTCGCCAAGCGCACGCAGCACCAGAAAGGCGAAGAAGCCGCAGATCGCATAAACGAAGATCAGGGCCGGGCCTGCCGCTGCGAGCCGACCGCCTGCGCCGAGGAAAAGACCGGTGCCGATAGCGCCGCCAATGGCGATCATCTGGATCTGCCGCGGCTTCAGCGCCTTGTGGTAGCCAAGATCTTCATTGGCCGGCGGCCGGCGGTCCGCCGGGATATTCTCAGTGGTTTCGACTGACATTGCTCCTCCCTTGAGCCGTTGTCTGTGGGCGGGTCCCGGGGTGCTCCATTCGCACCCGCCTGGATGCCTTCCGCTTCGATCGAACCAACGATCAAGACTTATGATCGGCGGCGATCCTGTAATGCTGTATGACAGATTTTTTCCTCATAGTAATAGAAGGGCCGCCATGTCAAGTCGGCCATGACCTTATTGACGCGCTTGGGCGTAGCGGATAACAGATTCATAAACCTGTCTTACAGCTTGACAGATATAGCGAGCCGGACCTTAGGAGGATAATGTGGTCGAGACGCGACGAGAGTATGATCTGCTGGGCACGAAGGATATTCCGGCCGAGGTTTATTGGGGGGTTCACACCGCGCGCGCCGTGGAAAACTTCCAGGTAACGGGCACGCCGATCGGGCGTTACACGCATCTGATCCGCGGCCTCGCCTTCGTCAAGGAAGCCGCCGCCCTTGCCAACCATGAGCTTAGCCTGCTCGACAAGCAAAAGCTCGACGCCATTGTGCGGGCCTGCCGCGAAATTCGCGCCGGTGAGCTTCACGAGCAATTCGTCGTCGATGTCATCCAAGGCGGCGCCGGCACCTCGACCAACATGAACGCCAACGAGGTCATCGCCAATCGGGCGCTTGAGTTGCTCGGCTACACCAAGGGCGACTATGCCCATCTGCACCCGAACGACCACGTCAATCTCAGCCAGTCCACCAATGACGCCTATCCGACAGCCGTCAATGTCGCGCTGATCGAAGCGATCGACGGGCTGGCCTCGGCAATGGAGATCCTGCAGGAGGCTTTCGCGCGCAAGGCGAGGGAATTCGACAGCATTCTCAAGGTCGGGCGTACGCAGCTACAGGACGCCGTGCCGATGACCCTCGGCCAGGAATTCCGGACCTTTGCCGTGATGCTCGGCGAAGACCGCTCACGCCTCATCGAATCCACAGCTCTGCTGCATGAAATCAATCTCGGCGCGACCGCCATCGGCACCGGCCTCAATGCGCCGGTCGGCTATGCAGCACTCGCCTGTAGTCATCTCGCACGGCTGACGGGCCGTCCGCTGGTGACAGCCAGCGATCTGATCGAGGCCACGCAGGATCCCGGCGCCTTCGTGCATCTCTCCGGCGTGCTGAAGCGTGTCGCGGTCAAATTGTCGAAGACCTGCAACGACTTGCGCCTGCTGTCTTCCGGCCCCCGCGCTGGCATCGGTGAAATCAACCTGCCGGCGATGCAGGCCGGATCGAGCATCATGCCGGGCAAGGTCAATCCGGTGATCCCGGAAATGGTCAACCAGGTCGCCTTCTCGGTGATCGGCAACGACATCACCGTGACCATGGCCGCGGAAGCAGGACAGCTGCAGCTCAACGCGTTCGAACCGATCATCGTGCGCTCACTGTCGGAAAGCATCACGCATTTGACGGCGGCCTGCCATATCCTTGCCGAACGTTGCGTCGACGGCATCACCGCCAACCCGGCCATCATGGCGCAGCGCCTGCAGGAATCGATCGGCCTTGCGACCGCGCTCAACCCGCTCATCGGCTATCAGGCGGCGACACAGGTCGCTCGCGAGGCGTTGGCAACCGGGCGCACCGTGCCCGAAATCGTGCTGGATCATGGACACCTGACCGCAGAGCAGCTTTTCGAAGCGCTCCGGCCAGAGCGGCTCGCCAACCTGCCCGCAGCCATCAACGGTGCGGCGGATCCTCACCTATAATGGTGGTCACC
>BFBZ01002225.1_pt1 | contig 10941 bp, 10 predicted proteins | sample 1888401 | NCBI WGS metagenome assembly BFBZ01 (sample SAMD00112614, study PRJDB3348) | symbiont metagenome | host: Chara braunii | reverse complement strand
GTTCTTCGAACGTCTGGCCGCCGTGGGCGGTCTGTCGCTGGCCATGGCCGGCATGGACGCCCTGGGCTTCGGCTTCGGTTCGGTCGCCAACGCCGCGCCACCGCCCCTGGCCGGTGGCGGCAAGGGCAAGAAGGTCGTCATCCTGGGCGCGGGCCTCGCCGGCATGACCGCGGCCTACGAGCTGTCGAAGGCGGGCTACGAGGTGCAGGTGCTGGAAGCCCGCAGCTTCGCCGGCGGTCGCTGCCAGACGGCGCGGAAGGGTTTCCAGCACACCGATCTGGCCGGCAATTCGCAGACCTGCGAGTTCGACGAGGGGCTCTACATCAACCACGGCCCGTGGCGGATCCCCTATCACCACCACTCGACCCTGCACTACACCAAGCTGTTCGGCGTCCCGCTGGAGATCATCGTCAACGACAACGACGCCTCCTACGTCTACTTCGAGAAGGGCAAGGGTCCCCTCGCGGGCAAGCCGATCCGCAAGGGTCAGATCGCCGCCGACGCCCGTGGCCACACCGCGGAGCTGATGGCCAAGATCGCCAGCAAGGGCGACCTCGACGCAGCCCTTTCTCCTGCCGACCGCGAGACCTTCGTCGCCTATCTCGTCAACGAGGGCAGGCTGTCGAAGTCCGACCTCACCTATACCGGCACGGACGGGCGGGGCTTCGACGTGGATCCCGGCGCCGGTCTCAACCCCGGCACGCCGTCGAAGCCGTTCGCCCTGGCCGACGTGATGTCGTCCAACGCCTGGCACGTCCTGACCTCGGTCGCCGGTTACGAACAGCAACGCACCATGTTCCAGCCGATCGGCGGCATGGATCAGATCGCCAAGGGCTTCGAAAAGCACGTCGGCTCGATGATCCGCTACTCGACCGTGGTGGATAAGATCATCCAGAGCCCCGCGGGGGTGAAGGTCGCCTTCACCGACGGCGCCGGGAAAAAAGGCGAGATCGCCGCCGATTACTGCATCTGCACGATCCCGCTTTCGGTGGCGAAGAACATCCCGATGAACGTGTCCAAGCCGTTCAAGGAGGCCATGAGCGGCGTCAGCTATGCGGCGGTGAACAAGATCGGCCTGCAGATGAAGCGCCGCTTCTGGGAAGAGGATCACGGCATCTACGGCGGCCACGTCTATACGGACATGGCCGGCATCGGCTCGATCTCTCTGCCGTCCACGGGCTGGCAGAGCCAGAAGGGCGTGTTGCTGGGCTACTACGCCTTCGGCGGCGAGGCCGCCAAGATCAGCGCCAAGACGCCCAAGGACCGCGCTGCGTTCGCCGTGGCCGCCGGCCAGAAGGTCTTCCCGCAATATGCCGAGAATTTCGAGAACGCCTTCTCGTTCTCCTGGCACCTGGCCGAGCACAATCTCGGCGGTTGGGCGGAGTGGAGCGACGAGGGCCGCAAGGACGCCTATCCGATCCTCAACGAACCCGACGGCCGCATCTACCTGGCCGGCGAGCACATGAGCTACCTCACCGGCTGGCAGGCCGGCGCCATCGAGTCCGCCTGGGCGCAGATCGCCAAGCTGCACGCCCGGGCTCAGGCGGCGTAGGGGCGCGAGAGCCATGGTCCTTCGCATGCTTGCGGGCGCCGTCATCCTGGCGGCGGCCGCTTCGCCCGCCGCCGCCCAGTCCCTCGCGCCTGTGTCGGTCTACACGGACAACTGCGCCGCCTGCCATCAGCCCACCGGCAAGGGTGTGAAAGGGGCGTTCCCCGCCCTCGCCGGCGATCCGTTCATCATGGGCCCGACATCCGTGGTCGTTCCGGTGGTCTTGAATGGCCGGGGCGGCATGCCGGCGTTCAAGGACGAGTTGAGCGATGCGCAACTGGCCGCCGCGCTGACCTATGTGCGGACCTCGTGGGGCAACAAGGGCAAGCCGATCACCGCCGCCGAGGTGAGCAAGGTGAGGCTGGCCGTGAAGGCCGCGCCCAAGGCGAAGAACCTTCAGGCGCACTGACCCTGGGTGAAGGCCGGGAGCCAATCGGCGTCCCGGTCATTTGGCTGGGGTCCTTGCCGAGGTTTCCCATGCGCCTGCCTGTCGTCCTGCTCGCCGCCGCCTTGCTGACCGCCTGCGCGGGCGGTCCTGTCGGCAATTCGAAGGTTCCCGAGCCAGCCAAGGCCGTCGACCTGCCGCGCTATCTCGGCCTCTGGCATGAGTTCGCGCGCTACGAAAACCGGTTCGAGAAGGACTGCGAGGGCGTCACCGCCCAGTACGCCCTGCGGGACGACGGCGATGTCGCGGTCACCAACACCTGCCGCAAGGGCGCGGTCGACGGACCCCTGAAGGTCGCCAAGGGCAAGGGCGTCCCCGCAGGAGATCCGAAGGGCGCCAAGCTGAAGGTCACCTTCTTCGGTCCGGCTCTGTCGGCCAACTACTGGGTGCTGGATCACGGCCCGGACTATGAGTGGTCCATCGTCGGCGAGGGCTCGGGCAAGTTCCTCTGGGTGTTGACGCGGGAGGCGCGGCCCMCCGCGGCCCGCCGCGCCGAATTGATCGACCGGGTGAGGGCCTTGGGCTACGACGTCACCCTGCTGCGTGAAACCAAGCAACCGGCGAGCTGATGATGCGATCCCTGGTACTGGCGCTCTGCGCTCTTGTCCTCACCTCCTGCGCCACGGCCGAGCGCTACGACGCGGCCAACGACATTCACGCCCTGCTGCTGTCGATCCGCGACGACGATCGCGCGACCTTCGAAGCCCATGTGGATCGCGGGTCGCTGGAGCGGCAGATCGAGGCGAAAATCTCCGACGAGGCCAAGAAGCGCTCGGGTCGCGATGACTGGGCGGCCGCGGCGGCGATCCTGGCGCCCACTCTCGCCGGCCTGGCCAGCGACGCCCTGATCCAGCCCAAGGTCTTCCGGCTGGTGGCGGAACGCTATGGCTACAAGCCCGGCATGCCGATCCCGCCGGCCGCCGTCATCTCGGGTTCGCTGCGGACCATGGACACCGGCCAGGTCTGCGCCACGCGCTCGAAAGATGGGCCCTGCCTGCTGGTCTTTACCCGTCAGGAGGGCGTCTGGCGCCTGTCCGGCTTCGAGGGCGATCTTTCCATGCTGCGGATCAAGGGCTGATCTGCCTAAGCTGACGCCCTGAGATCCCGGGGAGGGGACATGGGCTACGAAGCTGCGCTGGCCGACTACGAGCGGTCTGAGTTCACCCATGGCGGTCGCACCCGTGCGGTGTTCAAGAAAGGCTCCGGTCCGGCGGTCATCGTCATTCACGAGATGCCGGGCCTGCACCCCCTGGTGATCCGGTTCGCCGACCGGGTGGCGGCCGCCGGGCTCACCGCCTACTGCCCCAGCCTGTTCGGCGAGCCCGGGCGCCCGGCCTCCACCGGCTACGCCCTGCGCGAGATGGTGATGGGCGTGTGCATCCGGCGGGAGTTCAATGTCTGGGCGGCGGACAAGTCGAGCGCCATCGTCGACTGGCTGAAGGCCCTGGCCCGCCAGGCCCACGCCGATTGCGGCGGCGATGGCGTCGGCGCGGTGGGCATGTGCTTCACCGGTGGTTTCGCCCTCGCCATGATGACCGAGCCGTCCGTGGTTGCCCCGGTCCTTTCGCAACCCTCATTGCCATTGGGGGGAAGCAATCCCAAGCGCGCCGCAGGCATGGGGGTCTCGCCGGCCGAGATCGCCTGCGCCCGTCAGCGGTTCGACGAGGAGGGCCTGTCGATGATCGGCCTGCGCTTCAAGAGCGACGCCTTCGTGCCCGACGCTCGCTTCGAAACGCTGAAACGAGAGTTCGGCGACAAGTTCGAGGCCATCGAGCTTGAGGACGCCGACGCCGCCCGCTCGACCATGGCGCCTCACTCGGTGCTCACGATCCATCTGAAGGAGGACGGCCCGACCAAGGCCGCCGAGACCCGGGTGATCGACTTCTTCCGCGAGCGTACTGGAGCCGCCTAGCTGGACTTCCGGCCGCCACGCGCCTAGAAGCGCGCCCTTCTCCTGCGCGAACCGCGTCCGATCCGCGGGCCAGGGCACTAGCTAAGGCCAAGTCCATGAAACGTCAGCCGGTCCGGGGCGCACCCCAAGGGCCTACCCAACGCCAGCTTCGCGCCGGCGAACTCATCCGCCACGCCCTGGTCGAGATCCTCCGCGAGAAGGAGTTCACCGACGAGGCTCTGGCAGGCGTCTCGGTCACCATCACCGAGGTCCGCATGAGCCCCGACCTGCGCCACGCCCTGTGCTTCATCGAGCCGCTCGGCGGCGGTGACGCGGCCAACGCCGTGGTCAAGGCGATGAACAAGCACGCCAAGTTCGTGCGCGGTCGGCTGGGCCGCAGCATCGACATGAAATTCACTCCGGCGCTGAAGTTCCTGCACGACGAGAGCTTCGACGAGGCGACCCGCATGAACCGCCTGTTCGAGGACCCTCGCGTCCGCCAGGACCTGACGCCCGATGAGCCGTCGGCGTCCTGGAAGGACGAGGATTGATGGCCCGCCGCCGCAAGGGAGACGCGATCTCCGGCTGGATCTGCCTGGACAAGCCCTACGACCTCGGCTCCACCCAGGCGGTGGGGCGGGTGCGTCGGATCTTCAACGCCCAGAAGGCTGGCCACGCCGGCACCCTGGACCCGCTGGCCACCGGCATCCTGCCGATCGCGCTGGGGGAGGCTACCAAGACCGTTCCGTTTCTGGTGGACGCGGACAAGACCTATCGTTTCACCATCGAGTGGGGCCGGACCACCGCCAGCTACGACCGTGAAGGCGAGACCATCGCCACCTCGGATGTTCGGCCCGATCGCGCGGCTATCGAGGCGGCCTTGCCGGCTTTCATCGGCGATGTGGAGCAGGTCCCGCCGATCTTCTCCGCGGTGAAGGTGGACGGTGAGCGGGCCTATGATCTGGCTCGGGCCGGCGAAGTGGTTGAGCTGAAATCCCGGATTGTCACCATCCATGGCGTGCGGGTGATCGACGTTCCCGATGAGGACCATGCCGAGCTGGAGATGGATTGCGGCAAGGGCACCTATGTCCGCGCCCTGGTCCGCGACCTGGCCGAGATGGTCGGCGCCTGCGGTCATGTCAGCGCCCTGCGCCGGACCCGGGTTGGCCCCTTCACCGAGGAACGGGCGATAGGACTGGAAATCCTTGAGGATTTGGGCCATAAGGCCCGCTGCTTGGAGGCTCTGCTTCCGGTTGAGACCGCCCTGGACGACATCCCGGAGCTGGCCGTGACCACCGAAGACGCTTTCAAGCTTAAGCAGGGACGGCCGATCGTTCTCGTTCCCCGACAGGTAGAAGCGCTGAAAGCCCGGCTAAACCCCGGGTCCAGAACCGTTTCAGCCATGGCGGATGGATCGGTGGTCGCCCTCTGCGAGATGCGTGCAGGCAAGCTCGAGCCTACGCGGGTCTTTCATCTCGATAAGAGCGGAGACTGATCGATGTCGATTACGATTGAACGCAAGGCTGACCTTATCAAAGCCCATGGCCGTTCCGACGGTGACACGGGTGGCGCCGAAGTGCAGGTGGCGATCCTCTCTGAGCGGATTGCGAACCTGACCGAGCACTTCAAGACGCACAAGAAGGACAACCACTCCCGCCGGGGCCTTCTCAAGATGGTTTCCCAGCGTCGCCGCCTTTTGGATCACCTGAAGAAGTCCGACACCGGACGGTATCAGGCGATCATCGAAAAGCTGGGCCTGCGCCGCTAAGGACCGAAAGGTCAGCCCCCGCGAAAGCGGGGGCTTTGCGTATCAGGCCTATGGAATTGCGCCGCTTCCTCCGTGACAGGCCGGAGGATCCAAGCGGCGGTGGGCGACCCCTATCGGTGGGCGCCCAAAACACGCCGAGGGTTCCACAGCAATCCTCAACCCGCCTGTCTTAACTGGAGAGGTTTTCGGAAGTCCGACGCCTCCGCCCCCGCCGGGAATACGCCCGCGGGATGAGAAAGAAGCAGAAATGTTCGATATCAAGAGAAAGACCATCGAGTGGGGCGGCAAGACGCTCACCCTCGAGACCGGGCGCATCGCGCGTCAGGCCGACGGCGCTGTCCTGGCCACCTACGGTGAGACCCAGGTTCTGGCCACCGCGGTTTACGCCAAGTCGCAGAAGCCGGGTCAGGACTTCTTCCCGCTGACCGTGAACTACCAAGAGAAGTTCTACGCGGCCGGCAAGAYCCCCGGGTCCTYCCCCCGCCGCGAGGGCGCGCCCTCGCAAAAGGAAACCCTCACCTCGCGCCTGATCGACCGTCCGATCCGTCCGCTGTTCGTGAAGGGCTTCAAGAACGAAGTCCAAGTGGTCACCACCGTGCTGGCCCACGACCTCGAGAATGATCCCGACATCGTCGCCATGGTCGCGGCCTCCGCCGCCCTGGTGCTGTCCGGCGCCCCGTTCATGGGCCCGATCGGCGGCGCTCGCGTCGGCTACATCAACGGCGAATACGTGCTGAACCCGACTCTCGACGAGATGAAGGAAAGCAAGATGGACCTGGTGGTCGCCTCCACCAGCGACGCCGTCATGATGGTGGAATCCGAAATCCAGGAGCTCAGCGAAGATGAGGTCCTGAAGGGCGTCATGTTCGCCCACAACGGCATCCAGCCGGTGATCAACGCGATCATCGAACTGGCCGAGCACTCCGCCAAAGAGCCCTTCGACTTCACCCCGGACGACACCGACGCCATCAAGGCCGACGTGAAGAAGCTGATCGGCAAGGATCTGGCCGCGGCCTACAAGATCGTCGCCAAGGGCCAGCGCCAGGACGCCGTCGGCGCCGCCAAGGCGAAGGCCACGGAAAAGTTCGGCAAGTCCGACGCCAATCCGACCGGCTACGCCCCCGACAAGCTGGGCGGCGTGTTCAAGGAACTGGAAGCCGACGTCGTTCGTCGCAACATCCTGGACACCGGCATCCGCATCGACGGCCGCACCGTCGACAAGGTTCGCCAGATCGTCTCGGAAGTGGGCGTTCTGTCCCGCGCTCACGGCTCGGCCCTGTTCACCCGCGGTGAAACCCAGGCCCTGGTCGTGGCCACCCTGGGCACCGGCGACGACGAGCAGCTGATCGACGCTCTCGAAGGCAAGTACTACGAGAAGTTCATGCTGCACTATAACTTCCCGCCCTTCTCGGTCGGGGAGACTGGTCGCATGGGCGCCCCTGGTCGTCGTGAAGTCGGCCACGGCAAGCTCGCCTGGCGCGCCATCCGTCCGATGCTGCCGAGCGCGGAAGAGTTCCCCTACACCATCCGTCTGGTCTCCGAGATCACCGAGTCCAACGGCTCGTCCTCGATGGCCTCGGTCTGCGGTTCCTCGCTGGCCCTGATGGATGCGGGCGTGCCCCTGAAGAAGCCGGTCTCCGGCATCGCCATGGGCCTGATCCTCGAAAGCGACGGCTTCGCGGTTCTGTCGGACATCCTGGGTGACGAAGATCACCTGGGCGACATGGACTTCAAGGTCGCCGGCACCGAGGACGGCATCACCTCGCTGCAGATGGACATCAAGATCGCCGGTATCACCGAAGAGATCATGAAGAAGGCCCTCGAGCAGGCGAAGGGTGGCCGCAAGCACATCCTCGACGAAATGGCCAAGGCCATGGAAGCGCCGCGCGCCGAGCTGGGTGAATTCGCCCCGAAGATCGAGACCATGAAGGTTCCGGTCGACAAGATCCGTGAAGTGATCGGTTCGGGCGGCAAGGTCATCCGCGAAATCGTGGAAAAGACCGGCGCCAAGGTCGACATCGAAGACGACGGCACGATCAAGGTCTCGGCCTCGGATCAGTCCAAGATCGATGCGGCCAAGGAGTGGATCAAGTCGATCGCTTCGGAGCCGGAAATCGGCCAGATCTACAACGGCAAGGTCGTGAAGATCGTCGACTTCGGCGCCTTCGTGAACTTCTTCGGCGCCAAGGACGGCCTGGTTCACGTGAGCCAGATCTCCAGCGACCGCGTGGCCAAGGTCAGCGACGTGCTGGTTGAAGGTCAGGCCGTGAAGGTGAAGCTCCTGGGCTTCGATGATCGCGGCAAGACCCGCCTGTCCATGAAGATCGTCGACCAGGAAACTGGCGAAGATCTCTCGAAGAACGAGACTGAAGAAGCCTAAGGCTTCACCGTTTCGGCGGATATCGAAGGGCGGCCGCAGCGATGCGGCCGCCCTTTTCGTTTGCGAGGCGTGCGTCAGGATCAGCCCATGTGCAACGAGTTCTCCCGCCAGAAAGCGCTGAACGACGCCGTGAAGGCCTTCGAGGCCAAGGCCCTGCCGATGTTCGACTGGCAGGACGGCCTGATCCCCAACGAGATGGGGCCACAGCCCTCGGTGAAGATCCGGGACAAGGCGCTGGTGGTGCGGCTCGCAGACGGCGCTCTGAGGGGCGCCATGACCACCTGGGCCTGGCAGGGGCCCAAGGGCGCGCCGGTGTTCAACTTCCGCTCAGAGGGCCGGGATTTCGGCCATAGCGACCGGGTGCTGGTGCTGGCCGACGGATTCTTCGAGTACACGGCGCCGCAGGCCAAGGGCGTGAAGCTCAAGGACCGCCATCTCTTCACCATGGCCGGCGAGGACTGGTTCTGGATCGCAGGGATCGTGAAGGAGGGGTGCTTCAGCCTGTTGACCACCGCGCCGGGCCCTGACGTGGCGCCCTATCACGACCGCCAGATCGTCACCTTCACGCCGGAGGCCGGCATGGACTGGCTGACCCTGGCCAGGCCCGAGGCGGCGCTGCTGCAGCCGCTACCGGCAGGAAGGTTGACCGCGCAGACGGTGCGCAAGGATGGAGTCGAGCTGGGCGCCGGCACGCAAGGGACCTTGCTTTAGCGATCCACCCAAAGTGTCATCCCGGTTTGCGCAGCAAGACCGGGACCCATTCGCGCTGGGTTGGCGGAAAGGCGCGAGGCCCTGCTTTCAGGATCAGGTGTTCATAGGTCCCGGTCTCGCTGCGCAAACCGGGATGACAGCTGCGGCGAGGCGTCAGCCCCGCAGCTTGCGGAGCAGGACGTCCACGTCGCGGGCGATCTGCGGGTCTTCCGCCTTTAGGGACTCGATGCGACGAACGGCGTGAAGCACGGTCGTGTGATCGCGACCCCCGAACCGCCGGCCGATGTCGGGCAGGGAGCGGGTGGTGATCTGCTTGGCCAGCCACATGGCCACCTGGCGCGGACGAGCCACGGCGCGAGCGCGGCGCTCGGAGATCAGGTCGGCTTGCTTGAGCTGATAGTGCTCGGCGACGATCTTCTGAATCTGGTCGACGGTCACCCGGCGCTCGTTGCAGGCCAGGTGGGGCCGCAGGATGTTCTGAGCCTCGTCCAGGGTCAGGTGAGCGATCTCACCGCCCACACGGGCCACCAGGGTGTTCAGGGCCCCCTCCAGCTCACGTACGCTGTCGGTGAAGCGGTCGGCGAGGAATTGCAGCACCTCGCCCTTGGCCGAGGGTACGAACTTGCCCTGGGCGGCCAGGGTGGCCAGCTTGCGCTCCAGGATGCCCAGGCGCAGCACGCGGTCGGCGGGTTCGATGCCGCAGACCAGGCCCGCCTGCAGGTGCGAACGCAGGCGCGGCTCCATCTCCGACAGCTCGGCGGGCGAACGGTCGGTGGTCATCACCACCCGGCGGCCGTCTTCGACCAGGGCCAGCAGGGTGTGGAACAGCTCTTCCTGGGTCGACGGCTTGCCGGCCACGAAGTGGACGTCGTCGATCAGCAGCAGGTCGGCGTTGCGCAGCTCTTCCTTGAAGGCCGCGGTCTGGCGGTCCTGCACGGCCTTGACGAAGGTCGTCGTGAAGCGCTCGGCGGTGATGTAGACGACCCGCTTGTTGGGCTGGGCCTGCATGGCCTCCCAGGCGAGCGCGTTCAGCAGGTGGGTCTTCCCGAAGCCGTAGGGGCCGTGGAACAGGACCGGGTTGAAGTGGCCGTCGGCCCAGGACGCCACGCGGCGCGCCACGGCGAAGGCGAATTCGTTGGCGGGGCCGGCCACGAAGGTCTCGAAGGAGAAGCGCTCCTGCAGGCCTTGCTGGCGGCCCGCGCGGGCGCCGGCGACGGGCGCGGCGTCGAGGGGGACCTCGATCTCGATGACGGCGGGTTCCGCGGCTGCGGCGGACACGGCGGCCGCGGCCCGCGCGGTGTCGACCCAGGTCGAGGCCTGGGCGTCGAACTCCATGCGCGACTTCAGGTCCAGGCTGCGGCCCATCGGGTCGTTCTGGGCCCACAGCTCGCCGATGCGGCGCCAGGCGTTGTTGCGGATCCAGTCACGAGCCACACCGGTGGCCGCAACCAGGCACAGGGCGTCGCCATGCTCGCGCAGGGCGGCTTGGCCGAAATACGAGCCAAAGGTGGCGTCGCCCAGCTCGCGTTTCAGCACTTGGCAGGTTTTAGTCCACACCGCGCCGGCGGGCGTGGGGGAGACAGAACCTGCAATGCCGCTAGCCGTGGCCATCATTCCAACCCTATCCCGATCCATGTGTGGTCGCCGCCCCCGCAACAGACCGCTTTGTACAACAAACACAAAGTCTTAACCGCCGAGAACAATGCGTTCCCGCCGCCGCCTTAATCATCCGAAATCAGATGGAAGGACGTCTGTAAGGTCCTCAGACTAGTCGGGGAGCCTGGGGAATCAACGGGGATTCTTCGTGCTGTTGGCGGATATTTTCGTTGACTCAAATTCACCCCTCGCGCGGCAAGGGAATCCCGAATTCACCCCTCCGTTGACTGAGAAGATTCGTCGCATTTGCCGCACGCTAAAGTGCAGTGCGAAAAGAAACGCCCGCGGACCTTTCGATCCGCGGGTGCGTCAAAATCTCTTAGTGTAGAAGGGTTTTAAGGCAGAGCTTGCTCGCTCTGCCGCAACCTTAGGCGACGGCCAGCTTCTTCAGCTGGGCGGCCAGACGGGACACTTTGCGCGAGCCCGTATTCTTGTGGACGACGCCCTTGGAGACGGCGCGCATCAGTTCGGATTGAGCCTCGACGAAGGCGGCCTTGGCGGCGCCCGCGTCACCGGCGGTGACCGCTTCTTCGAACTTGCG
>BFBZ01002222.1_pt1 | contig 10959 bp, 8 predicted proteins | sample 1888401 | NCBI WGS metagenome assembly BFBZ01 (sample SAMD00112614, study PRJDB3348) | symbiont metagenome | host: Chara braunii | reverse complement strand
GTGCCGAGCCCCATGCCCAGCGCCTGGACGCCTATCAGGTTGAGTTCCGGTGGCAGCTGGGAGCCAGGATGGCCGAACCACCAGCGCGCGTCATACTCGCGAAATCCCGACGGCTTGATCAGCGCGGATGTCTCGAATTCAAATGTGTTGGGCCGGGCTTCGCCAACGATCGTCAAGGGCAAGACAGCAAAACTCCAAGCGGCTGGAATCACAGTGTTTCGAGGCAGCGACGATCGACGGCTTACCACACAAGCCTTTAAGCCGTGTTTATCCTGTGGGAAACCTAGGAGCCGCCGACAATGCGAGATGAAAGCGCGGGAAATGCGACAGAAGTGCTGCCATTGCCGCTTGCAGGAACGAAAGGCGACAGCTATAAGCCCGCGGTCTGGTCACGGAGTGTAGCGCAGTCTGGTAGCGCMCCTCGTTCGGGACGAGGGGGTCGCAGGTTCAAATCCTGCCACTCCGACCAGAAAAACAGATACTTAGCGGTTCCCGAAAACTGCCGCCCCACAGAAGCCCCAGCTAAAATACAGCATTTCCAGGAAACCTGCTGGGGGTAGCTCCATTATGTCATTTGCCGCTACGCTTACGGCTTTCCGCTTGCCAATTGCGCTGGACAGGAAGCGCATCCTTTGACGAAATGGTAGCAAGCTATAGTTCGACAATATGATCACGTCGAATGAGAGCACCGAGCGAGGTTGCGGACATGAAGTTGATTTCGATGGCGCGCCCTGCCCTCGTTCCAGTGCTTGCCCTGTGTCTTCTCACGGGCTGCTCATCGGTCGCAGGATCGGTCAACCCCGAGAAATACGACAAGATGACGTGCGTCGAGCTCAACAATGCGTTGGGGAGTACCGCCAGCGAAATCTCGCAGACCGCAATCAGCCGTGGCAAGGTCGCGAACACCAGTGTTCCACGTTGGTTGCTGGGCGCCTCGCGCGTGAAAACTGCGGTCGCTGACCGTGAAACGGCCAGGATCGACCGGCTGAAGCAGCAGCAGGATGCCATCGTCGCGGCAAGGGCGCGCAAGTGCCCGAGGTCAACGGGCTGAGCGAACAGACGCCGCCCTGACGATGTCGGTCGATGGCGGCTGTTTCAGGCGCTCAACCGAAACCGCGTGACATCGATGGCTGCATTCATCAGCGTTTGCGTATAGGGCGCCTGCGGATTGCTGAAGATTGCCTCGGTCGGCCCTTCCTCGACGATCTTGCCCTGCTTCATGACAATGATGTAGTCGGCCATGGCGCGCACGACCGAAAGATCGTGGCTGATGAACAGGTAGGACAGTTCGTGGTCGGCCTGCAGCTTGCGCAGCAGTTCGACGATCTGTTTCTGCACCGAGCGATCGAGCGCCGAGGTCGGCTCGTCCAGCACCACCAGCTTGGGTTTCAGGATCATGGCCCGGGCAATGGCGATGCGCTGCCGTTGCCCGCCGGAGAATTCGTGCGGATAGCGGTTGCGTGCGTTGGGGTCCAGGCCGACTTCACGCAAGGCCTCGACCGCGCGCTGATCGCGCTGCTTGCCTGAAAGGTTTGGCTCATGCACCAGCAGCCCTTCGGTGATGACCTGGCCGACGGTCATGCGCGGCGACAGCGAGCCGAACGGATCCTGGAAGACGAGCTGCATTTCGCGCCGCAGCGGCCGCATCGCCTGCCGGTCGGCCGTGGAAATGTCGCGATCACCGAAACGGATGAGCCCGTCGCTCGGCAGGAGCCGCAGCAAGGCGCGGCCAAGCGTCGATTTGCCCGAACCGGACTCACCGACAATGCCGATGGTCTGGTTGCGTTGAAGCCGGATCGAGATGTGGTCGACGGCACGCAGCATCAATGGCTCGCCAGCAAGAAAACCGCCGCCGATTTTAAACGTCACTTCGACATTCTTGCCTTCCAGCAGCACCGGGGCATTGGCGGGCGGAGCCGCCTTGGTCCCGGTAGGCTCCGCGGCCAGCAGCATCTTTGTATAGGCGTGCTGTGGGTTGACGAAGATGGCTTCCGCCTCGCCCTCCTCGACGACTTCCCCCTGGCGCATGACGTAGACCCGGTCGGCGAAGCGGCGGACGATGCCGAGGTCGTGCGTGATGAAGACAATTGCCATGCCAAGCTTGCGCTGCAGTTCGGCCAGAAGCATCAGGATCTGCGCCTGGATGGTCACGTCGAGCGCCGTGGTCGGCTCGTCGGCGATCAGGATGTCGGGATCGTTGGCCAAGGCCATGGCGATCATCACGCGCTGGCGCTGGCCGCCCGACATCTCGTGCGGGTAGGACTTCATCCTGCGCTCAGGATCGGGAATGTGCACCAGCCGCAGCAGCTTGAGCGCCTCCTCCCTCGCCTGCGCCGCGCCAAGGCCGCGGTGTCGGCGGATCGGCTCGATCAGCTGATTGCCGATCGAATAGAGCGGATCCAAGGATGTCATCGGTTCCTGGAAGATCATGCTGATCTTGGCGCCACGGACCTTGTTCAGCTCGGATTTGCTCAGCTTCAAAAGATTGCGGCCGCGATAGTCGACACTTCCGGTCGCCTCGCCGTTGGACGCCAGCAAGCTCATCGCCGCCATCATGGTCTGGCTCTTGCCCGAGCCGGATTCGCCGACTACGGCGACCGTTTCACCAGCATTGACGTGGATGTTGATGCCCTTCACCGCCTCGACCGCGCCGTCAAGGGTACGGAAGCGGACGCGCAGGTCCTTGACGCTGAGGATCGTTTCGGGAGTGGCCATATCAACGATCCCCATCTTTATCGATCCCTCGGGTCAAGCGCATCGCGCAGGCCATCGCCGACGAAATTCAGGGCAAACAGCGTCGAGACGAGGAAGAAGGCGGGAAACAGGAGCAGCCAATTGGCGGTGCCGATATTCTTGGCGCCAACCGAGATCAGCACGCCCCAGCTGGTCATCGGCTCCTGGATACCGAGCCCAAGGAACGACAGGAAGCTCTCCAGGATGATGACCTGCGGCACCAGTAGCGTCATATAGATCACCACGGGACCAAGCAGGTTGGGAATGACGTGGCGCAAGAGAATGCCGCGCCGGCCGACGCCCATGGCTTCCGCCGCCTGGACATATTCCTGCCGTCGGATCGACAGTGCCTGGCCACGCACGATGCGCGCCATGTCGAGCCACAGCACGGCGCCCACAGCCAGGAACATCAGCACGAAGTTGCGGCCGAAGAACACCACCAGCATGATGACGAAGAAGATGAACGGCAGCGAATAGAGCACGTCGACGATGCGCATCATCACCTCGTCAACCTTGCCGCCCGAAAAGCCTGCCGCGGCGCCATAGACAACGCCGATCACCACCGCAACGACGCCGGCGAGCAGGCCGATGGCCAATGATATGCGCCCGGCCATCAATGTGCGCGACAGAAGATCGCGGCCGGTGTTGTCGGTGCCGAACAGGAAATACTGCTGCTTGACCGACGTGCTCATCGTCACCTCAAGCCCGTCGGGTGACTTGCTCTCGATCTTGGTGTCATCGAAGGCATCGGAGCGATCGAGGTAGCGGATGTTCCGGTCATCGATCGGCTTGGTCGAGGTGACGGTGACGGTGACGCGGTCGCCGTCCTGCTTCCACTCCTTGATATCGACCCGCATGCGCTTGATTGCGTCCGTGAGCGCGGACTCGATCATGTCCGGCTTCGGATAGGCCGTAAGGCTTGGCGGCGTGCGCACATAGTCGGCGTAAATGGTCGTGTACTGGTGCGGCACGAACCAGGGTCCGAATATGCTGACGACCCCGATCAGGACGAGATAGTAGAGGCTGAACATGGCGGCGCGGTTGGCCTTGAGGCGCGCCCAGGCATCGCCCCACAGGGACCGGCCAACGATCACGGGAGCAGTGGCTGCGATGTCAGTCATAGCGCACCCTCGGATCGATGACCGCATACATGACGTCGACGATCAGGTTGAAGACGATGGTGAAGATGGCGATCACCACCACGGTTCCCATCACCAGCGTGTAGTCGCGGTTGAGAGCGGCATCGACGAAATAGCGACCGACACCCGGAATCGAGAAGATCGTCTCGACGATGACCGAGCCCGTCAACAGTGCCGCCGCCGCAGGTCCGGTGAACGACACGATCGGCAGGATGGCGCCACGCAGCGCATGCTTGACCACCACCGACCAGTCGGAGAGGCCGAGCGCACGGGCGGTGCGGATGTGATGCGACCGCAGCGATTCGATCATTGAGCCGCGCATCAGCCGGGCGACGATGGCGATCTGCGGCAAGGCAAGCGTCAGCACTGGGCCGACCTTGTTGATGAACGCGCCATCGCCCCAGCCGCCGATCGGGAGCAACTTCCAGGTCAATCCGAAGACAAGCTGGATCACCGGCGCGATGACGAAGGTGGGGATGGTGCTGCCGGCAGTCGCCAACGCAATCACCGCATAGTCGCCAAGCCTGTTCTGGTTGAGCGCGGCGATGGTGCCGAGCAGCGACCCAAGCAGAAGTGCCAGAATCAGTGCCGAGGCACCGAGCTGGATCGAAATGGGCAGGCCCTTGGCGAACAGTTCAGTGACGGTGAAGTCCGGCATGTTATAGCTCGGGCCGAAATTGCCGCGCAGCAGATTGCCGAGATAATGGACATATTGCAGCCAGAGCGGGTCGTTGAGGCCGAACTGGGCTTCAAGGTTGGCCTTGATCTCCGGGCTCAACCCCCGCTCCTGGTTGAATGGGCCGCCTGGCGCGACACGCATCAGGAAGAACGCCATGGTCACGATGACGAATAGCGTCGGGATGGCGGTCAGAAGCCGCCGGAATACATAACGCAGCATCGGTGCCCCGCTTGACCCGGAGCAACGCTCGCCCGTTTGGACGATTGCGCTCCAGCGCTTCAAATCTTCGCATCGAGCTTGCCAAAAATCGATTCCGATTCTCGGGCCGATACGACGGCAACCAGAACCGCCGCCCTTCTACAGCGCCATACATCCCACAGGATGTACGACGCCGTAGAGGCGCGGCAGCTTGGCCAAGGGAATCAGTCCTTGCTGATGAAGCGAGACGGGTGCACGTCCATCACATTGTCGACGAAGCCGTGCAGCTTCGACGAAACGATATCGTGATAGCTGTAGTAGAGAAGCGGAATCTCGCCGACGTCGTCGACGAGGATGCGTTCCGCAGCGGCGAGTTCCTTCATGCGCTCTTCGGGCTTGCCGCCGGCGGCGGCTGCCTTGTCCATGGCCGCCTCGTATTGGGGGCTGTTGTAGCTCGAATAGTTGTTGCCGCTGGCCTTGCGCGAGATGCCGAGGAAGGTCTCTGGATCCTTGTAGTCGGCGATCCAGGCGGCACGCGCCACGTCGTAGTCACCCTTCTGCTCGAGGAAGGAGTAGTGGGTCTTGGTGTCGGTGTTGAGCAGCGTGACGTCGACGCCAAGCGGCTTCAGCTGTTCCTGGATGGCGACGGCGGTGTTCTTGTGATTTTCCGAAGTGTTGTAGCGGATTTCCATGTTCAGCGGATGCTCGGGCGTATAGCCGAGCTTCTCAAGGATCTTCTTGGCCGCGTCCTCGCGGTCGATCTGCGGCATGTCGGCGTATTTTGCCATTGCCGGCGTGTAGCCCTCGATGCCTGGAGGGACCATCGAATAGCCGGGCAGCATCGAATTCTGCCAGACTTTCTCGGCGATGAAATCGCGGTCGATCGCCATCGAAATGGCATTGCGCAATTCAGGATTGTTCCACGGCGCCTTGTCGGTCTTGATCGCGTAGTAGTAGGTGCCGAGATACGGTCCGACGTGGATCTGGTCGCCAAACTTGGTCTTGAGGTCGGCGAGCTGTTCCGTCGGGAGATCATCGTAGCTGTCGAGTTCGCCGGCCTCGAAACGCTTCATCGCCGATGAGCGATCTTCGGTCGGGATGTAGTTGACGGTGTCGATCTTGACGCTCGCGGCATCCCAGAACTTCGGATTCTTGACCAGCTTCATGTGGTCGTTGGGAACCCACTCAGCCAGCGTATAGGCGCCGTTCGAAACGAGATTGCCCGGTTTGATCCAGTCGGCGCCAAGCTTTTCGATCGAGGCCTTGCTGACCGGATAGGTCGCCTGGTGGGTCAGCATCTCAAGGAAGTAAGGCGTCGGCGCTTTCAGCGTCACCTCAAGCGTATTTGCGTCAATCGCCTTGACGCCCATGTCCTCCGGCTTGCCTTTCTTGGTGTTGACTTCCTCGGCGTTCTTTATGGGATAGAGCATGGAAGCGTATTCGGCGCCGGTGGCAGGATCTTCCAGCCTATGGAAGGCGTAAACGAAATCCTCGGCCGTTACTGGGCTGCCGTCAGACCAAAGGCCGTCCTTACGCAGCTTGAAGGTATAGACGGTGCCGTCATCCGAAACTGTCCAGCTTTCGGCGGCGCCCGGAATGAGGTTGGCCTTCTGGTCCTGCATGACCAGGCCCTGGAACAGATCGCGCAAGACATTGGCTTCGTAGACTGTCGAAGTCTTGTGCGGATCGACTGATTCGGATTCAGCGGCGGTGCCGCGGTTGTAGACGACGTCGGCGAACGCCGGCGTGTAAAGCGTCCCGGCGGCCAGAGCCATGGKCGTGGCAAAAACCGTCGCCTTCAGCATATTTTTGAGCATGGAGTTCTCCCTGTTGGCGCTGCCCCTCAGCCACGCCTCTTGAGTGTTTACGCTGGAGCCGATTCCGGCCCTTCCAGCGCGCCGCCGATTTCCCGTTTCGGCAGCTGGTGGCAGGAGACTAGACAGGAGGTAGTCCCATTTCAACAGAGTCTTGATTGACGCTAAGTCAGCGGCCAGACGCTAAAACAGAGCAGCCTAAGATTATAATAGCTTTTCAACTCGGCGCACCTTCAGGTTGCGCCTTGTGTTTTCTGTTTCTGCAGTGCGGGTTTGGCATTCTCTGCTCATGTTCCAGAAACACGATCTCAAGATTTCAAGGCGCCATTTCCGAACAAATGTTTCGGGAACTTCGGCGGTCGAGTTCGCGCTGCTTTCGCCGATCTTCATCCTGCTTCTGCTCGGGATGGTTGCGTACGGCATCTATTTTGGCGCCAGCAACTCGATACAGCAAATCGCGGCCGACGCCGCGCGCACGGCGCTTGCTGGAGTAAATCAGACGGAGCGCCAGACGCTGGTGGCTAGTTTTCTCAGCAACAACGCCAGCGGTTATCCCTTCGTGGACTCCACCAAGCTGAGCTACCAGGCCAATGACAGCGTCGCTGACGGAAGCGAGTTCGTGGTGTCCATCCAGTATGACGCCCGCAACCTGCCGATATGGAGCCTTTTCCCCAAACTGACGATGCCCGGAACCACCATCTCGCGCCAGTCAACGATAAGGGTCGGAGGCATCTGAATGCTGCGACTGCTGCAGGAGGGGATTGGCCGGGTCGCCCGGTTGCTGAGTGACAGGAAAGCGAACTTTACCGTGATGGCGGCGCTGAGTGCTCCAGTTGCGCTGGCCCTGGCGGCCTTCGCCATCGACGAAGGTTCTATCTACACGGAGCGCCGCACCGCCCAGGCAATGACCGATCTGGCCGCGATCACCGCGGCATCGAACATAACCAACATTCAAGATGCGGTGGTGACGACACTCACCGACAATGGAATGCCTGGAATTGTCGTTCAGGCTGCGGGCCGGACGATCGTACCGACCGCCGGCCAGACCGTCGTTTCGATCAGCCCCGGCCAATATTCGGCGGCATCTGGGGTCGGCGTCGGCCAACGCTTCCAGGCAGGAGTGACACCCTACAACGCCGTCAAGGTGACCTTGAAGAAAATTCCGGCGCGCTTCTTCGCAAGTGCGTTGATCCCCAGCCCGGTCATCAGCACGCAAGCCATCGCCAGCATGACGCCGATGGCGACGTTTTCGGTCGGCTCCAGGCTTCTCAGCCTCAATGGCGGTATCCTGAATTCACTCCTCAAGGGGCTCGTCGGTGGCAACATCTCGCTCAGCGTCATGGATTACAACGCGCTGGTCTCCGCCGATATCGATGTGCTCTCCTTCATGAATGCTCTGGCGACACAGTTGAATTTGACCGCCGGCACCTATTCCGACGTGCTCGCATCAAAGGCGACAATCGGCCAGATCGCCTCCGCCATGGCCAGTGTACCCGGTCTGGACGGTACTAGCGCCCTCGCCTTGCAGGCGATCGTTGCCAAGTCCACCAGCACCGTCAAGATCCCGCTCAGCACGCTAGTCGATCTCGGCGGCGTTGGCAGCCTGGCGGTTGGACAGAGGCCGCCCGGCTTGGGCGTCGCGGCCAATGCCATGGGTATGTTGACCGCCGGGGCCGTGCTGGCGAATGGCACCAATCAAGTAGCGCTCAATCTCGGGGCCACCGTACCCGGGCTGACCGCGACGACCGTCCAAATCGCGATCGGCGAACCCATGCAGTTCTCACCATGGCTGGCGATCGACCAAGTCGGCACCACGGTGCGTACAGCCCAGACACGGATCAAGATCACAGCTTCGGTGACTGTCGGCAATTCCGGTCTCTCAGGCGGAGGCAGCCTAGTGAGCGTCTATCTGCCACTTAGTGTAGAAGTCGCCTATGCTCAGGCCACGTTGACCGGCATTACATGCCCCAACGGCCCTTCCAGCATCCAGGTTTCGATCGCCGCGCAGCCAGGTATAGCCGCCCTGCACTTGGCCACCAGCAGTGCGGACGGCAACCCCACAGCCTTCGCTGACTTCAGCAAACCGCAATCCTTCTCAAATGCCCAGATTGCGGCAATTCAGCTCCTACTCCTTCCTATCCTGGCCGTAAACGGTTCGGCGGCAACCGCGGTCACCAACAACAGCCCGCAGACATTGACCTTCAACGCCACGGACATTGCGAACAAAACGATAAAGACTGTGTCGACCAGAAATATAACGCAGTCCCTCACGTCGTCATTGATCAGCAACCTGTCGCTTTCGATCAATGTGCTGGGTCTAGGACTGGATTTGAGCGCTCTGCTCGGTACGGTGACGCCAGCCGTGGTATCGGTGCTGAATGGCGTGACCGCGCCGGTCGACAACCTGCTCTACAACCTGCTTTCGGCTCTCGGCGTCAGTGTCGGTTCGGCCGATGTCCGGGTTACCGGGGCAACCTGCGGACGCTCGGTGCTCGTTCAGTAAGCTGATCACGGCCGGCGACTCATTACGTAAGCCGGCAGAGGACCCATCCGAGCGGCGGCAGCGACAAGTCGCCTTCACGCACGATCGCACCGGCGCCGCCTACGTCGATCGGTTGGACGCCGCCGATATGCTGCGGCGCAGACCAGTTAGCCGGCTCGTCGGCAAAATTGAAGACGCACAGCAATTCCTCGCAGTCGTTTTCGCGAATGAAGGCAAGGACATCGCCTTCGGCATCGAGAAAGCGGATCGAACCCCGTACCAGCGCCGGATGCTGCTTGCGCACGGCCAGCATCGCCCGGTAGGCGGCGAGCACGGATGTGCTCTCACCGTTCTGGACATCGGCCGCGCGAGCGCGATGGGTCTCCGGAACCGGGAGCCACGGTTTGCCGGTTGAAAACCCGGCATTGTCGGCGGCGGCTTCCCAGACCATCGGCGTGCGGCAGCCGTCCCTGCCCTTGAAGCCCGGCCAGAAGCGGATGCCATAGGGGTCTCGCAGATCCTCAAACGCCAGTTCCGCCTCCTGCAACCCCAGCTCTTCGCCCTGGTAGAGGCAGATCGAGCCGCGCAGGCAGGACAGGAGCGCGATCGCAAACCTCGCGACTGCGTCGGGATCGCCGCCTGGTCGTGTCCAGCGCGTCACATGGCGCACGACGTCGTGGTTGGAAAATGCCCAGCAGACCCAGCCGTCGGAAACCGCTGCCTCGAACGCCTCGACGCAGCCGCGCACATGCGCAGCCGAGAACTGCGGACCAAGCAGGTCGAACGTGTAGCACATGTTGAGTTTGTCGCCGCCGGACGTATAGGCGGCAAGCGTCTGCAAGGAGCGGCCTTCATCGCCCACCTCCCCCACGACAGCACGGTCGTCATATTGATCGAGCAGCGCCCGGAAACGCTGGAGGAAAGCCAGGTTCTCCGGTTGTGTCTTGTCGAACAGATGCTCCTGATAAAGGTAGGGATTGGTCTCGGTGTTTGTACCGGCGACGCTCGACGCCAGGGGCGGATTGCTGCGCAGCCAGCGGTCATGGACATAGTAGTTTACCGTATCCAGCCGAAAGCCATCGACGCCGCGCTCCAGCCAGAACCGGACCGTCTCCAGAAGCGCATCCTGCACCTCCGGATTGTGGAAATTCAGGTCCGGCTGCGAAGCGAGGAAGTTGTGCATGTAATATTGCCTGCGGGTCGAATCCCATTCCCAGGCAGGGCCGCCGAAAACCGATAGCCAGTTCGAGGGCGCCGTGCCGTCGGGTTTCGCATCAGCCCAGACATACCAGTCAGCCTTTGCGTTGTCCCTGCTCGCACGGCTTTCGACAAACCATTCGTGACGGTCTGAGGAATGCGACAGCACCTGATCGATGATTACCTTCAGGCCAAGCCGATGCGCCTCGGCGACAACAGCCTCGAAATCCTCGATCGTGCCGAACATCGGATCAACAGCCTGGTAGTCAGCCACGTCGTAACCCATGTCGGCCATGGGGGACTTGAAGAAAGGTGACAACCAGACAGCGTCGACGCCAAGGGAAGCGACATGGGCGAGACGGTCTGTGATACCACGCAGGTCGCCGCTGCCGTCGCCGGTCGTGTCCTGGAAGGACCGTGGATAGATCTGGTAGATGACGCAGCCCCGCCACCATTCGGCATTGTCAGCCATTTACAGGTTCTCCCAAGGCTGACCGGCCTTGCGTTCGATCATGAAGATGACCGTCCGCCCCGGCACTTGTCTCGATATGTCGGCGGTGTCGTTCGCTCCAGCGGGCATCCACATAAAACCCTCACGCGACGGCAGCGTGAAGACGCATGCCCGGCGATCACCATTGCAGATCACAGCAAGCCTGCCATCCTCCGGGCGCTCGCCGCCGAGGACCATGACAAGCCGGTGCCGCTCCGGGTCGTTCC
>BFBZ01002221.1_pt1 | contig 10959 bp, 10 predicted proteins | sample 1888401 | NCBI WGS metagenome assembly BFBZ01 (sample SAMD00112614, study PRJDB3348) | symbiont metagenome | host: Chara braunii | reverse complement strand
GCCGTCCGGCTCGAGGACATCGAGATCGATCGCGACGCCGGCCGCGGGCTTGCCCCTGACCGTGTCCAGAATATGCGTGCTCAGCCGCCCCATGCATCGTTCCCTCTGCTGCCGGTTCGGAACATTATCAGCGCCCGGTTAAAGGTTCGAGGCGATTTGCGGTTCAGTCGCAGCCTATAGGCTGGTCACGTCGCGCTCCTTGCCGAAGCGCTCGACCAGGAAGTCGATGAACAGCCGCACCTTCACCGAGAGGTGCCGCGTCGGCGGATAGATCGCATACAGCGCGAGCGGCGGCGCGGCGTAATCGGCGAGGATCGCGGTCAGCGCGCCGCTCTCGAGCGCGTCCGCCGCGATGAAGCGCGGGATCAGCGCAATGCCCTGTCCCCTGATGGCGACGTCGCGCAGCACCTCGGCATTGTTGACGCACAACGACCACGCCGGCTGGATCCAGTGGTCGCCGTCGCGGCCGGTGAGCTTCCACTGATTGCCAGTCAACAGGAAGCCGTAGGTCAGCGAGGTGTGGCGGCGCAGCTCCTCCGGGCTGCCAGGCGTGCCGTGCCGCGCCAGATAGGCCGGCGCGGCGCAGATGACGCGCTCCACCGGCATGATCCGCCGCGCCACCAGGCTCGACGATTCCAGCTCGGCGATCCGCAAGGTCACATCGAAACCGTCCTGGACCGGATCGAGCAGGTCGTCGCTCAGCACGATCTGCAACTGCAGCTCGGGATAGCGGGCCATGAAATCGGCGACGACGGGACCGAGCCGCATGGTGCCGAACGACATCGGCGCATTGACGCGCAAGAGCCCACGCGGCGCGGCCTGCGACTGGCTGACGGCCTGATCGGCGGCGTCGAGTTCGGCGAGAATCGAGACTGCGCGCTCGAAATAGAGCTGTCCGGTCTCGGTCGGGCTGGCATGGCGGGTGGTCCGGACGATCAGCTGGACGCCGAGGCTCGCCTCCAGCTCGCCGATATATTTCGAGATCGCCGAGCGCGACAGCCGCAGCTGCCGGCCGGCCTCGGCGAAGCTGCCGCTCTCGACCACCTTCACGAAGGCCCGCAGGCTGCTCAGCTTGTCCATAGGCCCGCCATTGTCGCCAAATCGTAGACAGAGACGTCACAAGAGCACGGATTGTCTCCAAATCAAAGCCGGCCAATATTGCGCTCAGGAATTCAATGGCCCTTTCGGCGGCCCATCGACAGGAGACCCACATGCCCGGACTGCACCACGTGACTGCGATTGCCGGCGATCCGATCCGCAATTTCGGCTTCTACACCCGCGACCTCGGCCTGCGCTTCGTCAAGAAGACGGTCAATTTCGACGATCCCGGCACCTATCATTTCTACTACGGCGATGAGACCGGCCGCCCCGGCACCATCCTGACCTTCTTCCCCTGGGCCGGCGTGCGGCCGGGCCGCCGCGGCGTCGGCGAGACCCACCAGACCGCGTTCCGGGTTCCGCAGCGCTCCCTTGGCTACTGGACGCAGCGCCTGACCAAGAAGGGCATCGCCTATGAGGCGCTGGAGAAGCGCTTCGGTGAATCCGTGCTGCCGTTCGCCGATCCGGACGGCATGGCGCTCGCGCTGGTCGGCGTCCCCGGCGCGGAGAACGAGCCCGGCTACAGCAATGGCGACATTCCGGCCGAGCACGCGATCCGCGGCTTCCACGGCGTGACCCTGCTGCTCGACTCCGCCGAGAAGACCGCCGCCGTGCTGACCGATGTGTTCGGCTTTGCAGAGCAAGGCCGCGAAGGCTCGGTCATCCGCTTCAAGGCGCCGGGCGACGCGCAGGGCAGCGTGGTCGACATCTACGAGGCCAAGGGCTTCCTGCGCGGCGCGCAGGGCGCCGGGTCGGTGCATCACATCGCCTTCCGCGCCGCCGATGACGCCGCACAGGGCGTGATGGCGCAGCGGCTGGTCGATCGCCACGGCCTGCATCCGACCGAGCAGAAGGACCGCAACTACTTTCGCTCGATCTACTTCCGTGAGCCTGGCGGGGTGCTGTTCGAGATCGCGACCGATATCCCGGGCTTCGCGGTCGACGAGCCGGTCGCCGAGCTCGGACGAAACCTGAAGCTGCCCGCTTTCCTCGAATCGCACCGCAAGCAGATCGAAGGCGCGCTGCCCAACCTCGAAGAGGCCGCATCATGACCGTGGCATTGTCCTTCACCCACCGCTTCCAGCCCGGACGCACACCGGGAGCAGCTCCACTGCTGCTCCTGCACGGCACCGGCGGCGACGAGAACGATCTGCTGCCGCTCGGCGCCACGCTGTCGCCCGGCGCCGCCCTGCTGTCGCCGCGCGGCCAGGTGCTCGAGCATGGCATGCCGCGCTTCTTCCGCCGGCTTGCCGAGGGCGTGTTCGACGAGGACGACGTCCGCCGACGCGCGCTGGAGCTCGGCGCCTTCATCGGCGAGGCGCGTCAGCACTACGGGATCGGAGCGCCGGTCGCGGTCGGCTACTCCAACGGCGCCAACATCGCCGCCGCGCTGCTGCTACTGCAGCCGGAAGCGCTGACCGGTGCAGTGCTGTTCCGCGCCATGGTGCCGCTGGCGCATCCTCCGGCCGCCAGGCTCGCGCGCCGGCCGGTGCTGATGCTGTCGGGGCTCGCCGATCCGATCGTACCCGCCAGCAATTCGGCGAAGCTGTGCACGCAGCTCACCGAGGCCGGTGCCGACGTGACCCACACGACGCTTCCGGCGGGGCACCAGTTGTCGCAGGCGGATGTGACGCTGGCGCGCGACTGGCTCGCCGGACTGCCGCAGGCGATCGCCGCCTGAAGACGCTTGCGGCTGTCGCGGCTCCTGGCCAAGAATGTGGTCTCATCGGCACCAGCATCGGGCCGCCCCTCCGGCGGCTCCGATGCTGGCGGATAGATGGGAAGGATCGTGCATGGCCGTCGACAAACTGTTCATCAATGCGCGGCTCGACCGCGGCGCGCGCCATGCGATCACGGTCGACGGCGGCCGCATCAGCGGCCTTCTCGCCGAGACCGAACGCCCCGAGGCGCGCGAGGTGATCGATCTCGGCGACGCGCTGGTCGTGCCCGGCTTCGTCGAGGGCCACATCCATCTCGACACCAGCTTCTACGGCGATGCCTGGAAGCCGCACAAGCCCTGCACCAACGGCTTCGACGTGCATGAGCGCGTCACGTTCCAGGCGCAGAACATGGCGGCGGCGGCGCCGATGGACGTGCGCGCCCGCAACCAGCTCGATCTGTGCATCGGCCACGGCACGACACGGATGCGCAGCCACGTCATGGTCGACGGCTCCGTCGGCCTCACATCGCTGGAAACGATCCTGCGCGTCCGCGACGAGTATCGCGAGCTGATCGAGATCCAGCTCGTCGCCTTTCCGCAGAGCGGCATCCTCCAGAGCCCGGGCACGCCCGAACTGCTCGACGAGGCCATCAGGCTCGGCGCCAACCTCGTCGGGGGGCTCGATCCCGCGAGCTTCGACCGCGACGTCGAAAGGCATCTCGACGTCGTGTTCGGCACAGCCCACAAGCACGGCGTCGATGTCGATATCCATCTGCACGATCCGGGTATGCTCGGCCTGTTCGAGCTGGAGCAGATCGCGGCGCGCACGCGCGCCCTCGGCATGCAAGGCCGCGTCGCGGTCAGCCACGCCTACGCGCTCGGCGACCTGCCTGCTGACCCGCTGAAGAAGATTGCCGACGTCCTGGCGGCGTCTGGCGTCGCCATCATGACCAACGCTCCGGGCGCGCGGCCCTTCCCGCCGGTGGCGGTGCTGCGCGCGGCGGGGGTCACCGTGTTCAGCGGCAACGACAACATCCGCGATTCCTGGTGGCCCTATGGCGACGGCGATCTGTTGAACCGCGCCATGATGGTCGGCTATCGCTCCGGCTTCTATGTCGATGACGAGTTGCGGATGGCCTTTGACCTCGTCACCGAAGCCGGCGCCAAGGCCTTGAGGCTTGCGGACTACGGCCTGCGCGTCGGCGCGCGGGCCGACTTCGTCACCCTCGATGCCGAGCACGTGCCGGAGGCCGTCGTCGCCGTGCCAAAGGGCCGCTCAGTCTACAAGGACGGCCGCCTCATCGCGCGCGACGGCCGTGTGATCAGGCAGCCGACCTAGGCCCGCGTCATTGTGCCGGCTCGACCGGTGCTTGTGAGCGCGGCGGCTCGGCGCGCGACACCGTCGCGGCCTCGATCCAGCGCGTCACGGCCGACAACTGTCCGCCGGACTCGCGATAGGCCTGCAGCTGATAGTCGGCCGAGCTGCCGAACTGCATGATGATGCGGCAGTGCTCGACCTCGGCGAGACATCCCAGAACCTCCGCATGCGGTGCGACATCCGCGATCATGCGGTTGAGGATCTCCTGGCCCGTCACGGGACCGTCCTCGGTCACGAACAGACAGTCGGTGCCATAGCGCTGCGCCCGCCACTTGTTCTCGACCGCGATCGCGCGCTCGACATTGCCGACGCTCTCCGCAAGATCGGGATTGAGATAGAGGTAGCGTGCCAAAGCACGATAGAGCGAGGCAATCGCCACGGCGTCATCCACCGACGTGCAGACGTCGGGCGCACGCAACTCCAAGGTCGGATGCCGCAGCGACGGACGCATCGCCCACCAGACATGGCTCTCGTCCGGCATCACGCCGGACTTCGTCAGCGCCGCGACATAGCGATCATATTGCTGCTTCGAGGTGAAAAGCTCGGGCAGGCCGCTGCGCGGCAGCTCGTCATAGGCGGCGAGCCGATAGCCCTTCAGGCCCGTCTCGCGGGAATTCCAGAACGGCGAGGACGCAGACAGCGCGACGAACACCGGGATGTGAGGGAGCATCGCCCGCATCACCGCGAAGCGCAGGTCCGGGTCCGGCAACTGGACATGCACGTGCATGCCGCACAGCATGTTGCGCTGGCCGACGATGCGGAGGTCCTCCATCATCTCCGCGTAGCGCGGCTTGGGGCTCGGCTGTGAGCTGCGCCACGTCGCGGTCGGATGCGTGGAGCAGGCCAGGATGGTCAGGCCATACTGACTCGCCACGCTGGCAACCTCACGCCGCAGGAATTTCAGCTCCTCGCGCGCATCGCCGACATCGACATGCACGTTGGTGGCGACCTCGAGCTGCGCCTGCAGCATCTCGCGCATGGCCTGCCCGCCGGTCGACCAGTTGGCGGCCTCGAACAGATCGTCGGGCGTGCGGATCGCGACATCGCGCGTCTGCGCATCGACGAGAAAGTACTCCTCCTCGATGCCGAACGAATATTCCGTGACTTCCTCGCTGCCGGTGGCCGAGCGGATCACCAGACGACGCTCGTCATCGCTCAGGCCGAGCCGCAGCTTCTCCAAGATGCGTGGATCCAATCCCATGTGATCAATCCTGTCAGACGTCAAATGCCGTGAGTCTGAAGCCATGCCTCGAGCAGGGCCGCCTGCCACAGCCGCGAATGTCCCTTGGGGCTCATCTCGGTTTCGGGGTTTTGCAACATGTGGTCGATAAGGTCGCGCTGGTAGAGACCGCGTGCGCGCGCCTTCTCGTCGTTGAGCACGTCGCGGACATAGTCGAGAAACGGGCCGCGCAGATAGCGCAGCGACGGCACCGGAAAGTATCCCTTGGGACGGTCGATCACCTCCGCCGGCACGCAGCGGCGGGCCGCCTCCTTGAGAATGTGCTTGCCGCCGTTCTTCACCTTCAGCTCGGCGGGCATGCGCGCGGCGAGCTCCACCACGTCGTGATCGAGGAACGGCACGCGGGCCTCCAGCCCGAACGCCATCGTCATGTTGTCGACCCGCTTCACCGGGTCGTCGACCAGCATGATCTCGGTGTCGATCTGCAGCACCTTGTCCACCGCCGAGGCGCCAGCGTGAGCTGCGAAGAAGCGCTCCACGAATGCCAGGCTCTCGTCGTCTTCGCCGAGCCACTCCGGCGCCAGCAGCCGCTGCAGATCCGAATGCGTCCAGTCGAAATAGGCATTTTGATATTGCTGAACGGGATCGTTGGCCGAGAGAAAGCCCGGATACCAGCTGTACCCGCCGAACACCTCGTCCGCACCCTGCCCGCTCTGCACCACCTTGACACGCTTGGCGACCTCGGACGACAGGAGATAGAATGCGACCGCGTCGTGGCTGACCATCGGCTCGGACATGGCGGCGATGGCATGGGGCAAGGCGTCGAGCGCGCAGGTGCCGCCTATCCTGATCTGCTCGTGGTTGGTGCCGAACGTCCGTGCAATGATGTCGGAGTAGTGGAATTCATCGCCGGCGTGCTTGCCCACAGCGTCAAAGCCGATCGAGAAGGTGCGGATGTCCTCGTGGCCCAGCTTGGACAGCAGCGCGACCAGCAGCGACGAATCCAGCCCGCCCGACAACAGCACACCGACGGGCACGTCGGCGACGCGGCGACGGTCCACCGCCGATGTCATCGCGTCCAGCAATGCATCCGACCATTCTTCCTGACTCATGGCACGATCGGTGGAGCGCGACGCGCCGACGCTGAACTGCCAGTACCTTTCGCGGCGCTGCGTTCCATCGGGCTCGATCGTCAGCAACGTCGCCGGCTCGAGCTTCTTCACGCCATTGAGGATCGTACGCGGCGCCGGAACGGCGGCGTGAAAACTGAAGAAATGATGCAGCGCCGGCCGGTCGATCGAGGTGTCGACATCACCACCGGCGAGCAGCGCCGGCAGGGACGAGGCAAAGCGGAGGAAGCCCGGCCCCTCGGTGTAGTACAGCGGCTTGATGCCGAGACGGTCGCGCACGATCACGACGCGTCCGCTGTCGCGCTCCCACAGCGCGAAGGCGAACATGCCCTTGAAGCGCTGAACGCAGGTCTTGCCCCAGGCATGATAGGCCTTGAGGATCACCTCGGTATCGCCGTCGGAGAAGAAGCGATAGCCCTTCGCCTGCAGCTCGGCGCGCAGCTCGCGGAAATTATAGATGCACCCATTGAACACGATGCCGAGGCCGAGTGCGGCATCGATCATCGGCTGCTGCGCGGCGGCTGATAGATCGAGAATGCTGAGACGACGGTGGCCCAGCGCGATTCCGCCCTGCACGTAGAGGCCAGCGGCGTCGGGACCGCGCGCCTGCATCGCATCGTTGACGCGGCCGAGCGCCGCGAGCGCGGGCTGTCCGGAAATCCTGACTTCACCACAAATGCCGCACATCGCGGATCATCCAGTTCCTGTTGTTCTTAGGTGCCGCCGACAACCCTCTGTCTTCGTTTGTGTTCCGCGGCGAAACCGGCAGAGTCTGCGTCAAATAGCGGAACGATTTCAGCGCGTCTGGAAGCGCGCGCGACCAGCACGTGATCGGGCGGAACCTCGATCCAGTCCGGCTCCTTGTCAAAAGGCTCGGAGACGGCGATGACCTGATCACCATCTTCCCGGTAGTAAAGCGAGTTGGCGCGATCATTCGCAGCGAAGCGAAATGCGTAGAGATCGTGGCCGTTCGACAGGGCGGACGTGAAGCGCAGGTGCTCACGCAGACCGTCCTCGTTGACCAGCTGGCGGAGCGCGCGCAGCACGTTCGATGTCGCACCGATCGGGTCCTGATCGATGCCGGCGCCGACGATGGCGAGGAACACGGCTTCGGAATCGGTGGTGCCGAGCCGCGACGGATACAGCGCGTCCGGGATCATTGCCTCGACCTTGCGGCGAAGCCTGTTCCAGCTACCGACGAAGCCGTTGTGCATGAATAGCCAGCGGCCGCAGGCAAACGGATGGCAGTTCTGACGGGTCACGGCCGTGCCGGTCGCGGCGCGCACATGCGCGAAGAACAGATGTGAATGCAGGTGTCGGCAGAGATAGCGGAGGTTCTCATCGGACCACGCCGGGCGCGTCTCGCGATACAGGCCGGGCTCAGGATGATCCCCATACCAACCCAGACCGAAGCCATCGCCATTTGTGCCTGCGGTGGATTCCAGCGCGCGGATGCTCTGCGTCACCAGGGAATGTTCCGGCTCGGTCACATAGTGCTCGAAGGCGGTCGTCTCACCGCGGTACGCGATCCAGCGGCACATCCTGCCCCTCCGGTTCAATCAATGGGCTCGCGGCACGCCTGCGCGTGTCACGTTCTTTCGGAGCAGGCGGAAACGCGTCAAAGCACCCCTGGTTCCCGCGCACTCAGTCACGCACGGGACGTCAGCCTGTGGGAGCGCAGCTCAGCGAGTCATGCGCGAAGGCAACCTTCGTCAGCTCCTGCCGTTCCCGTCCGCACGTCCGAGGTCGCCTCTCCGGGCTCGCGCTTTCGCGGCGTTGCGACAGGTGTTCGATCGTTGCGAGTTGTGCGTAGAGCTCAGGTCCTCTCCAATCGCCATGGCGACACCGACCGTCTCGCCGCACGTTCCTCACAGATGAAGCGACATCGTCGCACTCATGTTCACGCCTCGCCGCGCTCGCGCACCAGCCGTAGCCACGCCGCCGCGGCCGGCGAGAGATAGGCGCCACGACGCCAGGCCATCGCCAGCGTCCATTCGGTGCCGGGCTCGTCGAGCAGGACGAGACTGATCGGCACCTGCGTGCGCTGGGTCGCAATCATGCGCGGCAGAAAGGCAACCCCGAGACCGGCGCCGGCGAGTTCGGCAATGAAATCGATCTGCGTGCTGCGCGCGGCCACAACCGGCTCGAAGCCGTTGCGGCGGCAGGCCTCGCGGAGGATGCGGTTGAGCGCGAAGCCGGCCTCGAACAGCACGAACGGCGTGTCGCGCAGCTCGGCGAGCGTGATCGTCTCGCGGCGGGCCAGCGGATGCTCGACAGAAACGAGCGCCATCAGCGGCTCGCGGCGCACGATCTGCGCGGCAAACTCATCGGCGATCGGCGGCAGCAGGCCGGCAAAATCGATGTCGCCTGCAGCCAGCAATTCGCTGAGCCGGTCGCTGCCGTGCTCCACCAGCCGGATCTCGATCTCCGGATGAAGCTGGCGGTAGAGCGCGAACAACGGCGCGAACAGCGTGCTCGATCCGATCGGCGGCAGGCCAAGGCGCAGCACGCCGCGCGTCAAGCCGCGCAGCTCGGCGAGCTCCGCCTGCAGATCATCGCGCTCCGTCAGCAGCCGGATCGCACGGCGATAGACGATCTCGCCAGCCGCTGTCATGCGGCTCTTGTGGCCGAGCCGGTCCAAGAGCGGCAATCCAAGCTCGTCCTCGAGCTGCTTGACGGCCTTGCTCACGGTCGACTGGGTCGCAAACACCACCTTGGCGGCCTGGGAGAAGCCGCCTTGCCGGACGACCTCGACGAAGGTCCTGAGGGTACGGAGTTCCATAATCGTGCCTTAGTATTCCATTTTGGACTTATTATCATTCAATCAATTCGCTTTCTACATGCTGCGATGCGACATACCTTGAAGGCGCAATCACTTCTCGGACGCGTCGCATGATGCATCGCAGCATTTCCATCGGGGTTCATCGCCTGCTCCGCCGCAACCGGCTGGTGCAGATCGGCCTGCTCGGCCTGTTCTGGGCTGTCGGCGAGGCGCTGGCCCGGACGACCGGCCTGCCATTGCCCGGCGGCATCATCGGAATGGCACTCGCGCTCGCCCTGTTCCTGGCCGGCGGGCTGAAGGTCGCCAGCATGAAGCGCGGCGCGAACTGGATGCTCGCCGAGATGCTGCTGTTCTTCGTGCCGGCGGTGCTGGCGCTGCTCGACCATCGCGAGCTGTTCGGCCTGCTTGGCCTGAAGATCTTTGCCTTGATCGTCGTCAGCACCACCGCCGTGATGTGCGTGACCGCGCTCACGATCGACCTCTGCTACCGTTGGACCGAGCGTCATGACCCTCGCCGCGCTGTGGCGTGAGCCGCTGATCCAGGCGGCTGTCTGGTCGCTCGCGACGATCCTGCTCTATGTGCTCGCCAAGCGCATGCATCGGCGCTGGCCGCGCTGGTGGCTGATGCCGCTCGCGGTGGCGCCAGCACTGCTGATGATCGCAGCGCTCGCGCTCAACGTCTCCTATCGCGACTACATCCGCGGCACGCATTGGCTGGTGGCGCTGCTCGGCCCGGCCACCGTCGCCTTCGCCGTGCCGATCTACGAGCAGCGGGCGCTGATCCGCCGCCGCTGGCCGCTGCTGCTGGCCGGCATGGTCGCGGGGAGCCTCACCGCGGTGGCGACCAGTTGGGCACTGGCCTATGTCCTCGGCATCGATGGCGAGCTGCGTCTGAGCCTGTTGCCGCGCTCGATCAGCACGCCGTTCGCGATGGAAGTCTCCGGCGAGATCGGCGGCATCCCCGATCTCACCGCTGTGTTCGTCGTGCTTACCGGCATCATCGGAGCCGCGGTCGGCGACCTCGTGCTCGCGCGGCTGCCGCTGCGCTCGACGCTGGCCAAGGGCGCACTGTTCGGCGTCGGCGCGCACGGCGCGGGCACCGCGCGCGCCAACCAGATCGGTCGCGAGGAGGGCGCGGTCGCCGGCCTCGTGATGGTGCTGGTCGGGCTGATGAACGTGGCGCTGGCGCCGCTCATCATTCAGTTCATGCGGTAGCCCGCTCAGCCCCGTGCGAGCGAGGCGATCCAGTTGCTGATCTCGGTCTGCCGCATCCCGTCATTCGCCACGTCCTGGTCGAGCCCCAGCCGCCACAGAATGTCGCGCCGGGCACGGTCGTGGTGCAGGATCGCGAGATCGGCGGCGTAGCGCTCGAGCTCGGCCGGAGCGGCGAAGAAGCCCTCCTCGACCAGCGGCTGGCCGATGCGGCGGAGCACCCAGGCGACGTCCTGCAGGCTGAATTCGGGATGATACTGCACGCCCCAGAACCGGCCGCGGCCGCTGCGGATCTCCGCGGCCTGCACCTCGCTCATCGCGTTGCGTGCGGTGACCGTCGCATCCGGCGGCAGCCGGGTGACGATGTCGCTATGGATCGCCGGGGCATCGAACACGGCGCCCCGTGCCGCATGCATCGGATGATCGCGGCCCGCCTCCGTCAGCGCGATCTTGCGCGCGAAGCCGACCTCGCGGCCGGCCGGATTGAGCGACACCTCGCCGCCGGCCGCGACGCTGGCA
>BFBZ01002218.1_pt1 | contig 10979 bp, 10 predicted proteins | sample 1888401 | NCBI WGS metagenome assembly BFBZ01 (sample SAMD00112614, study PRJDB3348) | symbiont metagenome | host: Chara braunii | reverse complement strand
TTCTCCTGGCGCTCACGAATGTTCTGCGGCAGGGCCGCGTTATTGGCCTCCGCCCAGGCCTTCGACATCATGAAGATATTGGTCAGGTTCTCGAACAACAGCGGGTTCGGCGCCTTGGTCTTGATCCTGATGGTATGGTCGTCGACCTTGGTGACGCTCTCGATCGAGGTGATCAGGCCGCGAAAGTCGGAATTCGGCGAGCGGGCCCGGTCGAACGAAAAAATCGCGTCGTCGGCGGTGAAGGCCGAGCCGTCGTGGAACTTGACGCCCTGGCGGAGCTTGACCTCCCAGACGGTCGGGTCCTCGGTCAGGTTGCGCCATTCGGTGGCGAGCGTCGCCACCAGCTTGCCGTCATAGCCGCGATGGACCAGCGGCTCGTACATCTGGTGGGCGAGCGCGGTGGTCGGCCCGATATTGGCCGACATCGGATCGAGGGTCTGCGCATCCAGCGAACGCGCCCAGCGCACCGTGCGGGCCTCGGCGCCGGTCGTGGACAGGACGGCGCCTGCGATCAGCGCGCCGGCCAGCCAAGCCTTGCCGAAACGCCGGATTCGTTCGAGACGCCAAAGTCTTCCAGAATGCATGGACCCCTCCACCACACAGCCATTTGCCTGGGCGCGAGCCCGGCTGATGGAGGGATCATAGCAATGCCTTTGGCGGAGTCACGGACGGATCATGAGCGACAAATGGCCACGGAATAGGCGAGTATTCTACCGCGGCGCAGCAACCGTCAGGGCTTTATTTCGATCTCGATGAACGCATAGGGCTTGCCGGATGCGTTGATGATGTTGTGCTCGACACCTTCGCTCCGGAAATAGGGGACATGGGCGGTCAGCACCGCTTCCGTCGACGTGCCGTCGGGCAGTTCGGCAAGCAATTTGCCGTCGGCGAGCGGCACCACGACATAGTCCCAGCCATGGCGATGCCAGCCGGTCTCGGCACCGTCGGTGAAGTTCCAGCGCGTCACCTTCACCTTGTCGTTGTCGACGAGAACATCCGGTTCGGCAGGCGTGCGGCAGGTGAACGTCATGTCTTGTATCCCTTGGTCGGTTGGATGCCGGCCGAGCGGCCGGCGATGAGCCAGTAGAGAAGGCCGGCGACCAGGCCGGCGGCCAGATGGATCGCCAGCCGGTAGACCGTGAAGGCCGGCTCGTCGCCGAGCAGCTCGTCGACCGGTTCACCGGAGGCCTGAACCACCACATAAGCCAGCGCGCCGAGCGCCCCGACGAGGCCGACCGCCAGGTGAAAGGCCAGCGCGCGCCAGCGCCGGACCTCGGCGACCAGCTCCACCAGCAGCAGCGGCCACATGAAACCGGCGGCCTGGAACACCAGGAAGCCGACGATGAAGCCGCCGGCGAGCAGTTCCGGGATCCTGCCCTTGTTGAGATCGAACACCAGCACGATCGCGCAGCCGACCGCCATCGCGACGGCGAAGCCGAGGACGACGCGCAGCAGCCGAAGCAGATAGTGGGCAAAGCGATTCATGGCGCGACGTTAGCCGCGCGGCCTGGGCGTTGGAAGCGCGCTCTGGTCACGGGAGCCTTTCGGGAGAATTCGGCAGACATGGCCGGCGAGTTCTGTCAGCCGCCTTCGGTGACCTCGTCGGTGACCGGTTCGAGCCAGCCGCGATAACGCACGGCGAGCCCGAACAAGCGGTGGCCGATCTCGACGTGAAAATGGAATTTGCCATCGATGACGGTCTCGAAGGCTTCGCCGCCCGGCGCCAGCACCAGCGGCATGGGGAGCCCCAGGATCGACCATCGCCGCGGGATCAGCTTGAGCCTGCCGGCCTCGACCACCAGGGCGAGGTCGAAGCGCGCCAGACCGAAACGTTCGACCAGAAGATGCGCGGCCCGGCCCGTGCCGGCTTCCTGAGTGCTGGAAAACCGCCGGTCGGCGAAGCGCCGGCGCCAGATCTCGCGCCGAGGCGTCCGCTCGAAGGCGACTTCGACCGGGACGTCCTCGGCCGCCGCCGGAAAGCCGATCAGCGCCGCCGCGACCCGCGCGAACAGGCCGGTTCCGCGCTCGACCTTGGCCCGGCCCCTGGCGACGAACCGCGGCTCGTCGCCATGCATGGCGCGCAGCGGCGCCGGCAGCGCCTCGAAGGCCGATCCGAGCAGCCGGCGATAGAGCGACGTCGCCGCGGCCTCGGCGGCATCGTCGCGGAAGCCATGGACGATGCCCCGCCCGGCAAAGGCGGGTTGGTAGTCCTCGAGCTCCAGCGCGGTCGCCGCCGAGCGCGCGCCGGCCGGCGGCGTGCGGCCGTCCAGGTGGTGCCGGATCAGCGCCTCGACGGCCATCGACGGAATGAACGGTCCGCCGTCGCCTTCCGCCAGCAGATGCCAGGAGCGCGCGACCGGCCGGCCGTCCGGTGCCGTGCCGGTCATCTCCACCACCATGCCGCCGCGATGCTCGCCCCAGGCGAGCCTGTCGATCACCCCATGGAACAGTGGTGCCAGGAATGTCAGCGACGGCAGGATCTTCCAGCGCACCAGCCAGGCCAGCAGGTTGAGCCCGCGATGCCAGATCTCCGGCACCGGACCGGCGCCCATCCAGACCGACCGGACCTCGGGCCACAGGCGCGGCAACTCGCGCAGGTCGGGAACGTCGACCAGCGAAAACCGCGTCGGGCGAAGCGGCAGGTGACCGGGCGGCGCTATGGTGCGGTTCCGGACCTCCGTCAGGGCATATCCCCGGGCGTCGTCGCCATCGCGCCTCAACCCGATCGGTTTGCCGGCATAGCTGGCGATGGCACGGATGACATTCTCGCCGACGCCGGCATGAGGCGACGGCGCCACGCCGCCGGTGATCGTCGCGACCGCCGTGCCGTCGGCGGCGAGCCTTCGGGCCACCGCCGCGGTCAGCACCGGAAAGCTGCTGGCACCCGACAGGACGAAGCAGTTCCTCGCCTTCGCCTGCGCGTCGAAAGCCGTGATGCCGTCGACGAATTCAGCACCATCGGAAAGGTCGATATAGGAGATGCCGGCCGCCAGCGCCGCCTTGACGACCCGGTAAGGTTCATCGCCATAGGCCTGGAACGGGCCTGTGGCATCGACGACAATGTCGACGGCGGCGCTGCCGAGCACCGCCACGAGATCGCCGTCGCGGTCGCAGGCCAGAGGCTCCGTCCTGGCCCGGCCGGCGAGCCCCGAACAGAAGGCCTCGGCCTTGCCGCGCGAGCGGCCGGCGATGATCAGCGTCAAACGCGGTTCGTCCATCAGCAGCCGCGCCAGCCGGCCGCCGAACGTGCCGTAGCCGCCGAGGATCAGAATGCGCAGATGCTCCGGCCTCATGCCAGGAACCGGTCCTCGTCGCCGCGCTCGGTGAGATAGCAGCTGTCGCGCCGACCGAGCCTGAAGCGGTTGCGGGCGATCACGTCATAGACCCGGTCGCGCCAGCCCGCCGGCAGCACCCGCCCGACCCGGATCAGCGACCACGGCAGGCCGAGCGCCGCGAAGATGCGCAGGATGCCCTCGGATTTCAGGAAGGCGGCGCCGTCCTCGATCAGGATGCTGGTGGTGTAGTCGGCCGGATCGAGCTGGAAATGCCGGAACAAGGCGGCGCCGAGCGGCGACTGCGCCGGCAGGAGGCGGAAGCGACGGGCCTTGTCACGCTTCAGGATGAAGCGCGCCCAGCCGGAGCAGAACGCACAATAGCCGTCGAAGACGATGATCGAGCGGTCGTCCGGAAAAGCCGGCACCGCCGGATCGCGGCGCCAGCTGTAACGCTCCAAGGTCTCGCCATCGCTCATCGGGCCAGCATAGGCGGCGGCCCGACGGGCCGGCAATGGTCGTTCCTGTCACAGGCCGGACGGCAGCCCGGCCTGGTTGCCGCCACCGCTCAGCGAACCACGGCGCCGTAGATCAGGTTCTTGAACAGCATGCGCGTGTGCACGCGGTTCGACGGCCCCTGGGCCATCAGGATGCCGACGATCTGCTCGCGGGGATCGATGGTGAAGCTGGTGCCCCAGGCGCCCGCCCACATGGCATCGCCGGTCGAGCCCGGCGCGACCGCGAAACCGTCCTGCAGACGCACCGCGAAGCCGAGGCCGAAACCATAGCCCGGCCCGGTCGAGGCCGCCGTCGTGCCGGCCATGCCGACCAGATGGTTCGACAGCATGAACTCGACCCATTTCTTCGAGACCAGCCGCTGGCCCTGGAACTCGCCGCCATTGAGGATCATCTGGGCGAACTTGAAATAATCCTCCGCGGTCGAGACCATGCCGGCGCCGCCCTTGAAATACTGGCTGTTCTCGGCCGGGTTCTCGAAGATCCGGTAGGCTGGCCACATCACCGCCTTCTGCGGATCCGCGTCGAGCGCTTCGGCCAGACGGGCACGCTGGCCCTGGGCGACGTACCATGTGCTGTCCTGCATGCCGAGCGGATCGAGGATCATCTCCTTGACCAGGATATCCAGCCGCTTGCCGCTGACCCGCTCGAGCAGCAGGCCGAGGACATCGACCGAGATCGAATATTCGAACGCCGTGCCGGGCTGGTTGACCAGCGGGATCTGGCCGAGACGGCGCAGCATCTCGTCGCCGGAAATATTGGCGTCGCGCGCCTCGATGTTCTGCCGGTCATAGAGGTCCTTCAGCCGCGCCGAACGAACCGAGCCGGCATAGGAAAAACCCGAAGTGTGACGCAGCAGGTCCTGCACGATGATCGGCCGGTCGAGCGCCACGTCCTCGGTGGTGACCTGCCCGTCGGCACCGGTGCGCCGGACTTCGACCTTCATCTCGCGCAGTTCCGGCAGCCAGTTGGCGATCGGATCGGACAGCTTCATCCGGCCCTGCTCGATCAGCATGACCGCGGCGGTCGAGACGATCGGCTTGGTCATCGAGGCGAGCATGAACAGCGTGTCGCGGGTCATCGGTACGGTCTTGGCCGCGTCGCGGAACCCGTGAGCCTCGAAATGGACGATCCGGCCGCCGCGCGCGATCAGCGTCACGGCGCCCGGGAACATGCCGCGGTCGACCTCGCCGCGCATCACCGGGGCGATCCGCGCCAGCCGCTCACGCGACATGCCCAAGATAGTGCCGCCATCCGGTCCGGACGCCCGGCCGCGCTCGCGGCCGCGGTCGACGCCTTGTCCACGGTCGGAACCCGGCCCACGGTCGAAACCCGGACCTCGGTCAGGGCCGGGCCGGCGCTCGAAACCGTTGCCGCGGTCGAAACCGCGATCCGGCGGCGGCCCGAACTGTGCCAGCGCCGCCGCGGGCATGAAGATGGAAGCAAGCGCCAAGGCGAGCGCCGACGCGCTCAAGCGTGCAGACCGCATGAAATCCTCCCGGGATCGCGGATGGGGCGTCCTCCGGTCTTGCCGCCGGATCAAGCCAAGCTCACCATCCGAACCGCCGGCGGGTCAAGCGGCGATACCGTAGCGCCGGCCGGTGCTCAGGCCCGCGGCACGGAACCGGTTCCGGCCGGCCTCAACGCCTCGCGCCGCGCCTGCAGGAAGCGCCGCACGGCCGGATCGGTCTCCAGCCCGATCGCCCGCTCATAGGCGCCGTCGGCCGCGGCGACATTGCCGGCGCGCGCCAGAAGCCCCGCGCGCGCCGCCCAATAGGGCTGGTAATCGTCGAGGCGCGCATCCCGCGCGGCCGCATCGAGCGCCGCCAGGCCGGCCACGGCGCCCGCCGTCTCGGCCAGCGCGACCGCCCGGTTGACCGCCACGACCGGCGACCCGGTAATGGTGCCGAGCGCATCATAAAGGCCTTCGATCGCCTGCCAGTCGGCACGTCCGGTGCGCCGCCTGACCGCGTGGGCCGATTGGATCGCCGCCTCCAGCTGATAGCGGCCGATCGCCGCCATCCCACTTGCTCGCAGCAGCAGCGCCTCCGCTTCGTCGATCAGCCCTGCGTCCCAGCGCGCGGGATCCTGTTCGGCCAGCGGCACATAGTCGCCCCGCGCGTCGCGCCGGGCGCCCCGACGTGCCTCCGAATAGAGCATCAGCGCCAGCAGGCCGAGCGCCTCGGGCTCCTGCGGCAATAGCGAGACGACCAGCCGGCCGAGCCAGATGCCCTCCTCGGCGAGATCGCGCCGCTTGGCTTCGGTGCCCGCCGGATCCGCCCAGCCTTCGGCGAAAGCCGCATAGATCGCCGCCAGGACCGCATCCAGCCGTTCGGCGAGATCGCCGCGCTCGGGCACGCGAAAGGGGATGCCGGCAACCCGGATCTTCGCTTTGGCGCGCGCCAGGCGCTGTCCCATCGCCGCCGGCGAGACCAGGAAGGCCGACGCGATCGTCGCCGCGTCGAGTCCCAGAATGGTCTGCAGGATCAAGGGCGCGCGAACATTCGGGTCGATCGCCGGATGGGCGCAGGCGAACATCAGCGCCAGCCGGTCGTCCGGGATCGGCGTGCGGGCGGCGACCGAGGCGGCCAATTCCTCGGCCGCCAGCATCAAGTGGTCGACGGCGCGTTCGGCGCCGCGCCGGTGCCGATCGATATCGATCAGCCGGCGCCTGGCGACCGTCAGCAGCCAGGCCTCGGGATTGTCAGGCAGGCCGGAACGAGGCCAATCGACCAGGGCCTTGGCGAAGGCATCCGACAAGGCGTCTTCGGCACCGACGACATCCCGGGTGCGCGCCGCGAGGATCGCGACGAGCCGTCCGTAGCTCCGGCGTGCCACCGCCTCGGCGGTCTCGCGGCTGTCCCGGTCCCGCGGCATGCCGGCGCCTTAACGCTGCATGTCCCAGACCGGCCGGACCTCGATCGTGCCGAGGCTCGCCCCCGGACAGCGCGCCGCCCAGGACAATGCCGCGTCGAGGTCGGGCACATCGATCAGGTAATAGCCGCCGAGCTGTTCCTTGGTCTCGACATAGGGACCGTCGAGCACCTGGTTCCGGCCCTCGGAGACGCGGACGCTGGTCGCGGTGGCGGCCGGCCGCAGCCGGTTGCTGCCGAGATAATGACCGGAGGTCTTCATCGCCTCGGTATAGGCGTTGTAGGCCGCGATCACCTCGCCGATGGCCGCCTGGCTCGCGCCCTTCCGGGCGCTCTCGTCCTCGTAGATCAACAGCAGATATTGCATGGTCGTCTCCTGACCTCGGCGCGGCGCGCCATGCGCCGCCGGTTCAGTGACGTTCCCGCCGGCCGGCATTTTGACATGCGGCAAAAAAAAATGCGGCCGCGCCGGACAGGCCTCGATCCGGCAAGAGCCGGACCGGCGTTCGGCTCAGTCGACCATCGCCATGGCGCGGAAGGCGTCCTGCTCGCTCTTCGACATCAGCGCCGCCCGCTCCTTGGCGCGCAACTTCTCGGTCTCGCTCTTCAGCTGACCGCAGGCGGCCTGGATATCGCGGCCGCGCGGCGTGCGCACCGGCGACGAATAGCCGGCATCGAACACCACGTCGGAGAACCGCTCGATCTGCTCCCAGTCGGAGCACTCGTAGCGCGAACCGGGCCACGGGTTGAACGGGATCAGGTTGATCTTGGCCGGAATGCCCTTCAGCAGGCGCACCAGCCGGCGGGCATCGTCGACGCTGTCATTGACGTCCTTCAGCATCACATATTCGAACGTGATGCGCCGCGCGTTCGACAGAACCGGATAGTTGCGGCAGGCGTCGAGCAATTCGGCGATCGGATATTTGCGGTTGAGCGGCACCAGCTCGTCGCGCAGGGCATCGGTCGCCGCGTGCAACGAGATGGCCAGCGACACGCCGGTCTCCGCGCCGACGCGCTCGATCATCGGCACGACGCCCGACGTCGACAGCGTGATGCGCCGCTTGGAGAACTGCAGCCCGTCCTGGTCGAGCATCACCTTGAGCGCCGCCGTGACGTTCTCGACATTGTAGAGCGGCTCGCCCATGCCCATCAGCACGATATTGCTGACGAAGCGGCCGCCGTCATCGGGCACGAAAGCGCCTTCCGGCGGCTCCTGGCCCGGCCAGTCGCCGAGCCGGTCGCGCGCCACGATGATCTGCGCGACGATCTCGTCCACCGTCAGGTTGCGCACCAGCTTCTGCGTGCCGGTGTGGCAGAAGGTGCAGGTCAGGGTGCAGCCGACCTGGCTGGAAATGCACAGCGTGCCGCGATCGCGCGTCGGGATATAGACGGTCTCGATCTCGTGCCACTTCTCGCCCTCGAACTGCGGCGGGATGCGCAGCAGCCACTTGCGCGTGCCGTCGGTCGAGACCTGCTCGACCACCACTTCCGGTCGGTCGAGCGTATAGGCCTCGTCCAGTGCGGCGCGCAGCTGCTTCGAGACGTTGGACATTTCGGCGAAGGTCTTGGCGCCGCGCTGATAGATCCAGGACCAGAGCTGCGACACGCGCATGCGCGTCTCCTTGCCCTCGATGCCGATGGCGCCGAGCGCCTCCTTCAGGCCGTCGCGGTCGAGACCGACCAGCGAGCGTTTGACCGGCAGCGGCCGGATGGCTTCGACAGGCGGTTTCGCCTGGACGGGCTTGGCATTGGAAAGATCGAGCGTCGGCATCGGGTCAGGCCTCTGGCCACGGCATTGTCGAGCGAAATCGGCACCGGTTCGCCCGCGGGACATGCCATGATGAAACGGGTTGCTGCATCGCTCCGCTGCGCGGAGCCGGTCGCGTTAGCCGGCGCCTATAACACGAAAGGCCGCCCAAAGGCAGCCTTTCGAAAAACCCGACGCCAAGGGGCGGGTTCAAGGACGGTTCGAAAGCTCAGCGGCATTCCTGCGCGACGCGATCGAGCGCCTGGGCAAGCCCGGTGAGCGAATAGGTGTCGGTGGTGACGTTGCCGCGTTGCGAGGTCGAGCGCACCGTCAATTGCGAGCCGGAGCGCATGGCGGTGATCATCCGGCCCTCGTCCGCCGCGTTCTTGATCCAGGCGCCCTTCTCCTGCGTCCACATGGGGAAGCTGGTCGAACCGACCGCGACCGTCGCGTCGCTGCGCAGCGCGAAGCCGAGCGTCAGCGAGATCTCGTTGCGGACATTCTCGCCGGGACGCGAGGTGATGAAGAAGAAGGCCGGATCGCGTTGCAGGTTGGCCGGCGCGCGCGACTTCGGCTGCGAAGCGGCATAACAGACCTTGCCGCGCGGCGTCGTCGAGGTGAACACGCCCCAGTCGCCGAACTGGGCGACGGCGGCCCCCTGCTGGCCGCCAGCGGCCGGCGCCGCGGCGGCCGGACGACCGCCAGCCGGGGCGCGTTGGGCCGCGGCCGTCTCGGGGAGAGCGACAGCCGCGATGGCCAGGAGCATCAGGACGGGAGTGGATCGCAGCATCGCATGACTCTACGGGTTCTTGGGCACCGGGCAGGATCGGCTCCGCCCCACATTCCCGTTAGCTTTCGAAGATCACGGTAAAGATGGGGTAAAGGACGAACCATATCCATGATGAAAGGTGCGCGACAGGCAGGTGACGAAGCGGCGTCTCGCTTCTGGAGTGTGGTACACACCAGCCAATCCGGGCAAGACAATGGCAAAGCGCGGCGCGCGCAGCGAAACGTCCCGGTGTGCAGGCTATGGTCGCATGTTCCGGCCGCGCGGCCCCGACTTTGTTGGCCAGGAACCTGATGTAACCATGTTAAGAAACCATATACTATAATACCTCCCTCTGCCCACAACTTTTATGCTAGGTTAGGTTGTGCTCGGGGGTGTGGAGCCTCCCGTCTGCGAGAGGGTGGGTCCTTGGTATCGCGTGACCAACTGGCGGACTGGGTTGATGCGGTGGCTGTCAGACGCGACCGGCAGGCTTTCAGTGCGTTGTTTGATCACTTCGCCCCCCGGCTCGTCGGCCATCTCATCCGGCTCGGCGCCGATGCCGCGACCGCCGAGGAACTGACCCAGGAAGCCATGGTCACGCTGTGGCACAAGGCGGCGATGTTCGATCGCTCGAAATCGTCGGTCGCCACCTGGCTCTACCGCATCGCGCGCAACCGCCGGATCGATGCGCTCCGGCGCGACCGGACCGATCGCTTCGACGTCAACGAACCGATGCTGATGCCGGCAGGCGAACCCGACATGGAAGACGCGATCTCGCTGGCCAAGCGCGAGCAGAGCGTGCGCGTGGCGCTCGCCGACCTGCCCGAGGAGCAGCTGTCGCTGGTCCGCCTCGCCTTTTTCGACGGCTTGTCGCATTCGGAAATCGCCGGACAGCTGCACTTGCCGCTCGGTACCGTCAAGAGCCGTATCCGGCTGGCTTTCACGCGACTGCGCCGGACGCTCGAGGCAAGCGGCATCAGGCAGGAGGCGTAGGCCGCCCGGCAAGACCGATCTCGCGTTCGAGCCGGCCGTGCAGCGCGGTCAGTTGCGCGATCCGGCCATTGACGCCCAGTTCGTAGTCGGCCGCGACGACGGCGTTGCGCTGGAAGCCGTCATGGCTCTGCACCGCCGCGGCGAGCGAGTGGTGAAACGCCTGCAGGATCGGCGACAGCGTGGCCATCAGCGCCAGCGTCGCCGTGTCGTAGCGCCGCCCTTCGCCCGCGAAGGCCATTTCCAGCGCGCCGAGCCCCGCATCGATACCGATGATCGCCTCGGAGACCCGGTTTTCGGCCAGCAGCCTGGCGCTGCCATTGGAAAAATCATGCGCCAGGGTCTCGGCCCGGCCGTCGACGACGAAGCCCAATGTCCGGGTGCCGAGATTGGACAGTTCCGACATGTACCAGGCGTGATCGTCGATCAGGATCCGGCGGAGCTGGGAGTTGAGCGATTGCTGCAGCGAACGCTCATACTCGTCTTTCATGATCTTGGTCTGCGCCGCCTGCTGCTCCACCGAATTGCTGAGCTGGCCGACCTGCAGCAACAGTGCCTCGCGGTTCAGCTTCAGCTCGGCGCGCTGCGCCTCAAGCTCGAATTTCTGCAGGAGCGCGGTGACCACCAGCCAGAGAAAAGCGATCGGCGCGCACAGGCCGGCCAATGCATCGCCGATATCGTTCAGTCCGAGACCGGCGATACTGTCTCGTTTCAGAAAGGCGACGAGCGCCCCGAAAGCCAACCAGATGCCGGTGAGCCAGCGGGCCCACCGGACCAGGCGATCGCTTCGATCATTGCCCTCGGGTGGCGCC
>BFBZ01002208.1_pt1 | contig 10983 bp, 8 predicted proteins | sample 1888401 | NCBI WGS metagenome assembly BFBZ01 (sample SAMD00112614, study PRJDB3348) | symbiont metagenome | host: Chara braunii | reverse complement strand
GCGCGATATAAAGCAGCGAAAACACGAACAGGGCGACGATCGCCATGACGGGGAGCGTCGCGACGATGCGGCGCGCAACATAAGCGAACATCGTGAAGTGCCTTTGTGGTTTTGCGACATGCGACCTCTCGCCCGGTGCGAGCTTTGGCTCGCCTCGGCGACAGACCGGCCTGTTCGAAAGTTTGCACGCGCCGCCTTTGCGAAGCCGGCAGCGTGCCAATGTCGCACGCTGCCGGCGCGGCTGAGGTCAGTTCGCCCGCTTCTCGACGTTCCAGAACACCGGAATGGCCGAGGGAACGAGATTGACCAGGGACGCCCGGTGCGCGGCCGGCTGCGAGAGCTGGCCCCACATGACGGCGGGCGTGATCTCGTAGGCGATCCTGGAAATATCGTCGGCGATGCGCTTGCGCTCGTCTTCGTTGGCTGCCCGCGCGAAGGCCGCGAGCTTTTCGGTCAGGCGTGGGTCGCAATGCCAGCCGGCATAGTCCGTGCAGTTGGTCGAGATGTAGAAGTGGGTCAGCGGCGAGGCGAGATCAAAACCCGACGCGTGAACGCCGAACAGGTGCCAGCCTTCCTTCTTGCCACGCCGGGCGAGCAAGGTGCCCCAATCCATCGCCTGCAGATCGACATTGAAGCCGGCCCGGCGCAGCAGATCGGCGACGACGGCCGAGGACACCCGCGGAGCGTCGATGTCGGTCGCCTGCATGACGACGATCGGCTCGCCGGCATATTTGGTCCGCCGCAGCGCCTCCCTGGCCGCCTCGATCGACGGGTTCTCGCCGATCTCTCCACCCGCCGTCGTCTCATAGGGCGTTCCGCACATGAAGAACGAGCGGCAGCCCTTGCGCATATGCTCGTCGGGCAGGCCAAGGGCCTCGAGCACTGAGGTCTGGTCGATCAGCCGCCACAGGACACGCCGGATCTCCGGGTCGTCGAACGGCTTGGCCGCGGAGTTGATGCGATAATAGCCCTGGAAGGTCTGCATGCCCTCGAACGGCACGATGCGAACCTGGCGGTTGCGCTTCAGCACCGGCAGAAGATCGAAGGAGGCATATTGGAGAAAGTCGACCTCGCCCGTCTGCAGCGCCGATGCGGCGGTCGCGGCATCGGGCATGGCGCGGAAGTTCACCTGATTGACCCGCGCGACTTTGCCGCCGGCGAGAAAGTCGGCCGGCTCGTTGCGCGGCCGATAGTCGGCGAAGCGCTCGACCACGACCAGGTCGCCCGGCCGGTGAAGGTCGGGCCGGAACCTGAACGGCCCCGATCCGACGATCTCGGTGATGCGCTGCTCGCCGGGGGTGTTGGCGAGCCGCTCCGGGATCATGAAGGGAACCGGCGCATTCGGCCGGCCGAGCACATCCAGGACCAGCCCGAAGGGCTCCTTCAGCTTGATCGAGAAGGTGCGCGGCCCGGTCGCCTCGATCGAGGTCATGGCACCGTTGAGGAGACGCCCGAGCGCGGCTTTCGGAGCCCAGCGCTTGATCGACGCGACGCAGTCGGCCGCGGTGACCGGCTTTCCGTCATGCCACAGCAACCCCTCGCGCAAGGTGAAGGTCCAGGTCAGCCGGTCGTCGGAGACCGAATAGGTCTCGACCATCTGCGGCTTGATCTCGCCTTTCGAATTCATCGCGAACAGCGTGTCATAGACCGCATAGCCGAAGGTTCTCGACACATAGGCCGTCGTGAAATGCGGATCGAGAATCGTCGGCTCGGCTTCGAGCACCGCCGTGATCGTCGACGCCGGGGTTTGCGCCATCACGCCGAAGGGCATGCCGAGAAGGCTGCCAGCCATGACGGCACCGGCGACGAGGCGTCGAGAATATCTGAGCATAGTCCATCTCCCCTGGGAAAATGAGTGAACCGGCGCGCTTCCAGGCGCGCCGGCGGCCCTCGAGCGAGACAGGGCACCGGCCAATTCTTGTTTTGACCAAACCCGAGCCACCGCGCTTGGCGCTGGCACGGTCCGGCCGCGCGAAACTAAATCACGTTCCAGGCACCAGCGCTACCTCAAAATGACCGAACGGGCGATCTATGCCCTTTCGGTCATTCCATCAACGATACGGGCGAAGCGCGACCATTCTTCACATCCGCAGCGACAAACACTGCCCGTTTCAGGCATCGATGCGAAAAATGTTCAAGGGATGCGCCTGCGGCAGCCCTGCGCCGACCGCCGGCTCGCCAAGCTGAATGTCGGCGCCGATCGCGCGAGGCACCGGCCGCGCAACAAGACGGCGCACGTCTCGTCCGATGCGGTCGCAAAACACGCGGGCCGGTCCGACCCGGACGCTGTCGGCCATGCGCCCTTCGACAGCGGCGAGACCGGCCGGTCAGGCGGCCCGGCGCGAACCGCGGCGACGCCGGCCATTGTCGACGACGGTCGACCCTGCCGGCTCCGGCACGATCAGCTGGACGCCGGCAGCGGCAAGCGCGGCCGCGACAGGGCCTGAGGGCGCCTGATCGATCACCAGGCGATCGATGCTGCTCAACGGACAGACCTGGAACAAGCCGGGCCTGTCGATCTTCGAACTATCGGCAAGAACCGTCAGTTCGCTCGCCTGCTCGACCATGGCGCGCGCGACCTCCGTCTCGCCCATGCTGAAGTCGAGGATGCCGCCGGGCGTCAGCGCCCCGATGGTGAGGACCACGTGCCGCGGGTGAAACTGGCGGATCTGATCGATCACCAGGGAGCCCAGGGTCTCCGCGACCTCGTCGTTGAACTCGCCGCCGAGCAGGAATGCCCGGCTGCCGCCCTCGCCCCTGGCAACCGCCTGCGCGATCAGCACCGAGTTGGTGATGACGGTCAGTCCCGAGACCTTCGCCAGTTCCTCGGCAAACAGCACCGTTGTCGAGCCGGTATCGACAAAGAGCGTGTCGCCGGCCGCGAAAAGCCCTGCCGCGGCCTGCGCGATCGCGCGCTTCTGCGCGACATTCTCGCTGAGCCGGGCGTGGAATGTGCCCTCGCTCGCCTCCTCGGTAAGGCCCGCCTCGGGCAGCGCCGCGCCGCCATGGAATTTTCTGACCAATCCGCGGATGGCCAGATCGGTCAAATCGCGGCGGATCGTCTCGCGCGATGCATCGAGCTCGTCGGCAAGAACATCGACGCTGACGCGATGCTTTTGCCGGAGGATCGCAAGGATATGCTCGCGTCGTTCTCGAATGCGCATGGCAAGACGTCACCAACACTGAATCGGGCTTTGCGGCAGTCTAATCATGCCGCACACGGCTGCCCAGTACGCCGTCCCCGCCTCAGCGCCGTTCGCCCGCAAAGCTTCTGGCCAGGGAGACGGCATGCGCGAAACGCGCGAGATGGTCGGCCCGCAACGGGTTGTCGGGGACAACCGTCGCATGAGCCCTCAGGTCCGAAGGCTCATCGATGCCCAGGGCCTCCAGACACAGGCAGAGCACGCCAATTGCGGTGACGTCGGCCGAATGCGCGACGTCCACAGGCCGCCCCAGGGCATTGGCCAGGAAGCGGACGAAAGCCTCGTTCCGGGTCAGCCCGCCATCGACGGCGATCCGCCGGATCCCGCCCAGATCATCGGCGAAGCTGGTCACCACCTGGGCCGCGCGCAGAGCGATGCCCTCGAGGACGGCCCGGCACAGATCCGCCTTCCCGGTATCGAGCCCAAGGCCGAACCAGGCGCCGCGCGCTGCGCGATCCCAATAGGGACTGCCGAGGCCCGCAAGCGCGGGCACGAAGATCAGGCCGCGTTCCAATGCGGAGGGACCGGCGGGATCCAGCGCATGGCCATCGTCCCACAGACCAAGCTGGCGCAGCCATTCGATGGCCGCGCCGGCGGTCAGAATTCCGCCGTCGAGCGCATAGCGGGCCTCGCCGCCTTTTTGCCACGCGCAGGTCGGCAGCAGGCCGACGGCCAGCGCATCCAATCGCACCTGCGCGGTCACGCCCAAGGCGAAGGCGCCCGTCCCGAAGGTCAGCTTGATGTCGCCGGGACTGCGGCAGCCGTGGCCGAACAGGGAAGCTTGCTGATCGACAATGCTGCAGATGAGAGAAGCGCCGCCCGGCAGCGTGCCGAAATCGCCGACTGTCGGCCTGATCTCGGGCAGGCATTCGGGCGGAATGCCGAAGGCGTCGCACAAGACCGGATCCCAGGTCAGCTGATGGATATTCATCAGGCTGGTCCGCGATGCGGTCGACGGATCGGTCGCGAATGTTCCCGTCAGCCTGTCGAGGAAAAACGCGTCCGAGGTGCCGAGCCGCAGCCGTCCTTGGCTCAGCAGGTCGCTCGCCCCTTCGGCATTGTCGATCAGCCAGCGCAGCTTGGTCGCCGAGAAATAGCAGTCGAGCGGCAGGCCGGCACGCTGCCGGGTCAGGTCTTCGAGGCCGGAGGCGCGCAGCCGTTCGACCTCATCGAAGGTCCGCTCATCCTGCCAGACGATCGCATTGTACAGGGGACGCCCGGTCTCGGCGTCCCATGCGACGACCGTTTCGCCCTGGTTCGCCAGGCCGACCGCGGTCACCGGTCCCGCGCTGTCGATGAGCCCGGCGATATGGCCGATCAGTTCCTCGGGATCATGCTCGACCCAGCCCGGATGCGGCCGGATCTGGCGGTGCCGGCGCCGGCCCGTCTCGCGCAGCCCCTCGCGGCCCCAGGCATAGGCCTTGGTCGAGGTCGTCCCCTGGTCGATGGCAAGGATCGTCACCTGATAATGTCCACGCGCAGATCTTCGGACGCCCGGCGGCTTGCGGCCGGCAGGTCCAAGGTTAGCCGCCTCTCCGGCAGGAGGTCGATTTTTTCGTCGAGGAACACGCTGCCGCCCGACGTCACCCGAATTCTGCCGCGACAGCGCTGCGAAACCCGCGCGAACAGCCTGACGGGTTCAGCGCCGGGGGTGAGCCGCTGGGGGTAGACATAACGCAGACCCTCGCCGGCCTGAACGCCGACCCCTGGCGCCGTGGACAGGCGGCCATCGAGCGCCCGCAGGATGGCCTGGGCGGCAAGCCTGCCCTCCTCGGCAGCCTTGCCCGAATGTTCCACCGGACGAAGCACGTTTCCGGCCGCGAAAAAAGCCGGATCGGATGAACGCCAGTCGGTATCGATGCTGGGCCCGCCGGTTCGCGGATCGATGGCGATATGGGTGGTGCGCAGCATGCCCGTCTCCGGGGTGAACATGCCGCTGAAAATGACCCCGTCGCAGGCGATCGTTTCTTCGCGTCCGTTGCGGCTGACAACCACACCCGTGACCCGGTCCTGTCCCTCGATGCGCACGAGCGCCGTGCTGGTCAGCACCGGCACCCCGAACAGGAAGCGGGCGATCCAGTCGCCCGGGCGGCGCGCGGTGATGCGTGAACCCGGCTCGATCATCGCCGCCGGAACGATCCCGGCATGTCTGGCGGTCAACAGGGCCGAGAAGGAGACGAGTTCCGTTCCGATCACCACCGGCCGGCGAAACGGCTTCATGTCGCCGCGATAGACCATTTCCTGAAAGGCGCCGGTGGTCAGGACGCCCCACGGCCGGCTGCCGGATACGAGCCGCGCCGCGCGCGACATCTCCCGGATACCGGTGGTGATCAGCACGGCCCGGCTCTCGATCGTCCTGGTGCCATCGGGCGCGTTGACGACCAGCGTTCCGCCCGGCTGCAGATCGATGACGGAATGATTGGTCCGCATCTCGACGCCGTGGGCCGCCGCGACGAGCCGCCTTGCATAGGTTGGCCCGTCCCACAGCCGGTGAAAGTCGAGCACGCCCCATCCGGGATGGCCGCAGAACCGGGGCAAGCCCCCGCATTCCGGATTTCGCTCGAGCACCAGGACGTCATCGAGCCCGGCATCGCGGAGGATGCGCGCGGCCGTCAGCCCGGCCGGACCGGCGCCGACGATTGTCACTGTCCGCGTCAATCCCGGCCTCCCAGCGGCTCGACCAGCCCTTGGATGCGGTCCCCCACGATGTCCAGCGTGCGGCGCGTGCAATAGAAGCCCTGGCAGCGCCCCATCATGACGCGCGTGCGCCGTTTCAGGCCGCCGAGGCTCCGTGCCGGCAGGTCGCCGTCGAGCGCCGCCTCGATCTCGGATCGCGTCACCATTTCGCAGTGGCAAATGATCTCGGAACGGTCCGGCTCCATCCACGGGCGCGGCAATCCTTCGGTCAGATTGGGCACGGGCGTCCAGATCGGGTCGGGCAACTCCGTCAGGCGGCCAAAATGCTCGGTGTAGAGACCGGCGACATGGGCCGCGATGCCCAGCGCCGCGGTCAGGCCAGTCGAGCGAATTCCGGCAACGCTGATCCATTGGCGATCGCGCACCGGCTCGATCTGATAATCCTTGAACTGGGTCGCCGGCCTGAGCCCGGCATAGGTCGCCGTCACCGGCTCGTCGGCAAGTGCTGGAATCATGCGGCGGCCCTGGGCGAGCAAGGCCTCGAGGGCGGCCGTCTCGGTCGTCGCGATGCGGCGCTCCTGCTGCTCCTCGGCGGTCGGGCCGACGATCAGGTTGCCGAACGCCGTGTGGCTGACCACGACACCTTTGGTGCGCTCATTGGGCACCGGCAGCAGGATCGCGCTCAAGAGCCGGCTCGCCGTCTTGTCGAGAACGACGAATTGGCCTTTTCGGGGCTTGATCTGAAACGGCGACGGACGGGCGATCGCCTCGACCAGGTCGCCATAATTGCCGGCGCAGTTGATCACCACGCGCGCGCGGATGGCATCGCCGCCGGTGGCGAGGGTCCAGATCCCGCTCGCGAGCTCGCCGGTCCGGACATCGGTCGACCGCCGGATGCGGCCACCATTCGCCAGGCCCTGCAGGGCATAGGAGATCGGGGCGGACCAGGCGTCGATGACCGCCTCGCCAGGCACCCAGACGCCGCCGGCAAGGTCCGTCGCCAAGTGTTTTTCGCGGGTGAGCAATTCCCCCGCGGTCACCTGGCGGACATCCGTCACGCCATTCTCATGGGCGCGCTCGACGATCCCAGGCAAGGCGGCAACCTCCGCCTCGGTCCAGGCGGCCAGGGCCGCGCCCGTTTCCAGGAGCGACAGCCCCAGCCTTTCGCGAATGGCATGGTAGCGGGCATGGCCGTCGCGCACCAAGGCGGCTTCCAGGCTGCCGGGGACAGCGTCGAAGCCGGTGTGGAGAAGGGCGCTATTGGCCTTGCTCGCACCGTTTATGATATCCGCGTCCCGCTCGATCAGGATCGTTCTGAGCCCGCCCAGCACGAATTCGCGGAAGACGGCGCAGCCGACGACGCCGGCGCCGATGACCGCGACGTCGAATGGCTGCTCAGCCGCGTCCATGGCCGTCATCCGCCGGCACGAGACGCTGAAGGGTCGCCGCCTTCTCGATGGCCGACCAGTCATACAGCATGGGGATCGTCTGGTTCGCTGCCCAGGCCTGGTTCTGATCGCTGCGATGCGTGCCGCCGATATCGCCCGACGCGCCCTGGAACACGATCCAGCGGCAATTCTCCCAGGCACCGACATCGAAGGAATGCCGGACCAGCGCGGAATATTTGGTCGCCAGCCCCTCGCCCGCCATGAGGCCCGTGGCGAAGACGGTGTCATTGTCGCCGCCGATGGTGGCGCATGTCATGTCGAGCCGGTGAGCCGCCTCCGGGAAGACCGGCGACAGGGGGTGCTGCAGCACCGGCGCATGCAGATCGCCCCACAAGGCCGCGTCCGCCGAGGCGCCCGCCTGCTGCGCGGCGCGCTCCAGCGCCTCGTCCCAGCTCATTCCGCCAAGCCAGCGCGTATCGTTCGCCCGCAGCAGCGAGGGAACCACCCACCAGAGCTGCGAGACAATGGCCGCCGGGCCGAGCAGCGTCGTCTTCGGCGTACAGACGATATCGCCAAGACCGCTCGCCTGCGCGACGATGCGGGTCAAGGCGAGCCGCAGGCGGACATAGGATGCCGGCGCAACCGCGTCGGCGACCATCTGGCCGTCCCAGCCGACGATCGCCCGACGCACCTCCTCGGCCGCCCCGGTGAAGGCGAGCCCCTGCAGCCGCTCCTTGACCATGAGCGCGGGAATGCTCAGCACATCGGCATAGATCGGCTCCATCGTGTCGAGCGTCGGCCTGGCGAGCTGGTCGAGACGCTCGGCGATGCGGCGGGCCCGGTGCGGCGGGTGGCAGTCGGTGCAGAGATAGGGGCCGATGCCATCGGCGACCACCCGGTTATTGGCGGTGATGATCCGATGCCCCGGCGGATCGATCGACCGAGGCAGCTCGGCCGACGGGATCATGCCCTCCCATTCGTGCTCGCCGGTCCAGCCTGGCACCGGCAGCCAGCCATTGGCGCGCGGCCGCGCCGGGACCTTGGCGCGGACACGATGGCCGACATGGCCTTCGGTATCGGCCGCGACGAGGTTGTGATCGATCAGACCCCAGTCGTCGACCGCGTCGAAGAGGGCCTGGACGGTCGCGGATTTGAGCATCCGCGGCAAGCAGTCGAACGAGGTGTCGGTCTCGGCGAACTGCACCGAGCGCAGGACCAGGGCCGAGCCGGAACGCGGATCCCCGACGACGACAGGACCATGGCGGGTCTCCCAGATCTCGACCTCCGCAGGCGCGCCGCCGCGCACGCGGATCTGCTCGGTCCGCCGGCTCGTCGGCTCCCACTGGTCCCGGAACAGGGCTTCGCCGCCCTCGGAGCGGAAGCGCTCGATGAACAGGTCGTGGATGTCCATGAAGGCATGGGTGACGCACCATGCGACCTTGCCGTTATGGGCCACATGCGGGAAGCCGGGAACGCCCGGGACCGTGATGCCCACGACGTCGAAGACGTCACAGGCGATATGCGCCTGGGTATAGATGGTCGGCACTTCCAGTTCGCGATGGGGGTCGCCCATCAGCACCGGCCGGCCGGTGCCGGAAAGCACGCCGGAGATCGCCCAATTATTGCTGCCGCCGCCGGTCAGGTCAGGCTTGGCCGTGGCCAGCAGCTCCATGATGGCGGGCCGAAGCGCGACCAGGTCGGCCTCCAGACGCTTGGCGGCCGCGCCCTGGGGCATGCAGAGAAGATCTTCGCCGCTGTCGTCATAGCGCAGTTGAAGGGCCATCTCCGCGCCGATCACCGGCAGCGCCGCCGCCCGCAGCAGCTTGAGCCAGACCGACCCCATCAAGAACCCGATCTGCCGCATCGCGGCAATCGAATCCCACGGACGCCACGGCTCCGGGCTTTCTTTCAGGAGGTCATATTCGGCTGGAAAACGACCTTGTCCGATGAAGGAATTGACGCCCCGCGTGTAGCTCTCGAGCATGTCGCGTGCTTCCGGCCCGAGCGCCTCATAGTCGCGCCTCGCCGCGCGCTCGCCGCCCAGGCGCCGCGCCAGCCGGTCCGCCTCGACGGCCTCCTGGCCACGCCATTCCGCCCATCGGCCGAAGGCCCGGCGGCGCAGGAGATCCATCTGCCAGAGCCGGTCTTCGGCATGGGCATATCCAAGGGCGGCGAAAGCGTCCGCCTGCGACTTCGCACGGATATGGGGGATGCCCCAGCTGTCGCGCCAGAGCTCGACCGGATGGTGCAGAGCATGAATGCTACGTTCGGAATGCCGCATCGCCGTCAACCCGTTTCCCTGCCTGCCGCTTTCGGTCACGCCCCGGTCGCCGCGGTGAACTCCGCCTCGACCTGCGACCACAAGCTCACCTTGCGCCCACGCGCCTCGAAGAAAGCGATCTCGCGCCTGATGCCGGCGCTCGCCTCCCAGCCATCGATATCGACAACGACGAGTTCCTCCATCGCCGCCATGAACACCTCGTCGACCGGAGCCCAGAGCTTGCCGACCGCCGCGCGATCGAGGCCGGCCATGGCCGCATTGATGGGGTGGGACATGGAAACCTGGCTGAACACCGCATGGCCGGAGCGCAAGATGGCGGCGGCGACCCGGTTGCTGATGTCGAAGCGCTGCGCGACAACCCGCGGATCGTCATGACCATAAGGACAAGCCAGGAATATTTTTCTCACGTTTTTTCGCCTTGCGCACAAGCAATCCGGCATCGGCAGCACGGGCCGTAAAGCGCGGAACCGGAGCGACCGCGGACACCCCTGTGACGCTATCGGGACGGCACTATTCGGTCAAGCATTAATGCCCGTTCGGTCAAAATTTCGTCGCTAGAATATTTATTCAGTCATATTTGTTTGACCTTTGACATGCGCGTTGCGGCGCGCAGTTCGTCTCCTCGCCGCACCTGGCCAGCCCGTTGGATCCGTTGGCGGCACGCGCCGCGCATTCCCGGCGAAGCGGCGGTTGGAGCGGCCTTGTCTGCCAGCGGCAGCCCTCGGACGGCATCGCCTGTCCATGACGATGATGCCCTCGACCGTGCTTGCCCGAGACCGCCGCGGGCAATGATTTCCGCCGCGGTGTCTCGTTTCCGGGACTCATTGCGCTGAATGAGAGGACGGACGCAGCGGTTCGTGGCAATCGACGAAGAGTTAGGCGACGCGCAAGCAGTCGGGGCGAACGCGCATGAGCAGGCAAGCGACGAAGACGATGGACGGCACGGCGTCGACGACGCGGACTTCGACCTGCCTTTCCGTGCTGGCAGGTCGGCCTGGCGCGACGCCGCGGCACCGGCTGAGCCTGTCGGTCTCGGCCGCGGCGCTGTGCGCGGGACTGATGCCGCTCGGCGTCGCCAGGGCCCAGACCCTGCCGACCGGCGGCACGGTGGCCAGCGGCACGGCGACCATTGGAGCGCCGCAGGCCGGCGCGCTGACCATCAACCAGTCCTCGCAGCGCGCCGTCATCAACTGGGATGCCTTTTCGGTCGGCCAGGGCGGCCGGGTGACCTTCCAGCAGCCCGGTGCCGGCGCCGCCACGCTCAACCGGGTGACCGGCAGCACCGGCTCGACCATCGCCGGACAGATCCAGGCCAATGGACAGGTCTATCTGGTCAATCCGAACGGCATCCTGATCACCCCGACCGGCACGGTCGACACCGCCGGCTTCACCGCCTCGACGCTCGACACCACCGACGGCGACTTCATGGCCGGCCGCCGGCGCTTCACCGGCAATGGCCACTCCGCCGGCGTCA
>BFBZ01002217.1_pt1 | contig 10984 bp, 6 predicted proteins | sample 1888401 | NCBI WGS metagenome assembly BFBZ01 (sample SAMD00112614, study PRJDB3348) | symbiont metagenome | host: Chara braunii | reverse complement strand
CATCGACGCGATGGCGCAGGCCGTGATCCGCGAGACCGGCGCCAAGCTGGAGTACCAGGTCGGCACCATGATCGAGCTGCCGCGCGCAGCCCTGATGGCCGGCCAGATCGCCGAGGCCGCCGAGTTCTTCTCGTTCGGCACCAACGATCTGACGCAGACGACCTACGGTATCAGCCGCGACGACGCCGGCAGCTTCCTCGGCGCTTACGTCGCCAAGGGCATCCTCGAGATCGATCCGTTCATCTCGATCGACCGCGAGGGCGTTGGCGAGCTGGTCAAGATCGGCGTCGAGCGCGGCCGTGCCACCCGACCCAACCTCAAGGTCGGTATCTGCGGCGAGCATGGCGGCGATCCCGCCTCGGTGGCGTTCTGCCACAAGGTCGGCATGAACTATGTGTCGTGCTCGCCCTACCGCGTGCCGATCGCCCGCCTGGCCGCTGCGCAGTCCGCGCTCGGCAAGGAGATCGCGAGCCAGGCCTGATCCTGCTGCGATCGATCTGATCTGACGAAGGCCGGCACATGTTGCCGGCCTTTTTCATTGGTGAGGGTTCGTCGCGATGCTGCGCGCACGTGACGCAAGGTGCACTTCTTCTCCACCACTGCCGCCATGCCGGGGGCGCTCCGGAATGACGAGTGGAGAGAGCGAACGTCGCAGGCCGATGGAACACTCCGCCTCATGATGTGCAGATGATTTTCATTCACCGCATCTGTTGACTGAATGTTCACCCGTTCTCGTCGGTGCGCTGTTTACCAAGCATCTCGATCGCTCGGCGCTCTGCAACTTCCCCGCTTGCCTGTTTCACAATTGCAACGCGGATTAACTCCTCGGCAACCTAAACCCGATACGAAGAGAGAAGATCGAATTGCACGGAAGCACTGTTGTTCGGTCGATCCAGTAAGCGTTGCGTTGAGCGTATCGATGTTAGTTCTGCGTCCCGATCCGAAGGGCGCGCGATTTGCGTCCTTCGGACTCGGTCTCTGCGTCTTCGCTCTGATGCCGACAGAGACCGGGTATCAAGACATCGCCTCTCTGCTCGCCCGCCAGCCGGGCGTCGCCGAACGCTGGCAGAAGCGTGTGTTCTCGGCTGCGGCCTCCATTCAGCTCGCCACCTATAGTTTCGGTCGTCCGATCGGAACCTCGGCGCCGCAGGCGGTGAGCATCCGCCTCGCAAGCCTCGATGGGCGCGATCTCGACATCACCGGATCGACGCCGCGCAATCCGGCGCTGCAGGTTCCGCCGCGCTATCAGGCCTCCGATTTTCCCAAGGTCGATCGCACGCTGAAGGGCGATCGTCTCGTCGTGCGTCCCCCGACGCCGTCGGCGCAGCCGACCGAATCGGCCGCGCCCGTCGAGCCCGCGCCCTCCGAGCCCGCACCCACGCCATCGACACGACCGGATTCGAATTCCTCGGTGTTCGGCGCCAAGACGACGGAAGCGCCGGCGCAGGCGCGGCTCCCGCAGCGTTCTGCACTCGATCCCGAATTGCAGGAGGCGCTGAGCGCGCCGCCGCTCGTGCAGTACGACGCGGCGAAGTCCGAGATCCAGCCATCGGGCGAACTGAAGCCTGCAGCCGATCAAATCCGGGTGGACGGCGCCGTCAGCTATGACGGCCTCACCATCAAGACGTCCAACCTCTATTTCGGCACGTCGTCGCTGGGCGGTGCTGCCGGCACCATGGAGACATGGCTGCCGGGCGAGGCGCCGCTGATCGTGATGCCGGATCCGGACCTCAAGCCGATGGCGGTGCTGTCGCATCCGGCCGACGATGCTGCCAAGGCCGGTGATGGCGGCGAGAGCATCGCGCCGAAGGGCGAGGTCAATGCCGACAATCAGCGCGACAGGACTCCGGCCGAACGGTTGGGGCTCACGGACGAGAAGGCGCGCTTCAAGTCCGAGAAGTGTCTTGCCGAAGCAGTCTATTTCGAATCCCGCGGCGAGGCGGTGCGCGGCCAGATGGCTGTGGCGCAGGTCGTGCTGAACCGAGCGTTCTCCGGCTATTATCCGACGACGGTGTGCGGCGTCGTCTACCAGAACAAATACCGCCACTTCGCCTGCCAGTTCACCTTCGCCTGTGACAACAATCCGGATGTGATCCGCGAGCCCGAGATGTGGGATCGCGCCAGGAAGATCGCGAAGGCCATGCTGGACGGGCTGATCTGGTTGCCGGAAGTCGGCAAGTCGACCCACTATCATGCCTATTGGGTGCGGCCGTCCTGGGTCGCCGAGATGAAGCGCATGTACAAGTTCGGCGTTCACACCTTCTACCGGCCGAAGAAATGGGGCGACGGCAGCGACGCGCCGAGCTGGGGCACGCCGCAGCAGACCGCGGCCATTTCGGCCGAGCTCACCGAGGCCGCCAAGAGCGAGACCGAGAGCAATCCGAACTGGACGCGGCGCTAATCATCTAGCGACGCGTCGCATTCCACTCGAGAAAGCGGCGATACAACTCGGTCTGGCGCGCTTGGTCCGGCGGCGTTGCGGCCGCCGGCTTTGCCGTGACAGGAATGCGCGGGGACGGTGCGGCGGCCGCGACCGGCTTCGACGGTCTAACGGTGGCCGTAGTGGCCGCCGGAATCCGTGTCGTCCCATCGAGCCATTCCTGCGCGGCCCGGAACCTGGTCCAGCCGGCGACCGGCGCGCGCGGCGCCATCTCCTGCCATTTCGGATGGAAGGGAGGCCGCTGCAGCTGCGACATGCGCGAGAACAGCGACTCGACCAGCAGCGACAGCCGGCGATCGCGGTCGCTTCCCGGCTGCCAATTATACGACGCCAGGATTGCCTCTGCTGCGATCGTTTCCACCGACTCGGAATTGGAGATCAGGTTGGGGTAGTCGTCCGCGGTGAGCTTGGATGGAAGGTAATCCTCGCGCAAGGTCTTGTCGTAGCCGACCGGGACGAGATGCAGATTGGCATCCGTGATCTGGCTGAGCCAGGGCACCGGCTTGCCGTCGACCGCAATCATCGCGTCGATCTCCCCCTTGCGCAACATTTCGAGCGCGATGCGCGGCTCGATATAGAGCAGATGCGGCTTGATCGCGAGCCGCTCGAACACGTTGATCGCGGTCACGAAGGTGCTGCCGTCCGGCAGGTCGACCGCAACGGTCTTGCCGTCGAGCTCCCGCATGGTGCGGATCGATCGCGGCGCCAGAACATGCATTTCCTCGTTGAACATCTTGGTGACGTAGACGAGCTGATTGCGGATGTTGCTCGCGAAGTCCTTGCGTTCGAGATAGGACAGCGTGTCCTTGCGCACGATTCCCACGTCGACGCCCTTGAGCATGAGGATGTCGGCCACCGCCTGAACCGAGCCGCTGCCGAGGACCGGCATGACCCGCAGGTTGATGCCGTCATTGAGGACCGAGGCGACGTCGGCGCCCATCTGGGAATAGGTGCTGCCATACGAGCCCGTCATCAGGCTCACCGTATTGGCGTTGAGCTGGCTCGCGAGATCGCGCTTGGCCGAGGCATAGCGGAAGATCGCCTTGAAGGAATCGCTGACCGCACCCGGGTCGATTCCGCTGCGCACAGGCCCGAACCGTTCCCAATGGCCATTGACGAAACGCTTCATCTGCATCTGCTCGATCGGCGCGTGGTCGCTGGCGCTGGTATTGGCGACGATCCCGGGAATCAACATGGGAATTGGCGTCCCCTTCAAGGAACGCGCCTGCCTCATGATGTTGTCGCGGGAGAAGTCGTCGCCGCAATTGCGCAGGACCGCAACCATCAGGTTGGCAAGCGCGTAGCCCACGATTCCCAAGCTGTTGTTCTTGCTGATTGCAGGCGCGTAGCGATCCATGAACGCGGACCACTCGGCGAAGCCGGGATCGCCGCCCTGCACACCGCCCTCGTACAGGATGGTGGCGGAAAGCAGTCCTTCCGCGTTCTGCAGGCCTGCAGGCTGCAGCACGGTGGCAACCGAATCCGAAACCGTGGGGATGATGTGCTCGGGTCTCCAGCCGAGCTCGGCGAGGCGGCGGATCGCGAGCACCGTGAATTTCGGGGTGCTGACGTCGACCAGGATGTTGGCTCCGGCGGTCTTCAGCTTCGCGATCTGCTGATTGATGTCGGCATCGGTGACCGCGTAAGCCGCTTCCGCGACGATCGGCAGCTTGCCGCCGAGCCCGTCCTTCAAACCCTTCAGATAGTCCTTGCCGAACTCGTCGTCTTGATAAAGCACACCGATGCGCGCGCCACCGGCATGTTGCTCGAGCAGATATTGCGCGTGAATATGAGCTTCAATCTGGTAGCTGGGTTGCGCTCCCATGGTCCAAGGATAGTCGCGAGGCTGATCCCAGATCGAGGCGCCGGAGCCGACGAACAATTGCGGTATCCTGTTCGCGTTGAGATAAGGCCGCACCGCCGCGCTGGTCGCTGTCCCAACGCTCGCAAAGATGACGTCGACCTTGTCTTCCTCCACCAGCCGTCGTGTCAGCTCCATCGTCTTCTGCGGATTATAGCCGTCGTCATAGGAGATGTAGGTGATCTTGCGGCCCCTGATCCCGCCCTCGTCATTCACCTTCTGGAAATAGGCGGAGATGACCTTGCTCACGCTGCCGTAAGCGGCCGCCGGCCCGCTGTAGGGCGTCGTATTGCCGATCCGGATCTCGCCCTCGGCAGCACGCGCCAGGCCTGGCACGGCGGCAAGCACGAGGAGCAACGCCACGGTCGGAGAACCCGGCGCGCCAAGCAGCCGAGGACCACGGGGCGCCGACGACAAGGCCGGCTGCAACAGACGATCAAACATTCCCATCATGGACCTCATCACGCAACACAACACTTTGCGGGGACGCGCGTCGCCCGCACGACACCATCGACCAGGATCCGGCGGTCCGCGCCCCGCCGCAATTCCTGCGCAGCGACCGGCGTGAGACCGCGCTGGATCACCCGGTTTCGAAGCTCGGGTCACTCGAGCCGCCGTCGAGCCTCGAGTGACCCGAGTTCGGCGGCTCTCGCGTACCAGGCGCGGGCCTTGGCCGGATCGGGCGCGACGCCAACGGCTTTCAGGTTGGACAAGATCGCGGGGTCATAGGTGCCGGCCAGCGTCAGTGATGCTTCGGCGTCCGCTTCCGCGACATGCGCCAGGATCAGGCGGGCACTCGCAACGTCGCCCGCGCCGATGAGATCGCGTCCGCGCTTCAGCATTTCGCTGATCTCGTTCTTGGTCAGCGCAGACGCGGCCGCCGGTGCAGGGCTCCTGGTCGCGGTGGTCCGAGATGCTTTCGGCGGAATTGACTGCGGGGTCTCGCCTCCGCCCGGAGCCGGCTTGACGATCGGGACCGACGCCACGATCGAATCGGCCCGTCCGATCGTGTGCGCCGCGGCGTCCAGCGATGCTTGGCCGTCATCGGATTTCGATTTCCCCGCTGTCCCGAAGTTTCGGGGAGACGATGAAGCGGTCGCTTCAGACTTCGTAACTGTTTCAATGTCCGGAGCCTGCATGATGCGCACCGCAAAGAACGCGAGGCACGCAAGCGCGGCCGCTGCGGCACCGAACCGGAAAACAGAATCGAATTCGAGCCGTTCGGGCGGAGGTGGAGGCATCACGACGGGATCGAGTGAAGGGATCTGCCAGGATCGGTCCGCTTCTGCTGGCGCCATTGGCATCGGCGCATCGTCAACCGCTGAAGCGGTTTGCCACCACGGCCGGGAGAGATCGGTGGCCGCATCCTCATCAGGCTCAGACGTCGCATGCGCGAGGCTGTTGGACAAAGCGGCAGGCTTTGCCGGGCGCCAACGTTCGCTCTGCGCATCACCCACGGTGATCCGCGATCCGCTACTCCGCAATAAGGAACTCATCCTCAACTACTCCTGCGGACACGCGCCATCGCGTCGCCCCGCAACACTCCCTGGACCTTTTGGCGCCTTTCTGCTCGGCGACTCGGCTTCCAAACCGGCGGCGAGACCGATGACCGAATCTATGGCCATGCCAAGCGGTGAATCGGCGATCTGGCAGCCGTGAATTCCCATTTCCTCGTCAGCAGGACGGACAAAACGCGCGCTACTACTTGAGCACCGCTAAATTTCGACCATCTCTTTTTCTTATTTGTACAGGTTCCGCGGTTCTTTTGCCGAAATCATGGCGAACCTGTCCAGCCATTTAGTTGGTGCTGGTAAATGCCGTCGGCGCCGGGGCGCACGAGATAGTGCGGCGGCGTCTGGCTGAGAACGATCTGAAGCCATGGCGCAGGGGCAAGTGGCGTATCCCCACAGATCGATGCGAATTAGCCGCGCGCGTAGAGGATGTGCTCGATCCGTGCGGCGAGTCGCAGCTGCTTCGACGAAAGGCCTCGTCCAACTCATTGGCGAGGGCCGCTCAGATCGTGCGCGTGATGACTACGAGCACCAGCGCAACGGTACGGCCGATTTGTTCGTCCAGCGCCCGCGGATCAATGGATGCACGCGGCCGACACGGCACGCACTAATTACATCGTGCCTGCCCCCAAATACCGGCGAGGCAGCAAATAACAACGAGTCGTAATATCTGTATTTGGCGACGATGGCTGCTTCGTCATGAGCACCGTCATTCCGGGACAAGGCCGCAGGCCCTGAACCCCGAATGACGGTGGTCACGAATGACGGTGAAAACGCGACTGCCGAGCTCCGTCGTGACGCAGTCGGATCAGCTCTTGCTACGCGCTCAATGGCCGCGACTGCCGCGCCGTCGGCCGTGCCGCGAGCTCGTCGGCGATCTCGCGGGCAGCGGCCAATGTGGTCATCGTCCGCTGCGCGAAACTCGGATTCTCCGCGGGGCAGTCGGCGCGGCAATGCGCACCGCGGCTCTCGCGCCGGCTCCAGGCCGCGGTGGCGATCAGCAGCGCGGCGCTCGCCATGTTGCGCAGCCTCGGGCTGCCGGCGTCGCGCTCCATCCTGGCAATCGCGGCGATGGCCTCGGCGAGCCGCTCCTCGTCGCGGATGACACCGAGCTGGCTCGTCATCATCTCGCGCAGCGACACCTGCGCTGCGCCCGCGCAGGATCCGGCCGGATCGGCGAATGCAACGTGCTGCAGGGTCGAGGACGCGGTCAACGTCCGGCCGGAGATGTCGTCGGCAATCCGCCGGGCGAACACCAGCGCCGCGAGCAGCGCGTTGCCGGCGATGTGGTTGGCGCCATCCGTTGCCGTCGCGGCGACTTCACCTGCCGCCCAGAGCCCCTCGATCGAGCTGCGGCCCTGCGCGTCGACCGCGATCCCGCCCATGTGGAAATGCGCCGCCGGTGCCACTGGAATCGGCTGGCGGGTCGGATCGAGCCCCGCGGCGACGCAGGCCCGGTGCAGCATCGGATAGCGCTCGGCGACGTCGTCATCGAGCACGTCGCGCGCATCGAGAAAGGCGCCGCGTCCAGCGATGATCTCGGCCATGACGCCGCGGGCCACCGTGTCGCGCGGGGCAAGATCGACCAGCGGATGGCGCGGCAGCATGAAACGCTGGCCGCGCCGGTTGATCAGGATCGCGCCGGCGCCTCGCAGACTCTCGCTCACAACCGGCGCCGGATCGTGACCGGCCATCATCGCGGTCGGATGAAACTGCACGAACTCCGGATCGGCAATCACCGCGCCAGCGCGGGCGGCGATGGCGAGGCCGATGCCGGTGGCGTGCGGCGGATTCGTGGTCGCCGCGAACAGCCGGCCGATGCCGCCGGTGGCCAGCACGATTGCCGGCGCGGCGATCAGCATCGGCGCGGCCGCGTCGTCATCGGTCGGCCGCAGTTGCAGGCCACGCACCGCGCCGTCTTCCGTCAGCAGCGCGTCGGCGACATGGCCCTCGATGATGCGGATCGAGGGCGTCGCGCGCACGGCTTGCGACAGCGCGGTGATGATCGCCTGTCCGGTGAAGTCCCCGCGAACGCTGAGAATCCGTCGCGCGGCGTGCGCAGCCGCACGAGACGTCGCGAGCCTGCCGCCGTGATCACGATCGAATGCCACGCCGAGACGGACCAGGTCCTCGATTGCAGCCGAGGCATCGCGCGCGAGCGCCAGCGCCGCCGTCGCGTCGACGAGGCCGCCACCCGCGGCGATCATGTCGGCGGCATGGGTATCGGGGCTGTCGCCGGATGACACCGCTGCCGCGATGTCGGCCTGCATCGTCGTGCCGAACGAGGCCTCACCCAATGAGGTCGCGGAGATCAACGTGACCGGCTGCGGGGCGAGCTTCAGCGCGCAGAACAGTCCGGCAACTCCGGCACCGACGATCACGACGTGGCCGGATGTCTCGATCTGATCGTGGTCCATGTGCTGTCCAAATTCCACATTCCGTGCGCATGTGTACCGCGGTACCTGTTAGTTCTTCTTCAGAGACTTCCTTCGCTGTTTATCGGTGTTTGGCGACAAATAGCGGCCGTTCTGAAGGTCGCTCCCGCACAGGATGAATCGTCGTTTGCGACTCGCGCATCAGGACGTTTTCGCGCGGGGACAAAGACGCATGAGCGAGTTCCGGTGCCGGAACTCGCTTCGGATGACACCTGCTCATGGCTGGCCGCCGCATCGAAATTTTTCATGACTGGGTTCCGCTTTTGAGCTTGGGAGTTCAATGCAAATGCATTAACCGGAGAGGCGCGGCGGACAGCGACCGCGGCAGGGAGGACACTGATGTCGGTACAGGCAGGCGATCTCGGTACGGTGTCCCGCAACCAGGGCTGGCGCACGCCGGTGGTCATCATCGTGTGCGGCTGCGCCATTGCGCTGCTGAGCTTCGGTCCGCGCTCCAGCCTCGGCTTCTTCGTGCAGCCGATGAGCCGTGAATTCGCCTGGGGACGCGACGTGTTCGCCCTCGCGGTGGCGGTGCAGAACCTGTTGTGGGGACTCGGTCAGCCGCTCGCCGGCGCGATCGCCGATCGTTTCGGCGTGATGCGCGTCATCTGTGTCGGCGCGCTGCTCTATGCCGGCGGCCTGCTGATGATGCGCTATTCCAGCTCGCCGCTGTCGCTGAACATCGGCGCCGGCGTGCTGGTCGGCTTCGGCCTGTCGGGCTGCTCGTTCAATCTCATCCTGTCGGCTTTCAGCAAGCTGCTGCCGCCGGAGCGCCGGGGCGTCGCGCTCGGCGCCGGCACCGCGGCCGGCTCGCTCGGCCAGTTCCTGTTCGCTCCGTTCGGCGTCGCGCTGATCGACCAGTTCGGCTGGCAGAGCGCGCTGATGGTGTTCGCAACGCTGATGCTGTTCATCGTGCCGTTGTCGCTCGCCGTGGCGACGCCGCCGGCAGCCGAGGCCAAGCCGTCGGAGGCCGAGCAGCAGTCGTTCACGACCGCGCTGATGGAGGCGTTCGGCCACCGCTCCTACGTGCTGCTGGTGCTCGGATTCTTCACCTGCGGCTTCCAGCTCGCCTTCATCACCGTGCACCTGCCGGCGTTCCTGGTCGATCGCGGCCTTTCGGCGCAGGTTGGCGGCTGGGTGATCGCGGCGATCGGCCTGTTCAACATCATCGGCTCGCTCAGTGTCGGCTGGCTGCAGAGCCGGCTGCCGAAGCGCTACATCCTGTCCTTCATCTATTTCACCCGTGCGCTGGCGACGCTCGCCTTCATCTCGTTCCCGGTCACGGCGGCTTCCGCGATCGCCTTCGGCGCGGTTTCCGGGCTCGCCTGGCTCTCCACGGTGCCGCCGACCTCGTCGCTGGTCGCGATCATGTTCGGCACCCGCTGGCTCGCCACGCTCTATGGCTTCGCCTTCGTCAGCCACCAGGTGGGTGGCTTCCTCGGCGTCTGGCTCGGCGGCCTCGTGTTCGAGCGCTATGGCTCGTACACGCCGATCTGGTGGCTCTCCATCCTGTTCGGCGTGCTGTCGGCGCTGATCAACCTGCCGATCGTCGAGAAGCCGGTGGCGCGCGCCGTTCCCGCGACGTGAGTTGCGCGGCCGATCCGATCGGCTAAACATGGCGTGAGACGAAGAAAGTGCAGGGAGTGCGGCTGTGGGAACGTTCAAGGCGATCCGGATCGACAAGGCGGACAAGGGAACGACCGCGACGCTGACGCAGTTCGATGAAGCCGAACTGATGGACGGCGACGTCACCGTGAAGGTCGAGTGGTCGGCGCTGAATTACAAGGATGGGCTGGCGCTGACCGGCAAGGCGCCGGTGGTGCGCCGCTTCCCGATGATCGCGGGGATCGATTTCGCCGGCATGGTCGAGCAGTCCAGCCATCCCGACTGGAAGCCGGGAGATGCCGTGATCTGCACCGGCTGGGGCATGGGCGAGACCCATCTCGGCGCCTATGCCGAGAGGGCGCGGGTCAAGGGCGACTGGCTGGTCGGCCTGCCGCAGGGGCTGTCGGCTCGGGACGCGATGGCGATCGGCACCGCCGGCTTCACCGCGATGCTTGCGGTGCTCGCCCTGGAGAAGCACGGGCTGACGCCGGCGAGCGGGCCGGTGGTGGTGACGGGCGCGGCCGGCGGCGTCGGCTCGGTGGCGACGGCTGTGCTCGCCAAGCTCGGCTACCATGTGATCGCCTCGACCGGCCGCTTGGCCGAGGCTGACTATCTCAAGTCGCTCGGTGCCGCCGAGATCATCGACCGCAACGAGCTGTCCGGACCGGCCAAGCCGCTGGCGAAGGAGCGCTGGGCGGGCGGCATCGACAGCGTCGGCTCCAATACGCTCGCCAACCTGCTGGCGATGACCAAATATGGCGGCGCCATCGCCGCCTGCGGCCTCGCTGCCGGCATGGATTTGCCAACGTCGGTGGCGCCGTTCATTTTGCGCGGCGTGTGCCTCCTCGGCGTCGATTCGGTGATGTGCCCGCTGCCGGCGCGCAAGGCGGCCTGGCAGCGCCTCGCGACCGATCTGGATCGTGCAAAACTAGCTGAAATCACTCACGAAATCGCCTTGGACCAGGTGGCGTCGCTGGGGCCGCAGATCCTCGCGGGCCAGGTCCGCGGCCGTACGGTGGTAAGAATATCCTGAGGACGTTCAGACTTTTCAAACCATGCTGCTCCATTGTTGCCATGGTTGGTATGGTAAGCATGGGGTAAAGATACCGCCTTACCCGCTGCGTGGGGTTAA
>BFBZ01002216.1_pt1 | contig 10991 bp, 8 predicted proteins | sample 1888401 | NCBI WGS metagenome assembly BFBZ01 (sample SAMD00112614, study PRJDB3348) | symbiont metagenome | host: Chara braunii | reverse complement strand
GACCTCGCGGAGAAGAGCGCGTACACCGGGACGAAGTGGTCGTTCGGGTACATGGTGCTGGTGGCCGGCGCTTATGTCTCGGTGCCGACGCTGCTCGTGTCCGTGTTCGAGAGCGACAAAGACCCGGCCCAGTTCGCGGCCATCGCGGCCATCGTGCCCAACTTGTTGCTGTGCGTCGCCGTGTACTCGCTGGCGGACGCGATCAACCTGTCGCTCGCGTTCGCGCTGCGGGGAGCGGGTGACACGAAGTTCGTGACGCTCTTGACGTTCACGCTCGCGTGGCCGCTGATGGTGATCCCGACCGCCGTGACGGTGTCGCTCGGCGGCAGCGTGTACTGGTGTTGGGGGTTCGCGACCGTTCACATCATCGGCATGAGCATCTGCTTCTGGTTCCGGTTCCGGAGCGGGAAGTGGAAGTCGATGCGCGTGATCGAGCCGGAAGTGGTTTAGAGTGCCGGAGCCGTGATCGTGTTCGGGGTGTCCGGTTTGCTGACGTGAAGGTACCCCGCACCCGTAGTGTTCCTTCAAACTCGGTGGCGCGAACCCGTGATGGCCTGCAGTGTCTTGTAAGCAGTCATCAAGAAGATTGCAGACGAACCGCGTGTCTGGTATCGTTCGACTCGGCGGCTATGAAGATCCTTCCTTCTACTTTGCTAACCTAGGGTCTTCGCTCTCCGCCTCTTTTCCGAACGTCCCGACCGGAGCCCGGCGGGACGTTTGCGTTTGTGGGTCACGTACATGAACGCCCTCTACCTCCGACGCCGCTCGAAGGTGACGCTCCCGGAAGGGACCGGGGCAACGCCCCTCAACGTCATCGCCACTCTTCAGAAGAACCTCGAAGCACTGGGCTTCCTCCTCGCTGAGGACGTGGTCGAGGGGCTGAAGCGCATGAGCCCGACGCAGGTGGATGCCTTCTACCAGCGACTGGTGAAAGACCTCCGCGCGATGGTCGGCGCGCACCGGCCGTTCCGCCCAATGTACCCGAACTTCCCGGCCCAGGTCATGGAGATGACCGCGGCGGAGCTCTACTTCAACGCCATCCTCCACTACTGGACGCTCACGCTCCCGAACGCCGAAGTCGCGGAGCGCGAGCCGCTCGAAGACGCGCCGAAACTCCGGCTCATCCGCCTCGGCACGCGCGAGGACTTCGAGAACGTCTTTACGCTCCTCGCCCGGTCGAAGTCACCGTTCTCGCCGCAGGATCGGGAGGACGTGAAGTGGTTCGTCGCGCAGTACCGCGACGACATCAAGCGGCTCCTGCCGGAACAGATCCCGTGCAAGGAGAACCTGGCCGTCCTCGGGGCCGAGCTGATTCGCAACACGACCGATGCCGATGCCGTCCTCGGGGCCCACGTCAAGACCGCTACCGACGTACTCCGCCTCGCCGTTGCGATGAGCGGCGGCGACGTGTCGCTCGCCGAGGCGTGCAAGTTCGGCAAGTTCCGCCGGGCCGAGCGGGCGCGGCTTCTGGGCTGGGTGGAGCGGGCCGCGAGCCGCACCGAGGACATGCTCCGGTGGAAGTCGCGCTGGGTTCGGCTGGGCGAGCGCCTGCACCCGGGCGAGTACGAGGGCCGGTTCCCGCAGACCGCAGCCGCTTTCGACGTTCTCCGGAACGACCGGCCGTTCGAGTCCTTCAACGCACGCGTTGAGAAGGGACTCTGTCGCAAGGACGCCGCCGCGGTGCTGGAGTTGCTCGACGCTCGACCGGGGGAACTGGCCCGGCGACTGGATCACCTCGCACGCACCGCGGCGGATGCGGGCGTGGTCGTGGCCCGGTTCACCGAGCGGGCCGAGCAGGTGTCCACGCCCGTGCTACTTCAGGTACTCACCCACTTCCGGCACCGCGACGAGTCGGCGCGCCTCCGCGCGTTCTTCCCGAAAGGGAGCGTGGCGAAAGTCTACGCGACCCGACGCCCGCTTTCGGCCCTGCCGGCGGGGGTAGCGGCGGAGCTGTCGGCGGTCTGCGAACGGGCGCTCCGGGACCGTTTCTCGAAGCTCCCGCCGCTCGGTAAGTGCTACCTCGACGAGCGGCTGAAGAACTACCTTGTGCCGTTCTCCCAGCGGTCGGCGTCCAAGTCGCTGCGGACTCTGGTGCGCGGCAGTCGGCTGTCGCTACCGGACTGCACAACGCTGCGGTTCTTCGTCTGGTGGAAGAACGGCAAGAGCCGCGTGGACATTGACCTGTCGGCCGCGATGTACGACACGGACTTCGGGTACGTTAGCACGCTCGCTTACTACAACCTGAAAGACTTCGGCGCGCACCACAGTGGCGACATCGTCGACGCGCCGAAGGGCGCGGCCGAGTTTATCGACGTTGACATCGCGAAGTGCCTGAAACGGAAAGTCCGGTACGTCGTGATGTGCCTGAACAGCTTCACCCAGCAGCCGTATTGCGACCTGCCGGAGTGCTTTGCCGGATGGATGGCTCGCGAGAAGCCGAACTCGGGAGAGATCTTCGAGCCGAAGACCGTGATTGATAAGGTGGACGTCGCATCCGATACGAAGATGTGCCTGCCAGCGGTCTTCGACCTCGCCAAGCGCGAGGTCGTGTGGGCGGATATTGCACTGGCCGGCAACCCGCGCTTCGCGAACAACGTTCGCAACAACCTGAGTGGCGTATCGCTGATGCTGCGTGCCCTGACCCGGCTTCGCAAGACCGACCTGCACACACTTTTCGCCCTGCACGTTCGGGCGCGAGGGGAGAAGGTATCGGCAGTCGAATCTGCTGATGCTGTCTTCTCGGTCGATTGTGGGGTCACGCCGTTTGACTTGGATCGCATCACGGCCGAGTTCATGTGAGCAACCAAGGGCTGGCCGCTTCGTGTTCGCTGCGGCGTCTTTTGCGATGGGCTTCCGGTGACTTGTCCGTGCCGAGAGATGGGCCTACCCGGCGGTGTCCCATTCCTTAGGGTGAGTGCGTCTCGGGCCGAAGCGTGCCCCTGGACCGGAGCCGGGCGTTCCGGGAACGGAGGTCCATGCCATCGGCCGAATGATGCCGGGAGGCCACGCCGGGCGTTCGGGCACCGGCATCGATCCGGCCGCGGTTCGCGAGATCGGGTCGGCGGTTGGAGCTGAGGTGTTACGGGGGTAACACTTGCGCTCCGGATCACCACAGCCGAACGGCTACTTGTCAGCTACTGACGGCGTGATGTTCGCGGCTCACGAACCATCGCGCCGCGGCTCGTGTGACGTCTTCGGGACGGGGAGTCGTATCGCTCGCCCATGCAACAAATCCGTCGGGACGCACAAGCAGCGCGCTCAGTCCGAGGCGATCCTTGGCGCCGCTGGCCACGTACCTGACCTGGTCGCCCCAAAGGCCATCGAGCGATCGGAGCGACGCCCGCCGGCCGAAGTCCAACAGCAAGCTGTTTCCGTCCCGGAGCAGTGTGCCGACCCTCGTTCCGTCCTCGAACTCGAAGTCCGGACAACTGCGGCCCACGAGCGGGTGTTCCTCGCCGAGGTCGTAGTGGAGGGACACGCCCCAGACACGTTCGGCGAAGTAGGTCGCGCCGTCGCGCGTACCGATCAGGTCGCGGAGGATGGCTTCGAGCGCGCGGGAATGTGGGTTGGGTCGCATCAGCGCGACCTGGGCCCGCGACCAATCGAGGACGCGCGCCCCGACCGGATGCCGCTCCGCGGTGTAGCTGTCGAGTAATCCCTCGGGAGCGGCGCCCCGGATCGTGGCCGCTAGCTTCCACCCGAGGTTCATTGCGTCTCCGAACCCGAGGTTCAAACCTTGTCCGCCGAGCGGTGAATGAACATGCGCCGCGTCGCCCGCCAGCACCACCCGTCCCTTGCGGTAGGTCGTCGCTTGCATCGCGCGGTCGGTCCACGTCGAAGCGACGTGCAACGCCTTGAGGGTCACGTCCGTGCCGGACACGCGCCGCAGGACCGCCTGCACGTGTTCGAGCGTAATCGGTTGGGCGCGATGGAACGCGCCGCCGTCAAAGTCGGCGATCGCGATTGCCCCCGGCTGCCACTGAGTGTACGTGCCGGTCGGCGTGTAATGACGGCCCAGACGGAGTTTCTCCGGGTCGGCGATTTCGACCTCGACCGAATACCCCGTGAACTCGGGTTCTGTGCCTGCGAACTCGAAGCCGCCTCGCTTGCGGACCGTGCTGCGGCCGCCGTCGCAACCGACGAGCCAACGCGCGCGCATGCGCTGCTCGCCGGCACGAACGGTCACCTCATCGTCTGAAGCCTCGAAGCCTTCGACACCACGGCCGCGCTGGATCTCGACTCCGACGGAGAGCGCGTGAGCGGTGAGGACGCGCTCGAGATGCTCCATTTCGGCCCCCACCTGGGTGTCGGCCGGACCCGGTAGTCGGTACGTCCATCGCGAGGAATCGATATTGGCGTAGTCGAACTGCATGCCCGCGAAGTGGCCGGCCGGGCCGCGGCGCTGGGTTCCAGGCGCCATTGTGCCGGGCCGCGGCTGGCCGCCGGCACGAGGTTGCGATGCGATTTGTTCCAACAGCCCGCGCCGGTAGAAGGCTTCGATGCTGGGGCCCCAGAGCCCTCGCATTCCGAACGGGAGCTGCTTCAGGGGTGAGTGCGGGTCTTCCAATTGTTCAAGCACCAGCACGGTGAGCTTCGCGAGTCGCAACTCGCTGGCGAGGAACAGGCCGACCGGGCCGGCCCCTGCGATGATCACGTCGTAGGCCAAGGCTTCCTCTTTCATCATTCCATCCTCGAGATCGGACCGTACTCACAAGCCTCGGTGCTTGTGGCTCGCCGCGCTCACGCTCGCCCCCGTTCGCGCTGTCGTCCTGTTTTTAATGCGGATGAACGATTGGCCACAATGCGAATGTCGGCCATAATATTCGCAAATCCTGCCAATCTCATTCGGAGCGCGAATGCCCGTACTGGACAGCACCGAGATCAAGGTGGACGTCGACGGCATCTCCCGCGACGTCGTGACGATGGGTCTGAAGATGGTCGCCCGCGGGTACGAGACGGGCTTTCATCGCCACCGGAAGGCTCAGTGTGTGATGGCGGTGTCCGGCGTTCTAACGTGCGAGGCGGACAACGGTATTTGGATCGTCCCGCCGCGGGTGGCCGTTTGGATCCCCCCTGGCGTCGAACACCGCATCACCCTTGCGGGCCGCGTCGAGGGCTACAACGCGTTCGTCGAGCCCGCCGCCGCGCGTGACCTTCCGTTCACATGCTGCACGATTACCGTGACGCCGCTGTTGCGCGAGCTCCTCGTTCGCACCGCGCAATACCCGATCGACCTTGTCGAGGGGGGGATGGAGTCGCGGGTGGCGGCGCTGTTGCTCGAAGAAATCGCGATCGCCGAGGTGGGCCGCCTGCACCTCCCGATGCCAAAGGACGGGCGGTTGCGCGCGGTCTTTCAGAGCATGGTGGAAAGCCCGGCCGACCGCAGGACGCTCGCGGGCTGGGCCAAGCGGCACGCGATGAGCGAGCGCACCTTCGCCCGCTTGGTCGTTGCCGAAACGGGGATGAGCTTTGGCCGCTGGCGCCAGCAGCTCGGCATCATTCTCGCGATTCAGTGGATGGCGGAGGGCGGCTCCGTCCAACAGGTCGCCAGCGCCCTCGGGTACGAAAGCGTCGGCAGCTTCGTGACGATGTTCCGAAAGGCCCTGGGCACATCACCCGGCCGCTACATGGCGGGCCGGCCAAGTTGAACCCAGTTGATGAGCGACCCCACCGTCGCGCGAGATGTCCGCGGCGTGCCATCGATAAGCAGGCAAAACGCCGCAACTCCACAATTCTGCGACAGGCAAACTCGGCAGGAAAACGCCTTGAACCGAGCCTTGACAATTTTTTTTGTCAATGCTACCATTTCTTCAATGCTCGACATCCAAGTCATTGATGATCCGGCGGCCGCGACGGTGGCCTTGGAGCCCGTGCGGAGTCTCCTCCTCTCCGAGCTGGCCGCGCCCGCTTCGGCGGCGACGTTGGCCACGCGGGTCGGCTTGGCTCGGCAGAAGGTCAATTACCATCTGAAGGCGCTGGAGGCGCACGGGCTGGTGACGCTGGCCGAGGAACGCAAGTGGGGCGGCCTGACGGAACGGCTGCTCGTGGCGACGGCCGCTTCCTACGTCGTTTCACCGAGCGCGCTGGGCCCGGTCGCCGCCGATCCGAATCGCGAAGCCGATCGGCTGTCCGCGAGTTACCTCATCGCCCTGGGCGCCCGGATCGTTCGCGAGGTGGGCGACCTCGTTCGTCGCGCGAAAGAAGCGGGCAAACGTCTCGCGACCCTGGCGGTGGACACCGAGGTGCGCTTTCGATCGCCGACGGACCGGGCGGCGTTCAGCGCCGAACTGGCCGAGGCCATCACGAAGCTCGTTGCGAAGTACCACGACGAATCCGTGCCCGGCGGCCGTGCGCATCGCCTGGTGATCGTGGCACATCCTCTGCCGCAGAAATCGGATTCCAAGGAGCCGTCATGAGTGTGAAGAAAGAAGCCTCCGGACGCCGTTCGGTCCAGGTCGAAGTCGAGGTCCCCGGCACGCCGGAGGAGGTCTGGCAGGCCATCGCCACCGGACCGGGGATCTCGTCCTGGTTCGTGCCGACCGAGTTCGAGGAGCACGACGGAAAGCCCGTCGCGGTGAAGTGTAACTTTGGCCCGGGCTTGGAGTCTCGTTCCGAACTGACGGTCTGGGATCCGCCGCGAGTGTTTGCGGCGCAGGGCCAGGGCTGGGGCGGGTCGCCGCCCATGGCAACGGAGTGGAACGTCGAAGCACGCTCGGGAGGTGTCTGCGTCATTCGTGTGGTGCACAGCCTCTTCGCCAGTACCGACGACTGGGACAACCAGTTGGAAGGCACCGAATCCGGCTGGCTGGCTTTCTTCCGCACCCTGCGGATCTACCTCACGCACTTCCGCGGCCAGCGCTCGGTGGCGATGAAGTGGGTGGCCCCCGTCGCGTGCCCGGAAGCGGAGGCTTGGGAAATGCTGACCGCGGCGGTGGGGCTGACGGGCGTGAACGTCGGGCAGCGTTGGACGGCGCCCGCGGGTGTCCCGGCGTTCGGCGGCGTGGTGGAGTTCGTTAGCCAGAACCCGTACGACATCCTGCTGCGGGTCGACACGCCGGGGCCGGGCGTCGCCGCCCTTGGCGCCTTCAATTGCAGCGGCTCGAGCATGGTTGCGCTGAACTTCTACCTTTACGGCGATCAGGCAGCCGGAACCGTCGCCCACGAAACCCCGCTGTGGCAAGCATGGTTCCAGGAACGCTTCCCGATGCTCGCCGGAGCCGAACAAGAGCGAATGACCGCGTAGTCAAAGGGGCGTCCCCGTCGTCGCCGCGGTCTGGTTCCCTCCCCTGTATTCGGGGGAGGGCAGCGGTGAGTGCGTCACTTCCGTGGCGAACTCGAGCCGCAGCGCGAGGCGGCCACCGCCACCGGCGTGGCTGGGGGATGGAAAACATCGACTTGCATCCTTTGCCGATTCGATACACCTACTTGCCGATGCAGAAGCGGGTGTGCAGATGAACGGTATGCGCAGAATGCACGAAAACTAGGGATTATTGAGCTTCGGAGCGTGAACTCACTGCCTCGTTTGCACCCTTTGCGTGTGGTAATGTTCCGGAAATGTTCCGCGAACCGAAGGGGCGAAGCGACTCCGGCTTCGTTCACCCGGACCTGTGGCTTTTTCGTCATTTCTCACCGACGCGCCGCCGCCTTTCGACCCAATACTATACCGAGGTACGGAGGGGCGGCGGATGTCTAGTGTCGGACTCTCCAAAATCGTCGGGCGTTTGCGGCGTGTCACGGCCGACCGACTAGACGATACTGAACTGCTCGAACGGTTCGTGACCCATCGCGACGAGGCCGCGTTCACGGAACTCGTCGCCCGGCACGGCCCCCGGGTGTTCGCCGTCTGCTGCCGCGCCATCGGCGATCACCACCTCGCGGAAGACGCCTTCCAGGCTGTGTTCGTGGTCCTGACCCGGAGGGCGCACGCGATTCACCCCCGGTCGGCCGTGGGTGGGTTCCTCTACGGGGTGGCTCGCAGGGCCGCGCTGGAGGCGCTCGCCGTGAGCCGTCGACGCAAGGAAACTCTCGTGGACCGCGTACCCGACTCCCCTGCAACAACTGCCCCTGCCGCCGACACTGAATCGCTGGCGATGCTCGATGAGGAAATCGCCAACCTGTCGGAAGCGTACCGGGCGGCCATCGTGCTGTGCGAACTCGACGGTGTAAGTCGGGCGGATGCCGCCCGGCAACTCGGTATCGCCGAGGGGACGCTGAGCAGCCGTCTGGCCGCCGCCCGCAAGCAACTCGCGGCCCGGCTCCGGACCCGCGGCGTCACCCTCTCCGGCGCGCTGTTCGCAGCCCTGATCGCATCCACGGCGACTGCGCTGCCACCCGCATTGATGACCGCTACCGAGTCCGTGTCCACCATCGCTCAAGGAGTGTTGCGAGCCATGATGCTGTGCAAACTGAAACTGGTCGCTCTAAGTGTTGTGCTGATTGCGGCATTCCTGAGTGCACGCGGACCAGTGCCAGCGGATGCACTCAGGGCCGCTCCAGTTCCGAAAGCCGCGGCCGGCGCCGACCCGGGTGTCATCTGGGTCTACAACCCGACGTTTGTCCCGGACGGCAAGATGCGCGCCACGCTGACGCCCTACACTCCCGGCGGGCAGAAGGGCGAAGCGATCCCGATCCGCGACCCCGACTGCTACATGGGTCTCACGCCAGACGGTCGGAAGATCGCGTTCAGGGGTAAGGGCGAAAAACTCGCTGACTTCCCGAACGCGAAAGTGGGACTAACGGTTCATCTGCGAGACATCGGCGGCGCCACCGAAGGGACCGACACCGGTATCCCGGGGTACTCGTACCCAGTCTGGTCGCCGGACATGAAGCAGGTTGTCTACGCTCGACCCACAAAGGACGGTGACACGAATTTCCGATACTATCGGAGGGAACTCGCCACCCAGAAGGAAACGCCTCTCGACCAGTTGGGAGACCGCCAGGTTACGAGTTGGTCCAGGGATGGGAACTGGCTGTTGGTTAATCAGACTCGTCAAGCGATCGGGGGCATCTGGAGCCGGTACAGTCTCGCGGACGGCAAACTGCACACGATCACCGAGAAGCAGTTCTTCTACTTCGCGGACTTGTCGCCGGATGGGAAGACGATGATCGGGTTCGGGGAGGTGCGGCAGGAAGTCCCCGGGGGACCGCGGATCCCGTGGGAGATGACCCGGTTCGACGCGGCGACCGGGGAGATGACCCGGGCCGACAAATTCGCGTACACGCCCAGGGACGGTATCGTGATGTCCAAGTGGTCCCCCGACGGGCGGCGAGTCGTGCACGTCGTGCGGGAGTTCGTTTCGAAAGACGGATTCGTTCCGAAAGACGAATCGTTCCGCATCGTTGTCTGCGACCCGGACGGCGGAAACGAGGTAAAACTAATGGCCTCTCGCGGCCAGTTCTTGGGCTGGATTTACTGGCTGCCAACCCCCACCCGGAACGCGGCTCCCTCAACCGAAATAGAACCGAAGGGAGGCGGTACGGGTGTGTCGCCATGACACCACGGCGTCGCCCGCGAGTTTCTCATCGAAGAGTTCCTTTTCAACGGCGTAGAGCGTGCGGACATATGCCAGGGTTCCGCTCGGCTGCGACGCGTTGTTCATCTGGGCTTTCACGAACTTGCGCCTCACGTGAGCCCAACACCTCAGGCGCCGCGACCCGGACCCGTGGTACGGTTCGTCTAGGAATCAATAGCCACACGCGTGTATGCCTCCCCTGGTCACAGCTCAAGGGACCGGGCTCACGGAGATCGAGACCGGGCCGAATACCGACTGACCGGAGTTCGGTCACGGCGCCCCGTTTACACCGAGGCTTGCGGGGGCAGTCACACGACTTCGGCGGTGAAATGTGCAGGCGCTCGCAGGCACACCTGAAGTCTAACACGAATGTCGCCCATGTGACGCGCCGCTCTTCGACTCGATAAACTGCTTCACCCAAAGCTACTCAACGGCGAGTGCCACCGTCACACGGAACAGCGGCCGGTGCCCGTCCTCGAGCCCCTCCGCCGTTATTAACAGATGGCCTGTGAAATCGGGCTCACGCGACGAATCGAATTCCAGGACGAGCGATGTTGACCCGTAGGCAGGCACGGCTGGCGTAGCCAAGTAGCCGGTCAAGCACGGGCAACTTGTCCGGATGTCAGAGACGATGATTGGGTGAACGCCGGGGTTAGTAACACGGACAACAGCTGTTTTCTGCTGGCCTCGCTGCACTTCACCGAGTTTCACTATCAACGGTTCGACCACTAACAGCCGGTCTTTCGGCTCGCCGGGCAGGCCCCATGCGACGGCCCCGGCAGCGACCAGAACCGAAACGACCAGCGCGCCCCTGCGGCCCCGCGCAACACGGTGAGGCGGGACCGGAAGGGCGAGCAGTGCGGCGACCGCACAGGCGTCAGCAAGGGCGACAGCCCAGGGGGKCACCCGGACGTGCCCGAAACATCCGCACGATGCATCCCCGTGCATCGCCCGAATGAACGAAACAACCCCGAACAGCCCAAAGGTTATCGCCGCAACGCCACGAGCAGCCGCCGGGTACACACCGCTGATGAGCCAGACGCCAAGCACAAACTCGTAGCCGACGGCCGCGATCATGAGCGACCGCGTCGGTAGAAGCGGGTCGGTGACGAATGGGTCATGATGAAGTTGGCGGACCTTCAAGCCTGCTGCGACCAGGAGGGCGCAGCCCGCTCCGATGAACACCATACACGCCAACCGGGACCACGGCATCGTCTGATATGACGGGCTACAATCATTATCTAGCGACATGTTTGAGCGTCCTCGTTTATAGGAATGTTGCGTGTTGGCGCCGTCCGCCAATTTCACCAATAGGCAACCATTTTAATTCAAAGAGCGTAAGTGCAACGCGGCGGACCTCGATCACTTGATCTGTGAGATACAAATGGCGCAGCCATATCTGGCATGAAACTGACGCAGATCACCCGGCGTCAGCCGGTACACTTTGATCGAGTATCCGACCCTCACGATTGGGGCGGG
>BFBZ01002215.1_pt1 | contig 10991 bp, 9 predicted proteins | sample 1888401 | NCBI WGS metagenome assembly BFBZ01 (sample SAMD00112614, study PRJDB3348) | symbiont metagenome | host: Chara braunii | reverse complement strand
AAAGATATGGTTTGGCCCATGAGCATTACCATGAAAGCTTTAACATCAACAGACCATAAAGAGATCAAATGGTGTATTGATACTTTACAGAAAACGCATGACGGTACCGGCTTTATGCATGAATCTTTTCATAAGAATGACCCTGCAAAGTTTACCAGGAAATGGTTTGCATGGTCAAATACATTGTTTGGAGAACTGCTTTGGAAAACGTTCAGGGAGAAACCGGCATTGCTTGGATAAATCAGACCCCGTTTAATATTGGCTGCCATATTGATTGCGATTTTAATACCCGATGGCCGGGAATAGTTATTGTGCTTAACTAAAGATAATGCTTAGTTCACACATAGCTGAAGGATGAGGCACTTACAAATGTTGAACAACCGTGGGTTAGACAGCATGATAAGTGCGGGCCACAATCCCGCCCGGGAAAGCCTTTACATCAACCAATTTCAGGTCCAGCGGTTGTGCAAGGCCATTGAAGATCGGCAATCCCTTGCCCAGAACCACAGGATGGGTAACCAGGTGGTATTCGTCTATGAGGCCTGTTGCTATCAGGCTCTGCATGAATCCGGCGCCTCCAAGCGCACAGATCGGTTTCCCCTGTTCGGATTTGAGTTCCTTGATTATTTCGGCAAGGTCACCATCGAAAACGCGCGCCTCCGCCCAGGAAGCCGCGGCAAGTGCCTGCTCAACCGTTGTTGTAGGCACCGGAGCGAGACCTTTAAATCCTTTTTGGGTAAAGAGTGCCTTGGGTATCTCGTTCATCGGCGCGGCAAAAGGACCGGTGGCAGTTGGCCAGTAGGGGGCCATATTCTCAAACGACTTGCGGCCCATGATGATCAGGCCTGCTTCACGGGTTTGCGCAACGGCCCAGTCCCTCGACGTTTCATCTGAGCTTTTGAATATCCAATCGTTTTCTCCATTGGGACCGCCAACAAAACCGTCGATCGACATCGACATCTTCATGATTAGTTTACGCATGGTTCAATAATTTGTTTCCAAAGCTAAGTCGCCATCTATGAAATGAAAAGGGTTAAGAGCGACATTCCAGGGCGGTGATTGCGTCACACTTTAACAGGTTTTGCTGTTTGTACTGGCCAGGAGTCAGGCTGGTAACCTTTTTAAAGATCTTAGAAAAATAGGAGACATTTTCAAATCCTGTTTCTTCGGCAATTTCGATATAAGATAAGTTAGTAGTTGTRATCAGGTATTGAGCCCGCTCAATGCGCTTCACATGTATATATGTCAATGGCCTTTCTCCGGTAAACTGCAAAAAAATCCGTGAAAAATAATCCTGATGAAGGTTTGCTCTTTTCGCTAAATAATCAACGGTCAAATTGCTCGTCAGATTTAATTGAATATAGCTGATCGCGTCCAAAATCTTTGAGGGTATAGGGGCTGGATTTTTGTTTTTAAATTGTTTTGAACTTAAAAACCGGGAGATTAATTGAAGAATTATACCCTGTGTTTCTAAATAAGTGGAATCACTAACAATGTTATTAAGCTCCTGGTAGCTTTTGTAATAGATAGTTTTCTCGTAAATTTTTGGATTATCTGAACGATTAATACCCCTGCCAGGATTTATTTCCAATAACCGCTTAAAGTTTGCAATATCGGTTTCCAGTGCAGGCATTTTTATGACTTTCCGGTTGTATTCGAAAAGCGAAAGCCCYACCGGGGACTCTTCGAAGAAATGAAGGAAATATTGGCTTAAATAAGCATCACAACGCAAATGACACAGCGTAAAGCTCGGAATTATGTAAAGAAACCCTTCTTCCAGCTTGATCTTTTCAGTGTTACTCAAAACCAAACCTTCACCTTCATCGATATAATAAATCCGAAAATATGGGCTGATTACGTTTCCGTAATCCCATTTCTCGTTTAGCTTAACGTAGTCAACATTAAGAAGCGAGAAAGTATGCCCCAATAGTCTTTTGCTCATAACAAAAATATACGTGCTTTAAAGTACGAAAAAGCCGGATTTGTATAAAAAAAAGTCTTTTTAATACAATGAAAAACTTAAGGCTAGAGAATAAATTTGTAAGAGGCAACTCTGTTAAAATTTCATAAGAAGCCATAATGAAAACTTTAGTTTGCACAAGGCCCGGCGGGTTTGAATATGTTACTGCAGAACAGCCGGAGCTAAACCCCGGGCAAGCCATTATAAAAATCAAAAGAATCGGAATTTGCGGAACTGATTTACATGCCTTCGAAGGAACACAACCTTATTTTGAATACCCACGCATTTTAGGTCATGAGCTTTCAGGTGAATTAATTGCAGTTGATAATGCTGCTGGTTTTGAAACAGGGGAGGCTGTTACTTTTATTCCTTATTTTTTTTGTGGTAGATGCATTGCTTGTCGGAATGGAAAACAAAACGYTTGTGTGAATATAAAAGTGTGTGGTGTGCATCAACATGGAGGAATGGTGGAATATCTTTCAGTTCCTTCTTATTCTTTAATTCACGGCGATGGATTAAGTTATGACGCACTGGCTCTTGCAGAGCCTTTGGCAATTGGCGCTCATGGTGTGAGAAGAGCTGAGGTRAGAAAAGATGAATTTGTTTTAGTGATTGGAGCCGGGCCAATAGGGTTGGGAACAATGGAATTTGTAAGGATTGCAGGAGGAAAAGTAATTGCCCTTGATATCAATAATGACCGCTTAAGGTTTTGCAGAGAACAACTGAAAGTTGAACATACTATTAATGCGATGGATGCTGATGTTGTACCGCAATTGAAGGTTATCACCAATGGAGATATGCCGGCAGTTGTAATTGATGCTACAGGCAATTTGAAAGCGATAAATAGCGGGTTTCAATACATGGCACATGGAGCAAGGTATGTTTTGATTGGATTACAGAAAGGTGAAATCAATTTCAGCCATCCCGAATTTCACAAACGGGAAGCTACATTAATGAGCAGTAGAAATGCAACGAGAAAGGACTTTGAACATGTAATTGCTTGTATGAAGGAGAAGAAAGTAGACCCAACCACTTACATTACTCACCGGGTTTTCTTTGACCAGGTGAGTCACGAATTCGAAAGATGGCTAAACCCGGCAAATGGCGTAATAAAAGCAATGGTAGAAATGTATTGATCTGATAATGAGGGGGGCTACAACTGGTGCTATGGACAAAAAAGAGAAAGAAGTGGGTATTAATGGATAAAATTTCTCAACAAGCTCTTATAAACTAATAACTTATAAAATGAAACGCAGAACATTAATCAAGGGAATGGCCGCTACTTTACCATCTATGTGGTTGTCCGGTGCATTGGGGAATAATTTTCTTAAAGAACAACATTTAGGAGAGCCTATCGCAAAAGGTCCATTCAACCCTAGCTGGGAATCGTTGCAGCATTATAAAACACCAGAATGGTTTCGTGATGCAAAATTTGGCATATGGGCACACTGGGGGCCGCAATGCCAGCCGGAAGCCGGTGACTGGTATGCAAGAAATATGTACGAGGAAGGGTCATGGCAATATAAATTTCATCTTAAAAAATACGGGCATCCTTCGAAATTTGGATTTAAAGATGTGATCAATGAATGGAAAGCGGAGAAATGGGATCCTGAAGAATTGGTGAGCTTGTATAAAAGCGCAGGGGCACAATATTTCATGGCACTTGCCAATCACCACGATAACTTTGATTTGTACAACAGYAAATATCAAAAGGATTGGAACGCTACCAGGATTGGCCCTAAGAAAGATTTGATTGGCGGATGGGCAAAGGCAGCAAGAAACAATGGATTGCCATTTGGCGTGAGTATTCATGCATCTCACGCATGGCGCTGGTACGAAATGGCGCAACGTGCAGATAAAACCGGACAATATTCGGGCATTCCTTATGATGGAAAACTAACCCAGGCAGATGGTAAAGGAAAATGGTGGAGTGGATTGGATCCCCAGGAGTTATATGCCCAAAATCATCCTTTGAGTCAAAATAGTTTAGATAATAATTTCGACACCCGGCAATGGGATTGGGGCAACGGTGTATATCCACCCAGCAAAGCATACATCGATAAATTTTATAATCGTACTGTAGACCTTATCAACAAATACAATCCTGATGTCGTTTATTTCGACGACGACAAACTTCCGTTCTGGCCAGTTAATGATGCGGGCTTGCGCATTGCCGCTCATTTGTACAACAAAAGCATTGARGAGCATGGAACGCTTCGTGCAGTCCTCAACGGAAAAATGTTAAATGARGACCAACGCAAAGCCATGGTTTGGGATATTGAAAGAGGACAGGCCAACGATATTCAGCCGCTGCCGTGGCAAACGGATACTTGTATTGGGGGCTGGCATTATGATCGCGGACTGTATGAACGCAATGGTTACAAAACAGCAAAATCCGTTATTCAAACGCTTGTAGATATTGTTAGCAAAAATGGTAATCTGATGTTGAACATTCCTGTTCGCGGAGATGGCACCATTGATGAAAAAGAAAGAAAAGTAGTTGAGGAAATTGGCAACTGGATGAAAACAAATAGCGAAAGTATTTATGCTACGAGGCCATGGAAGATATTTGGTGAAGGGCCTGCACAAGAAGCRGCKGCTCAACTTAATGCGCAAGGTTTTAATGAAGGGAAAGGTAAGCCGTTTACATATGAAGATATTCGCTTTGCTACCAAAGGCGATGTGCTTTATGCTACTGCACTGGGTTGGCCGCAAGATGGAAAGCTTATTATAAAAAGTCTTGCAAAAAACAGCCGGCATTTTCCAAAAGAAATTCAAAAAGTGGAGTGGGTACCTGCCGGGCAACCATTATTGTTTCAACGAACCGAAACGGAACTTGCGRTTAGTTTGCCCGAGAACAATGCTGATACATATGCYTGTGTTTTGAAAATACTATGATTTGTAGAAGTTAASRCTGCYTCAATTTTAATTCTTCAAGAGGCAACAGYCTTGAGTCTTCAATTGCGGCTGTTCTATGCCCYGCTATTTTCATATACTCCRGGGTTTAAATGATCTCCTCTTCCAATGAATAACATCTCTCCACCGGAAGCTATTACAAAAGGCAAAGGTTTCTGTATATATAAGTTGTAAGCTTCGCACCCACTTATTTCCCGATCTGGTTTTAAATCAGGAAAAGATGAATAGTTTAAGCGATTTTTACTCGTTCAACTGCTTTGGACCCAAAAGTGGGTTGCTGCCGTATTAAAACGCCCTAAAGGGATGAAAAAYGCCGAACACGAGGGTATTTTCGGCAGAATTGATACCATTATCTCAAGGAAAGATGAAGCCTTATCATATTGATTGCACTGTTAAATAAAGTATCTATTATACAAACTTGTTTGTATATCTTAACTGACCACGGAAAGGTATTTTTGTCATTACATGAATCAACGCGCGCTATATATTACGATATTGCTGTTTTGTTTAACAACTGAGATTCATTATACTGTTGCTGCCCGCCCCTTTTCTGATACTTTGTACCTGACAGGCAAGCATCAATACGATCTTAAAGGATATCTGGAATATTATTGTGATACGGCTTTACTACCGATAGATTCAGTTATTAAGATCAATAATGCCGGGAAATTTGAACGGTTGAAGAAAGATGTGCTGAACAGCGGATTTTCCAATAAATATTATTGGCACAGTCTGCACCTGAAAAACCCAACATCATTGACAATGGAGATAATGTGGCTTTTCCAGAATGCAACAGTGAACGAAATGAAAGTATATAAGGTATCTAATAATAGAATTACCTCGCTAGGAGTCACCGGTGATCATTTTGCATTCAATCAACGACCTTATTATTTCTATCTCTTTGTTTATCCATTGTCYMTAMAACCTGGCGAAGATGCCCGGTTCTATGCATTCATAAATAAAAAAGGGGAAAACCTCAAACAGCGCTTCCAGTTGATGGATGCAAAAACATTGCAACAGCTACAAAGCAACGCCTATTTTGTCATGGGCATTTTAACAGGCATCCTATTGCTGGTATTTTTATTTAATGTTTTTCTGTTTTATTCCCTCAGGGATGCCATTCACGGATGGTATGCACTTTACGTGCTGGCAACTTTATGGCAGATGCTTGCATTTGAAGGAATGGATTTTCAATTTCTCTACCCAGCGGTTCCTTCCATTAATGATATTGCTAAATTTATCAGCTGCGGACTTAACCTGCTTTTAATGCTGCAGGTAATGCAGAAATTTTTTAATCAAAAGAAAGAGAACTCCCGCTTTTTAAAAGGTACTATTGTTTTCAAGACCGTGAGTATTTTTTTGATTATATCCTGTATACCTGTATATAAATTATTCCATTCGATGATCCTGAAAGAGACCTATACGTTATTTTTCAGTGTAACAGCAGTCCTTTCATTTGTACTCATTGTTTTTTCTGCGATAGAAAGAGTGAGGCAAGGATTTAAACCGGGTTATTTTTACCTGTTTGCCCTTACTCCATTGTTCCTGGCCACAATTGAATTTATACTCAATCTATTCGGGGTCATTACAACCTTTGACACTACAATGGGTTATATGCTTAGCCGGATACAATTGGGAGTTGCATTTGAAACACTGGTGATCTCCTTTGGTATCTTATATAGGTACAACCTGTTCAAGAAAGAAAAGGAAAAACTTTCTTTGGAGTTGGAGGGGCAAAAGATCGCCACGGCAGGACATATCATTTCTGCCCAGGAGATGGAAAGAAAGCGTATCGCAGAAGATCTGCATGACGAGTTGGGAGGAGATATCGCTGCCATCAAAATAAACCTTCAAAAAGCAACGGTCGATACGGAAAGATTGAATAAGGTGATAAAGCTGTTGGATAAAGCCTCTGGTGATATACGCAGTATTTCGCATAACCTGATGCCTCCCGATTTCAGCGCCACACCGCTGGATATCTTGYTGGATAGTTATTACAGGCAACTGAACAACGAACATGGGATTGTTTTTCARTTCCATGTAAATGGTGAATCTGGTAAATTCACCAAGGAAGATGAATTGATGATATACCGCATCATCATGGAACTGACGAACAATGTAGTGAAACATTCTTGTGCTACAGAGGCTACGGTTCAGATGATCTATTGTGATACATACCTGGAAGTGATAGTGGAGGATAATGGTAAAGGAATACCCGCTGAACCCAATAAAAAAGGGATAGGTCTGAAGAATATACAATCCAGGATCAATTACCTGGATGGAAAAATTATATTTGACAGCAACGAGTACGGAACTACCATTATTATTCAATTACCTTATAAGATCAATAATGGAAAAGACTAAACTCATTATAGCCGATGACCATAATTTATTTTTAGAAGGCCTGTTGTCGATGCTTACTTCGGAAAGAGATATGGAAGTAATGGCCATAGCAAACGACGGGAAAGAGTTGCTTGAACTGCTGCATAAAAATAAGCCCGACGTGGTATTACTTGATATCAATATGCCAGGAATGAACGGTATTGAAGCTGCCAGGATATTGAAACGGCAGTATCCATCTATTAAGCTCGTTATGCTATCTACCTATAATGAAGAACACCTGGTAGAAAAAGCGAAAACCTTCGGAGCTCATGGGTATCTGTTGAAAAATGCCAACAAAGAAGAACTAATGCAGGCCATTCGGCAGGTAAATCAGGGACAGCTTTGTTTTCCTGYGAAGAAGATTGTTGAACCAACCCGATTCTCGGAAATAGACCCTTTCCTGCAACAATTTAATCTCACCAGGAGAGAAATGGAGCTATTACAATTGATTAAGCAAGATTTAACCAACCAGCAAATTGCCGACCRGCTTCATTTGAGTATTTACACGGTAGAAACACACCGGAAAAACATTATGCAGAAGCTAAAGCTGAAAAAAACGGTGGAATTAACCAGGTTTATTATCCAACATAACCTGTAATAATAACCATTCAAAATACAAACTGGTTGGTATTTTGAATGGTTTTGTTTTTTGTCATTTTAGACTTATGGTAAATAGTCTGATKWTRCTTAGCAGTAAAACTACTTACCTGAAAAGTCATGAAAAAAACAATATTCACTTTTTCTTTCYTGYTATWTCAYKTAGCAATGATGGCRCAAATGCATGGYTTTGGCYTTWCTTATYATTATAAGAACGGCCAGGAAAGCCCACAAGACGACCCTTTTTCTGCTTATTATGTGGTGAACAGTATCTATCCGGGATCTCCGGCATMCCAGGCAGGAATAATGRCGGGTGATAAAATAACCGCCATCARCGGTATTGCCATTAGCAASAAATCCCTGGATGAAGTGAAAGAAATGATGAAGCCGGAAACCATCGAAATCAAAACTTCMAGRAATAACCAGGAGTATGCTCATGTACTTACCAAAKCGTTTGTRRATATAGATACCTTGCTATTTTCYGGTCTTAACAGGTTGCTGTTACAGGCCGATAGCAGCTTCGGAGATTTCAAAGGCGCTGCCACTGAAAAAGCATTTATTTATGARTCGAAAATTCAATTGACGCCAACKCATCAAACSAYATTACGAAAACATATGYTKYTAAAGCAACATGATGTGGTTTCCTATTGCTATTCAGGCGMTTCTCCWCAAGAAGCGATGAGCGTATTCGCCAGGTATGAACAACAACTCAATTTTTATTTTGGTCTCCAKGYCTAYTCACAAGAATATCAGGCTGCTGATACTTCTTTTTTTCATCAAATTAGTTTCAGCAAAAAAACATTCAAWGGKTACCRGGCATGCCGAACGTATTTATCTGCTTATAGAACCGWAGATAGAAGTCATTATGAAGTCGCATTAGTTGTTGAAGGAGGAATTAAACCTTCCTGTGTATTTGTGAACCCCGATACAACACAAACTTCAASGGAATTCAGGAATAAGATTCAATACCTGTTTAATRGTTTTTATACCAATAAAGTASATGAGARCCTGGCTGGRGCCCCTTTGTACGATGGCGCTACTTCYTATTATTCGAAATATTGTTTTAAAGAMGCAMAATGTATGGTGTTTACAATGGATGATSTACWATTYAGTCATAAAKTGCCRAAATATTATTTCACAGCGGAATACAGGTGGCTAAGCCAGCAGAAAGCCGATTCTRTATTCAATGAACTTTACAGAGACATTCAGAATTCATTRAGTARCCAATTTGTTTATTATGAGAAGGTGRGTGAGTTTGACCACATATTTGATAAAAGAAGCATAGTATTCGCTSCAGAYCTTGGGCACATAAYGCCGTATAAAGARCATTTTATTACRCTTKCTTTRCRKGTTWCCAAAGACAACAATTATACCGTTARAATTGAAATRGAATGARRAARRYATTMRAMAATCCGTCATWYTGGCTACTCCTGGCYGGRAAYTTRTACATCTTTATTCGGTATATAGARCGCCAGGGTACTATTRATGCCGTTATTTTCCTTTACCTGGTACAGAGTATRYTGCTGGGRTTATTCAATGCATTATCCATTRTCTTTTGCAARCCYTCCCCAAACAGTAATCATTCGCTTCTATTCAGGATAAARCAGGCTTTGTTTTTTCTTTTTCATTTTAGTTTTTTCAATTTTATGCTCTATGTTTTCCTKGCRAATGAYRCAATAAGCWGGCGGGGAGGTGATTGGAAAATGTTYCAGGTAGCTTTTTGGCTACTGGTAGCTTCAATGATAGCCGATAATTCAAGGCTGATCATTYATTCATTCAATAAAGGAATAGACATAGGAAAATTGTTTTTTCTTCCATACCTGCGGGTCGTTCCAATAGGYGTCATAATTTTTTGTATTACCTACCTGCCTTCTGGTTTCGGGCTGGTATTTCTGGTAYTGAAAATAATTACTGATATAGGCAGCTATATGATTTGTGAACGCCTGCAAAAGCTATAAAATACAAACCAGTTGGTATTGTAAGGCRAKATSGTTGCCYCCTACTTTTRTCATCAAAACTTTTCAATTATGAAGATAAAAATATTTTCTGCTRTCATCTTAYTGCTTGTTGTCACTGGCAAGACCTGGGGGCAACAGTTAGACAAAGAGAAGCTCTCCGGTATCAAATCATTGGCATTTGCCTATTGTTGGGGAGTTCCTGATATTACCATTTTCAATTCAACGAAAATTGATGTTAAGAAATATGGATTCGATCAACAGCCTTTTTACGATTTCCTGGAAAAGAAAGTAGTTGAAAAGATGAATGCTGCTAATATTAAATTGATTCCCTTCAGTGAGTCACAACCGGTGTACTCCAGCATGAYAAAAATGGTAACAGCCTTGTCYGAGATACAGGGTAAGCCGGCGCCTACGCAAGAACAGATCAACCARTTGAATAACCAGATGGAGCAATTACAGAAATTACAGCAGATGGTCAATATGAAGATGGGAGGTAGAGGGAGCGGGCTTGTCACGGGTAATTCTAATGCTATCTCAAGCAGYAACACCAGCGTAGCTTTAGCGCCTGCAATTGATAAGAACGGACAAGAAAAACCAGGCGCTGTYATTGCAGACTATTACAGCGATGAAGCATTGAAAGTATATGCCAGGATGGCAAAAGATATGAATGYAGATGCTTTTATGATCATTCATGTWTCAGTTTATTTTTCATCTGAAACAGMGGATGGGAAAACGCTAGGTGGGTTTAGCAATATGTTTCACAAAGAACCACCTCATGCAATAGTTAAGCTGGATTTCCGGATATATGATGCCGAGGAGAAGCCTATCGTCTTGTTTAAAAACAAAGATGCAATTCGCGGGTACAGCAAAGAGGCTTTGGYTTCTTTCAAATCTTCATTCGGGCATTTTGAATGGAATAACGGAGAAGCCKAAAAGATCGAATATGATGCTATGGAACAAGCTGTAAACAATATCGCGGCCAAGATAGACAAGGGAAGCTTTTAGAGAAAAYARAGCTATCATTTATACGAGTATTGATATGTTRTTTTCTTTCATGACAGGTAATTGGAACGCACTTGGTTCKGGGCAAACCCACATCAAACCCACAGTATTCCCACACCAACCCACTTTTAATGTGGTTTATCGTGGTTTATTTGTATTTTAATGTATATTTAAAA
>BFBZ01002213.1_pt1 | contig 10997 bp, 9 predicted proteins | sample 1888401 | NCBI WGS metagenome assembly BFBZ01 (sample SAMD00112614, study PRJDB3348) | symbiont metagenome | host: Chara braunii | reverse complement strand
ATCCATGGCGAGAAGGCTCAGCCTTACAGCCGATCCGGCCTATCTCGAACGGCTGGAGGACGCCTGCGTTGCGGCGATCGACAAGGCAGTGGCCGCACGCCAGCCGGCAAGGATAGTGGTGAGTCAGGGAGGCGACCCGGACATAGCGCGCAACCGTCGCCATTCCGACGGGCCGGTCGACACCTCATTGACGCTTTTGCGGATCCGCGGCGAAGACGGGGCGATGATCGCCGTGGTGACGGCCTATGCCTGTCATCCGGTGGTGCTGGGCGCCGACAACCTGCTCTGGTCAGCGGACTATCCGCATTTCGTTCGCCGGTCACTGGAAGAAGCCTATCCCGGCGCGATCGCGCTGTTCATGACCGGCTGCGCCGGCGACGCGAATACCGGACACTCGGCGCATGCCTCGATCACGTTGGCCGCTGATCCCGAGCGAAGCTATGAAGCCGCCCAACGCATCGGTGGCAAGATCGCCCGAGCCGCCCTTGCAGCCGGCGAACAGCCGGTCAGGGACGAGATCTCTGCTCGCAATGGCATCGTCATGCTCAACTTCGAGCGTCGTGAAATCGAGCCCGCTGAAGTTCTGGAGGAAGGCTGGCGCAACGAAGCTTTGACCGCCGAGCTAGCGCGCAAGAGCCTGCTTGGCTACTGGATCGATTGGGCGAAGCATGTCGCGCCGACTGTGCCAGCACCGCTTGCCGCCCGCGTGACGGTGCTGGATTGGGGTGGCGTGCGGGTGGTGGCCCTGCCCGGCGAAATCTTCGCCTCGACGGCGCTTTCGATCCGCGCGGCACTCGGCGAGGACAAGCCGGCTTTCGTCGTCGGTTTTGCCGATGATAATCCCGGCTACATCCCGCCGGCGAGCGAGTTTCAGCACGGCGGCTACGAGGTTGACGAGGCTCATCGCTATTACGGCCAGCCGATGGCATTTGCGCCCGGTTCGGCCGAAGCGCTGGCTGCTTGCGCCATCAAATTGGCGAGTGATACGGAGCGCTCCGCATGATTCACAGCCGTCTCAGGGGTTATCCTATACTTGACACGCAACCGGTTGCATGAGAGCTTTTTACTAACAAGAATAAGGGAACAGAAACGTGAAAAACGCATCAGTGAAATTGAAGATCTCGACGCGCGCTCTGCTTATGAGTGCGGCATTTGCGGGCGCACTTCTCTCCGGCATAGCCTCGGCCTCCGCCGAAACCCTGACCGTGTGGAGCGGTTATCCGGAAATGGAGCCGTTCTACCAACATGTCGCCGAAGGCATGAAGGCGTCTCATCCCGATTTGCAGGTAAAGGTCGAGGCTATTGCGCTGCGCGAGCATGAAAAGCGGGTGGCCCTTGGACTGACTGGCGGCGGTCAGGAAGGCGTGACCGTCATCGAGCTTTCCGGCTCCACGGCAACCCGCTACCTCGAAAACGACCTTCTTCCGAAGGCGCCAGACGATATCTCGGCTTTCGTCAAGGACAGCAAGAACTTCGACAAGTTCTTCATCGATAGCGCCAGCTATGACGGTACGGTTTACGGCGTGCCGCTTTTCCGCGGCCAGGGCGCGCTTTACTATAACACCGACATGTTCAAGGCTGCCGGCCTCACTGCCCCGCCGAAGACCATGGAGGAGTTCTCGACCTATGCCGAGAAGCTCACCAAGCGTGATGCTTCGGGCAAGGCGACCGTCTCGGGCTGGAGCCTGCGCCTTTCCGGCGGCGGCCAGGGCATTGCCGAAAAATTCTGGCTCAATCTGCATCAGTTTGGCGGCGCCATACTGGTTCCAGCCGGTGACGGCAAATGGAAGACCGATTTCGCCAATGAAGCCGGCCGCAAGGCACTGAAGCAGTATCTGGCCAACATCTTCACCACCAAGACCGTGACGCCCGAAATGCCGGCTGATGCCGACGCCTTCGAGCGCGGACAGACGGCCATGTTCATGCGGGAATCCTGGGTGATCGGCGATATCGCCAAGAAGGCGCCGGACCTGAAATATGCGACTGCGCCGCTGCCGAGGGGCTCGATCGCGCTTCCCACAAACCTCTATGTCGCCGGTGACAATGCTGCTATCGGCTGGGAGTTCGCCAAGGCTGCCAATACTCCGGAAAATCTGGTCTGGCTGCTTCAGAATGTCGGCTGGCTGCCGAACCGCGCCGGCCTCGACTATTCAAGCGTCACCTCGAAACAGCCGGCCTTTGCCGCTTTCGTCGACTACCCGAAGAACTATGAGTTCTTCACCCTGCCGTCGATCGGCCCGATCGAGGAAATCCTGACCCGCGTCGCGGCCCAGCTCGTCGTTGCCTTTGGTGATCCGTCGCTCGCCGGCGACGATGCCAAGATCGACGCTTTCCTGAAGGGCAGCAGCGACGAAGTGAACACCATCCTCGATCGCGAAGGCCTGCTGGCAAAATAAGGGCCCTGCGCTCTTGCCGACACCACCGCCCGGGACATCATGGTTCCGGGCATTCTCGAAGATAGTGGTTCCCATCCGCCCTGCGGCCGAACCCACTTGTCTACAGGCCATGACCGAATGCTGAAGCGCAGACGATTCCTCTTTGCGATCCTCGCGATCCTGCCGACATTGGCGATCTTCGCCTATGTCCGCCTTTATCCGATCGTCGATACGTTGAGGCTCAGCCTTTACCAGTGGAATATCCTGTCGAAGAACAAGCCCTTCATCGGGCTTGCCAATTTTCGCGAGTTGATGGGAGACCATCTCTTCCTCGACGCGCTGGTCAACACGACGATCATTGCCTTTGGTGTTCTTATAGTGACGATCCCGACTGCGCTTGTCATTGCAGCGCTGATCTTTCACCGCACGCGCTCAAGGATGGCCGGGTTTTATGAAACCGCCGTCTTCATTCCGCATGTCGTCTCGCTGGTGCCGGCGGCCATGGCCTGGAAATGGATTTTCGACGCGCGCCTGGGGCCGCTCAACGCGCTTCTGGAGTTTTTTGGCATCCCGGCTCAGAACTGGCTGTTCGACCCCGTTCTATCGGTCATCTGCATCATCGTTCTCTGCTCGTGGCAGGCGCTCGGCTATGCCGTGCTGATCTACATCGTCGGCTTCAAGAATCTGCCGGTTTCGCTCTATGAGGCGGCCAAGCTCGATGGCGCCTCGGGTCCGCAAAGCTTCTGGTATCTCTCCATCCCGATGCTGAAGCCGATTACGCTCTACGTTTCGGTTGTGACGCTGGTCTCCGGCTTCAACGTCTACGCCCAGGCCTTCGTGCTGGCCTCCGATGCGCAGGGTGCGCCCGGACGGCAGGTACGCGTGCTCGTCCTCGACATGCTGGAAAACAGCTTCCGTAACTATCGCGTCGGCTACGCGGCCTCCGAAGCCGTCGTGCTTCTGGTTATCGTGCTGGGGCTGACACTCATCCAGTTTTCGATGCTGCGGGAAAGGGGCAAGGCATGAGGGCCGAGACCATGCGCGATAGCGAACTCACATCAGAAGAACTGGCAGATGGCGTGCGCCTGCGCCGCAAGCGGCGGCTGACCAATCTTGCGATCGACATCTTCCTGGCGATCGTCTCGATCCTCATGCTGCTGCCGCTGCTCTTTCTGGTCGCGAATGCCTTCAAAACACCGACGGAGATGCTTGCATGGCCGCCGACCATCATCCCGTACGACCCGACGCTTGCGAATTTCTCGGCAGTGCTCGGCGAGACGCCGCTTCTGCGATGGATCGGCAACAGCATCGCCTTCGCCGTCATGTCGACCATCGCCATCGTCGCTACCTCGGCGATTGCGGGCTACGTGTTCGGCAAGTTTCGCTCCCGGACGATGAGCCTCCTCTTTGCCCTGTTTCTGGCGACGGCCATCGTGCCGTTTGAAGTCTATATGATCCCGCTCTATTTCCAGGCAAAGAGCCTCGGCATCCTGAATTCCGTCTGGGGACTGCTGCTCGGTTATCTGGTGATGAGTTTCGGCATCTTCCTGATCCGCCAGAACGTCATCCACTCGATCCCGGACGAGCTTCTCGAAGCGGCGCGCATCGATGGCGCTGGTGAATTCTGGATCTTTTTCCGCATCGTCCTGCCGCTGCTGCGCGGTGCGCTTGGGGCACTCGCGGTGCTCGCCTTCTTCCAGGCCTGGACGGCCTTCGCCTGGCCGATGATCGTCGCGACGACGCGCTCCAGCTACACGATCGAGGTGGGGCTCGCGCTCTTCCAGACCGGCTTCACCGTCGATCTCGGTCGCCTGAGTGCTGCTTCCGCGACAGTTCTGATCCCATCCATTCTGCTCTTCGTTATTCTTCGCCGCAACTTCGTGCAGGGCGTCGCCAGCACCGGGCTCAAGGAGTGATGTCGATGCAATTCCTCGAGGAGGCACGCAGGACCTATGCGGCGGCCAATGCCGGCACTCTCTACTGGATGCTGCAGCGGCCAGCGCTAAACGGCGGGTTCCTCAACACCAAGCAGAACAGCCTGACGCTGAAGGACTACGACCGCGAGGATGGCGTCCGCGGTCCGGATTATACCTATGGATGGATCCAGGGTCGCGGGTTGGAGGCGCTGGTCGACCATGCGGAATTCTTCGAACGGGAATTGCCGCCGCTTGCCGAAAAGCTGGATGCTGCTGGTCGCCAACTCTATGGCCTTCTGGCGGCCCTGCAGAAGCCAGATGAACACTCTTATTTTTGCTATGATCGCGATATGACACCGGTCTATGCGGATGCTGCCGGCAGCGTCCGTGGCCAGCAGAAGCCGGAGCTGATCTATTCCTACTCGGATGCTTTCGTCGCCAAAGGGCTTGTCGCTGCCGCCAGCCGTTATCGCCTGCCTGCTCTCGCCGACCATCTCGCCTATCTCGACCGGGTCGTCGCATCGGCCGAGATAGGACGCTTCCAGATGGATGAGCGCCGGCCGCTCTCGCTCGACAGTCTCGCCGTGCAGGCAGAGGATTTCGGCCCGCGCATGATCCTGCTCGGCGCCGCCGGCATGCTGAAACGCTTCGGCCACACGGCGCATCTTGTCTATGCCGACCGATTCATCTCCCATGTCATCGACCGGCATCTCGATGCGGCAACCGGCTTGCTCCGCAATGTGCCAGGTGAGGATGATTGCAACGCCGGCCATGGCATCGAATTCGTTGGCTTTGCGCTTGACTACCTCGATGCCGAAGCCGATCCGGCGCTGATCGAGGCGCTGGAGCGCATTCTCATCTCCTCTTTCGACAAGGGCTTCGTTGGCCCGGGTATCGCAACGGCGATTTCGATTGCCTCAGGTGAGCCGCAAAGTCCCTATTGCCCCTGGTGGTCACTGCCGGAAGCGATCCGCGCCGCAGCACTTGTTCACCAACGCACCGGCAGCGCGGCAAGCCTGCGCATATGGGAGACGGCGCATGCGGCTTTCTTCGAAAATTACTGGCGTGGCACGCCGCCGATTGCCTACCAGACCATGACGAAGGAAGGGCCGGTGGATTTCGTGCCGGCCACCCCCGATCTCGATCCCGCCTATCACACCGGCCTCAGCCTGCTCGCTGCCATTCGCGCCGCCGACCATCTGATGCTGCAAAATCAACCAATCTCAGGATAGATCCATGGCTTCCGTTGAAATCCAGAACGTCCGCAAGGCCTATGGCGCGCACGAAACCATCAAGGGCGTTTCGGTCGAGGTGCCCGACGGTGCCTTTGTCGTGCTTGTCGGCCCATCGGGTTGCGGCAAGTCCACGCTGCTTCGCATGCTCGCCGGGCTTGAGGAGATCAGCGGCGGCACGATCCGCATCGACGGCCGTGTCATCAACGATGTCGAGCCGAAGAACCGTGACATTGCCATGGTGTTCCAGAACTATGCGCTTTATCCACATATGACGATCGCCGAGAACATGGGTTTCTCGCTGAAGCTGGCGAAAAAGTCCAAGCAGGAGATCGCCTCGCGCGTCACCGATGCCGCACGCATTCTCGGCCTTTCCGATTACCTGACGCGCTATCCGAAGCAGCTTTCCGGCGGCCAGCGCCAGCGTGTCGCCATGGGCCGCGCCATCGTCCGCAACCCCAAGGTCTTTCTCTTCGATGAACCACTATCCAACCTGGATGCCAAGCTGCGCGTGCAGATGCGTGCCGAATTGAAGGATATCCACGCTCGCATCAAGACGACAACCGTCTATGTGACCCACGACCAGATCGAGGCCATGACCATGGCCGATCGTATCGTTGTCATGCGCGACGGCATCGTCGAGCAGGTCGGGGCTCCCCTCGATCTCTACGACAAGCCGGCCAATACTTTTGTTGCCAGCTTCATCGGCTCGCCCTCCATGAATTTTCTCTCGGCGAAGGTCTCGGATGATCGCACGTCCGTCGTGACCGAAAACGGCGTTCGCCTGCCTCTTGCCGGTGCCGCGGCTGCCGCGCCCGGCACCGCTGTAACCTACGGCATCCGGCCGGAACATCTGGCGATCTCGACCGATGGCGACGGCATCGCAATGATGGTCTCCAATGTCGAGCCGACAGGATCCGAGACTTTCATTCAGGGTACGGTCGACGGACAAAAGCTGTCGGCACAGCTGCATGAGCGCATGTCCACCAGGGTCGGCGATGTCTTGCATCTGAAGCTGCAACCGGCAAACAGTCATCTTTTCGATGCAGGTACCGGTATGCGCTTCGCCTGATCGGCGGTGCGATCAGTCAGCATAGAAGATCGGGAGGATAGATGGGCACGCGCCTTGCAGACGATACAATCGGCCGGCTTCCAGCCAAAGTCCGCCATCCAGACGTCGACAGAAGCGCCTTAACGCCTGGCATCGTGCATCTTGGCGTCGGCGCATTTCATCGCGCCCATCAGGCGATGTATGTCGATCAATGCTTGTCCGCCGGGCAGAGGGACTGGGGCATCATCGCGGCCTCCTTGCGCAGCCCGCAGACACGCGATGCGCTTCAGCCTCAAGACGGCCTTTACACACTTGCCGTACGGGATGGAGCAGAGGAACGTCTGCATGTGGTCGGCTCGATCCTTGGCCTGCTGGTCGCACCGGAAAATCCGGCGGCCCTGATTGCGGCCATGGTTGATCCGGCGATCCGCATCATCTCGCTGACGGTGACGGAAAAGGCCTATCTGCGCAATGCCGACGGCCATCTCGATCTCAATGATCCGGACATTCGCAACGATCTGTCCGATCCGGAAAATCCCCGCACGATTTTCGGGTTTATCGTCGAGGCGCTGGTGCGACGGCGGGCAGCCGGAGATGCGCCTTTCACGGCCCTCAGCTGCGACAATCTCCCCGCCAACGGCAAGACCTTGCATCGCCTGCTGACGGAATTCGCAGGGCAACGTTCCCGCGAACTCGCGGAATTCGTGGCTCGGGAAGTCTCCTGCCCGTCCACCATGGTCGATCGGATCGTGCCAGCGACGATGGAGCAGGATAGAGCGCGTATTGCAGATGCAATCGGCATGACGGATGCGTGGCCTGTTGTCACCGAGCCCTTCAGCGATTGGGTGATCGAGGATCGTTTCCCGCAAGGCAGGCCGGATTGGGAGCGGTTCGGCGTCACCATGGTCGAGGATGTCGCGCCGTTCGAAGTCAGAAAGCTGCGGCTGCTGAACGGTGCGCACTCCGCCATTGCCTATCTCGGGCAATTGCTTGACCTCAAGACAGTCTCCGACGCCATGGCCGCTGTCGATGTCAGACAGTTCATCGATGGATTGTGGAGCGAGCTGATCCCCACTCTTCCGCAAGACAAGGGACTTGAACCGCAGCTCTATACCACGAAACTCGTTTCGCGGTTTTCGAATACCGCACTGAATCATCTGACGGCGCAGATCGCCAATGACGGTTCGCAGAAGCTGCCACAGCGGATCATCGAAGCCGCTTGCGAGCGGTTGTCGGCCGGAGCGTCCGCTGAGTATCTGTCGTTCGTTGTTGTCGCCTGGATCGCGGCTCTTCAGGCGCGCTCAACAGAGTATGCTTTTTCCGATCCGCTCGAGTCGCAACTGGCAAAGATCGATTTCGATGCATCCAATCAGACGCAAACGGTCGAGGCCATCTTCGACACGGCAGGCTTTGCGAAGGCCGCGCAGGAGCGGTCAAAGCTCATTCAGCTCGTTGCCAACCAGCTGAAAACGATCCAAACAATAGGCCCGAAACAGGCCCTCCAGAAACTGACAGGCAAGGCTTAGATAGATGAAACAGACATGGCGTTGGTTCGGACCGGACGACTCGGTCAAGCTCTCTCACGTCAAGCAGGCAGGCGCCACCGGCATCGTCACGGCGCTTCATCAGCTGAATGATGGGCGCGCGTGGCCTGAGGAGGAAATCCTCAAGCGCAAGGCAATGATCGAGGCGGCCGGTCTGACCTGGTCGGTGGTCGAGAGCATCATCGTGCACGAGGATGTCAAGACACGGACCGGGCGTTATCGCGAGCTGATCGACAACTACAAGGCATCGATCTGGGCGGTCGCCAAGGCGGGCATCCAGACGGTGTGCTACAATTTCATGGCGATCACCGACTGGACCAGAACCGATCTGGACTATGAAATGCCGCATGGCGGGACTGCTCTGCGTTTCGATGTCGTCGAGTTTTGCGCCTATGATGTGTTCATCCTCCGGCGTCCCGGGGCGGAGGCCGATCATCCGGCCGACCGCATCGAGAAGGCGCAGGCCCGCTTGAAGGCGATGAGCGAAAGTGATCTTGCCAGATTGGAGCGCAACCTCATCGAATGGGTTCCGGCCCGTGAATTCGTCTATGACCGCGACAGCCTCAACCGGATGCTGGACGTTTACGGCGAGCTGTCTACCGAAGGCTTCCGGCAGAATCTGTTTGAGTTTCTGGCGGAAATCATGCCCGTTGCCGAGGAAGCCGGCGTCAGAATGGCGATCCATCCGGACGATCCACCCTTCCCGCTGTTCGGACTGCCGCGCGTGATGTGCATGGCCTCCGACGTGCGGGCCTTGCTGTCGACCATTCGTTCGCCGTCGAACGGCATTACCCTGTGCACCGGCTCCTACGGCGCCAATCCCGCAAACGATCTGGTTGCCATGGCAAAGGAATTTGCCCCGGATATTCATTTCGCGCATTTGCGCAACGTCACCAAGGAAGGCGACGGCTCGTTCCATGAGGCCGAACATCTGGAAGGCGATACCGACATGATCGGCGTGGTCGACGCGCTGATGGCCGAAGAGCGCCGGCGCCGGGCAGAAGGCAGGAAGGACTGGGAAATACCGATGCGGCCGGACCACGGCCATGCGATCGTCGACGATATCGGCAAGCAGGTGAATCCCGGTTATTCCTGTATCGGCCGGCTCAAGGGCCTTGCCGAACTGCGCGGGGTCATGCGCACCATCGATGCATTGAGAGGGTAGAGATGGCAAGGCTGCGGGTGGCGATGGTGGGACTGGGCATGGCGGCCGGACATCATGCCCGCAGCCTGATCGATCTCGCCGATCAGGTCGAGGTCGTCGGCGTCTACAGCCCGACGGAAACGCGCCGCCTCGCCTTCGCTGCTCAGTATGGCTTTCCGGCCGTCAGTGATCTCGGAGAGATATTTGATCGCAATTTCGCCGATGCCGTTCTCATTCTGACGCCGCCCAACACGCATCTCGAACTGGTCGAGAAGGCCGCAATGGCCGGCCAGCACATCTTGCTGGAAAAGCCGCTGGACATATCGTTGGATCGCGCAAAGGCGATCGTTTCGGTTGCGAACAAGGCCGGTTTGCTTTTGTCGGTCGTATTGCAGAACCGTTTCCGGTCCTCGTTCACCACGCTTCAGGATATGCTGCGAACCGAGCAGCTGGGCACCATTCTCGAAGCGTCGCTGAGTGTCCGCAACTGGCGGCCGCAGCAATATTATGACCAGCCCGGCAGAGGCACGTTGGCGCGCGATGGCGGCGGCGTTCTGCTGACGCAGGGCATCCACGCAATCGACCTGCTCCTCGGTCTGGCAGGCGTGCCGGCCAAAGTGTCGGCTTTCGCGCGCACCACACCCATTCACCGGATGGAAACCGAGGATCTGGTGAATGCGGTATTCTCCTTCGAGAACGGCGCGACCGGAACACTGAACGCCACGACCTGCGCTTACCCCGGCTATCCCGAGAGGATCGAGCTGATCTGCTCGAAGGGCACGGCATTCCTGACGGGCGACAGCTTGCAGGCCACCATGCATGATGGCCGTACGGTCAATGCCGGCGCCAACATGGCCTCCGGTTTCGGAAGCGACCCCATGGCCTTCGGCCACGAGCTTCATCGGGAGCTTATCGCGAATTTTGTCGGTGCCATCACCAGGGGAGAGCGGCTGATTGTTGCCGGTGATGACGCCCTGCGGGCTCATGCATTCATCGACAAAATGCTAGGATCCACTCCGGCATAACACCAGCCGGTCACTGCATCCTATCCGGCGAGCGCCAAGGGCGCGAATTTTCGATCTCCGTGCGCGCAGCGATGGGCATCGACATATGGCGCCCGATCATTGGCCGGGACAAACCGCCTGATGTCTCCACGTAACCTCCACATACCGCCGATCAGGTCGCAACACTCGGGGTGTCTTATCCACCATGGCACTTCGTCCCGAACTCCAGTGGGCGAGCGCGCGGATATGAGAAGACAATGACCTCAAACGAATGGCTTAAGCTTCACTTTCAACGAGATATGTCGATGTCTATCAAGAGGACACACCGTCATCCTGCGGCACGATCCTTGCGGTCGCCGCCGCAGCAATTCTGGCCGGAAAGCCCTCCACCTTCAGCCAGAAGAGGGCGGCGAGTGTTCAAGTTCGTGATGCTGGCGCTACTGGCTGTGCTGCTGCTGGCAGCGCTCATGCTGCTCGCCGGAATCGGGGCGCTGACAGGAAACTGGATCAAGCTTGCTATTCCGCTGATCACTCTCGTCGCGACTGTAATCGCAGTGGTTTTCGCTCTGGGCGAACAATTGTGAGCGGCGTGTTCGCGCCGCCGGTGGCGCCGAAAGTCACAATCGGTAAGTCTTTGATGACATTTGGCCTGACGGGCTCTTCTAGATAGGCCGATCAATAGGACAATGGCTCCATAGGTAGTCTCACCTGATCGGCATTGCGCGAGCATC
>BFBZ01000057.1_pt28 | contig 11001 bp, 9 predicted proteins | sample 1888401 | NCBI WGS metagenome assembly BFBZ01 (sample SAMD00112614, study PRJDB3348) | symbiont metagenome | host: Chara braunii | reverse complement strand
GTTGAAGCAGGGCGATATCGTGCTGGTGGTCGGCCGGCGCGCCGGCGTCGTCGCGGTCGCCGGGGGGCTCGGCGCCGAGCTCGAAAGCGTGCCGGGCATGGAGCTGGTGATGGATACGCAGGATGTGATCCTGCGCAATCCCGCCTATGACGGCAAGTCGCTGGCTGAGATCAAGCGCTCCGCCACCGCCGCGCTCCGCCATGGCGTCTATCTGATCGGCATCGCGCGCGCCGGCGAGCCGCTGCCACTGAGCGACTCGACCGTGGTGAAGATCGGCGATGTGATCACCGCCTACGGCACCGAGCAGGACCTCAAGCGGATGGTCGCCGAGGCGGGGTCGCAACTCACCGTCGACATCAAGACCGATTTCGTCTTCCACGGCGCCGGCCTGGTGTTCGGTCTCCTGATCGGGCTGATCGTGATCCGTGCCGGCTCGATCCCGCTGACGCTCGGCGCCGGCGGCGGGGCGCTCTTGTCCGGCCTGCTGTTCGGCTGGCTGCGCAGCCGGCACCAGACCATCGGCAACATGCCGGCGCCGGCCTCGCAGATCCTCAAGGATCTCGGCCTTGCCGGATTTGTCGCCGCGGTCGGCCTGCAATCGGGCCTGCAGGCGATCCACACCATCGCCAGCAGCGGTCTCACGCTGTTCCTGATCGGGGCGGTGGTGACGCTGGTGCCGCTGATCCTGGCCATGCTGTTCGGCCGCTACGTACTGCGTTACGACAACGCCGCGGTGTTTGCCGGCGCATTGTCGGGATCGCGCAGCGCCAATCCGGCGTTTGGCGGCGTGCTCGACAAGGCCGGCAATTCGATCCCGACCGCGCCGTTCGCCATCACCTATGCGCTGGCGAATGTATTCCTGACCTTGCTTGGTCCGTTGATCGTCGCCTTCGCGTGACGGTGCGGGCCGCGTTGCATCTGGAGAGGAGAAACGAAGATGGCCAAGATGGACTATTCGCAATACTCCAAGCTGAGCCCGTTCGAACTCAAGGACAATCTGATCGCGCTCGCGTCGAGCCATGCAGATCGCCTGATGCTCAATGCCGGCCGCGGCAATCCCAATTTCCTGGCGACGGTGCCACGCCGCGCCTTCTTCCAACTCGGCCTGTTCGCGGTGTCGGAGGCGGAATTGTCCTTCTCCTACACGTCGGAGGGCATCGGCGGCCTGGCGCGGGCGGAAGGATTGGGCGCGCGCTTCCACACCTTCGTGGCCGGCAACACCGACAAGCCGGGCGTGGTGTTTCTCGGCAGAGCATTGTCCTATGTTCGCGATCAACTTGGCCTCAACGCGGACGATTTCCTGTTCGAGATGGTGGCCGGTGTGCTCGGCGCCAACTATCCGGAGCCGGACCGGATGCTGAAGGTGAGCGAGCGCATCGTCCGCGAATATGTCATCCGCGAGATGGGCGCGCGCGGCATGGCGAATGAGGAGGTCGATCTGTTCGCTGTCGAAGGCGGCACCGCGGCGATGGCCTACATCTTCAACTCGATGCGTGAGAACCGGCTGATCGCGCCCGGCGACAAGATCGCGATCGGCTCGCCGATCTTCACGCCCTATCTGGAAATCCCGGAGCTCAACGACTACCAGCTCAAGCAGGTGCTGATCGAGGCCGACCCGAAGGCCGGTTGGCAATATCCCGCCGCCGAACTCAGGAAGCTCGAGGATCCCGCGATCAAGGCGTTCTTCCTGGTCAATCCGAGCAACCCGCCGTCGGTGAAGCTCGATGACGCCGGCCTGAAGACGATCGCCGAGATCGTCAAGAAGCGTCCCGACCTGATCATCCTGACCGACGACGTCTACGGCACCTTCGCCGACGATTTCAAATCGCTGTTTGCGATCTGCCCGCAGAACACCATCCTGGTCTATTCGTTCTCGAAATATTTCGGCGCGACCGGCTGGCGCCTCGGCGTCATCGCCATGACCCGCGACAATGTCATCGACCGGACGATCGCCGCCCTTCCGGAGGCCGCCAAGAAGGAGCTCGATACCCGCTATGCGTCGCTCACGACAGAGCCGCGCAAGGTCAAGTTCATCGATCGCCTGGTCGCGGACAGCCGGGCCGTCGCGCTCAACCATACCGCCGGTCTTTCGACGCCACAGCAGGTGCAGATGGTGCTGTTCTCGCTGTTCAATCTGATGGACGCGCGGCAGGACTACAAGCAGGCGGTCAAGGCGCTGATCCGCCGCCGCGATGCTGCGCTGTACGACAAGCTCGGCGTTCCACAGAAAGATAATGCCGACAGCGTCGACTATTACACGCTGGTCAGCCTCGAGGATGTCGCGCGGGATCTGCATGGCGAGGAGTTCGCGGCATGGGTGCTGAAGACCCAGAACCCGACCGAGATCCTGTTCCGCGTGGCCGACGAGACCGGCATCGTGCTGCTTCCGGGCAGCGGCTTCGGTGTCCAGCATCCGTCCGGCCGAGCGTCGCTCGCCAATCTGAACGAATATCAATATGCCGCGATCGGAACCGCGCTGCGCAAGCTTGCTGACGAATACTACGACGATTACAAAAAGGCAGGCAAAGCGTAGGATCACCGGCGGCGCAACTCTCGCGACTTGTTCCGGGCCGGCGCCTCTTACGCGCGGTCTGGCTCCGATGCGACGGAAATGGGGAAGGACAGGGGATGATGCCGCTTTCACTCCAACCACGCGCGTTGGCGCGCGCGATCATCAGTCTTGCCGCGGTCGTGATGATCGGGCTCGCGTCGCCGGCAATTGCTCAAACGGCGTCCAGCACCACGCTCGCCCGGGTGCTCGTGCTCGGCACCGGCGGCACCATCGCGGGCCAGGCCAATGCACGCGCCGGCAACGCCTATGATTCAGGCAAGGTCAGCGCGGCGAACCTGATCGCCGCGATTCCCGGCATCGACAAGCTGGCGCAGATCTCGGCCGAGCAGATCTCGTCGATCGGTTCGCAGGACATGAACGACAAGGTCTGGTTCGATCTCGTCAAGCGCATCCGCGCGGCCGTTGACAACAAGGAAGTCGACGGCGTCGTGATCACGCATGGCACCGACACGATGGAGGAGACCGCGTTCTTCCTGCAGAACGTGCTAGACACCGACATGCCGGTCGTGCTGGTTGGTTCGATGCGGCCCTCGACCGCGATCGGCGCCGACGGCCCGGCCAATCTCTACGAGGCGATGCGGGTCGCCTCCGCGCCGGAATCCCGCGGCCGCGGTGTGCTGGTGGTGCTCAACGACACCATCCATGCGGCACGCTGGGTGCAGAAGACCAATACCACCAGCGTCCAGACCTTCCGCTCGCCCGATGCGGGGCCGGTCGGCTACGTCGATACCGGCTCGCTGCGCTTCCTGCAGCCGGCCATCACGATCAAGACGGCGAAGCTGAAGCTGCCGGATGCGCCGCCATTGCCGCGGGTCGACGTCATCTATTCCCACGCCAACATGGATGCCGCTGAAGTCGAGGATGCGGTCAAGCGCGGCGCCAAGGGCATCGTGCTGGCCGGCGTCGGCGACGGCAATTCATCGAAGGGCGCGATCGATGCGCTTGCCGCCGCGGCAAAGCAGGGCGTCCTGGTGGTGCGCTCGACTCGCGTCGGCTCGGGTTATGTGAACCGCAACGTCGAGGTCGAGGACGACAAGCTCGGCTTTGCGGTCTCGCTCGATCTCAATCCGCAGAAGGCGCGCGTGCTCCTGCAACTCTTGATCGCCAACGGCGTCACCGAACCCACTGCGGTTCAACGGGCGTTCGCGCAGCAGTGATCGAGATACGCGAGGCACCATGTATCTCGGGATCGATCTCGGCACCTCGGCGGTCAAGACTGTTCTCGTCGACGACGCGCAGCGCGTGGTGGCGAGCCGCAGCCAGCCGCTGACGGCAGCCTCGCCGCGTCCAGGCCATAGCGAGCAGGATCCGGCGCAGTGGATCGACGCCACCTTTGCGACGCTGGACGCGTTGAACGCGGATCATCCGGTAGAGCTGGCTGACGTCGACGGCATCGGCCTGTCGGGCCAGATGCATGGCGCGACGCTGCTCGATGTCAGCCTGAAGCCGCTGCGAGCCTGCATCCTCTGGAACGACGGACGCGCGGCGGCGGAGTGCGCCGAGTTGGAGCAGCGCTGGCCGGATTTGCGGGCAACGACGGGCAACAAGGCGATGCCCGGCTTCACGGCGCCGAAGCTATTGTGGGTCGCCAGGCACGAGCCGGAGATGTTCGCGGCCACCAGGCTGGTGCTGCTGCCGAAGGCCTATCTGCGCCTGGTGCTCTCGGGCGAGGCGATCGAGGATATCTCGGACGCTTCGGGAACGCTGTGGCTCGACGCGGCGCGGCGGGACTGGTCGGACGCCGCGCTCGACGCGACCGGCCTGTCGCGTCGCCAGATGCCGCGTCTGGTCGAGGGCTGCGCGCCGTCGGCGCGGCTCCGGAGCGAACTCGCGCAGCGCTGGGGCATGCGCAAGCGGCCGATGATCGCTGGCGGTGCCGGCGACAATCCGGCGGGCGCCGTCGGCATCGGTGCGATCAGCCCCGGCGCGGCCTTTGTCTCGCTCGGAACCTCCGGCGCGCTGCTGGCGCCGACCGATGCGATCGCCGCCGATCCGGCGCGCGCCGTGCACACATTCTGTCATGCCGTTCCCGGGATGTGGATCCAGGCTGGCGCGATCCTCTCGGCGGCGTCGTGCCTGGCCTGGATCGCGCGGCTGCTGCGGACTCCGGAGGCTGAATTGCTGGCGCCGCTCGGTGAACGTCCGACGGCGCCGTCGCATGTCAGCTTTCTGCCCTATCTGTCCGGTGAGCGGACGCCGCACGACGATCCCGATGTGCGCGGCATGCTCGACGGCCTCGGCCACGGCACCGATCGCGACGCCATCGTGCAGGCCGTGCTCGAAGGCGTCGCCTTCGCGCTGGCGGATTGCCGTGACGTGCTTGCCGATGGCGGAATAGCGATCAGTGCCGTGGATGCCATTGGTGGGGGCTCGCGTTCGCGGTTCTGGCTTGCGGTGCTCGCCAATGTCCTCGGCATCCCGGTGCACCGCTTTGCCGATGGCGAAACCGGGGCCGCGTTCGGCGCCGCGCGGCTCGGACGCCTCGCGGTTAGCGGTGAGGCGATCGAGGCCGTCTGCACGGCGCCGCCGCGCGTCGAGACCTTCGAGCCCGACCGCGCGCTTGCGGCAGCCTACGCCGAGCGGCTGCCGAAATGGCGCGACCTCTACCGGCCAGGGCGCTGACCAAAGTCAGTGCGTCCTTGGAATTCACCGCCTGGAGGTCATGCCGGAACAGGCCCTTCGATCCGGTGAACTTCACGCACGGCATCGCGCTCGGCGATCCGGGCGTAATGCGCCGCCAGGTTCGGGTAGGCGCCGATATCGAAACCGGCGCGAGGCGTCCAGCCCGTCATTGCATAGAGCCCGACATCGGCAACGGAGTAGCTCTCGCCCAACAGATAGGCGCGTGTAGAGAGGTGCTGGTCGAGAAAGGCGAAGCGTGCCCTCAGCCGCTCGCGGAAAACGTCCTTCGCCCGTTCGTCCAGCGCAGTGTAAAACAACGGGCCGAGACCTCCCTTGTGCAACTCACTGGAGAGGAAGTTCAGCCAGGCCTGCAACCTTGCCCGCTCTACGGTTCCGTGTGACGGCGCGAGCCTTCCGGCCGGGTCGCGGTCCGCGATGTATTGCACGATCGCCGCCGCCTCGAGCAGCACACTGCCATCATCGAGCACCAAAGCCGGTATGTATCCTAGCGGGTTTACAGTTCGATAGTTTCCGCCATCCGCCGTCGTCTTGCTCGCTTCGTCGACTCTGACGCCGGCAAAGCGAAGACCGCTCTCGAGCAGGGCGACATGGGGCATCAGCGATATCGTGCCCGGCGCGTAGTACAACTTCATGCCACCATCCTTCCTGGCTGGGGCGCATCAGGGAGCCCGCGCGCCGGCAAGGAGAATGGGCGAACGTTCGGCCGGGACGCAATCACGAAGATCCGCCTCGTCGTTCCGGTTCCCGGCGAGCATATCGACCGAAGCTATTGCCCTGCGCTGCGGCCTTTTGTTTAATGCGCGCACGGGCGCGAGAAACTGAAAACAACTTGTGGGTGCGACGCAACGCCTTCCTGGCCGTTGTGGCGCGGTGGGGAGGCAAGATGATCGACCCGATCCTCGAGATGCGCCGGGTCTCCAAGTCCTTCTTCAGCATCAAGGCATTGCGCGGCGTCGACCTCACGGTCTATCCCGGCGAAATCCACGCTTTGATGGGCGAGAACGGCGCCGGCAAGTCGACGCTGATGAAGATCTTGTCGGGCGCCTACCGGCCCGATCCGGGCGGCGAGATCCGGATCGAGGGCAAGCCTGTGCATTTCAACGGCCCGCATGCCGGCCGCGCGGCAGGCATCGCGATCATCTATCAGGAACTGTCGCTCGCCCCCAATCTCAGCGTCGCGCAGAACATCTATCTCGGCCGCGAGGTCTCACGCTTCGGGATGCTGGCGCGCGATGCGATGGAGGCGGCCGTCGGGCCGATCCTCGAACGGCTCGGCGCGGATTTCGCGCCGTCGGCGCTGGTCGCCGGCTTGTCGATGGGGCAGCGCCAGCTGGTCGAGATCGCCCGCGCGCTGCACGCCCGCTCGAAGATCCTGATCATGGACGAACCGACCACCCACCTGGATATGGAATCCATTGAGTCGCTGAACATGGCACTGGAACTGTATCAGGGCACGCTGATCTTTGTTTCACACGACCGTGAGTTCGTAAGCTCCCTGGCGACCCGCATTCTGGAAATCACCCCNGCATTGTCGGCCGGCGAGAGCGAGCGGTTGTTCGGACTGATCCGCCGGCTTCGCACCGACGGCCTTGCCATCATCTACATCTCGCATCGCATGGATGAGGTCTACGCGCTCGGCGATCGCGTCACGGTGCTGCGTGACGGCACGCTGGTCGGCTCGCTCGACAAGCCCGAGATCCGCGCCGACACCATCGTCCGCCTGATGGTGGGGCGCGACGTTACGTCGTTTTACAAGAAGGACCATGATCCGCACGCGCAGCACGGCGCCCCGGTGCTCGCAGCGGTCGACATCGCCGATGGACGGCGCGTCAAGGGCTGCTCGCTGACCGCGCATGCCGGCGAGGTCGTCGGTCTCGCCGGGCTGGTCGGTGCCGGCCGCACCGAGCTTGCACATCTGATCATCGGCGCCGCGGCCAAGACCACCGGTCACGTCGAGATCGACGGACGCAGGGTCGAGATCCGCACGCCGGGCGCGGCGCTGGAGGCGGGCATCGCCTATCTGACCGAGGACCGCAAGGCGCTCGGCTTGTTCCTCGACATGTCCTGCCTCGACAACATCAATCTCGCGGTGCTCGGTCGCGATGCCAAGCCTGGCGGCATCCTCGACCGCGACAAGGCGCGCGACCGCGCCCACAAGGCATTCGCTGCCTTGGGTATCCGCGCTGCGGATATCCGGGTGCCGGCCGGTGGCCTGTCCGGCGGCAACCAGCAGAAGGTGCTGCTGTCGCGCCTGCTTGCGACCACGCCGAAGATCCTGATCCTCGACGAGCCGACCCGCGGCGTCGACGTCGGCGCCAAGTCCGAGATCTATTCGATCATCGACAATCTCGCGAAGTCGGGCACGGCAGTGCTGGTGATCTCGTCCGACCTGCCCGAGATCATCGGCATCTGCGACCGCGTCATCGTGATGCGCGCCGGACAGATCGCCGGCGAGATCAGGCGAACGGCGACCGCGCCGCTCGACCAGGAGCAGATCATGGCGCTCGCAACCGGAATGGAGCAGCTCGATGCCTGACGACGGTGCTTCCGCCAAAGCTTCCGCAAAGGCCGCAGCTGCGCCCGGCCTCGCCGCCGCACAGGAGACGAGGCGTCAGCGCACGGCGCTGTTGATCCGCTCGGCCGGCATGCTGCCGGTGCTGGTGCTGCTGTGCCTCGGCTTCCATCTGCTGTCGGACGGCCGTTTCTTCACCGCACAGAATCTCGGCATCGTCGTGCAGCAGGCCGCCGTCAACACCGTGCTGGCAGCAGGCATGACCTTTGTCATCCTCACCGGCGGCATCGATCTCTCGGTTGGCTCAATTCTGGCGGCCTCGGCGATGGCGGGGCTGATCATCTCCAAGCTTCCCGATCTCGGCGCGTTGTGGTTGCCAGCTGCTGTGCTCACCGGCGCGGTCTTCGGCGTCCTCAATGGCGGCCTCATCGCGCTGCTGCGCCTGCCGCCCTTCATCGTGACGCTGGGGTCGCTCACGGCGGTGCGCGGCGTGGCGCGCCTGCTCGGTGCCGACACCACGGTGTTCAATTCGGAGATTCCCTATGCTTTCATCGGCAACGGCTCGCTGACGCTCGTTCCCGGCGTGCTGTCGATTCCCTGGCTCTGGGTGATCGCGTTGCTCGTCATCGTTGTCTCCTGGCTGGTGCTGCGGCGTACCGTGCTCGGCGTGCATATCTACGCGGTCGGCGGCAATGAGAGCGCGGCGCGGCTCGCCGGCATCAAGGTCTGGGCGGTGCTGATCTTCGTCTATGTCATATCGGGCCTGCTGGCGGGCCTTGGTGGCGCCATGCAGGCGGCACGGCTTTATGCCGCCAACGGCCTGCAACTCGGCCAATCCTACGAGCTCGACGCGATCACCGCGGTGATCCTCGGTGGCACCTCGTTTGTCGGCGGCATCGGTTCGATCTGGGGCACGCTGGTCGGCGCGCTGATCATCGCCGTGCTGTCGAACGGCCTGATCCTCACTGGCGTGTCAGACGTTTGGCAGTATGTGATCAAGGGCCTCGTGATCATCGGCGCGGTGGCGCTCGACCGCTACCGGCNGCATGATCCGGAACAGTGTGAAGCTGCTATTCGAAGAGATCATGCCAACAAGTCAACAATCGGGCGCGGTCACTGGTCGCCGCGCCGGAGCTTCAGACAGACCAGGGAGGAAGCCAATGAAGACGATCTCGATTGCCGGCGCTGTCGTGGCGCTCGCCCTCGGCTCTGCGCCGTGCTTCGCCAAGGAGCTGAAGTCGATCGGCATCTCGCTGGGCTCGCTGGGCAACCCGTTCTTCGTCGCCCTGTCGAAGGGCGCGGAGTTCGAGGCCAGGAAAACCAACCCCAACGTCAAGATCACGACAGTCGGCTTTGAATACGATCTCGGCAAGCAGGTGACCCAGATCGACAATTTCATCGCCGCCGGTGTCGATCTGATCCTGCTCAATCCGGGCGATCCCAAGGCCGTTGGCCCGGCGATCAAGAAGGCGCAGGCCGCCGGCATCATCGTCGTTGCCGTCGACACCGCGGCCGAAGGCGCCGATGCCACGGTCACCACCAACAATGTCCAGGCCGGTGAGATCTCCTGCCAGTACATCGTCGACAAGCTCGGCGGCAAAGGCGACGTGATCATTGAGAACGGACCGCAGGTCTCCGCGGTGATCGACCGCGTGACCGGCTGCAAGAACGTGCTCGGCAAGAATCCCGGCATCAAGGTGCTGTCCAGCGACCAGGACGGCAAGGGTTCGCGCGAAGGCGGCCTCACGGTGGCGCAGGGCTATCTGACCCGCTTCGCCAAGATCGATGCGATCTTCGCCATCAACGATCCGCAGGCGATCGGCACCGATCTCGCGGCACGCCAGCAGAACCGCAGCGGCATTGTCATCACCGCGGTTGACGGCGCGCCCGACATCGAGGCCGCGCTGAAGGATCCCGCCGCGCAGCAGATCCAGGCCTCGGCCTCGCAGGATCCGTTCTTCATGGCGCGCCGTGCTGTGCAGATCGGCGTCGGCCTGCTCAACGGCCAGAAGCCTGCCTCGACTGTCGAGCTGCTGCCGTCAAAACTGGTGACGCGCGCCAATATCGCCGAGTACAAGGGCTGGACATCGGACCGCTCGCAATAGCGCCCGCGGCACGGCCGCTGCGATCCACGACGTGACGATGGTGATCGGAGCGCCGGTCACCTCGGCGATCTCCTGGTCAGCTACCAGACGCGCGTTGCGCCGATCTGTATTCAGTCAGAGCTGCCGGTGGCAGCGGCACCGCCGAGAAACAGGTTCCATGCCTTCCTGAAATAGGCCTTTCGATCCGCCGGCGGCAGCGGCTTGTAGCCGAACATGGCCAGTGTCGTCGGCCCGACAATGATGCTGTTGATGAGGTGATTTGTCAGGAAGGTCGCATCGGCGGCAACGAGATGCCGGTCCTTCTGTGCCTGCACGACGCTCGCGCGCAGCAGATCGGCGATCGCATCCGCCTCGGGGCCGACGCGGTCACTGTCGGCAATCAGCATCTCGCTCAAGGCAATCCTCTTGAACGCGATCAGCTCGGGATCGAGATTGATATCCAGCAGGCAACTCGTCAGCTCCCTGAGTTGAACGAGACTGTCCTGCTCCGCACCATCGGCTCCGAGATCGTCAAGGCGGGCCATGATGCGCTTGCGGCTGCGCTCCAAAACGGCATTGAACAGGGCCCGTTTCGATGCGTAACGCCGATAGATCGTGTCCTTGCCGGCGCCGCACATCGAAGTCACGCGCTCGACCGATGTCGCGGCGTAACCGTCCTTTGCGAACAGCTCGGCGGCGATCGCGAGGATACGATCCTCGACGAGCGCCGCTTCGGCTTTCGTCGGCCGGCCGCCACGTCTCTTTCGGCTCCGCTGGCCTCGTTTCGCGTTGCTGCCTTCCATCATGTCCCCGAGACGCGCCTGCTCGCGTGGCAGATTGTAATATGTCTAAATCATTGAAAACGCCATCATATAAACTGGACAGTATCGTCCCGTTTTGTTTACTCGCCGGCGAAACTCGGCGAGGGGGCGTAGATGGGTGTTCCGAAGGACGTGCAGGCATCATGGAAGGCGGCGCTGCTGCTCGGCGCCGCGGCGATGCCGGCACTGAGCTGGCCGGCCCATGCCCAGAGTTCGAGCTTGCCGCCCGTGAGCGTCGATGCTCCCCAAACGCGGCGAGCGACCCGTGCGGTGGCTGCGCCGCGTCCGCAAGCAGTTCCCCGTCGAGCCGTTCATCCCGCGCTCCAGCAGGGACAGGCCGGAGCGGCGGCAGCGCGCTCCATCTCGGCT
>BFBZ01002211.1_pt1 | contig 11002 bp, 11 predicted proteins | sample 1888401 | NCBI WGS metagenome assembly BFBZ01 (sample SAMD00112614, study PRJDB3348) | symbiont metagenome | host: Chara braunii | reverse complement strand
GAGATCATATCGTATGAGACATCATCATTGGACATTTGGCCCCTCCCGCAGAGACGACGACAACCAGGAGCGCGGCTGGGGACATCGCGGACGTCATGGACGGCGTGGCTTCGACGAAGCCTGCGAGGAGATGCGCATGGGCGGGCGCGGCGGCGGGTTCGGCCCGCGGGCGGCCGGCCTGTTCGAGCGTGGCCGCCGCGGCGGTCGCGAGGAGTTCGGGCGTGGCGGCGGCGGCCGCTTCTTCGGTCCCGGCGATCTGCGCAGCCTGCTGCTGTGGCTGATCGGTGAGAAGCCGCGCCATGGCTATGAGCTGATCAAGGCGGTCGAACAGTTGGTCGGCGGGGCGTACTCGCCGAGCCCGGGCTCGGTCTATCCGATCCTCAATCTGCTCGAGGACATGGGCCAGATCGAAGCGACATCGGCCGAGGGCGGCAAGAAGCTGTTCGCGATCACCGACGCCGGCCGTCAGGCGCTGAAAGAGGATGAAGCCGCCATCGATGGCCTGCTGAGCCGGCTGCGCATCATGGCCCGCACCATGGGCGGCATGCGCCCGCCGGAGCCGGTGCTGCAGAGCGTGCAGACGCTAAAGATGGCGCTCAAGATGCACCGGCAGGGCTGGAGCGACGCGGAAGCGAAGCGTGTCAGCGACATCCTCACCCGCGCCATCGCCGATATCCAGGGCGACGAGGGCACCGCGAGCTGACATCAACATCAGCCAGGAGCGGAGCCGTGGCAACCGGAATTGATATCCGTGCTCGCGCCGCCCAGACGCTGCGCTCCCTCTCAACCGTTCTTCACGGCGAGAGGGTCGGGTAAGGGCAGCCGCACGGAAGTCGGTCCGAAGCGGGCCCCTGACAGCCGCATCCCTCGATAGCATCCGCGGTACGGGTCCGGCGTTCGCCGGGACCCATACCGCGTGATCGTCGTTGGCAGACGACTCTCAGTCGTCGCCTTCCGATAAAGACTCTCGCAGGGGCCCTACACCGGCTCCAGCACCATCAGCCCGGTCGCCGTATTCGAGATCGGGATGTGATAGTTGGCGTGCTCCTTGCGGACCTTCTCCGGCAGGGTGCCGCGCGCGACCATCCAGTTCAGCAATTCGACGCCCTGGGTGCCCGACAGCTCGACCAGCTCGGTGGTCGAATACTTCGTCGCCCAGGCGGGATCGTCGACCATGCTGGCCATGAACTTCTCGTCGAAATCCTTGTTGATGAAGCCGGCACGCTCGCCGTCGAGCTGATGCGACAGGCCGCCGGTCCCCATCACGACGACGCGCTCGTCCTTCGGCCAGGATTGAACCGCCCGCGCCAGCGCCTGGCCGAGCTTGTAGCAGCGCGCGGCCGACGGCAGCGGCGCCTGCACCGTGTTGACGACCACGGGCACCACCCGCACCGGCCATTTCTGATCGGGCCAGCACAGCGCCATCGGCAGTGTGAAGGCGTGATCGACCACCATCTCCTGGCAGGTGGTGAGGTCGAAATCCTCCTTCACCAGATGCTCGATCAAATGCCAGGACAATTCGCTGTCACCCTTGAACGGCGCGGTCTGCGGAATGCCCCAGCCCTCGTCGGCATTGCTGTAGCTGTCGGCCGCGCCGACCGCGAAGGTCGGCATCTTGTCGAGGAAGAAGTTGAGGCCATGGTCGTTGTAGACGAGCACGACCACATCCGGTTTGACCTTGGCGAGCCACTCGCGGACATGCGGGAAGCCGTCGAAGAACGGTTTCCAATACGGATCCTGCTGCAGGCCCTTGGCGATCGCGCCGCCAATGGCCGGAACGTGCGAGGTGGTGATGCAACCGACGATCTTTGCCATGACGATTACCCCCTCGCCGCCAGAAGCTTGGCCTTGAACTGCTCTTTCGTCAGCCCGGTCTGCTGCGCGCCGATGTCCTGCATGTCGAGCCCGAAGATGCCGGCGAACTTGGCGAGGTAGTAGGCGTTGCCGCCGGCCTCGATCAGCTCCAGCACGTTGCGGTTCCTGATCGCCGCGCGCTGCTGTGCATTGAGGCCGTATTTGGCGCAATAGCCGTCCTCGTCGGCGACGAACGCCTTGCGGTTGGCGGCATCGTTGAACGAGTAGCACATCTTGTTGAGGGCGTAGCCTTTGCGGGCCTGCTCGCCGTCGAAGATGGTGGTGCCGGGCACGGGCTGCCGGGCTGACGTGGTGGACATCTGAGCCTCCCCTGGGCGTGTTTCGGACGGCCGCGCTTGATCTGGATCAAACGCGGCGCCGTTCGTGCCCGCCAGTATCGCCGACAGACACCGTCAATAAAGGCCGCGCGACCGATCCGATCCATGAGCCAATTCGATCATTTGGACCTCGACGGCCACCTGCTGCAGCTCCTGCTCGCCGTCATCGAGGAAGGCTCGGTCACCCGCGCGGCGCAGCGGCTCGGAGTCACGCAGTCGGCCGTCAGCCATCTGCTCGACAAGCTGCGCGCGATCACCGGAGATCCGCTGTTCGTGAAGTCCGGCCGCGGCATCGTGCCGACCGCGCATGCGCAGCTCCTGGCGCTGCGCGCCCGCGCGCTGCTCGACGATCTCCGGAGCTTCTCGCACACCGCTGCGTTCGAGCCGGCGAAAATCTCCGCGCAGGTGACGATCGCGGCCAATGATCTGCAGCGCGACCTGCTGCTGCCGTCCCTGCTCCGTTACGCCCGCGCGCAGGCGCCGGGCCTCAGCCTGCGCGTGATCCCTTCCGGCGCACCGACGCCGGAGATGCTGCGCGAAGAGCACTGTCAGCTCATCATCACGCCGCGCCCGCCCGAGGGCAGCGACATCCTGCAGAAGCGGCTGTTCGAGGACAGCTATCGCGTGTTCTACGATGCGAGCCAGCGCGAGCCGCCGCAGAGCCTGGAGGACTATCTCGCCAGCGACCACGTCACGGTACTGTACGAGCCGCGGCGCCGCCTCGACATCGACGAGGTCCTCGCCGAGCGCGGCCTAGTCAGGCGGTTCGCGGCGCAGGTGCCGGGCTTCGGCGGCATCGGCCCGTTCCTGCGCGGCAGCCGCATGATCGCGACCCTGCCGAGCCTGCTGCGCGCCTACATGCTGCGCGGCCTGGCGGTGGCGCCGGTGCCCGTCCCCTGCCCGGCGATGCCGATGTACATGGTCTGGCACTTGCGACACCACGAAGATCCGATGCACCGCTGGCTGCGCCAGCAGCTCGAGATCGTGGTCGCGCCGAGCTTGGCCGCGGCCGCCGAGCACATGCCGGTGATGGCCTGACTCATCCCGAGGGGTGAGCGGCCCTCACGCCGGCGCGTGGCACACCGCCTCGATGTTGTTGCCGTCGGCGTCGCGCACGAACGCGCCGTAATAGTTCTCGTGATAATGCGGCCGCAGTCCAGGCGCGCCGTTGTCCATTCCGCCTGCGGCGATCGCCGCTTGATAGAACGCATCGACCGTGGCGCGATCCTTGGCGTGGAACGCGACATGCGTCGAGGTCGCGGCCGTCCCGCCGGTGCCGATCCAGAAATCCGGACGGCCGTCGCCGAAGCCGGCATGATCACCATGGCCGCCGGTCTGCGCGTCGGTGATCTCCATCATCAGGACATAGCCGAGCGGCGCCAGGGCGGCCGCATAGAACGCCTTGGCGCGGGCGAAGTCGGAGACAGGGAAGCCGACGTGGTCGAGCATGGTGATCCTCTCCATGGTGACCGGCGAATGCTAGCGCCGTGGGCGCACCGGCGCAACGTGTCGAACACGGCTCGATCACATCGAGAAGATGCGCCGCGCCGTTTGTTGCCCACTCGCCAGCGCCGCCTCGACCGTTCCCATGTCGCGTCCGCGATACAGCGCTTCGCCGGAGATCAGCACCCGTCCGCCATCCCGACGCGAAAGCGTATCCTGCGCCTCGTGGGATGTCAGCGTCGCATAGGAATAGGCCCCGCGCGCGAACGGATCCTTCGCCCAATCCGTGACATGCGACGCGACGAGCTGCTGCTTCAGCAAGCACACGGGCTGTGAGAAGATGTTTGCGAGCGCCGAAAGCCCGTTTTCGATCAGCGCGGCCTCGTCGCACGCGGCGAAGGCGCCGGCCGGCGGCCCGGCGAGCCAGCCGGTCAGCACCGCGTCATCGTTCGGATGCTGCGTCCACCACACCGGCACGTCGGCATCGGACAGCACGAACAGCATGTCGGAAAGGTCCTCGGTCCGGGCCTCTCGCCACCAGCGACGCTCGAAGCGAAGCAGCAGCTTGATGACGTTGCCGAAGCCGATGGTTTCGGCTGCGGCCAATTGCGGGCGCATGGCCGGCGGCAGCGCGATGGTTCGCAGCAGCGGCAGCGGCACGGTCAGGATGACGAGATCGCCGCGCTGCGCACGGCCGTCAGCCAAGCGCACGACGACACCATCATCGGAGCTCTCCACCGCGCGGACCACCGCCTCGAGCAGCATCGCCACGCCATGCACCCGGCACTCCGCCAGGAGATGATAGAGCAGCGCCGCGTAGCCGCCGACGATGCGCGCCTGAGCGCCGCGGTCGCCGCCCATCCATTCGTCGCGCAGCGCGAACACGCTGGCACGACCGGGATCGGCCGCGTCATAGCCCTGCACCATCCCCAAGACCGACTTGCGCAGGGCGGCAAACTCCGCGCCGGCGAAATGCCGATCGAGCAGCGCCGTCACGGTCATATCCTCGTCGAGCTGACGCGCCACGCGGTGCAACTGGCGCATCTGCCGATCAGCGGGATCCTCGCGCGAGAACGCGCCATCCGTCACGTACCAGCGCGCGCCATCGACCGGCGTCGAGGTGAGCCCCGCCTCGGCCATCAGCGCGTGGGTGACGGGCGCCTCGCCATGGATGAATTCCGCACCGGCATCCGCGCGATATCCGAACCTGCTTGCGGGCAGCGGATGGATTCGCCCGCCGCAGCGGTTGCGCGCCTCCAGCAGCGTCACCTGCTGGCCTGCGCGGGCCAGTTCGCGCGCCGCCATCAGGCCCGCGGCACCGGCCCCGACGATGATGATGTGCATTCGCCGCTCAGCCATGACTTGCCCGGGCCGGCAAGGCCGAGCCGTTGGTGATCTTGTAGCGCAGCCACAGCGCGCCGCCCTCCAGCGCCGTGCTGCTTTCGAGCGTCATTGCCGTGATCGGGGCACGCTCGCCGGACTCGGCTTCCGTCGAATCGAACACGCTGGGCGCCCCCTTGGCGCCATCCACCGCCGGACACAGAACGAGGTTGAACTCGTCGACCAGGCCCGCGCGAAGGAACGCGCCGTTGGCGCCGCCACCGCCTTCGAGCAGCAGGCGTTTCACGCCGAGCTCCTGCGCGACGATCTCGAGCACGCGCGAAAGATCGAGCTTCGCCTGGCCGGCGAAGATGTACGACACGCCCTCGCCGCGCAGTCCCGAAAGATGCGCATCCGACACGGCCTCGGTCAGCACGACGACGATCGGATCGCCGCCGATGTCGGAGCGACCCCAGCAGATCTTGCCATGGGGATCGAGCACGATGCCGTAGGCCTTGGCATCGCGGCGCGCGATCCACTGAGTGCGCGGGAATCGCTCCGTCGTCTCGGCCGGATAGGCCGAGCCCTTGGCGAATTCCTGGCCGGTGACGCGGCCGATCAGCCAGGCGTCGCCGCCGAGCTTGTCATGCACCTGCTCGAACAGATCGCCCGATCCCTTCGGACGCCAGCGGCTCGGCAGGGTCCGGCCGTCGACGCTCGACGCCATCAGGCAGATGACTTCCGGTTTCATGCATCCTCCTTGTCGCCGCTGAACGGGGGTCACCGAATATCGCTCCGGCGGCGTTGTCAACGAAGTGGCGTGCGTTTCGTTCGATTGCGCCGGTGCGGCTCGCCTGCGCTGTCGTTGTTACCGCACCAATTCCTGCGCTAGTTTCGGCTGCAAACGGAGCCGATCATGGACGCTGCGCCGCGCAGACGAGACGCCATCGGTTTGCGCGGGGCAGCCCTGCTGGCCGCAGCGCTCGCCGGCCTCGCGCTCTGCGTCGCCGGGATCTGGCGCCTCGAAGCCGAGCGCGCGGGCATCACGATCACCCTGCTGCAGGCAGGCACCACCCCCATCACCGTCTATCGGCGCGACGACGCGGCTGCGTCGCCCGTGGTCGTCATTGCCCACGGCTTTGCGGGCTCACGCCAGTTCATGGAGGCCTATGCGCTGACATTGGCGCGCGCGGGCTATGTCGCGGTCTCGTTCGACTTCGAGGGGCATGGCCGCAATCCGACGCCGATGTCGGGCGACGTCACGCGCGTCGACGGCACGACGAAGAAGCTGATGCGCGAGATCGGCCGCGTCACCGACGCCGCGCTGTCCCTGCCGGGGAACGACGGCCAGGTCGCCCTGCTCGGACACTCGATGGCTTCCGACATCATCGTCCGCCAGGCGCTGGCCGATCCGCGTATCAGGGCGACGGTGGCGATCTCGATGTTTTCCGAGGCCGTCACGGCGAGCGCGCCGCGCAATCTGCTGATCATCACAGGCGAATGGGAGGCGGCCCTGCGCCGGGATTCGCTGCGCAACCTCCGGCTCGCCGATCCCGCCGCGCGCGAGGGCGACACCGTGGGCGATCCCGCCGCAAATGGCGGACGCCGCGCCGTCGTCGCGCCCGGAGTCGAACACGTCAGTGTGCTGTATTCGACGACCGCACTGCGCGAGGCACGCGACTGGCTCGATCGGGCGTTCGGCCGCGCCAGCAGCGGCCCGGTCGCTTCGACTGGCGGTGCGATCGCGCTGCTGCTCGCCGGCATCGTGCTGCTGGCGTGGCCCTTGGCCGAGCTGCTGCCGAAGGGTGATGCGCCGCCGCCGACAATTCCGCTGCGCAGTCTTGCGATCGCCACGCTGGTGCCGGCGGTGACGACACCGATCGTCCTGAGGTTCGTCGAGACCCGCTTCCTGCCCGTTCTAATCGCCGACTACCTCGCCGTACATATTTTCGTGTACGGCACGCTGTCGCTCACGCTGCTACGCGCGCAGGGCGTTCACTTCGGCCGCGTGGCCTGGCTCGCGGCGCTGGCGCTGGCCGCCTACGGCATCTGCTGCTTCGGTGGCGCGCTCGACCGCTACGTCGCCTCGTTCATGCCGATCGCGGCGCGCCTGCCGATCATCGCAGCGATCGCAATGGGCGCGGTGCCCTACATGCTGGCGGACTGCATCGCCAACAGGGGCGGCCACGCCGCGCTATGGCGCACCGTGTGGATCCGCACCGCCTTCCTGGCCTCGTTGGGCGGGGCAGTCGCGCTCGACCTCAAGCGGCTGTTCTTTCTGCTCATCATCATCCCCGTGATCGTGCCGTTCTTCATCGTGTTCGGACTGATCGGCGGCTGTGTCGGTCGCAGGACCTGCTCGCCGATGGCCGAAGGCCTCGGTCTCGGCCTGATCCTGGCGTGGTCGCTCGGGGTGTCGTTTCCGATGTTCCTGCCGGGCTAGCGTCCGTTTCCGACATGTGCGAACGAACGTGCTGTCCGACGATCCGAAACGCGGACATGAAGCACGCGCTCGTGCCGCGCCGTCGCCCCTCGCAGACCCGACATGCCTCGCCTACGATCCGATGGAGTCAGCATGGCAAAACACCGCATCTACACGACGAGCTTCGCGAGCGTGTACCGATTGTACGTCGCGAAGGCCGAGAAGAAGGGACGCACCAAGGCAGAGGTCGATCAGGTGATCTGCTGGCTGACGGGCTATGGCCAAAGCGAGCTTGAGATCCGGTTGGAGCGTCAGACGGACTTCGAGACCTTCTTCGCACAGGCGCCAGCGATGAATCCGGCGCGGACCCTGATCAAGGGCATGATCTGCGGCGTCCGCGTGGAGGATGTCGAGGAACCGACGATGCGGGAGATCCGCTACTTGGACAAGCTGGTCGATGAGCTGGCGCGGGGAAAGGCAATGGACAAGATCCTGCGCAAGGCCTGATCGTGTCTCGCGACCCGGTCTCCCTCAATCCTGCTCCTGCCCTGGCGCCGGTCGTAGCATGAAATGGCCGAAGGCGGTGGCGATCGGCTTCGTCGCATCGTCCTGCCAGGCGCGGGCCTCGAAGGCGACGACGCGGCGTCCCTGCTTGACGATCGACGCCGATGCGACGGTGTCGAGCGCGCGGCCCGACCTCAGATAGTTGATGGTGAGGCCGACCGGCTTCGGCGGCGCCGTGGCGCCGAGCTCGCGCATCACGGTGACGATCGCTGCGGTCTCGAGAAACGCACCGGTCATGCCGCCATGGATCGCAGGCAGCACGGGATTGCCGATGATCCGGCGCGAGAACGGCATCACCAGCGTGTCGTTCTCGGCAAAGCGGATGCCGAGGCAGCGCGCGAACGGACTGGTGGGAAACGGCCCCGCCGGATCGTCCGGGGCGTCGAGCGACGGTGGCACGCCGTCGAAGGCCGCCCGGTCGGTCAGCATGTTGGTGCGGTTGGCGCCAATCATGAAGCAGGCGGTCGCGGTGGCGACCGGTGCGGTCTCCTCCTCCTGATAGGCGGTGGCGCGCACGAACGCGATCGAGCGCGTGACGCGGAAGCAGACCGCATGGGCCTTGATGTCGAGACCGGGGGTCGCCGGCTTCTGATAGTCGATGCGCAGATCGAGCGTGGCGATCGCCCGGCTGCCGTCGAGCGCAAGCTGCACCGCCATGCCGCAGCTCTCGTCGAGCATCGCGGTGACGACGCCGCCATGGATCACCCCGGTCTCGCTGTCGCCGACGAACACGGGACGATAAGGCAGGGTCGACCAGGCTTCGCCGGGCGCGAAGCGATCCATCCTGAGCCCGCTGATATGGCCATAGACCGAGCGGCGCTGCCCGATGGCCTCGGCGAGCACGTCAAATGCCGGCGGTGCGGCGGTGGGCGGAATGTCGGACATGCGCGATTTAGATCACGATCCCGAGGACGCACGAAGCCTTTTCCGACGGATCCGATTTGCATGCCAGCGATCCGGGCCGGATCATCGCCGTCCCTGCATCGGCACTCCTGAGCGCCGCCGGTCATGCTCACAACTCGAGGCTGCGAGAGCCCATTCCCGCAAAACTACGTGGATGAAATGTTCCGCCGGAGCCGCGCGCTTAGAACATTGGCAACCTTAATATGATCATAATTGTCTCCATCAAATCCCGGAGACCCGTCGATGCGCAGATCCACCAAGACGCCGGACGCCCCGCCGAGCAGCGGCACGGCCTCTCTACGAATTGTCCTGAGCCTGGCGCTCGTAGCCAGCGCCGGTGCGATGTGGTGGAGCAGCGGCGGCGCCAACAGCTTCTCCTTCGGCACCGGAGCGCCTTCGCTCGAGAGCCGCGTCGCCACGCTGACCTCGGAGCTGGCGCAGCTCAAGGCCGAGACCGCCCAGCTGCGCGACCGCCAGAGCGACACCTCCGGCGAGCTTCTGCAATTGCGCGCCAGCCTCACCACGGCCGAAACGGGCCTGGCCGTCTTGCGCACCGCCGCCGACGAGACCGAGGCGCGCCGCCGCGATACGGCCGACAAGATCGAATCCGATCTCGCGCTGCTGAAGCGCCAGACGATCCGCCTCCGCGGCGCCCAGGAAGATGCGGCAACCGAGCTGAGCGGGCTGCGCACCGCGGCCGCGAACAGCGACATGACCATCGAGCAGCTCCGGACCTCCACCGGCGAGATGCGTCAGCAGTTGACGCGCATCGAGACCGCTCGCGAGGCGACCAGCTCGATCTCCCGCAGGCCTCACCGTGTCAGGCGCGTGGCGCGCGCGACCGAGGCGCAGCACGAGCCGCAGCCTTTCTTGATGCAGTGGCCCGGCGTCATCCCCGCAGGTCGCAACTGATTTGAAGGGCCATCCGGCCTGACCCGCGAATCGCGGTCAGGCATCAGCCCGGCTGGTCACCACCAGCCCGGCTGCACCGGCCGGTAGTAGGTCGGAGGCGGACCGCGGCGGCGCGGCGCCGCGACGGGCTGGCCATCCCAGCTGCGCTGGAAGAAGCTGCCGAAGCCGTCGTCATATTCGTCCCCGCTGGCGACGACGTCGACATTGGTCGTCGGTCGGCGCGTGATGAAGCCGCCCTGCGGCTGGTTGCTCAGCACCGCGACGAACTCGGTCCGATAATTGGTCTCGCTCGACAGCGGCTCGTCCGAGACGATGATCGAGGAGCGCGGCACGGCCGTCGGCGCGATCCGGTCGAGCACGTCCTTCGGAATGGTGATGCGGTCGAGCGCGTCCTTGGCGGTGTCGCCGTCGTCGATGGTCACCGCCGTCCAGCGCAGCTCCGCGCCGTTCTGCGCCACCGCGGTGAACACATGCGTTCCGATCGGCCGGTCGGGATCGCGGATGGTCACCGGCGCCTCGATCGAGGTGTCGAACACCTCGCCGCCGCCATCGGGGGCCGGCTTGTGCGTGTTGCGCCTGACATAGAGCATCTGCGTCGAACGGCTGATATAGACCGAGACCGGCTCGGTCGCGAGCCTGGCGTCCGTCGCAGCCTTGCTCACATCGGCCTTCCTGGCCGCCGCCGCCTTGGCGGCATCCTTGGTCGAGGTCGCCGCAGCGAGCTTCACGGCCGCGTCCGACTTGGCGGCCTCGAGCTGCGCTGCCGCGTCGGTCGCCTTGGCGTCGGCCTTCTGCTTCGCATCCTCGGCCAGCGTCCTGGCCTGATCGGTCTTGGCGGTGGCCAGCTTCCTGTCGGCGAATTTGAGCTCGGCCTCGGCGCGCGCCTTGGCCTGCTCCAGCTTGTGCAAGGACGTCTTCAGAGCCTTGGCCTCGCGCTCGGCCGCGGCAGCCGCCGCCTTGGCCTCGTCGGCGCTCCTGGCGGCGTCCTCGGCCTCGCGGCCGAGCGTCGCGGCCCGCGAGGGCACCGCGGCGAGCGCCTGCGCATTCGGCACGAACAAGGCGGGATGGGAGAACTCGACGGGCGCCGGGTCACCCGGCGCGATGATCACCCGCATGCCGATCCAGGTCCGGTCGAACAGCTTCTCGGCAAAGCCATAGGGCATGCGGACGCAGCCATGCGAGGCGGCATAGCCGGGCAGCGGCCCGCCATGCAGCGCCACCCCGTTCCAGGTGATGCGCTGCATGT
>BFBZ01002206.1_pt1 | contig 11002 bp, 8 predicted proteins | sample 1888401 | NCBI WGS metagenome assembly BFBZ01 (sample SAMD00112614, study PRJDB3348) | symbiont metagenome | host: Chara braunii | reverse complement strand
TGCGCCGGTCGGCGTCCTCGACGATCCACTCGGCGAAGCCGATCGCGTCCGGGACGACGAGCCCGGCGTCCTTGATGCGCGTGCCCAGGTCGGCGAGTGTGCCGCCGGTTTTTGTGTACGCATCGAGTTCGGAAATCCACGGCTCGATGGCGTCGTAGCCCGCCTTTGCGGCGATATCGATCAGCTCCGTGATCGGCCGCGAGTTGCCATCTTTATCGCGCACGGTACTCGTGTTCAGGCAATAGCCGAAGCCGGACTTCGCTGGTGCCGCGTGCGAACCGGTGGCACTCATCGCGAGCCCACCGACTGCACCGGCCAGCACGGCGCGCCGCGAGATATCGATAGGCATCGTTGACTCGACTGTCGGAGGGTGGGCTCGGCCCGAATGCTCGGGAGACTCTGCAATGATGGCGATGTTGACGCGCGCTGTCCACCGCGCAGCGGCGGAACTTCACTCACACGAACAGCGCCGCTTCGGCCACGAGACCGGGACCGAACCCCAGTGTAATACACGGCCGCGGGGCGTTCTGCTCGCGGAGCCGGCGCAGGATGAACAGCACCGTCGGACTCGACATATTGCCGTATTCGGCAAACACCGCCCGCGACGGGGCTAACGCCGCCGGCCCCAGGCCGAGAGATTCTTCGACCGCGGACAGGATCTTCGGTCCGCCGGGGTGAACCGCCCAACTCTTCACGTCTGCGACTGACAGCCCGTTGTCACCGAGCCACGATTCCAGCCAGGTCCGCAAACGGACCGCGATCAGCCCCGGGACGCGCCGCGACAGCGTCATCTCGAACCCGTGGTCGCCGACCGTCCAGGCCATGTCGGCCGTGGAGTTGGGAATGAGACACGAGCCGGAGGCGACCAGGGTCCAGGGTGAGGAAGAACCCACCCCCAGCCCCTCCCTGAAGGGAGGGGAGAAAGACCTTCGGAATACCGATGCCTCTGGAGAGTTCGAGGAGGCATCGCGCGCGTTCTCCCCCCTCCCTTCAGGGAGGGGGGCTGGGGGGGTGGGTTCTTTCCCCCCCACAACAGCCGCGGCGCCGTCAGCGAAGATGGCGTTGGCAATGAGCTTGTCCGCGGCGTTTCCGAAGTAGTAATGGAGGCTGCACAGCTCCACCGCACACACCAGCACCCGTGCGGCCGGGTCGGCGGTGGCGAAGGCATTCGCCACGCGCAGCCCGTTCAGCGCTCCGTGGCAGCCCATGTACCCGATGTGCGTGCGCTGCGTGGTCGGCTTCAGACCCAGGCCGGTAATGAGCGCGTAGTCCACGCCCGGCGCGCCGAAGCCTGTACACGACACGGTGACAATGTGCGTGATCGATTCGGGTTCGAACGCGGAATCGGCCAGTGCGGCAACCGCAGCGCGAAGGGCGAGCGGGCCGGCCTCTTTCGCGTAAATCGCCATCCGCTCGCCGGTCGTCGGACCGACGCCCTCGTTCGCGGCGGTGGGTACAAACGGCGAACGGGTGTCGTTCGTGCCGTTCAGGATGTCTCGCACGACCGGCGTGCTGATGACCTGGAACCGCGCGTTCACGCCCGAGTTGGCATAAATGGGACCGAGCCACGTCGAGGTGCGCACGTCCGGACCGGCCATCTTGCGGGCGAGGGCCAGGCCTTCCTCCGCGGCCACGGCGTCCGGCGGGTGGGCGGTGCCGAGGCCGTGAATCGTGAAACTCATGCGCGGGCACCGAGGAGGAGAGCGGGACGGTTGAGCGACCTCACCACCGGTCGGGACAGCACGGGGAACACCGATAGCGCACGGACCGCGAGAGTGGTGAGGGCCGGCACCCTCAGCACGCGCGAAACCACGCGACACGTTTGCTGCCGAGTACCTATCAGACGGCGGTGAGTGGCTTTCCATTCCCCGGCGAGCGAAGCACCCCCGTGTTGCACTCCGCGCGCCGCGATCGGCGCCAGTGCGGCGGCCGACATCACCGCCCACGCCATCCCCTCACCGGTGAACGGCTCGACGTATCCGGCCGCATCGCCAACGGCGAACCACCGTTCCCCCGCGATGATGTTCGGGCGCCGACTGAGCGCGGGGGTTCCTCTCCAGGCCAGCGCAGCGAGTCCGGGGACCTGGGGCCACCTGACTCCGCTAAGGACCGCTTGCGCCGCCGGCCCGAGACCGCCCCGCGCCTTCACGAAAGCCACGTCGAACGCCGCGGCGACGTCCAACCGCCCGTCCTCAACGCGGACGAGCCCGACGTAGCCGCCGCACCCGGTCGCCATGAAGATCGTACCATCCTCGAAGAACGACGGCACGACACACGCGGGCACCGTCGCGCCGGCACCGATACGCGATCCGGCTTCGGGAACCGCGTTGCCACCGCTTAAGCCACTCGCGACAACGGCAACACGAGCTGTGACGCACTCCTCACGAAAGCCGGGGCCGTTTTCTGCACCGGTCGTGCGAATCCGAACACCGATGGACGACCGGTCACCGCACACCGATTGATCGTCTTCGAGTTTGGCGGTCACGCCGGCACGGAACTCGACACCGGCTTTCGTCGCCTCAGCCACCAGAGCGGCGTCGAACACTTCTCGCGAGAGCGACACGCCGCCGGGTACGCGCACCCGTGCCGAGTGCCGATCGGCCCCAATGCGTACGTCCCGCAGCGGAACACCACCCGCAAGGACACCACCGAGCCCCAGGCGCTGTAATGTGCTAATGGCAGCGCCGTTAATACAGCACCCGCACACCTTCGACCGCGGAAACTGAGCCTTATCGACCAACAGTACCGAGCAACCGCGTCGAGCGAGTTCGCGCGCCGTCMCCGCMCCCGCCGGACCGGCTCCGATCACGACAGCGTCGAAGAACCCGCCCCCCCTCCCTTCGGAGGAAGCGCGGAGTGCGGAGCGCGGAACCCGGACCGAAGAGAGAGCACCGGAGGGGGCTCGTGGGTTTTCACTCCGCGTTCCGCGTTCCGCGCTCCGCGCTCCCTCCGAAGGGGGGTTAGGTCCTCCGTTCACATCCGCCTCCACGCGAGCAGAAAGCGCGACGGGAACCGGCTCCGCACCGTCACGCCGGCCAAACCGGCTCGCTCCGCGAGCGCGAGTGCTTCCCACGACGTGAACGCGGAGCGCACCGACGCGGGGCCATCAAACCGCACCACCCGCGACCGCGTGAGCAGCCGACACGCCAACCAGACGGCACAGTAATTGAACCGCGACCGCGCGAGATCGTTCACCAGAATCATCCGTCCCGCCGCGTGCTCCATATTCGCTAGAAGCCCGATCGCCTCCGCTTCACTCAGATGGTGAAGGAACAGGGAACACGTGACGACGTCGAACCCGGTCGGAAGGCGGTCATGAAGTACGTCGTGGACGAAGAAGCGCACGCCGCTCGGTTCGCGACCCGCTTCCTCAATTGCTGTCGGGCTGAGATCACACGCGGCGACTTCAAGCGAGACGCCGGCGCGGGTCGCGCGGGCGAGCAGTTTGCGCGGCACGTCGCCGCTCCCGGTCGCTACGTCCAGAACGCGGATCGGTCGTTTCAGCTCACGCGCAAGGCCAACAATAGACGGCCAGAGGACGCCCGCACTGTCGGAAACGCGGTTCAGCCGCGCCAGCCCCGCGAGCGCGCGGCGGTGTTCCGCCGGGTCGAGTGCCGGGTCGTCCATCAGTTCGGGGATGCGCTGGCGCGCACGCAAACCGGTCACCCTGGCGTCTCCACAGGTTCGGACCGTGGTATTGTAAGGCAGGTACTCAACTGAGCCGAACTCTTTGCCGGCCCGGGGTGAGCGCCCGGTCCGTTCGGTGCCTTGTAATGCCTCCGGGTGCGAATAAAATACCTGCGAATTGAGAGGCGTTTTGCACGGCTCGGCCGAAAGTCTCACTTCGCTCTCGGGCGTGAGCCGGACACGCGGCCCGCACGGCCGAGTTTCGCCCGTCACCACGAACACACACGATGAACCCGTCTGTCGTCGGCATCGATCTGGGAACCACCTTCAGTCTCGCGGCGTTCGTCGAGAACGGTCGCCCGGTCGTCGTCCGGGACGCGAAGGGCGTCGCGCTCGTGCCGAGCTGTATCTCATTTCATGACGACGGCTCGGTCCTCGTCGGGAGCGCCGCCAAAGAACGGGCGCTGTCCGACCCCGAACACACGATCTTCAGCGTGAAGCGCCTCATGGGCCGCACGCTCGCGGATCTGAAGAAAGAGTTGGAGCTGATCCCGCACCAGATCGTGGAGCGCGAGACCGCGGACGGGCGCAAGGTGCTGCACGTCGAGATCGCCGGGCACGAGTACACGCCCGAAGAGCTCTCCGCCATGATCCTCAAGGAAGTGCGCAAGCGGGCCGGGAACCCGACGAAGGCGGTCATCACCGTCCCGGCGTACTTCGACGACTCGCAGCGCCAGGCCACCCGCGACGCCGGCCGCATCGCCGGGCTGAACGTCCTCCGTATCGTCAATGAACCGACGGCCGCGGCGCTCGCCTACGGTCTGGATCGCCGCGGAACCGGAACGGTCGCGGTGTACGACCTCGGCGGCGGCACCTTCGACTGCTCGATCCTCTCGCTGTCCGAAGGTGTGTTCAAGGTGCTCGCCACCAACGGCGACACGTACCTCGGTGGCGACGACTTCGACCGGTTACTGATGCAGGCGGCGGCGCGCGAGATGGGCGTCGATCTGACCACCCGAGACGCGGAGTTGCTGCAACACCTCCGCGACGCGGCCGAACGCACGAAAATCGCTCTCAGTACGTCGGAGAGCGCGGTCTTCACGCTCTCGCTCACGGGCGGCTCGCGTCCGCCCCTTCAATATTCGCGCGTTTTCACCCGGAGCGAGTTCGAGGCTCTGATTCAACCGCTCATCGACCGCAGTCTGGAGCGCTGCAAGTCGGCACTCCGCGATGCCCAACTCACGCCCGAGAAAGTGGACGAAGTGGTTATGGTCGGCGGTTCGACTCGCATTCCGTACGTTCGGAAGCGAGTGGGCGAGTTCTTCGGCAAGACACCACACACCGGACTGAACCCGGACGAAGTGGTCGCGCTCGGTGCGGCCGTGCAGGCCGACATCCTCACGAGCGGCCGGCGCGACATGCTGCTGCTCGACGTGGTGCCGCTCTCGCTCGGGATCGAGACCCTCGGCGGCGTGGTGGACAAGCTCGTCCACCGCAACAGCACCGTCCCGGCCCGTGGCCAGGCGCGGTACACCACCGGCGCCGATAATCAGACCGCGATTACGCTGAACATCTACCAAGGCGAGCGCGAACTCACGAAAGACTGCCGGTTCCTCGGCACGTTCAAGTTGTCCGGCATCCCCCCGATGCCCGCCCAGTTCGCACAGGTGGACGTGACGTTCCTCGTGAACCACGACGGCATCCTGACCGTGTCCGCAAAGGAGCAGCGGAGCGGGGCGAAGGCCCAAGTGACGGTGCAACCCGCCCACGGGCTCACCCAGACGGAAGTCGATCAGTTGGTGAGCGACAGCATCGAGTACGCACAGGAAGATTTCACCGCGCGCCGGCTGATCGAGCTGCGGAACAAGGCCGAAAACGACCTGCGCCACACCGAGAAGGGACTCGCTCAAGCGGGCGAGCGTCTCACCCCCGAACAACGAGAGTCGATTGCCAAAGCCGGCACGGTCTTACGCGCCGCGATTGCAGACAGCGACCTCGCTGCACTCCAGCAAGCGATCGATTCGTTCGGTGAAGTGACGAACCCGCTCGCGACACTCGTGATGAACGAAGTGGTGCGCAAAGCGCTCAGTGGAACCGACGAGGGCGATCTCGACCCGAACAAGCTGTGATGCGACCCGGCCTTTTCGGGTGGGTCACGGTCTCCGACAGTGACACCAACGGCGCGCAACAGCCTCCTCGAGAATCGAACCGCAACACCTGGGGTGCAACCACCGACTCTCGGAGAGAGTCGGCCACCCGAAAACACCACTCACAAGCTACAAAAGAGGCCCACCCATGACGTGGCACGACGCACGCGAGATCGGCGAAGCGCTGTTCGATCAGTTCGACACCATCGACCCGCTCTCGGTACGGTTCACCGACCTGCACAAGCACGTGCTGAACCTTGAGGGGTTCACCGGTAAGCCGAACGAATCGAACGAGAAACTCCTCGAAGCCATTCAGATGGCATGGTACGAGGAGTGGAAGGACGAGTACGGCAACAAGTGAGCACTACCCGGCGGGTCGGGGACCGTCGGGCGGCTCGACCGGTTCGCCGCGCGCTGTTTCCGCAATCACTTCTTCTACGGCTTCTTCTGCCGTGATCCGGGCGCCCCGGGAGCGCGCGCGTTTCGCCTGTGCGGCCGCTTCGCGAGCCCGTTCCTCGGTCCACGCTCGTCGCGCACGGCGCCACAACACCCACGCCGCGACGAGCGCCGGGAGCCAGAGCGGGGCCCACGGCACGAGAGCGACGGCGACCAGCACAATCCCCGAACCGAAACCGACCAGCCCGTCCCAAGAGGTTCCGAACGTGTCACGGATGCGGGTTCCGAACGTCGGCGCGGTCGGCGGCTTGTAGTCCTTCACCTCGCGGAGCGTCAGGTTGATGGTCGAGAGGTCCACGCGGTTCCGGAGGTAGTTCCGTCGCCCCTGTGCCCGCTCGATGTCGCCCCGCACCAAGAAGACCCGGTCGCTCACCTTGATGACGTCTTCGAGTTTCTCCTCTTTCCGCTTTTCCTTCAGCAGCTCGTTCAGTTTGTCTTCCTGCTCCTTCAAGTTCTTGATCCGCGCTTCCACATCGACGAATTCCTCCGTCACGTCCTGCGTGTCCACCACGTTTCGCTCCGGGGTGCCCAGCCCGAGGAACCCGTTCTTGAGGCCCGTAAACTGACCGATCGGTACGCGAATCGTGTAGGTCGCAGTGCGGCGCCGGCCGCTGTCGCTCTTAACCTCGGACTTCGCCACGAACCCCTTTTGTGTGGCGACGAGTCTCTCCACCTCTAGCGCCACGGCGTCGAGGTCGTCCACGACCAGTCCGAGCGTGGCGGTGTAGATGATCATCGGCGCCTGCGGGGCCGCGTTCACCACCGCCTGATCGACTGCGCCTTCCTTTTTCTCGCCCGCGCCGCCTTTCGGGTTCTCGCTCGATGCCGCCCCATACGGGGCTTCCGATTTTTCCGAAGGCGCGCCGCCGCACCCGAGCAGGGGGCACGCGACGACCGCGAGCCCGAGACTCAGTGCGCATACTCTCGTTCGATTGGACAACATGATGCGACCTCCGAGCGAGAGGCGTGTGGCAATTTCGCCCGTCAGCTGGATCGCCTCCGGGCGGAACGGGGCGAGCCGGAACCGTCAGCGCCAGTTGACGGTCGCGGTGCCCGACCGCAACTGAGGAATTGAGCCCGCCGCGTGCGGATTATTCCCGCCCGCGTTCGTTGTTCGTCGCGACGCCCGGCCACAAGGTCGGGGTTCGCTGAGTCACTCCACCCGACAGAACACGGCTTTCAGGTACCGGCCTTCGGGGACGTGGAGCAGGAACGGGTGGTCCGCGCCGGCCCCGCTCACCTTGAACACCTGAATCGTGCGCTGGGCCTGCCACGCGGCCCGGCGGATCGATTCGAGGAAGTCCGCTTCACTCACGAGACCGGTACACGAACACGTGAGGAACACGCCGCCCGGCTTCACCACGTGGAGCGCGAGCCGGTTCATGTCGCAGTACTTCTTGAGCGCCGATTCCACGTCCTCGCGATCGCGGGTGAGCTTCGCCGGATCGAGTACCACCGTATCGAACCGCTCGCCGTTCGGGATGATGTCGCGCAACCACGCGAACAGATCGGCCTGCACATAGCGGATCTGCGCCCCGTTGAGCTTCGCGTTCTGCTTCGCCATGTCGAGCGCCTGCTCGTCCAGGTCGAGGCCGACCACCTCCGCCGCCCCGCCCCGCGCCTTGGCGTACACGCCGAACCCGCCGGTGTTACAGCAGATGTCCAGCACGCGCTTCCCCGCGCAGAACTCGGAAAGCGTTTTGCGGTTGTCGCGCTGATCGACGAAGAAACCGGTCTTGTGCTTGCTGCCGGGTACGACGCGGAACTTGAGGCCGTTTTCGGTAATCACGTCCGGCGGTGGCGGCTCCGGCGGGCGGCAGTCGAACGACTCCTGCTTCCCGACGTGTTCTTCCGCGAAGTAGTAGAACCGCGCGGCGGGGTAGTGCTTGCGGAGCGCGTCCATGATCGCGGCGCGCTGTTTGAACATGCCCGCCGCGAAGAACTCCAGCACGAGCGTGTCGCCGAACCGGTCGATCACCAGCCCGCTCAGGCCGTCGGCCTCGGAGTGGACGAGGCGGTACGCGTTCGTCACCTCGTCGAGTTTGAGTGTCTCACGGCGGAACGACACAGCCTCGTCGATCTTCCGCACGAAGAACGCGTCGTCGACCGGTTCGTCTTGCTTGGACGTGAGGACGCGGAGCGAGATGCGCGAGTGGCCGTTGTAGAAGCCGCGCGCGACCCACTGCCCGCCCTTGTCGTGAATATCCACGACACTGCCGGGCGGGATGCGGGTGGCCGGCTTCTCCACCATCTTCTGGAAGATCCAGGGGTGCGACGACCTGCGCTCGATCTTGAGCGTGACGCGAGGCAACGAAGGCGCTTCGGGTGCGGGGTTCATAAAGACATGATAGGCCCGCCAAACAAACACAAAAGAGAAGAAGGAAGAGCCGCAGATAACGCAGAAAAACGCAGATCGGAAGAGAAGGCCGAAAACAAAGCAGCGGAAAGAATTCTTTCCGCTGCTCCTGGCTTCTCGTTTTTATCTGCGTTCTTCTGCGTTATCTGCGGCTCTTTTCTTCTGTTTTCGCTGGCCTCACGCGCCAAGATACTGCCGCAGGAGTCCGTTCACTTTATCGCACCGGTCGTGCCAATCGTCGCGGTTCTTGGGCGGGTAGTCCTTGAGCGGGCGGAAAGCGACGAGGACGGACAGGCGCGGCTGCGACGGGTCGGGCTTCTCCATGTGCAGCTCGACCTCGATCGGCTCCTGACCGCGCGGGACCGCGGGCCGCCGGGCCATCAGCCAGCCGAAGATGCCGCTCCCCTGCTTCGATTCCTTGTACCCGTCGGGCAGCCCGATCCGCATCCGGATCAGCCCCGGTTCGCTCGTCAGCACTTCGGCCTTGAAGTCCTCCACGAAGCCGCGGAGCTTGGCCGCCGCCATCCGGTCCGGCAGGTACGCCTCGAACTCGCGGAGGACGTGGAACGGGTCGGCGGGCTGCTCTAGTTCGTGGGGTTCAACCTCTTCCAGTTCCGCCATGAGCGGCGGCTCCCACCCGGCCGGGGCGGKTTCGGTCCAGAAATCGGCACCCACGGCCCGGCCGAACGATTCGGCCAGTTCCTGCGCCGACTGCTGGCGCTCGTTGGGGTACTTGCACAGGGCGAGTTGCACCACGCCCTCCACCGCGGCCGGTATGAACCCGCAGCCGATCCGGTGGAACCGCGGCGGCGCTTCCTCAATGTGTGCCGCGAGCAACCGGTCCTGGCGGTCGTAGTTGAACGGGAGCCGGCCGGTGAGCAACTCGAACAGGATGACCCCGACCGAATACAGATCGCTGCGCCCGTCCACGCGGTCGCCGCGGATCATTTCGGGGCTGACGTAACCCGGCGTCCCGATGGCGTAAATCGGCCCGTGGCCGGTGAGTTCTGCGAGCTGGATGTGGGGCTTGGCGGCGAAACCGGCGAAGCCGAAGTCCATAACCTTGAGCGTTTCGTCCGGCGCGTCCGGGTTGATCACCATCAGGTTCGACGGCTTCAGGTCGCGGTGAACGATGCCCGCGTCGTTGGCGGCCTGGAGCGCGTGGCAGAAGCAGCCGAGCAAGCGGGCCACGCGCTCGGGCGCGAGGCGCTTGTGGACCGCGAGGACCGTTTCGAGCGTGACGCCGGGCACGTACTCCATCACGAGGCACGGGCCGAGCGGGTCGTCCAGGGAGGCCTCGATCAGCCCCACCGCATACGGGTGGGAGAAGTTGGCCATCGAGCGGACTTCGGCCTCGAACAGTTGCCTGAACCGCGGGTGTTCGACCACGTGATCGTGAATCCGCTTCACCACCACCTTGTAATCCGCCCCACGCAGCGGCTCGGCCAGGAACACCTCGGCGTTGCTACCGCTGCCGAGTGATCGGAGCAGCCGGTACTTACCGAGCGCCGTTTTCCCTACCATTCCGTGCCCCCGCGGACCCCGAACATTGAGGTACGCAAAGGTAGGATGCATTCGAGAGCGGGGCAACTCGCGCACCCGAATGCCCGATAACAACCTGTACCGCGCGCGAGTTCTCGCGCCGGCTCACAATTCCACGGGTTCCCAGCGGTATTCCACGTTCCCCGTCCACTCGGCGCCCGGCTCCAACACGAGCCAGCCGCTGTCGATGCCACGGGCCGCGAGGTTGTTGGCATCGGCCGAACAGGTGTACGGCTCGATGGCGACGGCGTTCCGGTGGACCGGCGTGAACAACACCAGATCGCGGAACGACTTGTCGGCCAACACGCGGAGCCGGCTGGTCGTACTCGGGTGCGTGATCCGCGCCAGCTCGAACAGGCCGCTGTTCGGCTGCGCGGCGCCCGTTACCTGGGTGAACACGTTATCGAGCGCCGTCGCGCCGATCGCCCGCGGGTGCTGGAAATCGAGTTCGGGCGGCGGAACGGTTCGCGTTCCGGTCGGCAGGTTGTTCTCGGCCTCCCAGATCTTCGCCACGTGCGCTTGTAACACGGTGCTTCCAATGTCCGGGTCGTTCGTTCCGGGCAACCGGAAGTAGCCGTGGTAGCCGAGCCCGAACGGCAAGCGGCCCGGTCCGATGTTCTGGACGCGCGCGCTCACGTGCAACTTGTTCGGATGCAGGCGGTACGTGACAGTGAAAATGAAGTCCGCGGGCCACAGAGGAAGCGCCTCGGGCAGATCCTGCACGAGACTGAACTCGCCCGTCACGAACGCGGAATCCGTGGCGCCGCCGGCCCCCGTCACCCGCCACGGGTTCCGCGGGGTGAAGCCGTGGATCGCGTGCTTCTTCGTGCCCTCGTTCAGCGGGAGCGGATACGTCTTCCCTTCGAAGTTCAGT
>BFBZ01000016.1_pt94 | contig 11015 bp, 11 predicted proteins | sample 1888401 | NCBI WGS metagenome assembly BFBZ01 (sample SAMD00112614, study PRJDB3348) | symbiont metagenome | host: Chara braunii | reverse complement strand
CGATGAAGTGGGTGATCTTCAAGGTCTGCTTCATCAGGCGGAAGAACAGCTCGATCTGCCAGCGCAGCTTGTAGAGGTCGGCGATTTCTTCCGCTRGGGCGTCGAGGTCGTTGCTGAGGATACGCAGCATGATTCCGGTCTCGGTCGTCACCACAATCTCTCGGACGGCAACCTGCATCGGATTCTGGCGCCGGCTGGCTTGCCGCGCCGGCAGGAAGCCGATCCGGTCGCTCAACACACCCGAACCTGGTTCAAGCGGCATCTCGCGAGCGTTGCACAGTGGCGTGTTGCTCTTGAAGCGCGTTACGATCCGGCAGCCAGCCTGGTCGAGCTTGGCCCACCAGCCGTAGTCGTAATAGCCGAGATCGAAGACGTAGGTGGCGCCGGGATCAATCGGCATCTTCTTGGCCGGAACAATGTCGTTGACATTGGCTTCGGTGACCATGTGGTAGATCGGGCAGGCCAGATCGGGATCGTAGATGATGTGGGCCTTCGCCCCGCACACCTCGGCCGAGAAGCGCGCCCATTCGGAGCCGGCACCGGCAAGGTGGATGCCGGTCGAATCGATCAGGCGCACCATTTTCTGCGTTTTGCGCCTGACGCCGCGCGTCGCCATGCTCAGCATGTATTCGAACAGGCCGCAGAACACCAACGGGCTGCGGACCCTGTTGGCGTCTGCAAACGTCGAGCGACGAGGTACCCGCCCGCCCACGTGATAAAGCCGTGCTCGGTGGCTCTCCATCGTGGCTTCAATGGCGCGCAGCGAGTTGGCGCCGGCCAATTGACCGAACAACAGCGCAATGAGCTGGTGCCGTGTCTTGAAGCTGCGTACCTGCTCGTCCGTCCCGTGCTCGTCCACAAGCCGCTCGAACGCAGCCCATGGAATCAGTTTGGTGATGGCGTGCAAGACGCTATTTTGGTGCCGCACGGCATTGTCTCCTGTTCGTGTCCAGATGATTCGCAACCACCTGGAGCCCAGTAGAATCAGTGCCGTGCACTCCTTCAAGCAGAACACGTGCCGGACAGCCGTGGGCTTGTCCCGGCCATCTCGCTTAGGTGGGCACCGTGCCTCCCTAAGCGAGATGCGCGGGTCAAGCCCGCGCATGACGACGGAGAGATTGGTCAGCGCACCAAATCACGCGTGATCTCATCCACACGCGCCACGCCGCACAGCGCCATCGCACGCTTGACCTCGGCTTTGAGATGGTCGAGCACGGCGCGCACGCCCTCGGCACCCTCCAGCGCCAAACCCCACACCGCGGGACGCGCGACCAGCACCGCGCGCGCGCCGAGCGCCAGCGCCTTCACGATGTCGGTGCCGCGGCGGATGCCGCCGTCGACATAGATCTCGGCGCGCTCACCGACGGCGGCGACGATCTCGGGCAGCGCGTCGCCACTGGCAATCGCTGCATCGAGGTGGCGGCCGCCATGGTTCGACACGATCAGCGCCTTCACGCCCGCATCGAGGAGCCGCAGCGCATCGTCGCCGCGCAGCACGCCCTTGGCGATGATCGGAAGCGGCGAGCGCTTCACCAGCCAGTCGAGATCGCGCCAGGTGGCGGGAAAGGTGATCGTGCCGCTATGGGCCGCGCTGTAGAACAGCTGCGTGATCGGGCGCCCCGGCGAATTGGCATTGCGGATCTCGGGCGACGGCGTGATCGGCGCGCGCGCCGCGCGCGGCGCGGAGCCGTAGACCGGCTGGTCGATGGTGAGCACGATCGCGCGGTATCCGCTCGCGACCGCGCGGTCGACCAGATCCTCAGTGGGCGCGCGCTCGGGCGGCAGGTAGAGCTGGAACCAGCGCGGCGCCGTGCCGGGCTCGGCCGCCACCTCCTCGATGCTGTAGGTCGAGGTGGTCGGCAGCACGAACAGCGCATCGGCCGCCGCTGCCCCGCGCGCGGTCGCGCACTCGCCTTGCGAATGGAACAGCTTATGCCGCCCGAACGGCGCCACCATGATCGGCGTCGAGAGCATGGTTCCCAACACCGTGACGCTGGTATCGACATTGGTGATGTCGTTGAGCATGCGCGGCCGCAGCCTGAGCTTGCGCCACGCGGTGATGTTTTCGGCGAGCGTGATCTCGTCGTCCGCGCCCGTCGCGGCGAATGCATAGGCGCCCGGCGAAAGCTTCGCCCGCGCTTTTTCCTCGAGCGCGTCGAAATCGGCGCTGTCCAAGATTCTCTCTCCCCTCGCCCTGCCTCATCCGTTGTCATGGCCGGGCATAGCCGTCCGAAGGACGGCGTCGCTTCGCTCCGCCTATGTCCCGGCCATCTCGCTTAGGGACGCACTGTGCCCGCCTAAGCGAGATGCGCGGGTCAAACCCGCGCATGACGACGGAGAGAGTTCAGCCGCAATCGAAAAGGGCGAGACCTTACGCCGTCTTCGCCTTCTGCCGCTTGAACGCGCCGAAGCCCGGACGATAGCTCTTCTCGTCCAGGAACTGCTTGAGCCCCTGGCTGCGGCTGTCCTCCTTGTCGACGAAGCGCAGCGCGTCGCCCTTGGCGGCGAGATAATCCGCGGCCTGCGGCTCGTTCATGAAGCGCACGGCGCGGATCGCCTCCTKGGTGTAGCGCACCACCGCCGGCGACTTCTCCATCAGCTTCTTCGCAAGCTTGATGGTCTCGTCCTTCAGCTGCGCCTTGGGATAGGACGCGTTGACGAAGCCGATCTGCCGCGCCGTCTTGCCGTCGAAGGTGTCGCCGGTGAGCGCGTAGTACATCGCATCGCGGGAATTGAGCGTCTGTACCACGTTCCACGACACGATGCCGCCCGGCAGGATGCCCCAGTTCACCTCGGAGAGCCCGAAGATCGCCTCGTCCGCCGTGAGCGCGAGGTCGCAGGCGCAGACCTGCGTGAAGCCGCCGCCGAAGCAATAACCGTTGATCATCGCAATCGTCGGCACCGGAAACGTCGACAGCCGCTGCCAGCGCCACTGGTTGGACGCGCGGCTCGCCTTGCGCCGCAATTTCGGATCGGTATCACCGCCGCGGAAATAAAGCTTGAGGTCCTGCCCCGCGCAGAACGCCTCGCCCGCGCCCGTGAGCACCAGCACCTGCGTCTCGCCATCGCCCGCCAGTTCGTCCAGCGCCTCGTCCATCTCGATATGGAGCTGCGGGCTCATGGCGTTGCGCTTGTCTGGCCGGTTCATGATCAGCCAGGTGATGCCGTCCTGCTTCTCGACCAGGATCGTCTCGTATTTCTTCGTTGTCATTGTTGTCTCCCGTTTCCTCAAGCGTGCGCCATGTGGCGGCCGGGGGCAGGATGGACCAGAGGATTGGAGCGGGGCAAGCGGGTTGGGGAGGTATCTTAGACTTGACCACGAATCCTTCGAGAGAGCCTGTTGCTGGGCGGCAAGCTCAGCGATCCACATTCGCGGATGGCGCCTCCGCGAGTACGCCACCCGCAGCTGCAATCGGTCCTTCACGAACAAACGAGCCTTAAGCCTTCAAGTCCGTGATCCGCATGATTGCGGTCACGTTCCCCACATTGGACGCCTGCTCTTTTGTGTCCTTGTTGCAGGTCCAGACGAAGTTCTTTTTTGCCGTGAACGTCTTCCCTTCCTGATCGAGGAGAAGCTCTCCCTCCGTGATATGGCAGACCATGGCGTTCTCCATGGGGGGGCCCGCGGTCTTCGATCCGGGTTGCATGATGACATCGCGCATGGAGACCGTCTTAAAGCCGGGGATCATGGATGGTGTTTCGCCATCATAAGCACGCACCACGACACCGGGCCACGGCGTCGTATCCTTGTAGCCCGCGGTTTGAGCTGCGGCTGGCTTCATAATGGCCGCCGAAGCCGCTGCTAACCCGATTCCCAATGCTGACCTTCGATCGAGCTTGTGCATGGCTTTTCTCCCGAGGTTACGCAACGAACCGCCGCGGAGGCGGCGCGCGCATTTCGTGGAATGTGAATGGTGGTGCGAAACCGAAAAAGGGAGCGGTCTCTTAAGAGAGCATGCTTGCCGATGGCACCAATGCTGCTCATTCGCCCGGAACGGCGACTTCGGCACGTCCCGCTTCAGGGGCACTACACTCTACCCGATCCGACGTGCTTGAGAAACCGGTGGTTCGGCCCCTGCTCTAAATATCCAGCACCAGCCTTCCCTCTGCAGACCCCGCGACGCAGACCATCAGGCTGCGTTTGCGCTCGGCCGGCGAGAGCACGCGGTCCCGGTGGACCGGCGTTCCCTCGAGCCAGCCGACCTTGCAGGCGCCGCAGATGCCGCCGCAGCATGATGCGGGGATATCGATGCCGGCGCGAGTGAGCGCGGCAAGCATACTCTCCCCGAGCGCGACCGGGATCTCGCGATGCGAGCGGGCGAGGACGAGGGTGAAGGGCCTGGCTTGAGGGTCGACTGGGAGCGGCGGCGGAACGAAGCGTTCCAGATGGACGCGCTGCGCGGGCCAAGTGGCGGCCCGCCGCTCGAACTCGTCGAGCAGTCCGGCCGGTCCGCAGCACGCCAGCGCTGCACCAGATGTGGGCGCGCCGATGATCGCGTCGATGGCCGGGCGTTTCGCGGCGACCGTATCGTAAAGAGTGACGTATCCGCTCTCCCTCAGCGGAGCGAGAAGCCCGGCCAAGGGCGGCGCGCCGCGCGCGATGACGTGCAGCGCGAAGTCGGCCCGCTTCGTCCGTTGCAGGTATGACGCGGCCGACAGGAACGGCGTCACGCCTATGCCGCCGGCCACGAAGGTGACGCGGGAGACCTCGTCGTCGAAACGCAGGCCGCCGCGCGGGAGCGATACGCCGAGCGTGTCGCCTTCTTTCACCTCGTCGTGCAGCCTGATCGAGCCGCCGCGGCCGGCGTTCTCGCGCTTGACCGCGATGAGATAGCGCTTGTCATCGGCGGGGTCGTTGCAGAGCGAATAGGTGCGGAGGAGGCCGTCCGGCAGACGCACGTCGATATGGGCGCCCGGGCGGAACGGCGGCAGCTCCCAGTGGTCGCGGTCACGCAGCGTGAACAGCTTCATGTCCGCGCCGGCGTCCTCGACCGCGGCGACGACGACCTTGACCCAATTGTTCGGCAACGCTGTGCTCGGCAAAGCCATCACGCGTTGCGTACCGCGTCGCCGACGCGGACCGTTCCGCCCTGCAATATCTTGCAGTTGAGGCCGGAGCGGTTGATGAGCGGATCGAAGATCGCCTTGCCCGTGATCTCCTCGATGTGCCGGCAAGGGATCGACAGCCGCGTCGCTTCCAGCAACGTCTCGCCGAGCCAGAAGCGGCGGCCGACCAAGTGCGTGACCGGCACGCCTTCGACCGTGACGTTGCGGCGATGCTCGTGCGGCCCGAGCTCGATATTGGCATCGCGCTTGAGCGCGACGAGCGTCTCGAGCTCGAACAGCGTGACCTGCCGACCTTCCTCCGGTCGGTGGGAGTAGAAGCCCTCCTCGCGCCCGATCATGTAGCGGTCGCCCTCGATGCCTTTCCCCTCGACCAGCCGGAGCTCAGGCATCGCGCGCATGGGCAGGAACGCACGCGGCGTGATGTGGAGATGGCGCACGACGCCGGTCCAGCCGAAAACGACCTTGGAGGCCGCCTCAACCTTGGGAGTGTCCAGCATTGTTTGTTTTCCTTGTTCGTGGGATCACGTCATCTGCATCTGCTTGTTCGCGGTCTCGGGCGCTGCGAACGCGGCCACGGCGGTGATGAGGGCGCAGACGATCAGATAGATCGAGACCGGCCAGGTGGCGCCGCCGAACGTCGCCATCAGCGACGCCGCGATCACCGGGGTGAGGCCGCCGCTCAGCGCGGCGCCGACCTGGAAGCCCAAGGAGGCGCCACTGTAACGAAGCCGCGCGGTGAACAATTCGGAATACCAGGGCGCGCCGATGCCGAACATCACCATCTGGCCGAAGCTGATGGCGGCGACGATGGTCAGGATTACGATCGCGGGCTCGCGCGTGTCGAGCAGCCAGAATAATGGAAACGCGAACAGCATCGAGAACAGGCAGCTCGCGAAGCACATGGTCTTGCGCCCGACCTTGTCGGAGAGCCAGCCGAACAGCGGGATGGAGAACAGCGCGACCAGCGAGGCGATGAAGGTGGCGTTGAGCACGAGGCTGCGCGGCAGCCCGAGCTGAACCGTTGCGTAGGACATCACGAACACGCCGCCGATGCTGGCCCAGGCGATCTCCGAGATCTTGAGGCCCACGGCAGTGAAGAACGGCCGCAGGTAATGCTTGAAGACCTCGACGAGCGGCAGCCGCGCCACCTTGTCGGCGGCCTTGAGCGCGCGGAACACCGGCGTCTCCTCGATGCGCATGCGGATATAGAGACCGACACCGACCAGCAGGATCGACACCAGGAACGGAATGCGCCAGCCCCATCCCATGAACTCGCTCTCGCCGAGCTGCGAGACCAGCGCGAACATGCCGATGGCGGCGATGTTGCCGACGGGGTTGCCGATCTGGACGATGCTGCCCAGGAGGCCGCGTTTGTCGGCGGGCGCGTTCTCGACCACCATCAGCACCGCGCCGCCCCACTCCCCGCCGAGCCCGATACCCTGCAGGAAGCGCAGCACCACGAGAAGAATGGGCGCAGCGATGCCGATCTGCTCATAGGTCGGCAGCAGGCCGATCAGGAACGTCCCCAGTCCCATCACGACGATGGTGATCGCGAGCATCGCCTTGCGGCCGATCCTGTCGCCATAGTGTCCGAAGATCGCCGCGCCGAGCGGCCGCGCGAGAAAGCCGACCCCGTAGGTGCCGAACGCTGCGATGGTCGCGAGCGTCGGGTTGCCGGCGGCGAAGAAGATCTTGTTGAACACCAGCGCGGTCGCGGTGCCGTAGATCAAGAAGTCGTACCACTCGACCGCGGTGCCGATGACGCTCGACCAGACGACACGGCGAAGCGATGCGGCTTCGGGGCTGAGGTCGCCGGCACTGATGCTTTCTGCAATGGCCACGTTGTGTCTCCGAGAGTTGGTGATGTTGTCACGCCCGGCTCTCTTCGCGCTGCGTCCCGGCCCGGCGCAGCGGCATGTTCCCGGCAGCGAGTCGCCGCCGGAGCAATCGCTTGGAGTTGTCGTTTCAGCTGTCGTGCGTCAGCGCCGCCGCGCTGGCAGTCGAAGCGAGCGGCGAGCGCCGCCTGCCTACGAGCGCACGCTCGTCGGCGCGCGTCGGCGCCGACGCATTGATCGGCAGCGAAGAAAAGAGACTTCGGTCATCGCATCGCGCGTCATTCGCATCACTCCTGGTGCGGTCGCGCGGGCCGGCCCTCGCCGGAGCCCGCGGAGACGAGATTGACTTTTAGGCAACAAGTTGCCCACGCTTTGTGCGACGCGGGCCCTGCAACGTTCAGATTCGGCAGCACCCGAGTTTCTCGCGAAGTTACTTGCATCAACCGTGCCAGCGCGGAACTGGAGCTCGGGCGCGCTGCGTGCTTGACACGGCAACGAGCCGCGGACCACTTATGCCTAAGGGGCAACACCAGCGATTCCCGCAGGCGGGACGGATTTCGGCCGACCGAACGATGTTGAACGAGCTTGCGACCTTGCGACGGCCCGGCGGCAGCGCCGCCCTCGCCCGTGAGATCAAGGCGGCGCGCACCGCGCGCGGCCTCACATTGGCTGAACTCGCCGCCCAGGTCGGGCTGGACAAAGGCTATCTCTCCAAGGTCGAGCGCGGCCTGAAGGTGCCGTCGATCGCGACCGTGCTGAAGATCGCGCACGCGCTCGAGATCCCGGTGTCGCAGCTCTTCGGCGAAAGCGTCGACGAAAGTGCCATCCATGTCTCCCGCGCCGCGCTCCGGAAAGGACAGGTCGGGGACAGCGGGACGAGCGGCTACCGGATGGAATCCCTCACGACCGGCCGCGGGCGTGACGGCCTCGAGGGCTTCGTGTTCTTTCCTCCCGAGGAGTTTGTCGACGACATGCGCGCCGACCATGGCGGCGAGGAATTGCTCTATGTCGTCTCGGGACAAGTCGCGGTGCGGTTTGCCGACCGTATCGTCGCTTTGGAAGCCGGCGACGCGGTGCAGTTTCCCGGCCGCCTGCAGCACCAGGTGCGCCGCACATCGCCGACCGCCAGCGTGTTGGTCGTGATCAGCCGCGCCTGACGAAGTCCCTGGCGCGACGCGCTTCGAAAAACCGCTGCACACTTTTCCGGATCATTGCTTTAGGCCCCACGCTGCTCCGATCAACGGCCGGCTGCAAAGCGACCGGCATCTCGGCCGGCAAAACCAGCTGATACCCCGCGGAGTCGCCGCCTTGCTGGTGGCTTATCCGCAGCCTACAAAGGCTACGGCTTGGCCCCTGTGCGCCTCGCTGGCATCACCACTGCATCCGCCGATCGGAAACGAGAGTCCGCATGCACGCGCTTTCCGGCAGTCCGGCGCAGGTGTTTCAGCGGGCGCTCGTGCTGCACAATCAGGGGCGGCTGCGGGAGGCCGAGGAGCTTTATCAGGCGGTGCTGACGGCGGATGGGCGGCACGCCGGCGCGCTGTTTCGGCTTGGCCTGCTGCGGCTGCAGCAACGGCGGCTCGCAGACGGGGAACAGTTCTTTCTGTCTCTTATACACATCTAGATGTGTATAAGAGACAGGGCTTGGCCTGCTGCGGCTGCAGCAACGGCGGCTCGCAGACGGGGAACAGTTCTTTCGACTGGCCGTGAAGGCCGACAAGCGTTCCGCCGATGCGCACCAGTCCCTCGGGTTCGCGTTGACGGGGCTGCAGCGGCTCGACGAGGCCATCCGCAGCTACGAGAAAGCGATCGCGCTGCGGCCGGACTTCGCCGAGGCGTACAACAATCTCGGCTATGCGCTGCAAGTGCTGGGCCGGCTGGACGAAGCCATCGCGCGTTACCGGAAGGCCATCGCGCTCGAGGGCGACTATCACGAGGCCCACAACAACCTCGGCAACGCCTTGCATCTGCGGAACGAGTCCGAGAAGGCGATCGGCTGTTACGAGAAGGCGCTCGCGATCAGGCCCGACTACGCCGAGGCAAACTGGAACCTCGGGACGGCGCTGCGCGCGGTGGGTCGCCTGGATGACGCCGTCCTTTCCTATGAGAAGGCGATCGCGGCCCGGCCGGATTACCACGAAGCCTGCAACAGCCTCGGCAACACGCTGCGCGCGCTCGCCCGCGCCGAGGAGACGATCGCGCACTACGAGCGCGCGATTGCCATCAAGCCCGACTACGTGGAGGTGCGCGTCAACCCGGCGACGCACTTGGAGCGCTCGGGCGCGACGCGGCGGCGATCGCCGCCTGCTGGTCTCCCCCGATGCAGCATTCAGGCGCGACCATAAACCACAGCGGCAGGTTGTCCAGCGCCGGAGCACACCCGACATCTAATAAGAAATGGATGTTGCAGCGGCGCTACACTTGTTTGTTTTTGCTGGCGGGTCACAGCAATCGGCGGCAGCAGAGCTCCAGACAAATCATCTGCCATGAAATCTGGAAGATGATGAAATCCGGAGGACGGGTCGCCGGACAACTCCGGTCGTACGGTGGCGCGTATCGGGGCCGCCATTCAGGGCCGTTCGACGACGATATAAATCAGCGCCGCGACGGCGCCCTCGCGATTGTCGAAGGAATGCTGCACATCGGCGAGACAGCTGCAGCTGTCACCCGTCTCAAGCATCACCGCATCGGATCCGAAAACGGCACGGACCTTGCCGGCCGCAAGATGCATGTGCTCGATGGTGCCGCGCGAATGGGCGGCAAACGGTCCGGCCATGGTATGCGGCGGCACGTCGTAGCGCATGAACTCGACGCTGCTGCCGGGCAGCGCCGACGCGAAGCTGTTGCGGCTTGCGCCGCTGGCCGGATCGATGATCGTCGACCGCTCGCCGGCGCGGACGACATGGATACGTCGCGCCGCCGGCGCTCCGCTGTCGACGAGAGCCGACAAGGTCACCCCTAACGCCTGCGCAAGCGCGGCGAGGGTCGAGACGGTCGGCGACTTCGCGCCGCGCTCGATGTCGGAAATCATCGAGGCTGAGACCCCGCTCGTCGCCGCAAGGGCACGCAGCGTCAGCCCCAGCTGCTCGCGCCGATCCTTGATCGCGCGTGCAACCTCTTCCGTCGCGTTGTCCGCGATAGTGGACAAATTAGCCTCTATAGTGTACAGCGTTCGTTATCGTGGACGCAGGGGCGCATCAAGTCGAGCGCCCCCGGATCCGATCGGTGGAGAGAGATACACGGGGTGAGATGATGATGGTCATCGTGTTTCGCGCGCGTCGCACGACCGCAGGCGAGAGCGACGAATACCAAAAGTGGCTCCAGCACATGAGCGAGCTCGCCCGCAAGATGCCCGGCTACATATCCCAGAAAGGCTATGTGTCGAACGACGGTGAGCGGCTCACATTGTTTGAATGGGAGTCGGCAGAGACGCTGCGCGCATGGGCCACCCACCCGGAGCATGTCCCCGTCCAGGAGCTCGGCCGGCAAAAATTCTACGACACGTATCATCTGCAGGTTTGCAAGCTGGTGCGCGAGTCGCGATTTTCACGTGATACCGGATCAGCCGTCGGCGCAACGTAGCGGATGAGGGCCGTTGCGGCGGCTTGCGGTCGCGCAACCGGCTCATGGCATCGCCGGCGACGATGGTTACAGGATGCTCCGGATCCTGTGCTGTGCGGTATCAGGAGCATACAGCGATCTGAAAGTTCCAACACCGCGCGGCGACGATGCCGCAAGATAGACTTACTTGACGCTACGATTGTCCAAAGGCCGGCCTCTTCGGAGGCCGGTTTGCGGGGACCTTGCGGCCTTCACGCAAGGGGCGGGAGGACATCGACTTGCGATCAAACAAACCTGCTTGTGCTGGCGATGGCGACCATGGGCGTGTCCTGCTCGGCGCCGTTGCGGCCCTGATGGTCGGGGCGCCGATTGTTGGTGCACCGTCGCTCGCGCACGCGCAGAACCCGACGGCATGCCATCAAATCAGGATTGCCTGCGAGAGCGCCGGCTTTGCGCCGGGAGCGGCGCGGCAAGGCGTCGGCCTGCAGATCCATTGCATCGCGCCCATCGTGGAAGGGAAACCTCAGCCGGGAACCGCGCGCCTGCCGCTGC
>BFBZ01002210.1_pt1 | contig 11016 bp, 13 predicted proteins | sample 1888401 | NCBI WGS metagenome assembly BFBZ01 (sample SAMD00112614, study PRJDB3348) | symbiont metagenome | host: Chara braunii | reverse complement strand
GAGGCGCTGAAGCTCGGCTTCGACCTTATGGGCGGAAGTCCGACCGAACTGGTGGTCTGCGGCGGCGGTCGGCTGAATCCGGAGCTGATGAAGGCCTTCGCCGCGCGGCTGTCGACACCGGTGAAGACCGCCGAGGATCATGGCTGGCGCGGCGACTCCATCGAGGCCGAAGCCTTCGCCTATCTGGCGGCGCGCACCCTGCGGGGCCTGCCGATTTCCTATCCCAAGACCACAGGCGTACCGAAGCCCATGACGGGCGGCCGGATCGCCCAACCCAAATCGAAGACGGGGGAATAGCTCTATGATGGTGAAGTGGTTGGCCGGCGTCGCGGTCGCAGCGGTTCTGACGACGGGCGTCCAGGCCCAGGAGAAGCCGGCCGCCCAGCCCTATGACACGGCGGTGTTCGCCGCCGCCAAGGCGCTGCAGCCGAAGGTCGTCGCCTGGCGCCGCGACATTCACCAGAACCCCGAACTGGGCAACAGCGAGGTGCGCACCTCCAAGCTGGTTGCCGACCACCTGCGCTCGCTGGGCTTCGAGGTCCGCACGGGCGTGGCCAAGACCGGCGTCGTGGCGATCCTGAAGGGCGGGAAGCCCGGAAAGGTCGTCGCCTTGCGCGCCGATATGGACGCCCTGCCGGTGGCCGAGCAGACGGGGCTGGCCTTCGCCTCCAAGGCTACGGCCCAATACAACGGCCAGACCGTGCCGGTGATGCACGCCTGTGGCCATGACAGCCACACCGCCATCCTGATGGGCGTGGCCGAGCTGTTGTCGAAGATGAAGGCCGATATCCCCGGGACGGTGGTGTTCATCTTCCAGCCCGCGGAAGAAGGCCCGCCGGCCGGCGAGGACGGCGGCGCCAAGGTGATGATCGCCGAGGGCGCCCTGGCCAACCCAAAGGTGGATGCGATCTTCGGCCTGCATGTGGTGCCTGGCCCGGTGGGCTCGCTGTTCTGGCGTCCCGGCCCGATGATGGCCGCGTCAGACCGCTACGAGATCAAGCTGAAGGGCCGGCAGGCGCACGGCTCGACCCCCTGGGTCGGGATCGACATGGCCTCGCTGACCGCCGACATCATCACCGCCTTCAACCAGATCGCCTCGCGGCAGATCAATGTGGCCAAGACCCCGACGGTGCTGACCGTGGCGACCCTGCACGGCGGCCTGCGCTACAACATCATCCCCGAAGACCTGACCATGGCCGGGACCCTGCGGACCTTCGATCCGGAGATGCGCAAGGATGTGATCGCCCGGGCCGAGAAGGCGGTGGCCTCGATCAGTGAACGCTATGGCGCGACGGCGAAGTTCGAGTGGGGCACGCCCAATCCGGTGACCGACAACAATCGCGAGCTCACGGCGAAGATGAAGCCGACCCTGGCCCGCGCGGCTAACGGCCAGATCCGCGACGACATCGACTACATCATGGGGGCGGAGGACTTCTCCTACTTCCAGCGGGCCGTGCCGGGGTTCTTCTATGACCTGGGCGTGGGTGATCCCAAGGGCGCGAACCACTCGCCGTTCTTCGACGTGGACGAGCGGGCCATGGAGACCGGCGTGCGGGCTCAGGCGCTGCTGGCGCTGGACTATCTGAACGCGAAGTGAGGTTCGAGATCCTCCCCTTCTGGGGAGGTGGCTCGGAGCGTAGCGGAGAGACGGAGGGGGCTTCAGCTCAGAAGGCCCCCTCAGTCAGCTGCGCTGACAGCTCCCCCAGAGGGGGAGCATCTAGTCGGAGGKGGTCCTTAGATCGGGTCGGCTTCGATGCGCTTGTCGAGATAGGCGCCGACGCGCTTTTCGACTTCGGGCAGGTGCTCGGCCCAGAAGTGGGTGGCGCCGTCCACGACCTCGTGGTCGATGACGATGCCCTTCTGGGTGCGCAGCTTGGAGACCACGCGGTCGACTTCGACCGGCGGCACCACGGTGTCGGCGGCGCCGTGCAGGATCAGGCCGGAGGCCGGGCAGGGCGCCAGGAAGCTGAAGTCGTACATGTTGGTCGGCGGCGAGACCGAGATGAAGCCGTCGGTCTCCGGACGGCGCATCAGCAGCTGCATCCCGACCCAGGCGCCGAACGAATAGCCGGCGACCCAGCATTGCGACGCGGCCGGGTTGGTCGACTGCAGCCAATCCAGCGCCGTGGCGGCGTCCGCCAGTTCGCCGATGCCTGAGTCGAATTCGCCCTGCGAGCGGCCGACGCCGCGGAAGTTGAACCGCAGGACCGAGAAGCCGCGCTTCATGAACAGGTGATAGAGTTGCACCGCGACCGGATGGTTCATCTGGCCGCCGGCCTTGGGGTGCGGGTGCAGGATCAGCGCGATGGGCGCCGTTTCGCTTTTACCCGCCGAGTACCGGCCTTCGATCCGCCCGGCCGCACCGGTCAGAACCACCTCTGGCATGCCATTCCTCTCGTCTAGCTGCGCCGTCGAATACTTGACTAACGCGCTGGGTCTTCCTAGATCGCGACCATCAGCCGTTCCCGGCGATGCGCCCCGTTGCAAGGCGGGGCCTGTAACATAGGGAACCGGCGAAAAGCTCGAAAAATCGTTCGGGCGTTCGAGGAGCGATATGCGGCTTTCGACCAAGGGACGTTATGCGGTGATGGCCATGGCCGACCTCGCGCGCCGCGAAGGCGCGATGGGCGATGGTGACCGCGCCGTGGCCCTGGCCGAGATCGCTGCGCGCCAGCAGATTTCCCTGTCCTATCTGGAACAACTGTTCGCCCGCCTGCGCCGTCGCGGCCTGGTGGTGTCGGCGCGGGGCCCCGGCGGCGGCTATCGTCTGGCGCGCTCGGCCTGCGAGACCAACATCGCCGACATCGTCCTGGCCGTCGATGAGCCCCTGCGCGCCACCCGCTGCAGCGCCAAGGGCAAGGGTTGCATGCTGAAGGGCGAGCGTTGCCTGACCCACGATCTGTGGGAAGAAATGGGCCGTCGCCTCGAATCCTATCTCGCCTCCGTGACCCTGGCCGACGTGGTCGGCGGTCGCCTGGCCGAGCCGCAGGCCGAGGTCGCATGACCGGCGTCTATCTGGATTACAACGCCACCGCCAAGATCCGCCCCGAGGCGGTCGAAGCGATGACCAAGGCCTTCGAGACCGGCGGCAATCCGTCGTCGGTGCACGCCGCCGGACGGGCCGCGCGCGCCATCGTCGAGCAGGCCCGCACCGATGTCGCCGCCCTGATCGGCGGGCCGCCGCAGACCGTGGTGTTCACTTCGGGCGGCACCGAGGCCAACGCCCTGGCCATCGAGAGCGCGGTGGCCACAGGCGCCAAGCGATTGATCGTCAGCGCCGTTGAACACGACAGCGTGCTGGAAAGCGCTAAGGCGTCAGGCGTGGCGGTGGAAACCCTGCCCGTGGATAGCCAGGGCGTCGCCGATCTGACTTGGCTGGCCGAACGGCTCGGCCGCTGGGACGTCGCCGATGGCAAGCCCTTCGTCGCCCTAATGGCGGCCAACAACGAGACCGGCGTCATCCAGCCGGTGCGTGAAGCTTCCGAGATCGTCCGCGAGGCCGAGGGATGGCTGCACGTGGACGCCATCCAGGCGGCCGGCCGGGTGATGACCGACTCCCGGGCCATGGGCGCCGACACCCTGGTGGTTTCGGCGCACAAGCTGGGCGGACCCCAGGGGGTTGGCGCGCTGACCTTCGGTCCCCGGGCGACCCTGGTGCGACGTCAGCACGGCGGCGGTCAGGAACGTGGACGCCGGGCCGGCACCGAGAATGTCGCGGGCATCGCGGGCTTCGGCGCAGCCGCGCGGGCGGCCCTGGTGGATCGCAACGACAACGGCGCCTGGCGCGACGCCACCGCCGAGCGCCTGAAAGCCCACGGCGGCGTGGTGATGGGGGAGGGCGCGCGCCGCCTGCCCAACACCCTCTGCATCGCTTCGCCAGGCCAGTCGGCGGAAACCCAGGTCATGGCCCTGGATCTGGCCGGCGTCATGATCAGCGCGGGCTCGGCCTGTTCGTCCGGCAAGGTGAAGGCCAGCCACGTGCTGACCGCCATGGGGGCCGGCGATCTGGCCTCCTGCGCCATCCGGGTGTCGGGCGGTTGGGCCAGCACCGAAGACGACTGGGCGGCGTTCGCCGACGCCTGGATCACAGTTCAGTCCCGTCACGCCGCGCGTCATCGCGCGCCGGCGGCGTGAGGAGTTAGTTATGGCCGCCGTCAAACAGACCGTCGATCACGTCGAGAGCCTCGAGAAGTACAAGCACGGCTTCGTCACGGACATCGAACAGGACTTCGCGCCCAAGGGCCTGTCCACCGACATCGTGCGCTTCATCTCGGCCAAGAAGGACGAGCCGGAATGGATGCTGCAATGGCGCCTCGACGCCTATGAGCGCTGGCTAGCGATGGACGAGCCGGAGTGGGCCAAGGTCCACTTCCCGCGGATCGACTATCAGGACAGCTACTACTACGCCGCGCCCAAGGAGAAGTCGGGGCCGAAAAGCCTCGACGAAGTCGATCCAGAGCTGCTGGCCACCTACGCCAAGCTGGGCATTCCGCTGAAGGAACAGGCGGTGCTGGCCGGCGTCGAGGGCGCGCCCCGCTACGCGGTCGACGCCGTGTTCGACAGCGTCTCGGTGGTGACCACCTTCAAGAAGGAGCTGTCGGAAGCCGGCGTGATCTTCTGCTCGATGAGCGAGGCGATCCGCGAACATCCGGAGCTGGTGAAGAAGTACCTGGGCTCGGTGGTGCCGGTCTCGGACAACTACTACGCCTGCCTGAACGCCGCCGTGTTCTCCGACGGCAGCTTCGTCTACGTGCCGCCGGGGGTTCGCTGCCCCATGGAGCTGTCGACCTATTTCCGCATCAATGCGGAGAATTCGGGCCAATTCGAGCGCACCCTGATCATCGCCGACAAGGGCTCCTACGTCTCGTACCTGGAGGGCTGCACCGCCCCCATGCGCGACGAGAACCAGCTCCACGCCGCGGTGGTCGAGCTGATCGTCCTGGACGACGCCGAGATCAAATATTCGACCGTGCAGAACTGGTATCCGGGCGATCCGGAGACCGGCAAGGGCGGCATCTACAACTTCGTCACCAAGCGGGCCGACTGCCGCGGGGACCGCTCGAAGGTGTCATGGACCCAGGTGGAGACCGGCTCGGCCATCACCTGGAAGTATCCATCCTGCGTGCTGCGGGGCGAGGGCTCGATCGGCGAATTCTATTCCATCGCCATCACCAACGGCCGCCAGCAGGCCGACACCGGCACGAAGATGATCCACCTGGGCGCCAACACCCGCTCGCGGATTATCTCCAAGGGCATTTCCGCGGGACGCTCGTCCAACACCTATCGCGGCCTGGTCTCGGCTCACCCCAAGGCCAAGGGCTCGCGGAACTTCACCCAGTGCGACAGCCTGCTGATCGGCAAGGAATGCGCCGCCCACACGGTGCCCTACATCGAGGCCCGTAACGGCCAGAGCGTCTTCGAGCACGAGGCGACCACCACCAAGCTGTCGGAAGACCAACTGTTCTACGCCATGCAGCGGGGGCTTTCTCAGGAGGAAGCTGTACAGTTGCTGGTGAACGGCTTCGTCAAGGACGTGCTGCAGGAGCTGCCCATGGAATTCGCCGTGGAAGCCCAGAAGCTCGTCGCCATTTCATTGGAAGGCTCCGTCGGATGACCTCTTCCGCCAAACCCACCGAGAAAGTCTCCATGTCCTTCCGCCGCGCCTTCGAAGCCGAACACGCCCGCCGCGACAGCGATCGGCTCGCCCGCGAAGAGGCCGAGCGCAAGCAGCGGGAAGAGGACCTGGCCCGCGCCGAGCAGCTCTACAACGAGATCGCCCAGGACCAGGCCTTCCTCACCGAGAAGGGCATCACCCTGGACCTGCGCCGCTACACCGTGGCGCTGAACCATCCGGACTTCGTCATCGACTCCTACTTCGAGGGCGGGGAGATCCGGGTGCGGTCGGCCGACAAACGCACGGCCACCACCCAGACCGCCGCCCCCCGCAAGAGCCAGAACGTCGACACGGTCGCAGAAGCCGTGACCGTGATGGCCGAGTATCTGGCTGACGAGACACACTAGGGAGGCAGGATGTCCGATCGCGACGTCTGGTTCCGCTACTGGGCCTACAGGGGCGGCGTGCGCGCCGCGCCGGCCAGTTGGCAGGGTTGGGTGTCGCTGATGGGCGGGCTGTTTGCCTGGTTGGCTATCGGGGTCGGCCTGAATTTCTGGATTGGCTCGTTGGGCCATCCACTGTTTGCAGGGCTGGCTTCGGCCCTGGTGGTTTTCGGAGGCATGACGCTCACCATCGTCGGCCTCATCAAGTTCAAAGGACGCAAGGCGTAATGCTTTCGATCTCCAACCTCCACGCCTCGGTCGGCGACAAGCCGATCCTGAAGGGCCTCACCCTCGAGGTCCCGGCGGGTGAGGTGCACGCCATCATGGGGCCGAACGGCGCCGGCAAGTCGACCCTGTCCTACGTGCTGACCGGCCGCTCGGGCTACGAGGTCACCGACGGGACGGCGACCCTGGATGGCGAGGACCTGCTGGCCCTCGATCCCGCCGAACGGGCGGCCAAGGGCATGTTCCTGTCGTTCCAATATCCTCTGGAAATTCCGGGGGTTCCGGCTCTCACCTTCATCCGTACGGCGATGAACGCCCAGCGCAAGGCGCGGGGCGAGCCCGAGATCGCGGCCACCGATTTCCTGAAGCTGGCGCGGACCACGGCGGCCAGCCTGAAGATCGACTTCGAGATGCTGAAGCGGGCGCTGAACGTCGGGTTCTCCGGCGGTGAGAAGAAGCGCATGGAAATCTTCCAGATGGCGATGCTGTCGCCGCGCTTCCTGATCCTGGACGAGACGGATTCCGGCCTGGACATCGACGCCCTGAAGATCGTCTCCGAGGGCGTGAACGCCATGCGCAGTCCCGACCGCGCCATGCTGGTGATCACCCACTATCAGCGGCTGCTCGACTACATCAAACCTGACCGGGTCCACGTGCTGGCCGGCGGCCGTATCGCCGAGTCCGGCGGTCCCGACCTTGCGCTCGCGCTGGAGCGCGAAGGCTACGACAAGTATGCGAGGGCCGCTTGAACCTCGCCGCCGCCCTCAAGACCGGGGACGTCACCCAGCTTCCCGGGAAGCGTGACGAGGATTGGCGCTGGACCGATCTGCGCGGGCTGCTGCGCGTCCTGCCGCCGCCGTCCCCGGCCTTCGTGGGCGAGGCGCCGAACGGCCCGTTCGCCGGTCTGGCGCAGCTTCCGATCCATGTGGTCAACGCTAGCGATCCGGTGGTCATCCGCAGCGCCTCGACCGAGCCCTTCGTGGTCGCGTTGCATTTCGCCGCCCTGGGCGGCGGGACGCACGTGGCCAGCGCCCGGGTCGAGGTCGCAGATGGCGGCCATCTGATCCTGCTGGAAAGCTATCAGGGCGATGACGCCGACTATGTGAGCCACCACGAGCTCAGCATCACTCTGGGCGCCGGCGCGCGGCTGGAGCGGATCGTGCTGGCCGCTGACGGCGAGAACGGCGTCAATGTCTCGACGGCGGACGTGACCCTGGCGCCGGGCGCCGGCATCGCCCAGACCGTGCTGACCGACGGTGCGCGACGCCAGCGGATCGAGACCCGCGTGGCTCATCCCGGCTCTGGCGCCAGCGTGCGGCTGGACGGCGCCTATCTGCTGGCCGACAAGCGCCATGCCGACGCCACCACCCAGGTGGACCACAATGGCGTCGACGGGACCACCAGCCAGCTCACCAAGGGTGTGGTGCGCGATCAGGCCCGTGGCGTGTTCCAGGGCCGTATCGTGGTGGCCGAGGGCGCCGATCGCACCGACGCCCGGATGGGACACCACGCCCTGATCCTGTCGGATCGCGCCGAGGTCGACGCCAAGCCCGAGCTGCTGATCTTCGCCGACGACGTCCAGTGCGCCCACGGGAACACCATCGGGGCCTTGGACGAAGACGCCCTGTTCTACGCCGAGCAGCGCGGCATGCCGGAAGACGTCGCCCGCGCCCTGCTGACCGAGGCCTTCGTGGGCGAGGTCATCGACCGGATCGAGCACGAGGGCGCGCGCGAGGTGGCTCGCGCCTGGGCCGCCGGACGATTGGGGCTGGCGTCATGAGTTTCGACGCAGACGCCATCCGCGCCGAGTTCCCGATCCTGTCGCGGGAAGTGAACGGCAAGCCGCTGGTCTATCTGGATAGCGCGGCCTCGGCCCAGAAGCCGCGGGCGGTCATCGAGGCCATGACGCACGCGATGGAGCACTCCTACGCCAACGTCCATCGCGGCCTGCACACCCTGGCGAACGAGACGACCGACGCCTACGAGGCCGCCCGCAAGTCGGTGGCGAGCTTCATCAACGCCGAGTTGGGCGAGGTGGTCTTCACCAAGGGCGGCACCGAGGCGATCAACCTGGTGGCGGCCGGGATCGGTTCCACCCTGAAGGCCGGCGACGAGATCGTGCTCAGCCAGATGGAGCACCACGCCAACATCGTGCCCTGGCACTTCCTGCGCGAGCGGCAGGGCATCGTGCTGAAGTTCATCCCCGTGCTGGACGACGGCACGCTGGACCTCCAGGCGTTGCCGGACCTACTCACCGACCGGACCAAGGTCGTGGCCCTGACCCACATGTCCAATGTGCTGGGCACCGTGAACCCCGTGGCCGAGGTGATCGCGATGGCTCACGCCGCCGGCGCCAAGGTGCTGCTGGACGGCTGCCAGGCGATCGTCCACCAGGCCATCGACGTGAAGGCGCTGGACGTCGATTTCTACGTCTTCTCCGGCCACAAGCTCTATGGGCCCACCGGCATCGGCATCCTCTACGGCAAGGCCGCCGAACTGGCCCTTTTGCCGCCGTACCAGGGCGGCGGCGAGATGATCGGCTCCGTCGATTTCGACGCCATCMCCTATGCCGATCCGCCGCATCGCTTCGAGGCCGGCACGCCGCCGATCATCGAGGCCATCGGCCTGGGCGCGGCCATCGAATGGCTGAACCGCCTGGACCGGACGGCGATCGCGGCGCACGAAGCCAAACTCTATACCCGGGTCCGCGAGGGTCTGGCCGGCGCCAACTGGCTGCGGGTGATCGGCGATGCGCCGGGGAAGGGCGCGATCCTGTCCTTCACCATCGACGGCGCCCACGCCCACGACGTGGCTCAGATTCTCGACCGCTATGGTGTGGCGGTTCGCGCCGGCACCCACTGCGCGGAGCCGTTGATGCGACGTTTCGGCGTCACCTCCTCGGCGCGCGCGTCTTTCGCCCTATATAATACGGAAGGGGAGGCCGACGCGTTCGTCGACGCCCTCAACCGTACCCAGGCCTTTTTTGCTTGAGCATGCCCATGGATGACGCCGCCCCCATCGAACCGACCGCGACGCCGCTCAGCCAAGGCGAGCTCGACGCCCTGACCGATCAGCTGATCGAGAAGCTGAAGACGGTGTTCGACCCGGAGATCCCGGTGGACATCTATGAGCTGGGGCTCATCTACAAGGTCGACGTCTCGGACGATAAGGACGTGGCCATCGACATGACCCTGACCGCGCCCGGCTGCCCGGTGGCCGGCGAAATGCCGGGCTGGGTGCAGGACGCGGTGAAGGAGATCCCCGAGATCCGCAACGTGACCGTCGAGCTGGTGTTCGATCCGCCGTGGGACCCGTCGCGGATGTCGGACGAGGCTAAACTTCAATTGAACATGTTCTGACCCCATATAGGCCAAGCATGAACCTCGATCTCACCCCCGCTCCGCGCACACGCCGCCCCCGGCCCAAGGTCGTCTCGCTGACCGACGCCGCTGCGGCGCGTGTCCAGGAGATCATGGCCAAGGCCGACAAGCCCTATGCGGGCCTGCGGGTGGGCGTGAAGAACGGCGGCTGCGCCGGGCAGGAATACGTCCTCGAATACGCCGCCGAGGCCGCGCCGATGGACGAGGTGGTCGAGGACAAGGGCGTCACGATCCTGATCGAGCCCAAGGCGATCCTGTTCCTGATCGGCACCGTGATCGACTACGAGACCAGCAAGCTCTCAGCGAAGTTCGTGTTCCGCAATCCGAACGAGACCGACGCCTGCGGTTGCGGCGAGAGCGTCACCATCGTTCCGGCGACCAGCGCGGACGCTTAAGGCCCCCTCAGTCCGCTTCGCGGCCAGCTCCCCCAGAGGGGGAGCATCTTGTTCTACGTCAGGTCCTCCCCCGCTGGGGGAGGTGGCTCGCCGCGTAGCGGTGAGACGGAGGGGGATTAGTCCGCGTAGGCGTATGGGCCGCCCTTGGCGAGCGCCGCTCGGTAGGCCGGCCGGGCGTGGATCTTCTCCAGGAACGCCTTGAGCTTCGGCCGGCCCTCCAGGGCGCCGGCGCGATCGGCGGCGGCTTCGATGGGGAAGCTCATCATCACATCGGCGGCGCTGAACTCCGATCCCGCGAACCATTCCGACTTCGACAGCTCGCTCTCCCAGTAGTCGAAGTGCGCCTTGAGCTGCGGATCGACGAAACCGCTCTGGGCAGTCTTGGCGATGGCGCCGACAATCCCCTTCATGAAGAACGGCGCGCGGGTCGGCAGCACGCTGAACACCAGCTTCATCAGCAGGGGCGGCATGGCCGAACCCTCGGCGTAGTGCAGCCAGTAGGAGTAGCGGGCGCGGTCCGGCGTGCCCGGCGCGGGCGCCAGCTTGCCTGCGCCGTGGTGGTCGACGATCCACTCCACGATGGCGCCGGTCTCGGCCAGGGTGATGTCGCCGTCGGTGATCACCGGGGACTTGCCGAGCGGGTGGACGGCCTTCAGTTCGGGCGGCGCCAGCATGGTCTTGGCGTCGCGCTGGTAGTGCTTGATCTCATAGGGCGCGCCCAACTCTTCGAGCAGCCAGAGGACCCGCTGGGACCGAGAATTGTTCAGGTGGTGCACGGTGATCATCGCCAAGGCGTACAGCGTAAGACGCTGATCTCAAAGCCCTGGCCGCCGTGAAGGGATCACGCCAGATTGCCTTGGTCGAAGAGGGGGCAGGGCATGCTGGCGGCGAGAACCAACTTCCTGAGACACCGTCGGGCGCACGAGCATCACCGGGTGACGTTCGTCGAGCTGTTCTTC
>BFBZ01000020.1_pt13 | contig 11016 bp, 9 predicted proteins | sample 1888401 | NCBI WGS metagenome assembly BFBZ01 (sample SAMD00112614, study PRJDB3348) | symbiont metagenome | host: Chara braunii | reverse complement strand
TGGTGGAACAGCGAACGCTTCCTCGGCCCCGCCGCGCTGCTGCAGGCGACGCGCTGGGTCACCGATTCCCGTGACGAAGCGACCGGCGAGCGGCTCGACAATCTCGAGGACCCGTTCCGCCTCTATCGCTGCCACACCATCATGAATTGCGCCAAGGCGTGCCCGAAGGGCCTCAATCCCTCCGAAGCGATCGCCGAGTTGAAGTTCAAGATGGTCGAACGCCAGATCTGATCCGACTCGAATACGCCTGGCGCCGATGACGCCAGGCTATCGGGTCTTCAGAACAGTGAATTGCAAACGGGTCTGCTTCGGCGGGCCCGTTTGTCTTTCGAGCCATTCTCTATTCGGCCGACTGCTTCGACACGGCCTCGCCGAACGCGCCCTTCGAAGCGAACTCCAACAGGCTTTCCCGAGTCCAGCCGAGCCAGTCTTCGAACACCTCGACGGTATGCTCACCCAACATCGGCGGCGGGATCGAGGGAGCGGGAGGCATGTCGTCGAACCGCAGCGGCCGGGCGACGAACCTGACGTCGCCGGCGACGTCGTGCGTGACGCTCTGGACCATGCCCCGCTCGACCAGTTGGGGGGCCTCGCACACCTCCCCGACCGTCCTGATCGCCCCGCACGGAATCCCGGCCTTGCCGAGAACGTTGAGCCAATGGTCGCGAGACCGCGACCGGAAGATCGGTCGCAGGATGTCGGCCAGCGCGGCGCGGTTCGATGCACGTTTCGGGGCCTTGTCGAAACGGGCATCGTTCTCGATATCCTTGCGTTCGACGACGTCGCAGAACATCGACCAGAACTTGTCGTTGGCGACGCCGACATTGAGCCAGCCGCCTCCGGCCTCAAACGTTTCGTAAGGGCTGATCGTCGGATGCACGTTGCCTCGGCGCTTCGGACTTTCTCCGGTGGCGAAGTACATGCCGGCGTTGAACGTGAGCAGCGAGGCCATGGCGTCGAGCATGGAGACGTCGACGCGCCCCCCGGCACCGCTGCGCTCGCGCTTCATGAGCGCGGCGAGCACCGCCTGCGACGCGTAGAGGCCGGTGACCAGGTCGGCGATCGACGTGCCTACCTTCATGGGCGGTCCATCGGAATCGCCGGTGATGTCCATTACGCCGGATTCGCCCTGCAATATCAGATCGTAGCCCGGCCGGCTCGCATCCGGTCCGGTCCTTCCGAATCCGGAGATGCTGCACTGGATGAGTTTCGGATTGTCCGCGCTGAGCGCTTCGTAGGACAGGCCCCATCTGTCGAGCGTACCGGGCCTGAAATTGTCGGTCACGACGTCGGCCACCTTCGCAAGCGCGAGCACGGCAGCGCGGCCAGCTGGCGCCTTCAGATCGATCGCGCAGCTTCTCTTGTTGCGGTTGACCGACAGGAAGTAGGAACTCTCCCCGTTGACGAACGGAGGGCCGTATCGGCGGCTCTCGTCGCCGGCACGCGGATCCTCGATCTTCACGACGTCCGCCCCGAGATCGCCGAGATGCATGGTGGCGAAAGGACCGGATACGACGCGGCACAGGTCCAGGACCTTGATGCCGGAGAGAGCTTCCGTACTAGACGATCGCATCCGCGAGATCCTTCATCGTCGGAACCGTAATGTCGGGCTGGTGCGGTGTCTGCTCGAACGGCCGGTCGCGCCGGTTGATCATCGCAGTCCGCATCCCGGCCGACTTCGCTCCAATGACGTCGAAGGCGTGGTTGGCGACGAACAGGATCTGGTCCATCCTGAGACCAAGGATTTCTGCTGCCTTCGTGTAGGTCGCAACATGCGGCTTGAAGGAGTTTGCCTCGGCAACTGAGATCACGTCGTCGAACGGGATCTTGTGGTACTTCTTGGCCGTTTCAAGCATGTCGCGATCACCGTTCGACAGCACGACCAGCTTGTACCTGGTTTGCAGTTTGGCGAGCGCCGCCGGCACCTCCGGGAAGCATTCGAGCTTCTCGATCTCTCCGACCAAGTACTGCACCTCCTCCTTCGTATATTTGATGCCCGACCGGTCCATGACCTGGGAGACGGCACGGTGACCGATTTCGCGGTACGGCGTGTGCTCGCGGTGAAGCAACGCGTCAATCATCGAATTCTCGAAGTGGGTCCGCCGCCACCAGGTGACGAACGAGTTCGGGTTACCCGTCCAGCCCTTTTCCTTGAGAAACGGCGTCGCGATCTTGACCAGACCTCCCTGCATATCGACGACCGTGCCGTACTGGTCGAACATGCAGACCTTGATCGTATCCCTGAGCGCTTGCGTATCGGTCATCTCTTGTCCCTTTGCGTGCGTTGCGTGATGGGTGATCCGGATTTGACCGCATCGGGCGTCATTTCCGAAATCGATTGTTCTTCTGCACACATTTGCGAAGTGAATGTCGGTCGCGTGAAGCTCGCCTAGATTCTGTCTGCGGCGCGCTCGGCATCGATACCGACGATCTTTCGGCGCGACGCGACGCTATCCGCTTCGATCGACGACCCCGACACTTGCTCCAGGGAGCGGCCCTTGGTCTCGAAGCCAAAGATCAGGAAAACCACTGCCTGGAAGAGGAGAACGCCCGCGAGCGTGACCAGCACTCCGACAAGCCCCTTCCAGGCGAAGATCGCGATGACGGCGAACTGCACCAGCGCAGTCGTCACACGACCGGCCGTTGCGCAGATTGCGGTGCCGCGGAGTCGGTATCGCGTGGGGAAGAGTTCCGGCACGTGCATGGCGAATCCGGTCGCCAGCATGACGTAGATCGCGGTAACGAGCAGGAAGCCGACCACCACCAACGGCGCGCCGTCGGGCATGAACGGATAGGCCAATCCGAAGGCTGCCGCCGCGATCGACGATCCGACGATCGAAGGCTTGCGGCCGATCACGTCTGCGAGGGCCAGGCCGATCAACGATCCCACCGGCCCGCCCAGCGACATGAAGGTCGTATAGCCGAGCGAGGACACGACGCTGTGACCGCCCTTGACCATGAACGTCGGCAGCCAGCCGATGAATCCATACAGACTGAAGCCGACCACGATGTGCAGCAGGCTGCCGAGCAACGTTCGGCCGAGATACGGCGGCGCGAACAGCCGCCAGACCGAACCGCCCTGATCTTCAGTCCCCAGCGGGGCCGGTACCGGAGGCAGCGATCCTTTTTTGGCGGCTTCGGCTTCGATGCCGGCAAGGATCCTTTCAGCCTCGTCGGCGCGGCCGTTCGCGGCCAGCCAGCGGGGCGATTCCGGCATCGACTTTCGCATGAACCAGACGATCAGCGCGAGCACGCCGACGATGCCGAACATATATCGCCAGCCGAAAGACGGAATGACCCAGAGGCCGGTCATCGAGGAGGCGAACAGGGAGAAGTTGGTGATGACCGCCAGGATACCGATCCATCGCCCGCGCGACGAGGCCGGGACGAACTCGGTCAGCGTCGCGTAGCCGACGACGATCTCGGCGCCGAGTCCAATGCCAATGACGAACCGAGCCGCGATCAAGGCCTGCATCGATGGCGCGAACGCAGCGGCGAGCGACGCCAGACCAAAGATGGCGAGGTTGACCTGGTAGGAGAACCGCCGGCCGTAACGATCGCCCAGTATCCCGGAGAGCCAGGCACCCAGGGTCATGCCGATGAAAGTGGCCGTCACGAACGCCGCGTTGAGTTCGATGGTCGACCAGCCCTCTTTCAGCACCGCCCCGAGTACGCCGCCGGCCAGGTAGATGTCGAAGGCATCGAGGAACATGCCCGCGCCGATCAGCGCCAGGATGCGCCAATGAAAGCTGCAGATCGGCAGCCGATCGAGCCGAGCGCCCGCGTTCACCGATGCCACCTGCGCGTCCGTCACGTCTCGCATCAATCCCTCCCAGGGTCAGCCGAGTTCGGCCGAAGAAATATTTGGGAGCAGGATGGTGACCGCGACGGCGGCGTCTAATCGGAATTCGCAATTCCACTATTGGCCGGACTGATAGTGTCCCTTCAGAACAGCCTCCGACCCGGCAGGGCCTGCGGAAGACTGTTATCCACCGTCAGCGAGCCCTTGCGCAGCGTCAGAGAAGACCGATCGGAGCCAATTCAGTTCCTGGCTGGCGTCGTGTCGGCGGTGCCAATACATCGACCATTCGAACGGCTCGGAAGCAAAAGGCAGGTCGCGGATCGCCAGATCCTCCGTGACCATCGCGAATGCCAGGCGACGCGGCATGACCGACAGCAGGTTCGAGTCGCGCAGGACGTACGGCACCAGAAGCCAATGCGGAATGTTGACCGCAACCTGGCGTGTCAGGCCCTGTCGGGCAAGCACGTCGTCGACAAAACGAAGGTCGGTCGGCGACATCGAGACCTTGAGGTGCGACGATTGCAGGAAAGTTTCCATCGTAAAGGGCTGTTGGGCCGCAGCATGACCCTCGCGCATGACGCAGACCATTCGATCCTTCATCAGGACGACCGACTTGATCGAATTCGAGTGCGTGAGACCCATGCTGATCGCGAGGTCGATTTCGTCCTTTTCGAGGGCTTCGACCGTGTGTGTCGGCGAGTAGTGCACGACGTCGAGGTGGGCAAATGGCGCCTTCTCCTGCAGGGTCTTGCTGACAGCCGGAAGCAGCAGCCGGCTGAGGAGGTCGGACAGCCTCACGGAAAAGCTTCGGGTCGACTTCGCGGCTTCGAAGCTGGACTCGCTATCCAGAAGCCGCTCCAATTGGCGCAGCAGCCGCTTGACCGGCTCCGCCAGTTCGATCGCGCGCGGCGTGGCCTGCATGCCGTTGGCCGTGCGCACCAGAAGCTCGTCCTTGAAAATGTGCCGCAGCCTTGAAAGCGCATTGCTCATGGCGGGCTGACTGAGGCCGACCCGGTCCGCGGCGCGGGTGACATGAAGGTCGGTCAGAAGAGCGTTGAGGGCGACCAGAAGATTGAGATCAACGGATCTGAGGTTCATGATCAGGCCTGCGCAGCGCACCACTATTGATGATACAAATAGTACGCCAACGACAATTCATTCGAAAGATTGAGATCGCCGATCACGGCCGGATCAGGATATCGGCGCCGACCGCATCGACCCCCGGCTTGCGGAGGTCGAGCACGACGTCGACGATGCTGTGATCCTCCGGGTCCATCGCAACGGTGAAGCCGAGATCGCGGCACATCCCGATCATCGTGGTGTTCTCGGTCAGCACCTGGCCGGACAGGCGCTTCAATCCCTCCGACTGCGCATAGTGGATCAGGAGCTGCATCAGCGCCCAGCCGAGCCCTTTGCCCTTGAGGTCGGACTGCAGCAGGATCGCATATTCGGCGTTCTCGTAGAGTGAGTCCGAATGCAGCCGCACCGCGCCCATCATCTCGCCGGTCGCCGGATCGAGCGCCACAAAGGCCATCGCGCGCGCATAGTCGAGCTGGGTGAGCCGCGCGATAAAGGCGTGCGAAAATTCCTTCATCGCGTGGAAGAAGCGCAGCCTGAGGTCCTCGGCGCTCACGCGCTTGAAGAAGCCATCGACCATCGGCTCGTCCTCCGGCCGCATCGGCCGCACGGTGACGCGCGAGCCGTCGCGTAACGCGAGCTCGCCCTCCCATTGCGACGGATAGGGCCTGACCGCGAGCCTCGTGTGGCCGGCGAACAGTCGCGCGGGCTTGCGRATCGCCACCCGCGCATCGAGCGCGAGCACRCCGCTCTCATCCGCCAGCATCGGATTGATGTCGAGCTCGGCGACTTCGGGAATATCGGCCGCCATCTGCGCCAGCTTGACCAGCGTGAGCGGCACCACATCGGCCGGAACCGCCGGCACGTCGCCATAGCCGCCGAGCAGCCGCGAGACGCGGGTGCGCCCGACCAATTCGCGGGCGAGATTCATGTCGAGCGGCGGCAGCGCCAGCGCCTTGTCGTTGATCACCTCGACCGCGGGACCGCCGCGCCCGAACACGATCACCGGGCCGAAGGTCGGATCGTCGGCGATGCCGAGGATCAGTTCGCGCGCCGCGCGACGCACGATCATCGGCTGGATCGTCACGCCTCGCAGGATCGCATCAGGCCGCGCGCCGCGTGCCCGTTCCATGACGGTCCTGACGGCTTCGATGACGCTGTCCTTGGTGCGCAAATCGAGGATCACGCCGCCGACATCGGATGCGTGCCGGATGTCGCGCGAGAACACCCTGACCACGATCGCATGCCCCTCGGCCAGGAACGGCACCGCTTTCTCGGCCGCGTCCTCGGCACTGTCGGCGACGATGGTCGTCACGATCGGAATGCCATAAGCACCGAACAGGGCGACGATCTCGGCCGGATCGAGCCAGGCGCGTCCCTCCGACAACGCATTCATGACGACTCGGCGCGCGGCCGCAGTTTCCGGCGTGAACATCGATGCAACGCCTGGAGGAATCGCGGCAAGTGCTGTGGAGGCTTCGCGATAGCGCACCAGATACATGAAGGCCCGCACCGCATCGTCCTCGGTCGGGAAATGCGGAATCCGCGCCGCCTCGAAGATCGCGCCGGTGCGCTCGTCCGCGCCGACCCACGCCGCGAGTACCAGCGCGGCGACCGCGCTCCGCTTCGATCTGCGGTCGCGCACGCATTGCGCCACCGCCTCGGCGATGCCCTCGGCCGGTGCCACCGCCATCTCGACATTCGCGACCAGCACCGCATCGCAGTTGGCGTCATCGAGCAACGCGTTGAGCGCCACCACGTAGCGCGCGGCGTCGGCATCGCCGGCGATGTCGACGGGATTGGCACACGACCAGCCCGGCGGCAGCATCTTGTCGAGCCGTTCGATGGTCTCCGCCGTCAAGGTCGCGGGGACACCGCCGAGCTCGGCCAGCCGGTCGGTCGCGAGGATGCCGAGCCCGCCGCCATTGGTCAGGATTGCCAACCGGTTGCCGCGCGGAACGAAGCCGCGGCCGAGCAGCTCGGCACAATCGAACAGTTGGCGCAGGTCGTAGACGCGCAGCATCCCGGCGCGGCGGAACGCGGCGTCATAGACCGCATCGGAGCCGGCCAGCGCGCCGGTGTGGGTCGCAGCGGCGATGGCCCCCTGCGCCATCCGCCCCGATTTGACGATGATGACGGGCTTCAGGCGTGCCGCGGCGCGCGCCGCCGACATGAACTTGCGCGCATCCTTGACCGCTTCGAGGTAGATCAGGATCGCGCTGGTATGGTCGTCGAGGGCGAAATAGTCCAGCAGGTCGGCGACGTCGACGTCGAGCTGGTCGCCGATCGAGGCGATGCCGGAGAAGCCCAGCCGCCGCTCCGCCGCCCATTCGATCATCGCCGATGCGACCGCGCCGGACTGCGAGATCAGCGCGACATGTCCGTCGGACGGCTGATGCGAGGCGAAGCTCGCATTGAGCTTCGCATGCGGCACCATGACGCCAAGGCAATTCGGCCCGATCAGGCGCATGCCGTGCTGCCGCGCCGTCTGCCCGGCAATGTCCGCAAGCGAGCCCGCGCCGTGGCCGAGACCGGCCGACAGGATTGCGGCACCGGCGACGCCGGCCAAGGCGGCCTCCGCCACGATCTCCGGGACGGCAGCCGCGGGCGCACTGATGACGACAAGGTCGGGTGTGAACGGGAGCTCCTTCAGGTCCGGAACGGTCGGCACGCCATCGACGTCGGCATACTGCCGGTTGACGACGCCGACCTTGCCGGCGAAGCCGCTCGCCTTGATGTTGCGCAGCACCGCCGCGCCGAGCGATGACGGACGCGGGCTGCCGCCGACCACCGCGATGCTTCGCGGCGAAAATACCCGCTCCAGTCCGAAGGTCGACATTGCGTGGTCTCGCAGGCAAGCGCGTGATGCGCTCCGGATGAACTCTACTTCCTCGTTCGACCCATTGTAACCGTTGCGACTTCTGGTCCGTATGACGGAACGCAGCACTCCGCCTAATGCAGCCCCAGCGCCTGCGCCAGGTTGAAGGTCAGGAAGCTCGCGGCATAGGCCAGCGCCAGCATGTACAGGAAGGTCACCACCATCCACTTCGCGCCGCCGGTCTCGCGGCGGATCACGGCGAGCGTCGAGGCGCATTGCGGGGCGAAGATGTACCAGACCAGCATCGACAGCGCGGTGGCGAGCGTCCATTTCTGCGCCAGCACCTGGCCGATCGCATCCGCCGCCTCCTTGCCGCCCTCGATCGAGTAGACCGTGCCGAGCGCAGCGACCGCGACCTCGCGCGCCGCCATGCCCGGGATCAGCGCCACCGCGATCTGCCAGTTGAAACCGATCGGCCGCAGCAGCGGCTCGAGCGCGTGGCCGATCATCGCCGCGAAGCTGTAGTTGATGGCCGGCCCCTCAGCCCCGGCGGGAGCCTGCGGGAACGAGGCCAGGAACCAGATCAGCACCATCATCGAGAGAATGGTGGTGCCGGCGCGATACAGGAACATCTTGGCGCGGTTGAACACGCCGATCGCGATGCTGCGCAGTCGCGGCATCTTGTAGTCAGGCAATTCCAGCATGAACGGCGCCGGCGCGTGGTCGCGCCACAGGAAGAACTTTGCGATCGCCGAGACCGTCAGCGCGCTGGTGATCCCTGCGGCATACAGCCCGAACATCACAAGCCCCTGCAGATTGACGAAGCCCCACAGCGTGGTCGACGGCACAAAGGCGGAGATGATCAGCGTGTAGACCGGAATCCGCGCCGAGCAGGTCATCAGCGGCGCGATCAGGATCGTGGTGAGGCGATCGCGCGGATTGTCGATCACCCGCGTCGCCATGATGCCGGGAATGGCACAGGCGAAGCTCGACAACAGCGGAATGAAGGCACGGCCATGCAGCCCGGCGCCGCCCATGATGCGATCCATCAGGAACGCGGCGCGCGCCATGTAGCCGAAATCTTCCAGCAGCAGGATGAACAGGAAGATGATGATGATCTGCGGCAGGAACACGATGACGCTGCCGACGCCCGAGATCACGCCGTTCTGCAGGAAGCTCTGCAACAGGGTCCAGTTCGCCGGCAGGATGTCATGGATCAACTGCCCCAGCGCGGCGAAGCTGTCCGACAGCAATTCCATCCCCGGCTGCGCCCAGGTGAACACGGCCTGGAACATCACGAACAGGATCACGGCCAGGATCACGAGGCCCCAGAGGGGATGCAGCACGACGGAATCGATCCGGTTGGTCAGCGTGTCGGGCTTGGCCGGCAGCGTCACGACAGCGGCGATGATGCGGTCCGCCTCGCGCTGCGCCGCCTTGAGATCGGCAATCGTCGGCGTGGTCCATTCGCTGGCCGCGGCTTCATGCGACTTCGAGAGGAATTCGTCGGTCCGCTTCAGGAGCTCGTCGACGCCGCCTTTGCGGACCGCGACCGAGGTGACGATCGGCAGGCCGAGCTCCTGCGACATCCGATCGAGGTCGATCGTGACGCCGCGGCGCTTGGCGATGTCGATCATGTTGAGCACGAGCATCATCGGCCGGCCGATCCGCTTCAGCTCGAGCACCAGGCGCAAGGTGAGCCGCAGGTTGGTGGCGTCGGCGACGCACAGCATCAGATCGGGCACCGCCTCGCCCTCGAAGCGGCCGAGCACGATGTCGCGGGTGATCTCCTCATCCGGGCTGCGGCCGCGCAGCGAATAGGTGCCCGGCAGGTCAAGCACGGTCACGCTGCGGCCTTCCGGCGTGACGAAGCCGCCGGATTTGCGCTCGACCGTGACGCCGGGATAGTTGGCGACCTTCTGAGTGCTGCCGGTCAACCGGTTGAACAGCGACGTCTTGCCGGTGTTCGGCGCACCGACCAACGCCAGACGCAAGGATGCAGCTGTCATTCGACGATCACGGCCATGGCTTCGCTCCGGCGCAGCGCGATCGTGATGCTGTCGACGCGCACCGCGATCGGGTCCCTCCGGATCGTCCCCTCGTGCAGGATTTCCACGCGCGCGCCTTCCACAAATCCCATCTCGACCAGGCGCTGCTCCAGCTCCTGCGGCGAGAGCGATGAGCCCGTCACGAGCGCATCGAGCCTGATGATCTTGCCGACAAAACCGCGATCCGCATGTCCAAGCCGGATGTCCCGCAAACTGTCCTGGGTGGTGTTTGGATCGCCTGTCATGCGGCCTGTTTTTCAGCAGGTAGTCACAGGGTCAAGCATTTGCCCGTGAGAGGTTTTAGAACTCCTAAAAACAGCGCCTGCGATCGGCATCCCGGTCGATTTTCCGCTTGACTGAAGCCGTCTTGTTAACGGGGGCGTGATCGCGACGGATGGCGTCCGGCCGGTGCGCCCGGCCCGGCCGGACACGTGGACGGCGGCACCGGCGGCCATACACCTGCGGCGCCCTCCGGAGCCGGGTTTAGGTTTCTCCAGCGCAACGGTTTGCGTTAAGGTCCGCAAGGAGCCGGAGCGCCCGTGCAACCCGCACAACGCAATTCGCTGAAACTGCTGCAATGGATGATGGCCGCCTCGCTGGCCCTTCCGCTGGCGCTGTTCGGCTTCGCATCTGCGATGTCCCGGATCTCGAACAGCGAGGCCGCCGACCAGGAGATCCAGCGGACGCTCGACGTCACCCATGAGCACGCGCTCAAGGTGTTCGAGACCATCGACCGCAGCCTGTCCGAGATCACCGAGGTCGTCCGCGGCATGAGCGATGCCGAGATCGTCGCGCAAGAGAAGAACCTGCACGACCGGCTGCGCCGGGTCGCCGAGGCGCTTCCCCAGGTGAAATCGCTCTGGGTATTCGATGCCAACGGCCGGGCGCTCGTCAACAGCCTGGTCGAGCCGGCCCCCGACGTCGATTTCTCGGACCGGGACTACTTCCGGATCCATGCCCAGGGCGACATCGGTACCTTCATCGGCGAGGTGCTGACGCCGCGGCTGCCCTATCAGGGGGCGCGGTTCTTCAGCGTTGGCCGGCGCCGCAGCAACGAGGATGGCAGCTTTGCCGGCGTGATCCAGGCCTCGGTGCTTCCCGAATATTTCGAGAATTTCTACGCCCGGATCGGCCGTGAGCCCGGCAGCTTCCTGGCGCTGATCCGGACCGACGGCGCGGTGCTGGCGCACTTCCCGGTCGTCGACCACCAGGCCAGGTTCGAGCCGAGCGGGCCGCTCGGACAACAAATGGCCGCCAATCCGCAGGCCGGC
>BFBZ01000012.1_pt450 | contig 11022 bp, 10 predicted proteins | sample 1888401 | NCBI WGS metagenome assembly BFBZ01 (sample SAMD00112614, study PRJDB3348) | symbiont metagenome | host: Chara braunii | reverse complement strand
CGCATATCCATTTCCATGTCCTGCCGCGCGCGGATGGGCTGGACCTCAAGCTGCATGGACGGGCAATGGTGAAGGCGGATGTGCTGGAGCCGGTTGCGGCGCGTATTCGCGCAGCGCTCGCATGATCCTCGAACACGCCGTTCTGAACATCAAACGCGGACAATCCAAGGCCTTCGAAACCGCCATGGCCAAGGCCCGGCCCCTGATCGAGGCGACGCCGGGGTTTCAACGCATGGAGATACGGGCATGTGTGGAGAGCAAGGATCGGTATCTGCTGCTTGTCTGGTGGGGATCGGTGGAAGCGCACACGGTGGGCTTCCGACAATCGGCGCAATACCAGCAATGGCGGGAATTGCTGCACCATTTCTACGAACCTTTCCCGACAGTCCAGCATTATGGGGCGCCGCTTTGAGCGCGGGTTTCTTTAGGCGATAGTATCCGCCAGAGGATTCGGGCGGGGTTTCATGCGCATTGCGATCATCGGCGGCAGCAAGGGCACCGGCCTTGCCATAGCGCATGAGGCGCTGGCGCGCGGGCATGAGATCGTGATCGTCTCGCGCAGCGATCCGCGGCTGATCCGCAATGGGGTCCGCTGGCTGGCGGGCGATGCACGCGATACGACCGTGCTGGAACGCGCGATGGAGGGCGTGAGCGCCACCGTCTCAGCCCTGGGCGTGGTCCAGACCTGGAAGCGGACCAGGCTGTTTTCCGAGGGCGCGGAATCGCTGGTCGACGCCATGACCCATGCCGGAGTGAAGCGGACCGTGCTCGTCACCGGGTTGGGCTCCGGCGACAGCCGGGGGCACCAGGGCTGGTTTTATGACCGGATCGTGTTTCCGCTGATGCTGGCCAGAAGCTATGCGGACAAGGATCGTGCGGAAGCGGTTCTGCAAAAAAGCGATCTCAACTGGACCATCGTGCGGCCTGGGCGGCTGACCAATGGCCCGAAGAAAAACCGTGTCGAGGCGCTGCTGACACCGGAGACCTATCGCTACGGCTCAATCAGCCGGGCGGATGTGGCGGCCTTCGTGCTCGATTGCATCGAGCAGGCGACGTTCCTGCGGCAGGCCCCGCAGCTTGTGGATCGTAAGGATGGTTAGGGCAATATCGCGCGCGCCGACTTTCGTCATCTTATTTTGACTCACCCAACCTTCGTCATCGCCCGCTTTATGCGGGCGACCCAATTTTCTTCACGCTGAGAAAAAAATGGATCCCCCGGACAAGCCGGGGGATGACGGTGTGAGGGTGTTTTCCGCCTGAGAAAATCGGGCCTAAGCTGTTGCCTGTTCCGGCAATGGCACGATCGCGCGCTGGCCTTCGCTCATCCACTCCAGCAGCCATGCGAGCCCGATCAACAGCGAAATTCCCGCGAGGTTGAAGGCCAGCTGAAGCGCCAGCGAGTGGCCCGCTTCAAGCCAAGTCACATGGCCGAGAATGGCGAGCAATATTCCGGTGCAGAAGATGGCGAGCGAATGGCGGCCGCAACGCGCGAGCGCCCGCACGATAGCAAAGCGCGCCATGCGCGCGGCGCTGGGCATATAACGCGCCACCAGGATCGCGACGGCAAAGAAGCTGACCAGACGCGTGGGCTCCAGCATGGACTTGTCCACCGGCAGGCTGATGAGGAACAGCGTCGGCACGATGGGAAACATCGTGTGGACGTTGTTGGTGAACTGCATCGCGCCGGCAACAACCGCCACGACGGCGCAACCGATGAGCACCGGGCGCGAACGCAGCAGCGGCTTGTAGGCATTCATCTGCCCCGAACCGAACGCGGCCCCGATCACCATGACGAACTGCCAGGCATAAGGATCGAAGAACCAGCCCTCGCCATTGGGATGGGTGGTGGCGTTCCAGCCGAAAAGCTGCGTGCCAGCATAGATCAGGAACGAAGCGAGCAGCACGAGCCACGGCCCACGCTTGAGCGCCACCAGCAGGAATGGCAGCAGCGCGAAGAACACGGTGTAGACCGGCAGGATATCGAGATAGGCGGGCTGGAAGCGCAGCATCAGCGCCTGCATCACGGTGGTTTCGGTTTGGGCGATGAAGGCTTCAACGCGGAAATACCGGAAATACCCGCCATCCGGCGAGAACGAGGCGATGGCGCAGATTTCAGCCACCAGGAAGACCAGCAGCACCATCTGCGCCGCATAGATATCCCATGCACGCCGCCACATGCGGCCCGCCGCGGCGAAGAAGCCGCGCGTATCGAGCGTGCGCCCATAGACCATGGCGGCGACAAAGCCGGAGAGGAAGAAGAAGAGTTCCGCGGCATCGGCGAAGGCGAAGGATTGCAGCGTGGCCAGCGACAGCAGACTTTGGGGAACGTGATCGGCGAAGATCATCATCAGGGCGGCGCCGCGCAGAAAATCGAGCCGGATGTCGCGTTTTTCTGAGGGCATCTGCTATCTCACTGATTCCAGAAGGCGGTGTTTTTCGATCTTGGAAGGAAGCATATCCTTTACCCTCCCCTTGAGGGAGGGTCGACAATTTGCGTAGCAAATTTCGGGGAGGGGTCAACCCGGGAACCACCACCTGACCCCTCCCCGAAAAATCCAAGAGGATTTTTCGACCCTCCCTCAAGGGGAGGGTAAAGGGAGACGATCACACGTTCTCTTCGGCTTTGGGTTTGCCCTTGCGGACGGGTGGCTTTGCGTCTTCGTCCGTGATGAATTCGAAGGCGAGCTTGTCGTTCTCGCGATCCAGCAACACGCGCACGGTGCCGCCGTTCTTCAGCTTGCCGAACAATATCTCGTCGGCCAGCGGCTTTTTGATGTGGTCCTGGATCACGCGCGCGAGCGGCCTTGCACCGAATGCGTCGTCATAGCCCTTCTCGCCCAGCCAGCGGGTGGCATCGGATGTGAGATCGAAGGTCACGTCGCGGTCGATCAGCTGGGCTTCGAGTTCCAGCACGAACTTCTCCACCACGCGGTCGATCGTATCGCGGCCGAGGGCTGCGAACGAAATCGTGGCGTCGAGGCGGTTGCGGAATTCCGGCGTGAAGAGTTTCTTGATCGCCTCTTCATCCTCGCCTTCGCGCTTGCCGCGGCCGAAGCCGATGGAATCCTTCGCGGCATCCGATGCGCCCGCATTGGTGGTCATAATCAGAACCACGTTGCGGAAATCGATCTTCTTGCCGTTGTGATCGGTCAGTTTGCCGTGATCCATCACCTGCAACAGGATGTTGAACAGATCCGGGTGCGCCTTTTCGATTTCATCGAGCAGCAGCACGCAATGCGGATGCTGATCCACGCCATCGGTGAGCAAGCCGCCCTGATCGAAGCCGACATAACCGGGAGGCGCGCCGATCAGGCGGCTGACTGTGTGGCGCTCCATATATTCGGACATATCGAAGCGCAGCAGTTCCACGCCCATGATGGCGGCGAGTTGCTTGGCGACTTCGGTTTTGCCGACGCCGGTGGGGCCGGAGAACAGGTAGCAGCCGATTGGCTTTTCCGGCTGGCGCAGGCCTGCGCGTGAAAGTTTGATCGCGCTCGACAAGGCGTGGATGGCGGCATTCTGGCCATAGACCACGCGCTTGAGGTCTTCTTCGAGGTTGCGCAGTTGCTCGGTGTCGGTCTTCGACACGGATTTGGACGGGATGCGGGCCATCTTGGCGATGACCTCTTCCACTTCCTTCACGCCGATGACTTTCTTGCGGCGGGATTCCGGCAGCAGCATCTGGGCCGCGCCCACTTCGTCGATCACGTCGATCGCCTTATCGGGCAGTTTGCGGTCGTTGATGTATTTCGCGGCGAGTTCGACGGCGACCTTGATCGCTTCGGCGGTGTAGCGGACCTTGTGATATTCCTCGAAATAGGGCTTGAGGCCTTTGAGGATCTTGATCGCATCGGGCACGGTGGGTTCGGCCACGTCAATCTTCTGGAACCGGCGGACGAGCGCGCGGTCCTTCTCGAAATACTGGCGATATTCCTTGTAGGTGGTCGAGCCGATGCAACGCAGCGTGCCGGCCTGCAAGGCGGGCTTGAGAAGGTTCGATGCATCCATCGCGCCGCCGCTTGTGGCGCCCGCACCGATCACGGTGTGGATTTCGTCGATGAACAGGATCGCGTCCTTCAGATTGTCCAGCTCCTTCACGACGGATTTGAGGCGTTCCTCGAAATCGCCGCGATAGCGCGTGCCCGCGATCAGCGCGCCCATATCGAGCGAATAGATCACCGAGTTCATCAGAACTTCGGGCACTTCCTTCTTCACGATCTTGCGGGCCAGGCCTTCGGCAATCGCGGTTTTGCCAACGCCGGGATCGCCCACAAACAGCGGGTTGTTCTTCTGGCGGCGGCAAAGGATCTGGATGGTGCGTTCGACTTCGGCATCGCGGCCGATCAGCGGATCGATGCGCCCGTCCCTCGCCTTGCGGTTGAGGTTGACGCAGTAAGCCTCGAGCGCGCTTTCCTTTTTCTTCTTGTCCTTGTCGCCGTCCTGGGCCTGCTCGCTGCGCTGCTCGCGCTGCTGCTCCGGCTCCTCCTCGGCGCCGCGCACCGGCCGGCTCTCGCTGGCTCCGGGGCGCTTGGCGATGCCGTGGCTGATGTAGCTCACCGCATCCAGCCGCGTCATGTTCTGTTCTTGCAGGAAGTAGACGGCGTGACTCTCGCGTTCGGTGAACAACGCGACGAGCACGTTGGCGCCCGTCACCTCATCGCGGCCGGAATTCTGGACGTGCAGCACCGCGCGCTGCACCACCCGCTGGAAGCCGGTGGTGGGCTTGGCATCTTCGCCATCCTCGATCACGAGCGTGATGAGTTCCTCATCGACATATTTGACGAGGGCGGCACGCAGCGCATCGGTGTTGACGTTGCACGCCTTCATCACCTGGGCGGCATCGGCATCATCCATCAACGCGAGGAGGAGATGTTCCAGGGTCGCGTATTCGTGATGCCGGTCGCTCGCGAGTTTGATGGCGCGATGAAGGCCTTGTTCCAAACTCCGGGACAATGATGGCATCGCGCCGCTACTCCTTTTCCATGGTACATTGTAAAGGATGTTGATGGCGGCGGGAAAATTCAATGACCTGCGCCACCTTTGTTTCCGCAACCTCGTAAGTGAACACCCCGCAGATGCCCACGCCGTGGCGATGGACATGGAGCATGATCTCGACCGCGGCTTCGCGGTTCTTGTTGAAGAAGGTCTCCAGGATATGCACGACGAATTCCATCGGCGTGTAATCGTCGTTCAGCAGGAGCACCTTGTAGAGGCTGGGTTTCTTGGTCTTGGCGCGCGTGCGCGTAACGACGCCGGTTCCGTTGCCGATACCGCCGTTGCCAGTGCCCTGCCCGTCCTTGTCGTCTCTCATGCGAACCAGACTCTAACCCATAAACCTTACTCTACCGCCACATAGATAAAGGGATGAAGGCCCGGTTTCGCAACCGACTTATTTTCCTTGTTATTTTCAGTTGGGGCTTGAAAAACAAAAGGCCCGGCCGAAGCCGGGCCTTTGATCCGCGGAAAGAACGCCCGCGAAATCGATTAGGCGGCGCGAACGCTCTGCACCGTGTCGACCCAGGCCTGGTAACGGCCCTGGATCGGCTCAAACGCCTTCTTCGTCGAGGCGACGAAGATTTCGTTCAGCTTGCCGACCTGGCCGACATAGGCCTCGAACGCCGTCTTGGCGAAATCGGACTGCAGTTCGAAGGCTTCCTGCGGCGACTTGGAGGCCAGAACGGCCTTCGCGGCAGAGATGGAATCTTCGATGGACTGCTTGGAATAGGCATAAATCTCGTTGTGGAGCGTTTCCGCGCCCTTGCCGGCGGCAGTGGCGGACTTCACATAGGCTTCGACGGTTTCCTTGCCGTAGCCGAGAACCTGGTCATAGCCCTTCACGGCCTTTTCAAAGCCGGTCTTGAATGCTTCCGTACCCGTCTTGATCGCGGTTTCGATGCCTTCGGCCGCTTCAGCGCTGGCCGCTTTTGACTTCGGTGCCATAAGAAAAACCCTTTCTTTGGTTACGCACAGCCAGGCGGCCAGCAAGGTCCCCTGTTGCAGTGCAACATGATCCTATATGCGGTGCACCATGGCGGATGTCAAGACCCTTTTGTTGCGCTGCACAAAAGGTTCATCCGGGGTCTTTAGGGGCTCCTTAACCAATATCATTAACTAAACGTAAACATCGGATATTCATCATCTATTTGAAACAAAGGGTTGCACGGCCGAACAAAATTGTGTCTCAATGCAAATCAAGGTGGGTCGAATTTAACAAGACCGAATAGGGGCTGCGTAAATGCTTTTTTGGACGCGTGCCACTCAAGGCGCGACCATGCGTAGGGCTGTTGTTTGGGGCGTGGCGCTCGGCTTTGCCGCCCTTGTGATGTCGCCGGCCCCTGAGGCCGTCGCGGCAACTCGTCACGCCAAGACCCATCACGCAAAGATTTTCAAGCACCAGAACCGCACCAAGTCTCTTCGCACCGCACGCGCCCCCGCCAGCCCGACCGACCCCAGCAAGGACGCCGCCCTGATCATCGACGGGCGGACCGGAGCCACCCTCTATTCCCGCAATGAGAGTGCACTGCGGCATCCGGCTTCCCTGACCAAGATGATGACCCTCTACCTGCTGTTTGACGCGCTCAAGCAGGGCAAGGTCACCATGGACACGCCGCTCAAGGTCTCGTTCCACGCGACCCAGCAGAAGCCGACCAAGCTCTACCTCAAGAAGGGCGAGACGATCCCGGTCGAGACCGCGATCAAGGCCATCGTGGTGCTTTCGGCCAATGACGTGGCCGTGACCATCGCGGAAAACCTGGCCGGCGGCAGCGAATCGAAATTCGCCGACATGATGACCGAGAAGGCCCATCAGCTCGGCATGAAGGACACGCACTACAACAACGCCTCGGGCCTGCCCGATCCAGGCCAGATCACGACCGCCGACGATCTGGCGGTTCTGGCGCGCCATGTGGCTTACGACTTTCCGCAATATTTCCATTACTTCTCGACCGTGGGCTTCACCTGGCAGGGCCGCCCGCACATCACGCACAACAACCTGATCGGCAATTACGAAGGCGCTGACGGGATCAAGACCGGCTACACCGGCGCATCGGGCTTCAACCTGGTGTCTTCGGTGGTGCGCGGCGGCGAGCATGTGATCGGCGTCGTGATGGGCGGCTATACCGCCAAATCGCGCGACCGCGAGATGATCCGCCTGCTGGACAACACATTCGCCCGCGCCCAGACCAACCCCACCCTGCTCGCCCGCGCCGAAGTTCCGTGGCAGCAGATCGCCGAGAACGCCAAGGGCTCGACTGTTGCCGCCGGTTTCGACCTGAACACGGCCCCCTCGGGCGCGGTGGCGCAGAACAATGCGGCCGAGGTTTCGAAGCGCTGGTCGCTTTTCGCCTCGATGAACAAGGCCGTGAACCCGAGAGCCAAAGCCCCGAAATATCCTGATGAGGATGATAACGCGGCCGCCCCGGTGCCGATGGCCAAACCCGCCTCGGTTCAGGTGGCCAACAACTATCCGCAAGCGCTGGTGAGCGCCGGCGCCGCCAACGACAATGTGGGCGAAGGCGACGTTGCCGACGATGCACGCTCCACCGCCGCCGCCATGGGCGCGCGCGCCTGGGCCATCCAGATCGGCGCTTATGCGACCGACACGATCGCCAAGACCGAGCTTTCGTCTTATGTGCGCAAGTCGAGCGATCTTCTGAGGGCCGCGCAGCAGGTGGTGATCCCGGTGCAATCCGCCAACGGTCACACCATGTTTCGCGCCCGCTTTGGCCCCATGGCCGAACGCGACGCCCGCGAAATCTGCGCCCGCCTCACCGAACGCGGCCAGACCTGCTTCGCCACGATGAGCGCGCGGTAGCTGCTTCATCCTTGCCTGCCTTCTTACCCTCCCCTTGAGGGAGGGTCGATAATTTGCGCAGCAAATTTCGGGGAGGGGTCAATGCGGCAACCACCTGGACCCCTCCCCGAAAAATCCAAGAAGATTTTTCGACCCTCCCTCAAGGGGAGGGTAAAGGGCGATCGAAGCTTCACCCCAACAACACATCCTTCGCTTCGTTGATCTTCGCGGCGAGATAGCTTGTGCCGCCCTTGTCGGGGTGGTTTTGCAGCATCAGCTTGCGGTGGGCGGCGCGGATGGCTTCTTCGTCTGCGCCCGGTTCGAGGCCCAGCACGCGATAGGCTTCGGCGCGCGACATGGCGCTGTCGTTGCGCGAACGAGGTTCGGATTTGGGTTGCTCCGTCTGCCGCCACGAGGGGCCGAAGCGGCGATCCAGATAGGTTTCGAGCAGGCGCTGCGTTTCGATATCGTTGCCCGCCTCGCCAAGGAGCGCCGTTATCTGTTCGCGCGTCATGGTACTCAGGCGGGCGCCCTGCTGATCGCCTTTGAGAACGTCGCCATCCATTTCGCCGGTGGTGTGATCGAGTTCGAGCGCGATCCATTGCGTTCGCACCGCGCTCGATTGATCGCGGCGTGGGCGCGAGCGCGCGCCGCCGCCACCGCCGGAGAACACACCATAATGCGGCCAGCCGCCGGGCCATAACCGGCCCTGCGTGAACAGGCTCCACGCCACCGTGCCGACGAAGACGCCCAACCCGATCCGCTCGGTGAGCATCAGCGCGACCGCCGCCAGACCGAGCAGGAGCGCGCCGAGGTAACGCAGCGAGCGGGCGAGCGTGGCGGGATTGGCTTGCGTGAAGGCGTAGCCCAGCCCCAGCACGAAAACGAGCACGAAGGCGCCGCCCAGAACGATACCCATTATTTCTTGCCGCTCATCGTGTGCGCGATGCGCAGGATCTCGCCGCCCATGCGTTCGCCATATTCGCGCAACGCCACCTCCCCGCCCGTTGCATAGGCAGCCGCCGCGCCAAGCAATTCCTTCAGGCGGCGCGCGGCGCCGGAATCGAAACTTGCGTAAACGCCCTTGGTCAGCCGCGCCACCTCGCGGAAGACGGCTTCGGCATTGGCGTTGTGACCTTCGTGGAACATGAACGCGGGCACGCCGAGCAGCGCGAGCTTTCCGGCTGCGCCCGCCACCAGATCGGCATTCTCCTCGAAGCAATCGCCGACATAGACGAGCGCACCGATCTTCGCGCGCCCGGCTTCTTCGGCTGCGTGGGTGAGCACGCGGTGCAATTGGGTGAAGCCGCTGCGGCAGGAAACGGCGCGCATCCTCTCCGCCAGCGCCGATGGCGTGGTGGCCCAGGGGCTCGCTTCGAATTCGCCCTGCCCGCGAAAGAATACCAGTTGCACGGCCAGGCCACCGATAGCCTGGGTGATGTGGAACATCTCGGACTGGATTTCGGCCGCACGATCCCAGGTCGGCTGGCGGCTCATCGTGGCGTCGATGGCGAAGATCAGACGGCCCCTCACCTGGCTCAGCGCGGGCACGCGGGCGGCCTGGCCCAGGAAGGCATCGATCTCCTTCGAGCTGGAAGGATTGGCCGGGAGGTTCTTTGTCATGAGCCAATATTCTGCGCTGTGAGTGAGCGACGCAAATCTTACCTCCCCCTACGCGGGGAGGTCGGCGGCGCGCATCGGCGCGACGACGGGTGGGGCCTTTCGGTGCTGAAATTTGCGCACGGTCTTCGTTGAAACAGCCCCCCACCCGCCGCGCTGGCGCGCGTCGACCTCCCCGCGTTGGGGGAGGTAAATGGAAATTCAGGTGCCGCTCGCGAGCAGCGCCGCGTTGCCGCCTGCGGCTGTGGTGTTGACCGTGACGGTGCGTTCGACGGCGAAGCGGGCGAGATAATGCGGGCCGCCTGCCTTCGGGCCCGTGCCGGAAAGGCCCTCGCCGCCGAAGGGCTGGACGCCGACCACCGCGCCAATCTGGTTTCGGTTGACGTAAAAATTGCCGACGCGGACACGGGCGCGGATAAAATCGGCTGTTTCATCGATCCGGCTGTGCAGTCCGAGCGTGAGGCCATAGCCGGTGGCGTTGATCGCCTCGCACACCGCATCGAGCTTATCGGCAGAATAGCGCACCACATGCAGCACAGGACCGAAGACCTCGCGCGTCAGTTGCGACAGGCGCTCGATTTCGAACACGCGCGGGGCGAAAAATACGCCGTGCTCATGTTCGGGGCCGAGTGGAAGCTGGCGCAGGAATTTCGCCTCGCGCGAGAGGTGGACGGAATGCTTCTCCAGATTCTCGCGGGCATCTTCATCGATCACCGGGCCGATATCGGTTTGCAGGTTCATGGGATCGCCGATCTTCAGCTCATCCATGGCGCCGAGAATGAGATCGAGCATCTTGTCGGCCACATCATCCTGCAGGAACAGAACGCGCAACGCGGAGCAGCGCTGGCCCGCACTGTCGAAYGCCGATGACAGAACATCGCGCGCCACCTGTTCGGGCAAGGCCGTGGAATCCACGATCATGGCATTCTGGCCGCCGGTTTCGGCGATCAGCGTGGCGATTGGGCCGTTGCGGGCGGCGAGCGCGCGGTTGATGGCGTTTGCGGCCTCTGTCGAGCCTGTGAAGGCGACGCCCGTAAGGCGCGGATCGCCGAACAGCGCGTTGCCGATGGTGGGGCCATCGCCCGGCAGGAACTGCAGCACGCTTTGCGGCACACCCGCCTCATGCAGCAACCGGATTCCGGCGGCAGCGATAAGCGGGGTTTGTTCGGCGGGCTTGGCGAGCACCGCGTTGCCCGCGGCAAGCGCGCCCGCGACCTGGCCGGTGAAGATCGCAAGCGGAAAGTTCCAAGGCGCGATGCAGGCGAACACGCCGCGGCCATGCAGCGAAACGCTGTTCTCCTCACCGGTTGGGCCGGGAAGCCGAACGGGTTGCTGAAATTCGGCGCGGGCGCGGTTCGCATAATAACGCAGGAAATCGGCGGCCTCGCGCACTTCGCCGAGCGCGGTTTGCAGGGTCTTGCCTGCTTCGCGAACGGCAAGCGCCATCAGATGCGAACGATTGGCTTCGTAGAGATCGGCCGCGCGTTCGAGGATGGCGGCGCGCGCATTGCCGCCAAGGCCGTTCCAATCTTCCTGCGCGCGATGGGCGGTATCGAGCGCGTTGATCGCATTTTGCGGCGTGGCCTCGATGACTTCGCCGATCTTGCGCC
>BFBZ01000007.1_pt669 | contig 11028 bp, 11 predicted proteins | sample 1888401 | NCBI WGS metagenome assembly BFBZ01 (sample SAMD00112614, study PRJDB3348) | symbiont metagenome | host: Chara braunii | reverse complement strand
GCCGGAGGCATCGATCACCACTTTCGGGCGCAGCGCGATCGGGCCGGCCTTGGTCAGCACCGTCACTTCGGAAATCGACCGCGCGGTGCGGGCCACCGACATCACCACCGCATTGAACAGGACGCGGGCCGGCGCCCTGATCAGCAGCTCATCGAGCACGATCTTGAGGGTTTCCGGATCATACGACACCTGATCCATGCGATGGCCCGTCGACATCACGAAATGCGAATGGCCGTCCGAGCCGCCGCGCGCGATCAGGGTGTCGACGATCTCCTCGGCGATGCCGCGGATCACCCGGCGGCCGGCCTCGGTTTCCCAGCCCACGAACTGACCCACCGCCGCGGCCGTCGCCGATCCGCCGAGGAAGCCCCAGCGCTCGATCAGCAGCGTGTCAGCACCGGTGCGGGCCGCCGCGATGGCCGCGACCGAGCCGGCCATTCCGCCGCCACAGACCAGCACATCGATATTGAGCGGTGTCATCGCAAACCTCCGATACCGGACTCTACAGATGCCCGCGCGCGGCGCGAACCAGTCCTGAAATCACCAGCGCACTGGCCGCGGCGATCGCCGCCGGCACCGCTGCAGCCAAAAACAGGTCGCGACTCGACCAGTGCAGCGCGATCAGCTCGCCGCCGATATAGGGGCCTGCGATGGCGCCGAGCCGGCCGATGCCGAGCGCCCAGCCCACGCCGGTGGAGCGGATGCTCGGCGGATACACCAGCGCGCTGACCGCGTTGGCGCCGGTCTGCGTGCCGATCACAAAGAATCCGGCCAGGAAGGCGACCACCATCAAATACGCCACCGACCCGCCGGCAACGGCGATCAGCACCAGCGCCACCGCGCCGCCGGCATACCCGATGGTCATCACCACGAACGTATCGATCCGCCGCGCCAGCGCCGCCAGCGTCAGGGTCCCGAAAATGCTGCCGACCTGGATCAGCGAGGCCGCGACCAGCGCCGAGCTGACATCCACCCCGGCCGTGGTCGCCAGCGTCGGAAACCAGGAGATCATGAAATACAGCGAGAGGATGTTGGTGACGAACATCAGCCACAGCCACAGCGTGCGCGACGCCCGGCCGGCGGCAAACAGCTGCGCGATCGGAAATCCCTGCGCCTTGTCCTCGATCTCGATCGCGCCGGTGGGATCGATCGTGACAGCCGGATCGATGCGGCGCGCGTAAGCCGCGATCAGATCCTTGCGCGTGCCGCGATAAGCCAGGTAGCTGATCGATTCCGGCAGCCACAGCCAGACCGCAATCAAGAGCAGCAGCGGCAGCGCCGCGCCCAGGATGAAGACGGCATGCCAGGTCATGGCCTTGAGCAGATAGGCGCTGATCAGGCCGCCGCCGGCGGCGCCGACCGCGTAACCGCAATAGATCAGCATCACGATGGTGGCGCGGCTTCGCTGCGGGCTGAACTCGGCGCCGATGGCCACCGCAATCGGCGTCGCGCCGCCAAGGCCGAGACCGCCGATCAGGCGCACGATCAGCAACTGCTGCAGATCCGTCGCCGCCGCCGTCAACAGCGAGCAGACCCCGAACAGCGCGATGCATCCCAAGAGCGCGGTCTTGCGGCCCAGGCGATCGGCGAGCGGCGCGATCAAGAGCGCCCCGAGCACCGTGCCGACCAGCCCGGCCGAGAACACCGGCCCGAGCATCGCGCGCTCGATGCCGAACGCATGCGTCAGCACCGGCGCGACATAGGCGATGGACTGCACATCGAAGCCGTCGATCATGATGGTGAGCGCGCACAGCACGAAGATGCCGATCTGGAAGCCGCTCAACCGCTGGCTGTCGATGATCCCCGATACGTCGACCCCGCCCAGCGAAATCACCGGCGTCTTGATGTCCATCGATCCTCCCTGCACGCGCCGGCCTGGCGGCGATCTTGATTGTCGTGAGCTGCGGCCAAATTACTGGTCGCGGACACTCACGCAATGATCAAGATCTCGGGTGGAGATAACATGATGTTAATTTGCGGGACAACGCTCCGCCGCAAGACGCGGACGACCGCAGGGTGAGCTATTTCTGTAGCTGATCGAACACCGCGTGGCAGGCGTTGCTCAGTTGCGTGCGGTTATGGGCCAGGCACTGGGTGATGGCCTCGCGGTCCGGGATGAATTGGGAACACAGCCGAAAGACATCGGGCTTGCAGGCCTGGCGCTGTGCGAACGTTTCCGCGCCGGCGGGCGCCCCCATCATGGCGATCACGGCAGCGGCGCAAAGCGCGGCGGCGCTGCGCCGGGCGGGGACGGCATAGCGGCTGGCGTTTGAAGAACATGCTGTCATGGCAAATCTCACTCCTCTCCCGATCAATCGGATTGTCCTGGTCTGACGCGACCGGACCGCCCCCGCGGGTCCTTGCATCGCTAATGGCCATATAAGTCAAAATGACCGTTTGGTCAATTTTATATTATCGTGATCGCGCGATCGAGGAAAATGGAACTTTTGAAGGGGGGCAGCGGGGCGCGCAGCAGGTGCTGCGATGCTGCTAGAGCGGGATGAGATAGGTTCGCTCAATGTAATCCGTCATCCTGAGGCGGCCGTGCGCAGCGCGGCCCTCGAAGGACGACGGCCCGGGCCGTGCATCCTTCGAGGCTCGCCCAGCGACGCAATTGCGTCGCAAGGCTCGCGCCTCAGGATGACGGAGTTGATTCAACCTCAATTCATCCCGCTCTGGTGGGATGCAGGTCTCACGTTGCACGTCTCACTTTGCGGAGCGCCGCGGCGGCTTGGCGCGCGCGATACCGCTCTCGTGCGGAGCCGGCAGGGATGCGAGCGCGGTTTTCACCTGACGTGCGTCGGCGCCGAGAGCGCGCAGGATCGCGGCGATGCTGGGGTTGCGGTCGCGCCAGGACAAACGTTTGTCCCCGATCGCATCCGCCAGCTGCAGCAGAATGCCGGCAATGATTTCGAGGCTGAGATCCGGCGAGACTCCGCCCTGCAACTCCCGGGATAATTTGCTGAGATCCTCGAACAGGCGGTGACGCCGGCGGGCGATCTCGCGGCTGTTGCCGGACATTGCGGTCAAGCGCGCGAGCACCTTCGCCCATCCCGGATCGGCGAGCGCCTTGTCGATCAGAAAGCAGCAGCCGAAGGCGATGCGCGCGGCGGGGTCGGTCCGCTCCGTCAATCCGGCCTGGGCGGCGCCGCTCACCGAGACAAGCAGCGTGTCCGCGACCTCGGTCGTCAGCGAGCGCAGATCGGTGAAGTGAACATAGAAGGTGCCTTTGGCGAGGCCCGCCTCTTTCACCACGTCGTCGACGGTGACGGACTCCACGGCCTGCCGGGCGAACAGCGCATGCGCGGCGGCAATGAGCTGAGCCCGCGTCCTCGCGCGCTTCTCGCGCCCGATTTCGGCGCGGCGAACCGGATCGACGTTGGCCATGACGGGCGATTGAAATCCTCGGGACGATATGACTGTAAGTCAAATTGACTGGGGCGTCTACTATGCCCTCTTCGACCAGCGACAAAGGCGCAAACGGAATTGTATGCTCTGTGCCATGACCACGCTGACGGAGTCTGCGACATGAGCAAACTGGAACATCCGCGCCCGGCAGGGCTTCTGCACAACCCGGCGTTCTCGCAGGTGGTCGTTGCCTCAGGACCACGCACAATCTACACGGCGGGACAGGTGTCCATCGATGAGAGTGGCGCCACGGTCGGCGTCAGTGATCTCGCCGTGCAGACGGCGCAGGCGATGCGCAATGTCGGCCTGGCCCTCGCCGCCGCCGGTGCGGGCTATGCCGACATCGTCAAGATCACGACCTACGTCGTGAACTACCGACCCGAACACCGAGCCATCATCGGCAAGGCCCGCGCGCCCTTCTTCGCGACCGGGACTCCGCCAGCGAGCACTCTCGTCGGTGTCTCCGCGCTCGCAGTGCCGGAGTGGCTCATCGAGATCGAGGCCGTTGCTGTCGTCGACTGAAACGCGGCACCGGCATCAAGCAAGCGAGCGCACAATCATCGCACCCATGAAACTTTTTCTGGCCCTCCTCACGACCTGGATTTTCATGGCAAGCGCGGCCTGTGCAAAACCGTTCCACGGCAGAGCAACTCACCACTCAAAAGCACCGCGGTATGACTGCGCAAATGATTGCGGGAATCGCTCTGGCGGCGTCGGACGGCCGGCGACACGAATGATCGTGATATCGAGGCAGCGCGGCCCGCTGCAGCACCGCCGCAGCAATGACATGACTCCGAAAAAATGATGGGCGGGACGAGAAATCCCGGAGTTGCGGTGAGGTCAGGGCCGGGGCGAAAGGCCGAATGGGCCGCGAGCCTGGCTGAGGCCGCCCGCAGGATGATTCCCTGCTGTACCCTGTTGCGGAGAATACTCTGGCGTTTGCGGCGAATGCGCCCCGCAATCTCCGCAGAAGGTGCGGAGATTACGCCGACCCATATCCATCAGAATTAGAATTACCGTGACCGTGCATTTAGTTACATGACACAATTAAGTGCACTGTCACCGTAATTCCCGAGTACATGCTTCGTCTTCTTGGATACAAAGGCGAATGGTGCGCATATAGCTTCAAAGGTGAGCTATATAAGAGAACAACATAAGGTCGTTGGTTATAGTCAAGGCGACTACAGTTAAGGCGCATTCAACTCCTCGTTCTTGTTGCTATTCGATCCCTCTCACGAGATGGCGGGCTCCCGAAAGGAACGATCATTTTAGAACCGGTGATTAGATTGGATAAGATAAATGCACTATCACTGTGGCCTCCTCAGAGAAAGCGTTACGCCGGTGCCTGAGATGTCGAAAGCGGAGAGGGATCAGCGTGGCGCTGCATTTCACGAGGCTGGACACGCCGTTGTAGCTTGGGCATTAGGATTGCAGGTTTGGCGAGTTGAGATAGCCATTGATGCTGACGACGCTAAAGGTGCTGCTGACATCGACGATAACGTCGCGCTCAGTCTCGTAGATCGACTTGCCATCTGCGCTGCTGGACTTGAGGCTCAAAAGCTGTTCGACGCTCCTACGCACGAGGGAGGAGGCTGGGGCGACTACGGAAAGATGGTGGAGCTGCTGGAACACCTCGAAGAAGAGGAGCAAGTGAGGATGATGCATCAAGGGCACGAGCGTGCCGCTGATCTTGTTTCTGCGCACCGCGTGCGGGTTGAGCAATTTGCTATGGTATTGCTCGATAAGAAGCGGCTAGGAGCGGATGAGGTCGCAAACCTTCTTACGAACTGACCCTGCGCCATATTCGCCGTTGCGTAGCTTCCCCGGCTGCGCCGCTGAATGACCCTTCACCTACTTCATTACGATTTCGTGCTTCGCTCTTATGAAGACAGGCGATCAGGCGTCGATGTGCACAGTCCCGTCGACTGAAAGAGAGTTACGGCGACAGTGCACTCAATTCCTCGTCCTTGTCGCCCTTCCGATTTCTTCGCAAGATGGCGTGCAGCCAAACACAATGATCATCTTAGAAAAGCGCAGATAAGTGCACTGTCACCGTAATCTCGGGTGGAGATTGTCACCATCGCCTATGGCGGGCGAAATTTCGAGCAGCGCTGCGGGAGGAAGACTAGCCACCCTCCTTCGACAAGGCTTCGGAGGACATCCAGTTTCGTCATTTTCAGGGGGGGCGATCCTGCGAACCGCGCCAGCGCGAAGCAGAATCGCGCCCAGGGCGGAACTTCACAAATCTGCTAAGCACGTTGTTTTTCTTAGGGCGCACGGGTTCCGTCCTACTCTCAGCCCCACTTTTCGCGGCGCGGGTTCGGTCTTCGATGGGTGACCATATAAATGCAATATTTATTGATATTACTATGGAAACCACTTGCCGCTCGTCGACCGAAACCCTAGATTGCGCGAAACGAGGTAATCCCAATGGTCGACGAAGCTAACCTGAAGGAAGTCTCGAACTCGATCTACGACGCGCTCAAGCCGCTCGACTCCGAAAACCGGAAGCGGGCGATCTACTCCGCGCTTGCGCTGCTCGGGGAGACGTTCGCGTTCGGCGCTAGCGCCAAGCCCAAGCCCGGACGCGAAGAGGAGCAAGAGGAAGCGGCGGACGACGACACCGGCGCCGGTCTGGGCACGGCCGCTAAGCGCTGGGCCACCAAGTACCAGATTTCGAAGGAAGACCTCGATCACGTTTTCCACATCGACGGCGACAAAGTCGACGTCATCCTTGATCACGCACCGGGGAAGAACGATAAGGAGCGCGCGATCAATAGCTACACCCTCACAGGTCTTGGTGAATTTCTGCGGACCGGCGAAGCGAAGTTCACTGACAAGTCCGCGCGTGACGTTTGCCGCAAGCTCGGCTGCTACGACCCGAACAATCACGCGGTCTACATCAAGCGGCCCGGCAACATCCTAAGTGGCAACAAGGACGCCGGTTGGACGCTCACTGGTCCAGGCCAGAAGGCGGCCGCGGACCTCGTCAAGCAGATCGTTAAGGAGTGAGTATCGACCCAACCAAGGTGCTCGCGGGCATTCCCGCCGGCCTGCGCGACCCGCTCGTGCAGTGCTATCGGGAGATTGCCTCCAATTTCGCGGAGCACCGCTGGGGGCCGTCTGAGCTGGATGGTGGCAAGCTGTGCGAGTGCGTGTACTGGATCATCGAAGGCACCCTAAACGGCGGCACCTACGCCTCGGCGCCGTCGAAGCCGCGTAATATGCGCACCGCCTGCTACACAATCGAGTCCGGACCGAAGAGCACGCACCCAGCCGACGACAGCCTGCGCATTTTGCTACCGCGAATGCTGCCGCCCCTGTACGAGATTCGGAACAATCGCGGGGTCGGTCATGTGGGCGGCGACGTGGACCCCAATCAGATGGACGCGACCGCTGTTTATTCGATGTCGAGCTGGATCATGGCTGAGCTTGTGCGCGTTTTCCACGGCGTTACCACACAAGAGGCCCAGGAAGCGGCCGACGCGCTGGTCGAGCGCAAGATCCCACTCATTTGGGATACCGGCGCCGTTAAGCGCGTGTTGGACACGAGTCTACCGGCACGCCAGCAGACGCTCGCCCTCCTATACCAAAGCCTCGGCTGGGTCGGCGACGCCGACCTTTGCAACTCGGTCGAGTACAGCACGCTGAGCATGTACCGGAAGAACATTCTCGATAAGCTTCACAAGGAGCGGTTGATCGAGTTCGACAAAGAGCTGAAGCGCGCAAGGATCTCGCCCAAGGGCAGCGCGAAGGTCGAAGCCGAGATTCTCAAGACGCGGCCGTAGTCGGCCGCGCAAGTTCGCGATCCACCCCGGTACCTTACGGCTGAGGATACCGTCGATGATCTTGGCGGCCTCGTTTGAGCTGACCTTGTGATAAAGCTGAACGAACTCCGCCAAAATCCAATCCAGGTTTGAAACGACGAGAGAGGCATCTTGCAAATTTGGATCGATGTCATCTGCTAGATGCGCAGCATCGCGCTTACTCCGAATGTCGTACACACCCCGGATCGCTCTCGGAATGTGAAGGCGAATGCTGTCGGGAAACTGTGACTTCGAATAGTTGGACAAAGCCATAATCAGCTTATCGCTATCGAGCATGCGGCCTAAATCAGCGAACTTCTGTGTAGTCACATGTTCGAGCATCCGCATAGCGGCTTCGCAAAAGCGACCACCCTCAACCGCGCTTAATCGCAAGCCGCCCAAGAAGAAATTGCGCTTCGCATATTGATGGGCGGACAGAAGCTCATCGACGAGCTTATCTGGAAAGTGCGTCTTGAGGCCTGCTGAGATTTGGTCGAGCATCTAGCCTCGCGCTATTTCTTCTTTCTTGCTACGCGCTTACGCTTCCGCGAAGGTCGGTTTTCCGCGATAGCCGCTTTCACAGCATCACGATCTGGCAATGCGCTAGCGACCGCCTCACCTAACACCGTGATTTGCTTATTGTTGCCGTTACCTGCAGCCGAAAGATAGCCATACTTATGAGCTGTATCTCTAACAATGACGCCGATATTTTTGATGGGAGCCTGCGCTGCTTCCGTATTCAGCGCAGCAATTGCATCAGTATCGAACTGAGGCGTGTTTCTGACATTGGTGAGATAGTCAGCAATGCAAGCAACGCGTTCATATTGAGTTCGAGGTTTTTTCGAAGCGATAAATTGCTTGGGGTTAAGACCTGAACGATTTGCGCCCAAACCGCCCGTTGCGGCTCCCGTACCTCCACCCTGACCTCCAGCATCCGGCAATGCTGAGCCAGTCATGAGAAAACTCATAATTCGATTTGCAGCGGCCTTGTCGATCGGCTGATCGAAACTCAAACCCGGCCCCTTGATGGTGACTTTAAACTCTTCCTGCCCTGCCATTTTAGCACCCAGTGGTTGAATGGCGGAACAGAGCACGAATACCGCTTGTGTCGCAAGATTGAGGTCAACTATCCACACATCATGACCGGTTCGCGCTCCAGGCTGACCGCCACCCTGGTCAGGCGAGTCCCCGATTGGGGTTGCCCTGTATTGCCTCCTGCGCTTTGATCGCTCGTTGGGCTGTCTCTTATACACATCTAGAGATAACGTCGCGCTCAGTCTCGTAGATCGACTTGCCATCTGCGCTGCTGGACTTGAGGCTCAAAAGCTGTTCGACGCTCCTACGCACGAGGGAGGNTGGGAGATGTCGGAGATGCGATTTTCTACTATTGCAATTTGTCTTATCGCGACCGGGTGCTCAAGCGCACCTCCCGTCGACCGGGAAGCATCGGTAGCCGCCTATCGGAAAGATATCGAAGACCAACTTGGAATAACGCGCGCAAGGCAACGCCAAGAAGCCTGCTCCAGAGTGCAAGCCCCCGCCATCGGCATGACAACAGCGCAAGTTGAGGCATCTTGCTGGGGGAGGCCCGACCATGCCGCAGAAGAAACGACGGTGCGGGGAAAGATAGCTGTGTGGCGTTATCCAGAAGGGTACATTTATCTCACCGATGGCACGGTGACTAAAATCGTAACTTCGCGATAAAGGGACAGCGCCGTCATCTCCACTGGCGGAGTACCTTTGACGTTACCTAAGCGCTGCGCGCTCGCGATCCAACCATCCATAAGCCATTGAAATCGTGGTACGGTTGGCTGGGCTCGAACCACCGACCTCCTATTCCACAGACAGGAGGTTCGTTACCGGATGACGTCGCAGACGTTATGGCATTGATCCGCATTATCGAAAACGACACCCCGAAATCGATTTAGAAGCGTAATCATCTCGCGCGAACAGACAAGACTAATGAATTGATTTGGAAAAATGGTGCCCAGGGGCGGAATCGAACCACCGACACTGCGATTTTCAGTCGCATGCTCTACCAACTGAGCTACCTGGGCGTCTTGCCCGAACGGTCGCCGGGAAGAGCGCCGGTTTATAGTGAGCCCGGGGCGTCGTGTCCAGCGGGGGCGGACAAAAAGTGGACAACCGGCCGAACCCGGGGATTTTCGCAACCCTTTGACCTGATGGGGTTTCTGGACCTGATCCGCCGCCTGGCGGGCGCTGGGCGCCCGCGGGCACTTTCCGGCGTGGATTTCGTTAGTTTTCGATGCGGATTTTGGCGTCTTTGATGACCGGGCCCCATTTGTCCATTTCGGACTTCAGGTGGGCGGCCAGTGCCTCGGGCGTGGAGCCGATGACCTCGGAGCCCAGTTCGTCGAGCCGCGGCCTGACCGAGGCGTGCTGCAGGGCCGCCACCGCATCCGCATTGATGCGGGCGATGATCCCGGGCGGCGTCCTGGCCGGCACATACAGCGCAAACCAGGACGAGACGTCGAAGCCGGGAACGCCGGCTTCCGCCACGGTGGGCAATTCCGGCGCCGCGCGGATGCGCCGCGCGGTGGTGACGGCGAGGCCGCGCACGCTGGCCGATCTCAGATACGGCTGGATCGAGGAGACATTGTCGAACATCAGGTCGACGCGGCCGGGAACCAGGTCGTTGAGGGCCGGCGCCGCGCCATCATAAGGCACGTGCTCCATCTCCACGCCCGCCATCCGCTTGAACAGTTCGCCGCACAGATGCAGCGAGGTGCCGTTGCCGGCCGACCCATAACGGATGCGGCCCGCATTGGCCTTGCAGTAGGCGATGAAGTCGCCGACCGAGCGCACCGGCAGCACGTTCGAGGCCGCCATGATGTTCGGCTGCATCACCAGCAGCGACACCGGCGCGAAGTCCGCGGGATCATAGTCCAGCGATGCGTAGAGAAATTTGTTGACCGCGAGCGACACCGACATCACCGCCAGGGTCAGGCCATCGGGCTGCGCTGTCGCCAGGGCTTCGTAACCGGCGTTGGCGCCGGGCTTGTTGTCGACCACCACCGGCTGGCCCCAGATCTCCGACAGGCGCCTCGCCAGCAGTCGGCCGATCACATCCGTCGCACCATTCGGCTCGAAGGGCACGATCAAACGCACCGGCCCGCCCGGCCAGTCGGCGCCGCGTGCGCGCGATCCGACAACGGCCGGCGCAGCGGCAGCCGCGGTGATCAGAAACCTGCGGCGAGTCAACATCGGCCCCCTCCTGCCTGTTGCGCCGTGTGTCGTGTGGACAGAGTTTGGAGAGCGGTGGCGTGAAATGCAATGCGGTAGCGGAGCAATGCATCCGCGTTGAATCAACTCCGTCATCCTGAGGTGCGCGCTCTTGCGCGCCTCGAAGGACGACGGCCAAGGAGCTTGCGTACGGGCCGTCGTCCTTCGAGGGCCGCGCTACGCACGGCCACCTCAGGATGACGGATGACGTAAACCGGCCATATCCTAACCGCCCCTACTCGCGCGGCACGGAATCCGTCTCGTCATCCTCGTCGTTAGCGGGGATGACATAGGAGCCGGTCAGCCAGCGCCCGAGATCGACATTGCGGCAGCGCTCGGAGCAGAAGGGGCGGGAGTCGGCGACGACCGGCTTGCCGCAGACCGGGCAGCCTTTGCCTTTCACACGCTTTGTCTTGGTGTCAGGACGCATTCAACCATCCGAACCGCACCGGAAATCCTTCACCGCCCAAGAGCGAGACAGCTTCATACAACGGCAGCCCCACCACATTGCTGTAGGAGCCGACCAGCTTGACCACGAACGATCCGGCGATGCCCTGCACCGCATAGCCGC
>BFBZ01000022.1_pt175 | contig 11046 bp, 12 predicted proteins | sample 1888401 | NCBI WGS metagenome assembly BFBZ01 (sample SAMD00112614, study PRJDB3348) | symbiont metagenome | host: Chara braunii | reverse complement strand
CCCCTTGTATCTGCACGGCCAAAATTTGTGCGATGGAAGCGACTTAGCGCTTTGGCCGGCGGCCACCGGCCAAAGCGCGTGGCGATGTCGCCCGTTCCCCCTCCGGCTACAACCGTGGGTGAGCTTTGGGATCTTCGCCATGTCACGCACGACCGAACAGTCGCTTGAATTCCGATCGCATGGACAAGGCAGGTTACCGTGAAGAAGACGATTTGTGGAGTGGATGTTTCGAAAGCCAAGCTCGATGTCTGCATCGAGCCTGGGCATCGGCTGGCGAGCTTCAATAATGATACGGCGGGCATTGCAGAACTGGCCGCATTCTGCCGTGAACACGCTGTCACGCTGGTGGTGATGGAGGCCAGTGGCGGCTACGAGCGACGAGCATTCATCGAGTTGTGGGAGAAAGGTATCAGCTGCGGGCTGACCAATCCCCGCAACGTCCGCCGCTATGCCGAGGCGATGGGCATTCTGGAGAAGACCGATCGGATCGATTCCTTTGTCATTGCTCGCTTCGCCCACGCCAAGAACCTGGCTCCGACCCCGCTGCCGAGCCAGGCCCAGCAGCGTCTGAAGGCCTTAGTAACAAGGCTCAGGCAGGTCACCGATGACCTTACGGTCCAGAAGCAACGCCGCTCCAGCACGTTCGATAACGCTGAGATGCGCTCGAGCGTCGACGAGGTGATCGCTCTGCTGAAGCGCCAATCCCGCTCGCTCGAAGGGGAGATCGCCTCCATGATCGACGACGATCCACTGTGGGCAAAACTCGCCGAGACCTGGCGAGAGGTGAAGGGCGTTGCCGGACGGACCGTTGCACGCCTTCATGCCGAGTTGCCGGAGATCGGCCTGCTCTCCAACAGGGCCATTGCCAAGCTTGCCGGCCTTGCCCCCATCGCAAATGACAGTGGCAAGCGAAAGGGTAAGCGACCCACCCGCGGTGGCCGCGCCGGCGTCCGCTCGATCCTCTTCCTCGTCGCCGCCACCGCCGCCCGTTATGATCAGAGCCTTGGCGAGTTCCGCGATCGGCTGCTCAAGGCCGGCAAAGAGAAAATGGTCATTCGCATTGCCCTGGCCCGCAAGCTCCTGGTCAGACTCAACGCAAAAGCTCGCGATGCGCGTGCTGAATACGCCAATGCAACTTGACAACTCAGATAGTCGCTCACCCGGATTACTTCGCAATCCGACCTCTCCCCGCACGCGGAGCGAGGTGAAGCAAGCCACTGCGTCGCTTCAATTCAAAGACATCACGCGCTAGCAGACGAGCAGCAGAATCTCCGCTTCCTGCCGGCGCCGCCGCACGATCGCGGCCTCGCGCCGCGCCGTCTCCTGCGCGAGCCGCTGCGCAGCCATCTCCTGAACATGAAGGGCCTGACGATCCGGCATCGCCACCGCCGGCAGCGGCGCCTGTACCGGCGGCATCAGCAGCGGCCGCAACGGCGCGCGGATCTCGCGCACGATCGGCCGCGGCACCGGCCGCGTGATTTCAGCGAGCTGGCGCAGCCGCTCCAGCTCCTCGCGGTAGTGGCCGATGCCGCCATAGACCTGGTCGTAGGCGCCGCCGGAGCGCGCCAGCGTGACCACGCCCGGAGTCAGCACATAGGCGCCGGCGCCGGCCCGCATCACCACCGGCGCCAGCGTGCCGAAGCCAATGAGGCCAGGCCCCGCCCTGCGCCGCCAGCGACGGGCGCAGCGGCGCGGCGCTCGGCGCGACGACATAAGCGCCGCCAAACGCCACCAAGACGCCGCGGATCGCGGCCGGCTGGCCGGCCAGTGCATAGCCGCCGGCTGCGGCCGACAGAGTAGCCGGCAATGCGGCGGCGCCGCCGGCGAGCGCGTAGGCGCCGGCCGCCGCGAGCAGCGACGAGGCCCCGCCCGCCGCAGTGCCGGTGACGACATACGCCCCCGCCGCGAGCGCCAGCGCGCCGCGGAACACCAGGGCGTTGCCGGTGATCGTATAGGCCCCGGCATTCGCAACCAGCACGATGGTCGACGCGCCCTGATTGGCCGCCTGCCCAAGCGCGAGCGTTCCCAGTGCGTCAAAGCCGAGCATGGTTCACCCCTTCAGGCACTCCGGCCAGATGGCCTTGAGGTCGTCCAGCGTCGCCGCCGCCGCGATGCGCGGATCGTCCGGCGCATCCCGCAGCGCCTGCTTTTGCGCGACAATCGCCGCGGTGTCGGCGCCGGTCTCAAGCGCGCGCTGAAACCTGACATCCAGCGGCGGAAACAGCGGATCACGCGCGGCCCTGATTTTTGCCCGCCAGATCTCCTTGGCCTTGTCCAGGTCGATCGCAATCATGATGCCCCCTTCAGGGCTTGGAGCGCATCGAACTGGGCGTTCTCCTGCTGCGCGACAGCGTACATCTGATCGACCATGTCGATCGCGGCATTCTCGGCGTGCGCCGCATTGCGCATCACAAGGTTTTCCGGATCGTTGTACTGCGCCGCCCAGGCGTCATGTCCCAAACCGACGCCATCGGGTTTCGAGAAGTCGACCACCCATGCGGCCTGAAACTGCCAGTCCGGGAGGGTCGCGCCGTCCATGACCAGATAGGGCTTGCCTGCCGGCACATCCTTCTTCGCAACCTCTTCGATCGGGAGGTCATTGGTCGGAAAGACAACGGACGCCGTCCCATCATCATCCTGGTAGACGATCACCTGAGCCATTGCGTCACCTGAAGATTGCAACATTGATGACGGCATTGTCGTCAACCGCCACCGTCGAGGTGCTGCCGTTGGTCACGCCATAGATGCTGAACGACACCGACGACGTCGCAGCGGATGTGACGTGAATGCCGTCGCCTTGCCGTGCGCTGCCCAACACGTCGGGCGTACAAAGGACGAGATAGTTGCCGTCGACCATCGCAGTGGTGAAGTTCATGACATAGACACCAAACGAGGATCGCGTAACCGAAGACGTCTGAAACGACGAATTGTACGAGATGCCACCGACGCCATTGAACCGCACCCAAGCCTTCGCGGTCGAATATGCGCGCACGTCGCCGGACTGAACGGGGCCACCATTGGATGTGCCGATGCCGTATGCAACATTGAAGTCACCGCCGGGGCCGAGATATGCGCGAATGGCGTTGGCGCCATCCGACCATCCACCCCAATAGAGATAGTTGTTGGGGTTGAGACCGTGGTTCATCGCATAGGCGCCGGAGCGATGCAGCGAATAGCCCGCCGCACCGGAGCCACCGGCATCATTGGAAATGAACCAGAACGGCATGCCGATGCCGGGGGGATTGACAATACTGCTGCCGCTTCCAGCATTCGTGGTGAACTGATGCGATCCGCTGCCGCCCGCATACGAAAACAGGTTCTGTACGGTGCTCAATCTGTCTCTTATACACATCTAGATGTGTATAAGAGACAGGAGCAAGCTGCCGTCGTTCAGCGTCTCCGCACGCGGCGAGATGAACACCTCTGCGGTTCCCGACAGATTGATTGCCGCATTGCCATTGGTCGAACTGGTCACTGTCCGCGTCAGCGTCGTGCCGCTGGTCGTATACGTGCCCGTGCCGTGCTCGCTGTTGCTGCCGTCCTTGATCGCATAGTCCACGACATCGCCGTTCGCGGCGCCGGCCAGCGCGAACGTCAGATAACCGGACACCGCCGCGCCAAGCGTGATGGTGCCGGTGCCCGTCGTCGCCGTGGTCATGCGCGCGAGATTGTAGAGCTTGGCCATGCCGGCTCACTCCGCCGCCGTCCGGCCGCCCAGCGCCCGCGCGATGGTGGCGATCTCGTTGTGCAGATCATACAGCGGTGCTTCGAGCGCGCGGAGGCGCTCCGTCAGCGGGTTGGCCTTGGCGGCCTGGGCCTGCGCCTTGGCCAGGATGTCATCGCGCTGCCTGCGCAGCGGCGCGGCCTTCTCAGTGATGGCGTCGCGCGCGTCGCAAGCCTCGGCGAAGCGCCGGCGGAGCAGATCCTGGGTGCCTGGAGTCTGGATACTGGGCATGATGGTCCCTTTCCTTTGAAGGTGATGATGCGGCGGGCAGACGAACGCGCGCGTCGGACGCAGACGCGATGTCGCGATCGAGAAACAGAACTTTTGGAAACGATGACAGACCGCTCAGGCGCGCCGAATGCTACCCGAGCGCTGTCAGCCCGCGATCACGACGGGCGGCAGCCTTTAAACGAAGCCACCGAATGTCCAGGCTGTGAAAGCATAAGATGTCAGCAGGATATCCCGCTCCACACTGATCAACCCGAGCAGGCAGAGCGCGACCGACCAGAGCCGGACACCGGCGGATCGCAAGACCAGTCCGGCGAGTCCGAAATGCACAACGATATAGCCGAGCAGGCCCCACCATTTGGTCTTGGTGATCCAGATCGCGCTCAGCGACTCCCATCCCAGAACGGACCACGCAACAAAAACGAGGCACAGCAACAAAAGGCGCCGGTTCATCGCGGGATGGGGGACGGTGTCAGACAAAGCCGCGCACCGTCCAGATCGTCAGCGCGAACAGCCAGAGCGGGACGAACCGCTCTCCGATGACCAATCCCGCGATACAAAACAGGCTGGACCACAGCCGCAGTCCGGTTCTGCGCATGATCATCACGACGAGTCCAAGATGACCAACAACGTAGAGCGGCAGGCTCCACCACCACCGTACATAGTCCTTCCAGACCATCACAGCCTGGGGCAGACCCGCGAGGGACCAGCCGGTAAACGCGGCGCACAATAAAAGCAGGCGCATGTCCACGGACCGAGGCGTCGCTTCATCCTGTGCAGCCATGCCGTCTGCTTGTCCCGCCAAGATAACAGATCAAGAAAACGAACACTGAGACAAAACAAGAACAAGATCAACACAAGTTTTCAGCAGACACACTCGCACGATCACGAGGGCGCCCGGAGGCGCATTGAGCAAACCATGGATCACACGCATCAGATTTCCCCTGAGTCAGAGTTTCGAATATCGAGGCACCGCATCATTTGCTACGCCAGCGTGAACACCCCGCCGACCTGATCGAGATCGACGGTAAAACTGTTGCCGCTGGTGATGGTGATGGGCGTGCCGTAGTCCCAGAACGCGATCAGGGGTTTTGCCGGGCTGGTCGGCGTGTCGTTGTAGAGCACCGCATACTGGAACGGCCCGAAGGCGCCGCCCGCGCCGGTGAAGGTGACGTCGGCCAGCACCAGCTTGAAGACACCGGAGGTCTGCGCGCCGGACGAGAACACCGCCTGGAGGCCGCCGGCGGGATAGCCGTTCTGCGCGGTGATCTCGGTCAGGTTGGCCTTCACCGCATTGGTCGCCACCGGCGCCGGGCTGCTCACCAGCATGATCTTGAGCGTGTCGGTGTCGAGATTGTGCACCTTGGTGGCAAGGTCCTGCACGAACTGATTGAACTTCTGGTAGGTCGCCATGTCGGTTGGTCCTTGTGGATGCGTGGGATGCTGGCCGACGCACGCGGGCTTCCCCGTGCGTCCGGTTTCAAAAAGCAGCCGCCCGCCCGAGGGACGGCGGCAACAGATGTGCGGATGCCGGCACGTTCGCGCGCGTCGACTCTGTCGCCGTGACAGCGAATCTCGTAGTTTGCCGCCGGCGGGATGATTCGGCTGAGACCGATGGATCAGAGACAGCAGGCACCGAGAGGCGCCGGATCGAGAGATTCCGGAGCGGGCATCTCCGCGTCGCGGGACGCGCATGACTTGAAATCGCGAGGTTTGGGCCCGCGCGATCCCGGACTGGGCGAAGTGCGGATCCTGCAGTTCGACGACAAGCCGGAATGCGAAGTCATCGTCCTGCTGCGCGGCCGGCAGCTGGTGCTGCGCTGCCCGAACTATGCCGGCGCCGTGAAGTGGGCGCGGGTCGAATGCAAGTCCTACGGCATCCCCGGCAATTTTCCGGACCACTGATCGCCACGTCGGCTTGCGCGCCCGAGCGCCGTCCGGATGCGGGCGAGCCCTAGCAGGCCCACAGCAGGACGCATCCCAGCAGCACCGACAGCTTCACAAGCGACATCACGGTCAGCGCGCCGAAAACGACATTGAAGATAGTGAAGACGTCCAAGATGTCCCCCTTCATTCGCGAAAGGTCCGGGTCCGTTTGTGTCGGTTTTATTAAGCGATCGCGCCGGCCGCCGACAGGGCATGTGACGGGTTGCCCACAGTGCCGACTTTCGAGAGCTAATCACCGGTCACCGTGACGGTTCAAATCCAAATCAAATATGCGCCTGATTCAACGGCATCGCCGCCACGGCCGCGCACCTGATCGTCGCCGGCGCCTGGATATGCAGCGCGCGCGGCAAGGCCTCGGGCGTGCGCCGGGACCGAAGTTCCCTGTGGCGCACCCACATTTTCCCTTTCGCGACAATGTTTTGCGGCGAAAGCCGGCACGACAGCGTGGCGCCGACATCTCGCCGATGCGGAGATCGCCGCGCCGAACGCAAAACCCCCGGCGCGGTCCGCCGGGGGTTTTGGCCGTCAGCGCGGGAGGCGCAATCAGTCGATGTCGAAACCGGGCAGCGGCCTGGTCTTCTCCTCGCGAACGCTGTTCAGTTCGTGGGGGCGAAGGCCGAGCGATCGCAGGATCGTCGGAGCGATCTGCCGGGTCTCGACCTCTTCATCGATGACACGGTGCGAGAACTTGGGATTCGACACCAGCAGCGCGACACTGCGATCGTCGGCGGAGAACCCGCCGTGCTCGGCGAGCTTGGTGCCGCCGGTGTAGATCAGGCCGGGGGTGGTGATGGCGACGAAGTCCGGCGTGCGGCTGTTGTCGAACGGGCTGCCGAAACGCGGGGCGAGCTCATCCGCGTCCCAGAGCTTGACGATGCCGAGCTGGGCGGCATGGGCGTTGAGATACGTCCGCGCCGCCGCGTAGTTCTGATGCTGCGATCCCGGAGCAAGCCACACCAGGCCGACGTCGTCGGTGGTGTACTGCGCGATGCCGGGCGTCTGGCCATAGGGCGAATCATCGACGGCCTTGCGCAGCGCGACGTTGATGGGCGACTGGCCGTGCTTGGCCGAAATGATGACCAGCGTCTGGCGATCGCGCTTCGCGAGCTGCAGCGCCGTGACCATTGCGCCGATCTGGGTATCGACGAAGTCGAGGCCGGACTGAAGGCCGCTGTTCGGCGTCGTGCCCGCGGCATCGGCATAGCCGCCGATCAGGCCGGCATCGAGCGGATCGCTGGTGTTGCCCTTGGCGAGCTTCTGGCCGACGCTGACGGCCTGGAAGTTCATGCCGAAGATCGCCGGCACACCCACCTTGGTGGTCCCGGTGCTGTCGAAGCCCGCGATCTCGTTGAGCACCGACTGCACCTTCAGCATGTCGTTGCGCTGGACGCTGTGGAAGCCCGTGGTGGTGTCCTGGCCGGTCACGCTGTCGTTGGAATTGACTTCGGGCGTGAACAGGTCCTGGACGCCAGTGCCGGACGGACCATTGACGAGATCGTACGCCGGGTGCTTGTCCGACCATGCGGTGCGGCCGCCATGGGCGCGGATCACTTCGAAGATGGTGTTGGTCTTGATGAATTGATGCGGATACACCGGCACGCAAGCGCCGTTGACCAGCGCCATCGGCAGTTTCGCCGGATTGATCTGCGTCAGCGGCTGGCCGAGCGTGCCGCCCCCGGTGTAGCTCAGCTGATTGTTGTCGATGCTCTCGTCGAACAGCACGTTGACGCCCGGTTTGCCGGCGCAATTCGAGCCCGGCGCGAACAGCGTGCGGTCGAACGAATTGTCGTAATAGACGCCGGTCGATTTCGGCGTGCCGCCGGTCACCTGGGCAACAAGCCCCGGAAACGAATCGGAGGGGCCCGTTGTCAATGCCTTCGGATAGGCGAGACCATGGCCCGCAAGGTTCGCAAGATTGCTCTGCGGGTGCTTGCTGACATAATTGGCGAGATCGACGGCGTGTAGTCCATCGACGCTGATCAACAGCACATGGGCGAACTCATTGCGCCCGTGATCGCGATCATCGTCAGCGCGGGCCACATGGGCCAATCCCACTGCACCCGCGATGGACGCAACGAACAGCTTTCCCAGCATCTTCATCACCATCTCCCTGCAACATTTTACCGGCGGTGTCGAAGTAACGCCGCGGAGACGACAACGATGTGAAGGCGCAACGACGCGCGGATGAATCCGCCCGCCGTACACAGGCGCCTTAATTCATCGGCGCCGGCACCACGGCGGTGATCTCGCCGGTGTGCGGATCGCGCACGATCCGCTTGGGCGCATTGATAGTTTCGGCCAGGCTCCTCATGTCGCTGCGCATCTGATCGACCACCGACATCACCAGCGCCACGCCCTCGCCGCCGGATACCGGCACCCCGTCGGGGCCCGGCACCGGCGGGGTCGACAGCATGTGGGTCAGGTTCTCGGCCTGGGCCTTGCGCAGCTTGATCGCGGTCTCGGCCTCCGCCTCGCGAGTCAAGTTCTGGATTTTTGCATCGGTCAGTGCCTTCTGGTTGGCGATGTCGGACTGGGTCTTCAGCGTGGTCTGCTGCAACTGGGCCTTGATCAGCTCGACCGCGGGGTCGGGCTGCGGCTGTTGCGGCGGCTGGGTCTGCTGGCTCTGGGTGATGCTGTCGGAAATATCCTTCTGCGCCGAGGACGGCAGCGGCGAATACTTCAGCAGCGCCAGCCAGGTCGCCGGCGGCAGCAGGGTGCCGATCACCGGCAGCAATTGCTGCAGCATCGACCAGGTCGCCTCCTTCTGGTTCGGCGAGGTCGGCGCCTCGTCCACGATCACGTCATAGCTGGCATTGCCCGGCTGGCGGATCAGCGGCACGTACTGCTCCTGCTCCTGGCCGACGATACGGATCAGCCGGCCGTCGGAGAGATAGTTCTCGATCAGGTACAGCAGCAACCGCCCCTGCTCCTTCCGATAGCGCCGCAGGCTGTCGAACAGCGGCTGCAGAATCGTCATCGCCGATTGCTTGCGCTGCATGTCCAGGCTCGCGGCCTGGCTGGCGCCGGCCTGCATGCCCAGGATCTCGACATTGACGCCGGAGACGTCGCGGATCGAGGAGATCGCGAACTGCATCAGTTGGAACGAGGACGACGGGAATTCCGACTGCGGCTTCTGCGCGTATTTCGGTGACTGCCCCGAGAGCGCGCCTTGCCGGGCCCAGGTAATCGCATCCTGCCGCGCCCAGGTGGCCTCCGCATCCGCATCGTTCTCGAAGAAGCCGCGCTCGGCCAGGATTCCACCTTTGGCCGAGGTGTTCATGATGTGCATGGTCTGCGACATCCACTTGTTGGCCCAGCGCTGCGGATCCTTCATGGCCCGCACCAGGCCATACCAGCTGTTGGCGTTGCGATCGCGTTTGCCGGTGATGCACTTGAAGGAGAAATGGTCGCGGCACGGCGCTTCGCCGATCTCCAGCAGCACGTTGCCGAGGAACGCCTGCTTGTAGATTTTTCGCGTCTGCCGGGTGTGGCTCAATTCCACGCCGGCGAGCTTCGCCTTGGCCGCGAGATCGTCGAACGCCGGCTTGTCCAGGGTCAAGATGTTGTCGGGATTGGTCGGATCCAGCACCAGGTACACCGGCACCCGCTCCCACCATTGCGCACGGACCATGGTGACGCAATAATCCTGCCCGCCGCCGGCACCGCGCTCGTCCTTGTCGTAGAATCTGTTGTCGACATGATGCGGTTCGGTCTCGGTGTCTGCATCCACCCAGCTCGCATTGTAATCCGCGTCCTCGAACTGGTCGCCCGGGCACAGCGCGCGAGCCTCAGTGATGGGAATGTCGCGGCGGATGTGAAAGACGCGGCGCATGTCGGCGAGGTTGCGCTTGGTGGCGGCACTGTCCCACACCATCTGCAGGGGATCGCAGCGCTCGATCCGCGGCGCGCCCTCCGGCTCGTCCTCATAATCCAGCCGCGTCTCGGTCCAGCCCATGCCGCAGATGATGGTGTCGCGAAACGCATCGGATTCCTCGTCCTCGGCGTCACATTGATCCCGGAACCACTTGGCGGCCGCGGTCAGCACCTCGTTCACCTGCACGTCGCCCTGGCTGCGCGGAATGAAGCGCACCTCCTGGCGGTTGGCGACCTCGGAGCCGGCGACGCTGTCGATCACGGGCTCGATCCGGTTCATCACGATGATGGGCCGGTTCATCTCGCGCAGCCGCGCCTTGTCGTCCTCCGAGAGCTGCTCTCCGGCGGTGAAGGCGAAGTCCTCGCGCGCCTTGCGCCGCCACGCGCTCTGGGTGTCGTGATCCTCGGTGAACCAGCGCTTCAGGCGCCTGAACACGGCCTCGGTGTCAGCCAGCGGATCATCCTGGGTATCGGTCATACGGCCTCGCAGACGTCAGCCGGTCCCGCCCGCAGCGTCGGTTCACGCGGCAGGACGGATCGGCGTCATCGATGATGGAAAGGGAGTTATGGAATACAGATCGTCAGGAGGTCGGGCAGATGGCGCCGGCATCGACCGTGCGCCGCACCATCACCGTGTCTTGATTGTCGCAGATCGATGGCGCCGCCGCGCGCGAAGGACGCTCTTCGGGTGCGCCAAATCAAGGAGACCACCGACATGGTCTTGAGATTTTTGATCTTTGCGCCATGGGGCAAATGAGACGTTGCGAGACATGACGCAGCGTCTCACCACTATCGAGACAGCAGGCGAGCGATAAGACGCCCGACACCACCAACGGCGCTCAGCGCTCCCTGGGCCCCACTCTCAATGATCTGCCTCGGAAGCCCAATCAGATCTTCCAGCCGCTGTGGTGCAACGGTTCGCACACGTGCGTGCTCTGGTGACGCAAAATAATTCAACACACACAGCCCGGACGTATCCGCTCCCTATGCGGACTGACGATCAATCAAAATTTCTCGCGATAATTGATCCACGTCCAAACCAGATTGTAGATAAGCCCGCCAGCCACGATGAAAGCAAAAACAATACCGACGATTTGACCCTCTATCAGAGCAAGAGGCACGAGGCTGATCACAGCAAGCGAAAAAAAGAAGACCGTTAGAACGTATATCCGGCGGATTGATGCAGGAACTTGCTTGTCCCAGACATCCGAATCCAAAGTCAACGCATTGTACCAGTCCCAATCGACCGGCATGAACCTGCGGATGGCAACCAC
>BFBZ01000022.1_pt67 | contig 11048 bp, 14 predicted proteins | sample 1888401 | NCBI WGS metagenome assembly BFBZ01 (sample SAMD00112614, study PRJDB3348) | symbiont metagenome | host: Chara braunii | reverse complement strand
TGGTCTCGAGCGGCGCCTACAACTCGCCGCAACTGCTGCAGCTATCCGGTGTCGGCCCTGCCGCGCTGCTGCGGCAGCACGGCATCGACGTGGTGCTGGACGCGCCGGGTGTCGGCGCCGACCTGCAGGATCATTTGCAGGTGCGGATCGTGATGCGCTGCGCGAAGCCCATCACGCTCAACGACATCGTCAACAGCCCGGTCCGCCGGGTCCTGACCGGGCTGCGCTATGCGGCGTTTCGCACCGGGCCGCTGACCATCGCCGCGGGAACGGCCGGCGCGTTCTTCAAGACCAATCCGCGATTGGCGAGCCCGGATATCCAGGTGCACTTCCTGCCGTTCAGCACCGACAAGATGGGCGAGAAGCTGCACGACTATTCGGCCTTCAGCGCCTCGGTCTGCCAGTTGCGGCCGGAAAGCCGCGGCTCGCTGCGCATCAGCAGCGCAGATCCGACGAAGCCGCCCGAGATCCGGATCAATTATCTCGGGACCGAGGTCGACCGCACCACGAACGTCGAAGGCCTGAAGATCCTGCGCAAGATTCTGCAGGCGCCGGCGTTGCGCCCCTACGTGATCGATGAGGTCGATCCAGGCAAGAGCGTGGTCTCCGACACGGACCTGCTGAGTTACTGCCGCCAGCGCGGCAGCACGATCTATCATCCGACCTCGACCTGCCGGATGGGCAACGATCCGCTCGCCGTCGTCGATCAGCGGCTGCGAGTGCGTGGGCTCGACGGCCTGCGGGTGATCGACGGATCGGTCATGCCGGATCTCGTCTCGGGCAACACCAACGCCGCCATCATCATGATCGCGGAGAAGGCCTCGCAGATGATCCTGCAGGACCCGGCATCGGCGTAGTCCATCGCGTCGTCAGCGGGAGCTTCGCGCGCGCTGCCTTCACGCTTGCTTCTCCGCGCCGGAGTGGTACTGTTAGGTAATCACAACTCAGGCCATTTCTCGCTCTTTTCTCGTACCGGACAGATGACCGGCGCGAGCGGTGTCACACGCCCTGCGCGTCACGAACACTCTTTTTTTTCAAGAACGCACCGCCGGTTTCGGTCCGTGCGAATTGTCGACAAGTCGATATTTGAAGAGATATTGCGCAACGAGGTTGCACATGAATTGTCCCAGTCGCCGGCTTTGTGCCGCTTCGATCCTTCTCACCGCCCTGCTCGGTTCCAGCACCTTGCCCGCCCGGGCACAAACGCGTTTGACGGTCGACAATAACGACCCCGCCATCGCGGCCTTTCGCCAGCAGCCGGTTGCCGCCGCGCCACCGGGCGCCGCCGCGCTGGATATTCCTGTCCTCGGGCTGGTCACGCCACCCGGAGCGCCAGCGCCCGCCGGTCCGCCGCCGAGACTCGTGTCCGATCCCGATCGCGACCGCGGCTGGTACGCCCTCGTCTACAACCGCAACGACGTCAAGGTGACAGTGAGCGGCGACCTGAACGTCCAGGCCCTGGCCGATGGCACAACATTGGCGGTCGGCCCCGGAGACGACATCAACGTCGCAAGCGCGGATGATTCCGGCGACCCCGTCATTGCGCAGATGACGCTCTCGCGGTTTCCGAACATTCCCTATGCGGTCGAGGTGATCTGCGGAACGCCGGATTCAGCGGCGCTCTGTCGCTCGGAGCCCCAGCTTCGCGCATTGCTCGCGAGCATCGGTCTTCTGTCCGTTCCCAACAGGTGATGCATGCGGTCATTGGGTGCAGCACTGCTGCTGTTATCGTTCGTCACGCCGGTCTCTGCGCAGAACTTCAAATATCACGCGCCCGGCACCCTCACGTCGCCTGCGGCCGGCCACGGCTACAGCGGCCGCGAGATCTACGCGCCCGATATCCTGTTTCCGATCGACCTCGCCGTGAGCGAATTGGCGGTCGTAAACTCGCAGGTCTACAGCCCGGGAGGGATGTACGGCGGCTCCGGCGGACAATGCTCGCCCGTCAACTACAACATGCCATGGTCCGACGTGTTCTGCGAAAAGCGCGCCTGGAAGATGCCGCTCTGCCCGTCCGGGCAGGGACATCAGGGCGTCGATATTCGTCCGGCCGCCTGTCATAACACCGCCTCGGTCGCCGTTGCGGTGGAAAACGGCACCATCATCGATACCGATGCGCATGTGTCGATGGTCAAGTTACGCGGTGATTCAGGCCGCATCTACCGCTATCTGCACCTCGAGCCGACATCCTTCCTGGTCAAGGACAATCAGCGCGTCACAAAGGGAACTCCGCTCGGAAAAGTCTCGAATCTCATGAACGGCGCGCATCAGACCACCTGGCATCTGCATTTCGATATCCAGGCGCGCGTTCCGACATCGTCGGGCCCCGCAGTGCTGTTTGTGCCGCCATACAGTTCACTGGTTGCGGCATATCGCCGGCTGAAGGGCATCGCGCCGACCGACTCAAATGGAAAGCTGCAGCCCGATCCGGCGCGCGAAATACCGTGAAGGGCGTTTCGATGATGCAGGTCCGCGCGATCGCCTGGGGTGTCCTCACCGTCACCTGCCTGACCGCATCGAGCCCCTCGGCCTCGGCACAAGACGACCACGGGAGAGATCCAATGGCAAAGCCTCCTATCACCGATCCGGGCAAGAACACGCCCCCTATCAAGCCGGTCCGTCCCGCGACGGAAAAGCTTCCGTCGACCAAACTCCCCACCGGCAAGAAGGGCGTGAACGAAATCACGGACCCCGGCACACCAACCATCAATCCTACCGGTACGAGCAAGATCATTCGTCCATAGGACACGTCGATGCGCGGCTGGATATGGATCGGCTCCGTCGGTGTGATGATCCTGCTGTTCATCGCCAGCCCGAGCCTGAAAACGACCGATCCCGGCCGGGACGTCGATCGCGCCAGCGCGCAGGCGATCGGATCAGACCCGGACGCGCACCGGGCAGGCAGCTCTCACAGCGCGCTGGTCGATTGCGATATCCCGTTCTCGCAGCTTCGCCAACTGGCGCCGTCCTGCACGCGCGAGGGTACGCAACCCGGCCGCCGCTGCGAAATGTACAGCTCCCCGGAATTTCCGGAAGTCGCCTCCATCATCATCACCAGACCGAACGTTCGACAGACCATCTGTACCGGCACATTGATCGCCCCCGGCTGGGTGCTGTCGGCTGCGCATTGCTTCATCGGTGACGACCGCGCCAGCGACCACGGCGCGACGGCCGCCGGCCTGAGCTTGATCATGGACGACCAGATGCAGATCGAGGTGACGGCCGCCAATGCCGGCACTGACCAGAAGCGCAGCGCCCGGAAAGTGATCGTGCACCCGAACTATACCGGCTTCAGATCGAGCGATATCGGCCAGATCCCCTACGACAACGATCTCGCCGTCATCGCCCTCGATCGGCCGTATCCGCCCAATGTCCAGCCGGCGGCGCTGGCGGCACAGGATGCCTTCAATCAACTGTCGACCATCGCCGGTTATGGATACTCCAATGCCGATGGAGGAACGCTCGGCGCATTTCAACTGGCCTGGCCGGTGCCCCTCACCCATGTCGGCGACGAGTTGCGGTTCACCGCGGTCGACGACTACGGCAACAGGAGCACGTTCTGCCAGGGCGACTCCGGCGGCCCTGTTTTTGCCGACCGGGTCCGTGGCTGCCGCCCCACCGACAAGGTGGCCGAGAAAAGGCCGCGGGAAATCCAGGGCACAATGTCCTATATTCAGCGTCCCGGGAAACCGCCCGAGCACGCCACGTCCGAACCGGAGCAACATGCCGAGACCTGCCGTCAAGCGGAATATGATGTGATGCAGAGCATCACCCCGCCCGGGCGAAGGACCTGGATTTGCAACGCGACCGGCCAGCAGGCGTTGGGATGCAGCACGACGAACGCCAAGGAGAATTGATGAGAGCTGCTTTTATCGGGCTGTTGCTGGGTCTGTTGTCGGCGAACGCCGCAGCAGCGCCTTCCGACAGCATCCGGCTGCTCAACGTGGACATTCTGTTCAACAGCATGGAGCCGCGTTGCACGCCGATCGGCAATCCGATCGACATCGAGGCCCGGGTCGGTGCTTTCCAGCCGAGCGTCCCGCTCGGAGAGCTGCTGCTCGAGCTGGCGCGGCAGGCCGCGTCGAAACAGGCCAATGTTCTCTACGCCATCCGCCTTGTTGCAACCGGAAGCCCGGATGGCGCACAGGCGGCGGCCCTCGCCGCGCGCTGCGAAACACCCTCGAACCCAACGAGCGCCGACATGATCTTCCCGCCCGCTCTCTCCAATGCCATTCGCGACAGCGCGGCAGCCACCGTGTTCGGTCTCACACCTCGCTCTCCGACCGATTTCTATCAGCTCGGAGACAAGGCCGCGCTGGGAGACGTGCCGGCCGAACAATTACAGCAGTTGAAGGAGCTCGTGCTGAGTCCGGACACCTACGAAGATCCGGCGCTCAGAAAATCCTGTCCATTTCTGGCCAGCACCGCCGTTCAGTTCCATTTGAAAGAGTCCGGCGTGTGGTGGGTTTATTCAAGCGTTTGCCAGACCGCGATGATAGTGACCGACGAGACGACCATGAGATCGAACCCGGCCTTCATCGTCCAGCCGGGCAAACAACAAATCATTTTCGACATATTGCTTCGGGTTACACAGGTAAAAAAAGAAGGGATTAGCAAATGAAATTACGCATATTTTTTGCATTTTTTATTCTGGCATTTTCCTATTGCACGACGTTGAGCGCGCAAACCGTCCACGCCATCATTATCGGCGACACCACCGATGGAACGATCGGCGACGGAATCAAGGGCAATCTCGTGAAGATCGAAGCTCAGCTCAAGGTGATGGAAAGTTCGGCGGGCATCACCGTGAAGCGGTATCCGGTGGTGGACGCCAACTTCAACTGCAAGTCGATCCGGCAGGCCGTTGAGACTCTGGCGCCCGGGGCCGATGATGCGGTCCTGTTCTATTATGCCGGCCACGGCTTTCGCCGTGATTCAACACAAACGACATTTCCAGAATTCGATTGCCGGCGCAGCGCCGATCCGGACCAGGCCCAGCTCAGCTGGGTCACGAGCACTCTGCTCGACAAGAAACCTCGCCTGATCATCGCACTTGCCGATACGTGCAATTTCCCGGTCGCGCCGCAGCCGGCACCCGCAGCCGCCCCGCTCAACTCACCAGAAAACCGCAAGGCGGGACTGCGAAGGCTGTTTCTGACGTATCGAGGAATGCTGACGATGTCGGGGGCCGTACCGGGTCAGTACTCCTACTACTATAACACAGGGGCCGGTGGCTTCTTCACCAATCAATTCCTTGCGGTGTTGGACCAGCAGACCAACACCAAGGGCGACCTCGTACACTGGGAAGAAATTGCGGCAGCCGCCACACAGAAGATCTACATCCCGACCATCCCCACTCCCACTGAACAGCTGCCGCAGTCGTCGGCTCTGAATCTGTCCTACGGAAACTGAGCCGGCTTGTTCTCGGCGCCGTCGCACGATGCGGCGGCGCCGATACGCGGAGGCTTGCGTTCGGGGCGCACGCTTCGCCGCAATGGCGATGCCGCACCACGGCAGCATCGGCCTACTGATAGGTCGCCACGATGTCGGAGACGGCGCGTTCCAGCTGCTGCGCCGTCGCGCACTGCCGCACCACATTGCAGAATGTCGCGTAGCGCGGCATCTCGGAATCGCCCCAGCCCCAGGCCATGCGGCCCTCGGGATTGAGCCAGACCACGCGCTTGGCGCGCTCGGCGATGCGGCGCAGGATATCGGCACGCGGATCGAGGTTGTTGCTTCGCGCATCGCCGAGGATAATCACCGTGGTCTGCGGCGTTACCGAACTCATCCACTGCTTCTCGAAATCGGCGAACGAATTGCCGTAGTCGGACGAGCCGAAACCGACACTGGACATGATGTCCTGCATGGCGGCCACCGGGTCCCTCTTTTCCAGCACCTCGCTGACCTCGATGAGGTTGCCGGAAAAGGCGAACGAGCGCACATCCGACACCACCTCGTGCAGGCTGTGGATCAGCAGCAGGAAGAAATCCGACACCTTGGCCACCGAGCCCGAGACATCGCAGATCGCCACGATCTTGGGCCGGTCACGCCGACGGCGTTTCCAGGCGGTGAGGAAGGGAACGCTGCCCCAGGCGACGTTGCGGCGGATCGTGCGGCGAACGTCGAGATGACCGCGGCGCTGGCGCTTGCGCGGCTTGCTGTAGCGCTCGCGCAGCCGGCGCGCGATCTGGCGGATCAGTGCGCGCATCTGCTCGACCTGCCGTGGCTCCAGCTGATAGAGTGGCGCGTTGCGCAGGATCTCGTTGCGCAGCTTTTCCTTTTCTTCGCGCCCGTACAGCAGCAGCGCCTGGGAGACGCGATCGCGAACATTGTCGCGCAGCGCCTCCATCGCCTGTGTCAACCGCTCGGCCTCGGCGGGATTGCTCACCGTCAGCGCATCGAGATCGTCGCGCAGACGCTGGATGCCGAGCTGATCGAGGATCTTGTTGGAATAAATCCCGCGCTGGGTGAAATAGCGGATCTCGGGCAGGTCGGCCGCATCCGACGCGCTGGCCAGCGCCGCCGCCATCGCGGTGCGGTCGTGCGACAACAGCATCTGCGCCAACGGGCCGAGGCTGCTCGCCGCATCGCCGCCGGCAGCCTCGCCTTGCTGCGGCTGGTCCGGCGCGGGCAATTGGCTTTCGGTTTTGTCCCGAGCCTGATCCTCGTTGTCCAGTTCGGACGTCGCAGTGTTCAGATCGGGATGATCGAAGAACAGGTCGAAGCAGTCGCCCAGCGCCTGCTTCTCCTCCTGGGTCTTGGCCAGCGTCAGCAGGAAGGTGTCGCGCAGCACGCCCTTGTCGGAGAAGCCGACCTGGGCCACCGCCCGCATCGCATCGATGCTTTCGGCGGGCGAGACCCTCACCCCGGCCCCGCGGGCCGCCCGAAAGAAACGATGCAGGTTCTCCTTCATCGCGTTCGCCTCAGTTCCGTCAGCCGAACACGTGCGGACGCGCGGCCTTGGCAATGAACGTGTTGACCTGCGGCAGCGTCGCCTCGATATCCGCCTCGTACTTCAGCAGCACATTGAGGGTGTCACGCACCATATCATGGTCGAGCTCGGAGGATTGCAGCAGCACCAGCACCCGCGCCCAATCGATGGTCTCGCTCACCGACGGCAGCTTCTTGAGATCGAGGGTGCGGATCTGGTTGATGAAGCCGACGATCTGCTTGCGCAGCGTCTCCGAGATGCCGGGCACCCGGGTCTCGACAATGCGCTCTTCCAGCTTCTGTTCCGGAAAACCGATATGCAGATGCAGGCAGCGCCGCTTCAGCGCGTCACCAAGATCGCGCTCGCCGTTGGAGGTGAGGATCACGGTCGGCGCCACGGTGGCGGAGACCGTTCCGAGCTCCGGAATGGTGACCTGGAAATCAGACAATATCTCCAGCAGCAGCGACTCGAATTCCGCGTCCGACTTGTCGATTTCGTCGATCAGCAGCACGCAGCCCATCGGTTGCTCCAGCGCCTGCAGCAGCGGGCGCGGCTCGACGAACTCCTTGGAAAAGAAAACGTCGCCGAAGCCGTGCAGTTGCTCGAGCGCGGCCGGCAGGGTCTGCGCACCGCCGAGCACTTCGCCAAGCTTGTCCTTCAGGATCTGGGTGTACAGAAGCTGCTTGGCGTACTTCCACTCATAAAGCGCCTTGGCTTCGTCCAGCCCCTCGTAGCATTGCAGCCGGATCATCTTCAGGCCGCGCCATGCCGCGATCGCCTTGGCGAGTTCGGTCTTGCCGACGCCAGCGGGGCCTTCGACCAGGATGGGCTTTTCGATGGTCTGCGCGAGATAGACGGCCGTCGCAATCTGCCGGCTGGCGATGTAGCCCGTCGCGGCGAGGCCCTTTTCCACCGCCTCGATCGAGGCTGACGATCGCTGTTCGGCCAATGCTTCAACTCCCGGTTCATCCGCCCTTGCGGCCTCGCCCCGGCGTTTTCACCGTGCTGGCAGGCCGGGGTCCGAGGATTTTCTCCCTTCGTTGCTAAGGGGTTTTCCACCCCTCGTCCAGAGGGGTGGAACCGCAGAGCCCCATGCGCAGGGCGATCCGGATACGCCCCTTGCGCCGACGCCTCTAGCGATCGCGCAGCGACAGTCCCGTTGCCGTCTCGAGTTCGGCGATGGCCTGCTGCGCATCCACCACCTTGATGGTGGTCATGCCCATCTCGCGCGCCGGCTTCAGGTTGACACCGAGATCGTCGAGATAGACGCAGCGCCGGGGATCGACGCCAAGCGCGTCGACCATCATCCGGTAGATCCGCGGATCGGGCTTGCGCAAACCGATCTTGGCCGACTCGATGACATGATCGAACAGCACCATCACCTCGGCGACATAGAGCGATCGGCCGGTGGCGCTGCCAATGCTGTTGGCGGGAAGATTGTTGGTGATGCAGCCGGTCTTGAAACGCGCTTTCACCCGCGTGAGCGCTTCGATCATTTCGGGCCGCAGATCTCCCGACAGCAGCGGCAGCACCTCCCTGCCGCGCACCTCGGCGCCGAGCGCCAGCGATTCCGCCGCGAACAGCCGGTCGAAGGTATCGAGATCGACTTCGGCGCGTTCGAATTTCGCCCAGGCGTTCTCCCAGTGATTGGCGGCATTGGTGCGCCGAATGATGTCGGGCGGCAGTCCGCGCTCGGCCTCGAACCGCGCAAATGCCTCGAACGGCGAAGTGGTCATCACCCCGCCGAAATCCCAGATCACGGCCTCGATCATTGATCCCGCTGCTCCCAATACCTGTCGCGGGATGCCTAGCACGGCGACGCGACGGGAACCAAGCCGGGCCGCGCTCCAGGACGGGACTTCTTCCCGTCCCGAACCGGGACCTTTTGCACTGACGCAGCGTCCCGTTGCGGCGTAACATCACCTCACCCTGTCGCCGGGCTACCTCCTGCGACAGCACTTCATAAAGCCCGGCGGAAAACGTCGGGCTTTTTTTTCGAACCTCTGCGGCGTCATCATTCGAAACGGCGAGCCAATTGCTCCAGCGACAGCCGCGCACCGGCATCGTTATCCTCCGGACGCAGGCCCGGCGGCAGGTTGCTGCACAGCAGGACAACGTCGATTCCGCCGGTAACCTCCGCAAACGTGATCACCATGGTCATCTCGCCATGGAACGCAGGATCCGGGCTATCGAAGGTGACAGCTTCGACAATGCGGCATGGTGGCACGAGATCGACGAACCGCACATGCACCCGGTCTTCCCGCGCCGTCGTCTTGCCCCGTGCTGCGAGATCATCCGGATAGAACAGCGACATGGTGTATCCGCCACCGATACCTGCCGTGAATGCATGAATCTCGCCGGTCATCTCCCCCGGCGGCATCCATTCCGCAAGCGCAACCGGATCGATGAAGGCCTCATAGAGTCGGTTCGGCGCGGCTTTGATGATGCGGGATGTGCGGGTCGATGCCCTGCTTGGCGCACCGGGGGTCTCGGTCATGCAGGACGCTCCATCACCGCTCCGCCTTAACCAGCACCATCATCGGCCGTTCCAGCTCATCGGCAAGATCCGGGTTGTCTGCCACCTGTTTCGCGGTCGGGCTCCACTCCTGCACATGGCGCAGCATGAAACCAGCATCGATCAGCGCGTTCAGCGTGGTGCCGAGCATGCGGTGCTGCTTGACGACGCCCTTGGCGAGCCAGTCAGTAACGCGTGCGCCTTCGATCGCATAGCGGTTGACCGTCCAGATTTTTCGACCATCGGGATCGGTCGACCAGCCGGGATGCGACGATGCCATGTAGATCGGATGCTCGATGGTGAAGACGAAGTGCGCGCCGGGCATCAGCGCATTGTGCACAATGCGCACCAGCCGTGCGAAATCCACGATGTAGTGCAACGCCAGCGAACTGTAGGCAAAGCCGAATGCAGTCTGCGACAACACAAGTTGTTCCAGGTCGGCAATTTCATACGTGATGCCGGCGTCGTTGGTGTCAGCCTTGGCCCGCGCGATCATGTTGGCGGAGAGATCGAGGCCGAGCACATGCGCCGCGCCCTGCGTTCGCGCAAAGCGCGCAAACCAGCCGAATCCGCAGCCGAGATCAACCACCCGCTTGCCGGCGAGGTCCGGCAGCAACGCACGGATCGCCGGCCATTCCGGTGCCCCGTCGAGGCCGTGCAGCGAGCGGACGAGCTGGCTGTAGCCTTCGAAGAATTCGGGATGATCGTAGATATTCTGGGCCATGCAGCTATTTTAACATTGCTTTGGGCGATGGGCCATGGCCGCCTCCGCGCGGCACTGGCGATCAGGACGCGGCGCTGTTCCGCGCACCGTGCGACGATCCCGGAGGACACATGATGGCGCGCGCATTGTCGTAGAAGCCTTCGACCAGCCGCCTCACCGTCGCCGGAACATCGCTCGGCGGCGCGGCTTCATAGACCGACACGCGAATGCCGATATAAAAGATGCTGCCGTGCAGGCTCCACATCAGTTCGGTCTCCGGCTCCGTCATCGGCGCGGCTGCGAAGTCCGGCAACTGGAAGGCGTGACGAAGTTCGGCGATCACCCGCTTGAACAGGCCCTGGGTGACCTGATGCACGAAGCGCTTGGCGATCGTGGCACCGCCCAATCCGGAATAGAGATAGATTCGGCCCCACTCGTAGTCGTGCAGCACGGTCGCATAATCCAGATAGAACCTGATCAGGCGCGGCAGCAGCGGTTCGCTGCGATCCAGCAGCCGGACTTCCCATTCCGGCTTGATGCGCTTGACGAACAGCTCTTCATAAATCCGCTCGATCAGCAGATCCTTGGTCGGGAAATAACGATACAGCAACCCCTGGGTGATCCCGAGCTGCTGGGCGAGTTCGCGGGTCTGGCCGCCGAAGCCGCGTTCGGCGAAGAACCGGATGGCGCCTTGCACGATAAGATCGCTGCGCTCCTCCGGCGCCAGCCGGGTGCGGCGCTGCGCCGAGGGCTGTGCCGCAGCCCTCGCCGGCCTGGCCGGCTTTTTCGCAGGCTTCGATTTCTCCGCCGCGGTCCGTCTCGTCGCTGTCGCCATCGCGTCCTTCATCACCGGTCCTGCCGACTCAGGCATTTCGCCGCAGGACTTTAGTCGAGCGCGC